>Ga0335082_10006870_pt1 | contig 12394 bp, 9 predicted proteins | sample Lox_Sample_41_FD_206718 | JGI IMG/M metagenome (GOLD analysis project Ga0335082, IMG submission 206718) | Soil microbial communities from Loxahatchee National Wildlife Refuge, Florida, United States - Lox_Sample_4.1 | ecosystem: Environmental > Terrestrial > Soil > Wetlands | place: USA: Florida...
CGAAATGAATCCTTCGACGCCCGGCTCGCCCGCATAAACTTCCTGGATCGTTTTGACAAGTCCGGCTGCTTTGTCAAATTCGCGCATTCCCAGATAATCTGTGAACAACATGATGTAGCTGCTGTAATAGCTTATGTGTTCCTTCTGGCGTTTCGCCACGACAGGTTCCAGCTCGGTGATCAGTTCACGAGCATATTCATGATATTTTGCGGTATCGCGAGAGAGACTGTAGAAGTTTCCGATATCGAAGATCAGGCGTGAATCCAAAGGAAAAATCCTGTGTGGGAGGAGCTGCTCCATTCTGTCCAATGGACGCGTAGCCTTCTCAGGATCGTTCTCGACATTAGCATAGTAGACCGCGAGCGCAAGGTAGGCATTCCGATAATTCGAGACCAAACGTCTGACATCCTCATCAAAATACGTCGTGGAATCCTGCAGTCCACGCCAAAGAAAACCGTCACGCGGTGATTTCGAGGGCGTTGTTATATCTGTCATCAGGTGGGCCGCAAGCGAGCGTTCGTCGAGGTTTGCATAGTACTGCGTCTGCCTCTGGGGGACGAACTTGAACGCTATTCCTCGAAGTTCCATATACTCTCGGAGGCCAATCTTTCCATCATCACCCACCGTCATTGCAAAATAAATCGGCCTTTGCCAGTTCGAGGTCCGGATGATATCGTACACCATGATATCCTGTGCCCTGATCGCTTTCGTTTTTCCAATCTGGAGCGTGTTCGGCATAATCCATCGCAGCACCCCGCTGTTGGTGATCGACGTGTCCAGTGTTGCCGACTGCCCCTCAGGGATGAAGCGCTTCGCGACGTCCGCCGTCGTCGGCAAGGACATCATTCTCGGCTCAAACGGGACGGGCCGGATAGCGTCGATTTGATCGTCCGGAAGACTGATGGGAACCGTCAGTGCTCCGTACGGACGCTCGTGTTTCAACTCCTTGATGTACCAATTGGTGTTGACGAGGCTCAGATTAACGATGCGAATATCGCGGCGTATCCCTTCCACATCCTGCAAATACCAGAGAGGGAATGTGTCGTTGTCGCCATTCGTGAAAAGGATCGCATCCTGCTCGCAGCTTTGGAGAAGATTATACGAATAGTCCCACGCCACATAGTTTCCCGTCCGATTTGCTTCTCGATAATTGACGCGCAGCATGTTTGCCGGAACAAACAGGAATCCAAGAGCAAGAATTCCGTAGGACATATATTCCGCCTTGCCGAACGCCGCAATTCTTCCTTTGAACAAGTCGATCAATCCCAGCAAGCCAATTCCTATCCACATTGAAAAAACGAAGAATGATCCAACGTAGAAATAGTCCCGCTCACGAGGCTGCGGTTCCTGCATGTTGAAGTACACGACAAGGGCGAATCCCATGAGGATGAAGAAAGCTGTCATCACCGAGGCCATCTTCCAATCCTTCCTCCAATGATACCACGCGCCGAAGAGTCCGAGCAACAAAGGAAGGAAGAAGAATTCTTTCGCACTCCAGCCGGCATCTTTCTCATCGCCGGCCGCGCCGACGTAGTTCCACATGTGATAGCGCCAGTACATGTGGTTCGCCTGATAGCGGATGAAGAAATCCAGATCGCTCGTGTAATTCTGTGAAGCACGGAGTTTTTCGGGGTCCTCGTCCCATCGCCGGTCGATAAGCGGTGCGCTACCATATTGTTCCCGGTTCAGGTACGAGACGAGGCGCGACAGAGTGCTCGGATCATTTTCGTTCATGGGGGGATGAGCATTCGCTCGGATGTACACCAGCGTGTACGTTGAATAGCCAAGAACGATGAATACAAACGAAAGAAGCGCGACGTTCAGGATCCGTTTTTTTCTTCGTGTCGAGTAATAGATGCCGAGTGTCGCCGCAACGAGTATAACGAGAGGAATATAAGTGATGACGGCACTTCGTGTTCCTCCGATTTCACCGTCAAGCATCGATGGGAGTATTTTGACGATCCCGGGGTAAATGATTCCAAACACGATCAGCGCGCCCATCCCAAACTTGAGCGCCGACCCGATCGAGAACTTGTTGAATCGAAAATAGAACACCATCATCACAAAGAAGACAGCGAGGATTGCGAGCAAATGTACCCCCACGGCAAGGCCAACGATATAGGCGATGATCAGGAGGTAGCGGTCTTCACCCCCCTTTTCCGCCCGTTCGTACCATCGCAGGGTTAACCACACGATTCCGCTCACAAAGAGCATGCTGAGTCCGTACACTTCCGCTTCGACGGCATTGAACCAAAATGTCTTGCCGAAGGTGAGTGAGAGAGCGCCGACAACCGATGATCCCAAAACGACGACTCTGTCGTACGTGGTTTCCGGTATACCTCGCCACATGACAATGAACTTCACGGAAATGAAATACAACAGCATACACGTGAGGGCGCTCCCAATGGCGGAGAGGATGTGCATTCTGACCGCGATGTCCGGAATAAGCGGAATCATGGCAGAAAGACGCGCGAGAAGCAGGAACAACGGCGCTCCAGGAGGATGCGGCACTTGAAGTGATATCGATGCGGCACAGAACTCACCCACATCCCAGAAGACAACTGTCGGCGAAATGGTCTTGATATAGACCGCGAGCGACACGATAAACACGGTAAAGCCGACAATGCGGTTCAGTTTCCTGGTATTCATTCCTTCCTCGGTTTCACTGGCAGGCTGCAAATGCGGTAGCAAAAAAGCATTTTTAATGTATCAGGAAATGAGCCGAACTGCAAGGTGTCCGACGGCTGATGTTCGAATTCCCGGACTCAATCTGTTCGTCAGCAAGTTGACCGACATCGTTCACGTTACCGGAATGACCGGCATATCTCATCACACAAAAGATACCCTTTCGACGTAAGACGGAGACGGTTCTCTTCGACACGTGCAAGACTATCCGCAAGGAGAGGATCGATGGTGGTTTTGAATTCTTTCAGAAGATCTTTGTGGAACCGCTGTGCATACGTGCTCAAGTGAATCCCCTCGCTTCGCAATCCAAGGTAGATTGTCTCGTCAAGCCACTGTTGAGACGAAAGAACTTCTTCACCGGCAACAGGAAGAGAGCCTTTGCTCAACGAATCCGAATACCCGACGACGTTGGACAAATTCCACCATCGCTTCCCATTCCAGAATGAATGCGCCGAAGGACCAAAGCTGAGATAATTTGCATGACTCCAATAGGCGAGGTTGTGGCGGCATTTGAATCCGGGCCTGGCAAAGTTCGAAACCTCATACTGTTCGAATCCGGCCTTCGCGAGGACATTCATCGTCTCTTCGTACATTTCTGCATCCTCATCGACGGCGAGCGGTGTCACTTGTTTAGCCTCGACCATCCGATATAGCGGTGTGTTGGGTTCAACAATAAGACTGTAGCAGGAGATGTGAGTCGGTGCCAGGTCCAGCGCCTGGATAAGATTGGACTTCCAGAGTTCCGACGTTTGTCCCGGTAACGCAAAGATCAGATCGAAGCTCACATTGTCAAACCCTGCTTTGAAGGCATTACGGACATTTTCCCTTGCTTGTTCTGCGCTGTGAATCCTCGTGAGGAATTGCAGGTCTTTTTCGTGAAACGATTGGATGCCAAAGCTCATCCTGTTGACGCCCGCAGACCTGAACTCGCGCAGCTTCTTTAAGTCAACTGTGCCGGGATTTGTTTCAAGCGTGACTTCAGCATTCTCGCTGACGGAAAAATTCCGTGACAATTGATTCAGGACCGATCCGATTGCTGAGGGAGAAAGCAGAGAAGGCGTTCCTCCGCCAAAGAAAATTGTCTCGTACGTTGATTGAAACGTCCCATCCTGGCCACGCAATGTGATTTCCCGATCCAACGCCGTAAGAAAACGCTGCACGAGATTATCGTAATTTTCTTCCGTCTCTTTCGGAGCAATCGAATAGAAGTCGCAATATATGCACTTGTGTTCGCAGAACGGGATATGGAGGTAAAGAGAGGACAAAGAAATTTCAGATTGTCAATTGCCAATGACGGAATTCAAAAGCGGTTGATTCCACTCTCTGCAGCTATCGAATGATGGTCCCGATTCTATTCCAGCGGATATTGCTGGATTTTGCCATCGAACTTTCAGCCATCGATTCCGACTCCCACGACCAATAGACGAGGAGAGCTCTCCCCACGATGTTGCTTGCGGGTACAAAGCCCCAGTAGCGGCTGTCGAGACTGTTGTCCCTGTTGTCCCCCAGCATGAAATAATAATCTTGTTTCAAGATATACCGGCTGGTATTCTGGCCGTCAATGAAAACCTGATCCTTCTCATCGACAAACACCGTGTGACCTTCCCGTTCAATAAGTATCTTCCAGCGCGGGATGGATTCGGCATTAACTGCTATTGTATCGCCTTGCTTTGGGACAACGATTGGTCCAAAATCGAACAGCGTGAAGGAGGACCCGGGGGGGAACGGAGTCGTTCTCCGTGAACCGAAGTAGTAACCGGATTCATCGGCTGGTTTCGCAGAAGGCGGGAGATCTAGCATATTGCCATCAACGACCACTCTCCCGTGGATGATGCTCACGGTATCGCCGGGAAGACCGATGCAGCGCTTCACGTAGTTAACCGCTTTCGGCGGTCTGACTTCATCGAGCGAGCCCGGGAACTCGAAGACAACGACGTCTCCTCGATGCACGTGTCCCCAGAGTGGAATCTTCAGGATCGGCATTGCCACATTGGTCATCGGAACACGGCTTGGCGTCCGGAACCCGTAGGCAAGTTTGTTGACGATGAGAAAATCCCCGACGAGAAGGGTGTTTTCCATGGAACCGGTGGGAATACGATACGCTTCAACAACGAAGATCTTCAGAAAGAGGGCCACGAGAACCGTCGTAACAATGACCTTCACATACTCCAGGTAGTGATGGCCTCGATCGCCTGGAGTATGCGACTCTTGTGCATCCTGGACACGCCCTTCCGTATTGGCAACGATTTCTCCCATTACTCAATCAGAGAGCCGATACGTCCCCAACGGATGGATGCGATTCTTCCGAAGATATCGTATATCGGGATGTCGGTATCCCACGACCAATACACGATCATCGGCGTACCGACGAGATCCTCGCGGGGAATGAACCCCCAATACCGGCTGTCCAAACTATTGTCACGGTGATCACCCATACCAAACAGGTAATCCCGCTGAACAGTATATTCCGTCGTTGGCTTGCCATCCACAAGGATCTGGTCACCTTGACGATCGATACTGTGCCCTTCTCGCTGAATGAAAACATCCCATTCATCGTAGTCGGCCGCATTCAGCGGAACTTGCATCCCTTTCTTCGGAATGACCAACGGACCGTATTGATCCTGGTTCCACGGTTTTCCCTTTGGAAAAATCCCATCGTCGGGAGTATTCGGGGGCCAGATTTCGGAATGATCAAACTTGACGTTGCGCGGGATTGGCGCCATCGTGCCGTTGATATAGACGACACGGTTGATGATCTGTATCGTGTCTCCCGGCAGCGCCATGCACCGTTTGAGATAGAACGTGAACTCCGGATTGTGTACAACATCCCTTTCTCCCGGCCAAACAAAAACGATCACATCGTTCCTCCGCACATCTCGAAATTCAGGCAGCCGGAAAAAGGGAAGCCGAATGTTTGTGAAATGAATGTTCCTTGGTGATGTCGCGCCGTAAATGAATTTGTTGACGAAGAGGAGCTCGCCTGTCAGAACTTCGTTTTCCATCGAGCCTGTCGGCACAAGGAATGATGCAAACACGAAACTGTTGATGACAAGGAAGAGACCTAAAACGATACCTGCTTCTTTGAGAAACAGCAAGGACTTACGCCCGAAGCTTACTTCGGTTTTATTCTGTTCTACTGTTTTCTGTTTGGCCACGTTGTTGTTCCTTCGTAATTGTATTCGGTTCTTGATCGAGGCACCATTGGAGCTTCGTTCGGTGACGGGACTACTCCGACATTTGGAGAATCGCCAAGAACGCTTCCTGCGGAATCTCCACACGTCCCACCTGTTTCATCCGTTTCTTTCCTTCCTTCTGTTTTTCGAGGAGTTTGCGTTTCCGGGTAATGTCGCCGCCGTAACATTTTGCCAGAACGTTTTTCCGCATGGCACTCAATGTTTCCCTCGCAACGATCTTGCTTCCGATGGCTGCCTGTATCGCCACTTCAAACATTTGACGCGGGATAAGCTCCCGAAGTTTCGAGCAAAGTCTTCGTCCCCAATCGTACGATTTTTCCCTGTGAACAATTGTGGAAAGCGCATCCACGGGCTCACCGTTGAGCAGAATGTCAAGTTTGACAAGATTGGATTCCCGGTATTCAAGGAAATCGTAATCAAATGAAGCATATCCTCGGGAAAGCGACTTTAATTTGTCGTAGAAATCGAAAATGATTTCCGCCAGCGGCAGTTCGTAATGAATATCTGCTCTCTCGGGACTGAGGTACGTCGTATTCTTATGGACCCCTCGCCTGTCCATACATAATTTCATGATGGATCCAATGTACTCTGTCGGTGCGATGATCTGGGCTTTGACGAACGGCTCTTCCACTCGTTCGATATGTCCGGCATCCGGCATCAAGGCCGGGTTGTCCACAAGGACAACCGTCTTGTCGGTTTTGACCACTCTGTACTCGACGTTTGGGACAGTGTTGATGAGGGATTGGTTGTATTCTCTTTCAAGCCGCTCGTGGATAATCTCCATGTGAAGGAGTCCTAGGAAACCGGCTCTGAAACCAAATCCGAGGGCGAGCGACGTTTCGGGCTCGAACACAAGTGAGGCGTCGTTGAGCTTCAGTTTCTCCAAAGCGTCCCGGAGCTCACCGAAGTCATCGCTGTTCGAAGGATACAGACCGCTAAACACCATTGGCTTCGCTTCTTTGTATCCGGGCAACGGATTGGAAGCAGCCTGGTCGACGAGTGTAATAGTGTCGCCAACTTTGGTGTCGTGGACGTCTTTCACGTTGGCCATGACATACCCGACGTCTCCGGTCCGAAGCTCGCCGGTGCGTTTCCGTTTCATTTCGAGTATTCCGACTTCCTCCGCTTGAAATTCTTTGCCGTTGGAGAAAAACCGGATCTTGTCTTTTTCTTTGATCGCACCATCTACCACGCGCACATAAGCCACGGCGCCCCGGAATTCATCGAACACAGAATCGAAAATAAGCGCTCTGGTCGGCGCACTCGGATCACCCTTCGGCGGCGGGATCCTGTTCACGATCGCTTCGAGAACCTCGTCTGTTCCCAGTCCCGACTTCGCACTCCCCAAGAGAATATCTTCTTCGTTGCATCCGATGAGATCGATGATCTGATGCTTCACGGTATCGATCATCGTGTTGGCGCTTGGGAGGTCAATCTTATTGATAAAAGGAATGATCTCGAGTCCGGCATCGATTGCCAGATAAAGATTGGAAATGGTCTGTGCTTCCACACCTTGCGTGGCATCCACGACAAGGATTGCTCCTTCACACGCGGCAAGCGAGCGTGACACTTCGTAGGTGAAATCTACATGGCCCGGCGTGTCAATGAGGTTCAGCGTGTATTCTTGGGCATTCCTGGCTTTGTATTGCAGCTGAATGGCGTGGAGTTTGATTGTAATACCGCGCTCCTGCTCCAATTCCATATCGTCCAGCATCTGCTTGGAAAGATCACGGAACGCAACTGCGCCAGTCTTCTCGAGCAGACGATCTGCCAATGTCGACTTGCCGTGGTCGATATGTGCAACAATGCAGAAGTTTCTTATCTTATCCATCAGCGCCGTGTTGGTAGAGTCTGACTTGTCCGCATGCTTTTTCGCGGACTCTTAACCAGACAAAAATAAATCCTTCTCGGACAGGTTGTCAACCTGTCCGACGGTTGGGTTTCCTCGTTTTCTGCAATAAACACAGAAAGAGTAAAAAGTGGAGGTGCGGGAAATACCACTCTTTACTCCTTCTTATTGAGAAAATATAGTCTAAAATGGATAGAAGAGCAAGGAATTGACCGACCGGTGTGAATTGACGAAATTCAGTTGGGCTGAGGCCGTCCAAAACGTATGTCGGACGACATCCCGACCACAATGAAGTCGCGACAATCCGTTGCAACCATCGACGCACGAAATCACTTGTGCCTCCGATAATACATTTGGACGGCCTCCTTACATAGCCTTCGACTCGCAGAGTCAACAGACAGGATATTCAATATGAAAATCGTTTTGTTCGGAGGCTCCGGGTTTCTCGGCAAACATCTCGTGCCGAAGCTCCTGACCTCCAACCACACAGTGACGTTGATTTCCCGAAGACCCGGAGCAGTCAACGATAATCTCGCATCTGCAATCGAAGTGAGGGGTTGGCCGAGCCCGGAGAATCTCGGGGCCATGCTTGAAGGGAGCGATGCCCTCCTCAATCTCACGGGAGAATCGATTGGTGCGAAACGATGGAGTGCATCGAGGAAGAACGAGCTTTTTTCAAGTCGCATCGAAACAACTCGAATGATTGTTGAGGCGATCGCACACACAACAAAGAAACCCGGAGTACTGTTAAACGCCTCAGCAGTTGGATATTATGGCAACGTCAAGAACGAGGAAGTAACCGAGGACTATCCACCCGGAAATGATTTTCTCGCCGACCTGTGTGTTCGTTGGGAGGCAGAGGCAAGAGAAGCTGAAGGCTTTGGCGTTCGAGTCGTCCTTCCACGAACGGGGATCGTGCTGGCGAGTAACGGTGGAGCGCTTCAGAAGATGTTGCTTCCGTTCAGACTTTTCGCTGGTGGGCCATTGGGATCGGGAAGACAGTGGTTCCCATGGATACATATTGATGATGAAATCGACGCGATGATTTATGCCTTGGAGCATCCGGCAATTTCCGGTCCGATTAATCTCGCGGCTCCGGAGAGCATTACGATGAAGCAATTCTGTGCTGTGCTTGGCAAAGCGATGCACAGACCTTCCTGGGCTCCGGTTCCTTCATTTGTGTTGAAACTTGTTTTGGGAGAGATGGCGGAAGCGCTAGTCTTAAGTGGCCAGAAAGTTGTCCCAAGGAAGTTAGCGATGATCGGTTTTCAATTCAAATTTCCAGGGATCCGGCAAGCTTTGGCTGAGATTTTCCGTCAGTAAAAAAGACATTAACGCAGATGGAACGATTTCCGTCATTCAAACCACTTTCATAGCCACCGTGAAGCATACTCAGCGGATGGGAATACGAAGGCGAATTGCTGCGGACCCACCGAGGTTGTCGCTTACATCAAAACTGTACAGGCTGGCGCCGACATAAGCATCAACGATATTGAGGATATAGGTGATGGCAATATAGAATGCGAACTTGTCTCTGTCATCGCGGTAGAAGTCCCGATAACTTTGAAGATTTGCGTCTCCATTATGAAGGGAATCAGCTTGAACTGACGCAGCGAAGAGATCGCGATAGCGCGTGTACTGCTTGTTCTGATCGCTCCAAGCTTTCACAAAATAGTACCCGAAACCCCAGATGATCGGTATTGTGATGTACCGGTGAACATAGATTTGACCCGAACCGGGGACGACCATCGACATGAGCATTGCCAGGGTGGGAGATTTCCGTGTCGATTGCGTGTCGACCATCATCGATTCAGAACGGGAACCAAGACTGTCAATTATCACTTGTTGTGTGTCCGGCGCTCCGCTTACACTAAGCGATCGACTCATCAGCGCTAAGTGAGATGCCGCCTGAAGATTTCCGGGGACCCCCACCCGATAGTGCGACCGCAAGAGCGCAGAGGGGTCCTGCAAACCTTCCCTCCCGCTTCGGAAGATCGACCGTTCTATCCTGACTTGGCTCCATCCGAAGGAAAAACAAAAAAGGAGAATCGCACCAAGTGCAACCCTCCTTCTTCGACGATCGATGCGCACATCCCGCATAGCGAGCCCGGGATCGACGCTATCGTTCGACAAGTGCAATTGCTTCGATTTCCACCTTCGCATCCTTCGGAAGTTTCGCGACCTCAACGGTGCTCCGTGCAGGAGCCGTTGCAAGAAAAAATTCCGAATAAACTTCGTTCATCGCGGCGAATTCGTTCATGTCTTTCAAGAACACCGTTGTTTTGAAAACCGACTTCAACGATGCCCCCCCGGCGAGGAGAACCTGTTCAACGTTCTTGATCGCCTGCCGGGTCTGCGCTTTGATATCCCCCGGTACGAGTGAGCTTGTCTTCGGATCCAATGCAATTTGTCCAGCCGTGTAAAGGTACTTGCCGTCCACAAGGATCGCCTGACTGTATGGACCTATCGGCGCCGGTGCGTTGTCGGTAAGAATTTTTTTCGTCGGCATACTTCGGATTCCTTTTGCTATGGAAATTAGATGTTTTTCTCCGCCGCAGCAAAGAGATCGATCAGGCGGTCAAGGTCTTCAAGCGAATAGTATTCGATCACGATCTCGCCCCGCCCATTCTCTTTTGGACGCAAGGCTACTTTCGTTCCAAGGTACTGTCTCAATTTTTCTTCAATGCTGCCCGTGTTCGAATTCGTTTCGGATTGTGTTTTCTGGGCGTGTTTGACTGTTCGTTTGGCAAACGCCTTCACAAGGTCTTCCACTTTTCTTACAGAGAGTCCCCCGTCGACAATCTTTTCATAGAGTCGAAGTTGCGTTCGTTCGCTCGGCAAGTTGATGAGTGCGCGGGCGTGACCCATCTGGATGACATCCTTGCGCAATCCTTCCTGGATCTTGACCGGCAGTTTCAGCAGCCGGACGAAATTAGTAACGGTGCTTCGTTCTTTCCCTACCCGTTCGGCAATTTCCTCAGTCGAGAGATGGCAGTCCTGCATCAATCGTTGATATCCCATCGCGACTTCCACCGGGTTCAGGTTCTCGCGCTGGATATTCTCGATCAACCCCATCTCGAGCATCTCTTCGTCGCTGTCCACGGTGATGATGTAAGCGGGAATCTGCTTGAGCCTGGCTCCTTGTGCAGCCCGCAGGCGACGTTCACCGGTGATCATCTCGTAACCCGACTCAGCCCTGCGCACAGTGATCGGCTGAATGACACCCTTCTCGACGATTGAACGTGTCAGCTCTTCAAGTGCATCCTTGTCAAAATCGGTTCGGGGCTGGAACGGATTGGGACGGACCTTCGCAATATCGATGTTTGCCAGCACTCCCTTTTCACCCGGTACCGCTGCGGTGTGATCGCGTCGAACACTCATTTCCTTCGGAGATCCTCTCGGGATCAATGCTCCCAACCCACGGCCCAACACCGATTTTTTGCCCTGTGTCGCCATAGTCATTCTTCAGCTGTTACGTGATGTGGAAGTGTCGTCTCGGTCATGGTCACTTTGTGATTCTTCAGGACTTCTTTTGCAAGCTGCATGTAGTTCCGCGTCCCCGAACAGACGGCGTCATAGAGAAGAATCGGCTTTCCAAAGCTGGGGGCCTCGCTCAGCCGGATATTGCGCGTGACGATAGTCTTGAACACTTTGTCGCCGAAATATTTCTTCACTTCATCAAGGATCTGGTTGGAAAGTCGCAACCGCGAATCGAACATCGTGAGCAACACCCCTTCGATATCGAGGTTCGGATTGAACGTCTTCTTCACCATGTTGATCGTGTTGAAGAGCTGGCCGAGTCCTTCGAGGGCAAAGTATTCACACTGGACCGGGATCAGCACGGAATCGGCAGCCGTCAGGGCGTTGAGCGTCAACAGACCGAGCGACGGGGGGCAATCAATGATGATGAAATCGAACCTGTTCCGCGCCAGCTTGAGCGCCTTGGAAAGCAAATGTTCCCGCTCCTGCATGTCGACAAGCTCGATTTCGGCCCCCACGAGGTTGATGTGGGAAGGCAGGATCCAGAGGAACGGCATCTGTGTCTCGACGATCGCCTCGTTGATATTGAGATCGCCCACAATGACCTGGTAGATGGTCCGACCTTCCTCTGCCGTAACACCGACGCCGCTTGTGGCATTCGCCTGCGGGTCGTTGTCGCACAGCAATACCTTCTTTTCCGCGACGGCAAGCGATGCGGCCAGGTTTATGGCGGTGGTCGTTTTTCCTACGCCGCCTTTCTGATTCGCTATGACAATGACTTTACTCATGCTTTCTACTATCCGTACGGATTCTGATAGACAAACATTGCGGCGGCCGACAAGAACGCGATAATTCCAACAGCGATCGTGCGCCGTGCCAGCTTAAGGTATCCCAGCCGCCAACCGTCGAAGGTGTCGTCCTCTCGTTTGATCGAGAGCTCCATTTGTTCGAAGACTTTCTTCGCTTGCCAGGAAAAGAATCCCATCAGAAGAAAAGAGAGCTGTTTGACTGCGAGCAATTTGCGCCACGGGGTGGAGTAATCGAACCATTGAAACTGGGGACTCGACAGCATCAACATTCCGCCCGTCACAACCATGGTCCAGAGACTCATCCATACGAACCCGAAGAACCGTTTATGGACTGCCATGGCGGTTGGCCGGTGCGTTTCGTGTTCGAATTCAAGTAC
>Ga0335082_10006871_pt1 | contig 12393 bp, 11 predicted proteins | sample Lox_Sample_41_FD_206718 | JGI IMG/M metagenome (GOLD analysis project Ga0335082, IMG submission 206718) | Soil microbial communities from Loxahatchee National Wildlife Refuge, Florida, United States - Lox_Sample_4.1 | ecosystem: Environmental > Terrestrial > Soil > Wetlands | place: USA...
CGCTGCACGCGCAGGCTGTGCTCATGCGGCAACGCCTGCACGTGGATCCGACGGGATGGCGTCAGTCAGGCGAGGATCTTTCGACATTGCCCGTCGTACAGGACGCCGTTGAACGCGATCGCAAGCTCACCTTTGAATACACGCGCGCCGACGGCGAGAAGAGCCTGCGCACCGTCGATCCGCTCGGCCTGGTCGCAAAAGGAATGAACTGGTACCTGGTAGCTCGGGGAGCCAAGGGCTTGCGTACCTACCGCGTATCGCGAATAGAGGGCGCGGCTGTGTTGGCCGTCGGGTTCGAGCGCCCGAAAGACTTCGATCTGGCGGCCTATTGGAGCCGCTCCACCGCCGAGCTGGAACAGAAGCGCAGGGGATATCGCGCCACTCTCTCCGTCACGGTTGAAGCGACCCGCAGAATCCAGGAATGGTTCGGAGCGACGCCGGTGTCGGGCGCAGGTTCTCCGGAGCAGCCGGATCGGCGGATCGTTGAGATTGAATTTGACGCGGAGACCTATGCACGCTTCGTTGTTCTTGGCCTGGGTTGTGAGGTCCAGGTGCTTCAGCCGGAGGATCTGCGAGTCTGGGTCAACGCCGAGCTGAATCGGATGGCCGCAGGGACCCCTCGGCCGGAAAAAGAAAATCCGCGCCCGCGGAGTGAACCGGAGTGTATACTTCGTGCTTCCCCGGTTCCTCAGAATTGAACTTCCTCTGAAAGGCGAAAATCGATGCCAAGTTATCTCGTTCAGGTTTCGTATACCGCCGAGGCGGTCGCGGCGTTGATCAAAAAACCGCAGGATCGTACCGAGGTTGTGCGCAAGGCGATCGAGAAGCTCGGTGGCTCGATGCATGGACTCTGGCTCTCTTTCGGAGACCACGATGTCGTCGTGCTTGCAGACCTGCCCGACAATACCGCCGCTGCGGCAGTCGCGCTTGCGGTCGCCGGTGGCGGCGCCTGCAAAAGTGTAAAAACCACTCCGCTGCTCAGTGTCGATGAGGGAATGGCCGCGCTGAAGAAGGCTGCCACATCGGGATACAAGCCGGTCAAGTGATTTTGGGACCTCGGTGAATCCCGAGGCTTCGCGATGGACTGAGCCGTTGAAAGCCAATCGGTGTCGATTGGCCTCGCTCAGTCCACCATCACTTCGCCGGGCAGGATCGGTCGTGTACGCGGAAGGGCGCCCTGATACGCCGCAATGCCCATCAGGAGCAGCGTTCCCGCGTAAACCGCAAGCTTGATGCCGCTTCCCGTGCGGGTCAACGGCAGCGTCTTCCAGAGAATCAGAAGCAACGTCTGCGCCGTGGTCACGGCCCATACGGAACCGTAGAAATAGCGGCGCTCAGTTCCTTCGCGTTTTGTCGATCGCCCGACCCGCGGCAGTTTCCCGAGTGCGCCCAGGAGCAGAATCAGAGCGCAGAGAGGGAAGTAGGCGTACTGATAAAGCTGCTTCATGTACCAGACGCCGGTGACGGTTGCAATCAACAGCCCGGCAAGATTCAGCAGCGCGAAGCTCAGAATGGCGTTCCACGCGAAGGTGTAGCAGACCTTTCGATACAGTGGATTCGGTTTGTCTTCGTCGAAGCGCAGGATGTACGGCGCGGGCTCCACTCCGGGCATCTGCCCGTAGACGCCCGCGATTCCTGTGCCAAGCAGCACTGCCGCCAGCCACGCGGAGTTGGCCGGCCCAAACCCATGTGCAAACAAACTGAATGTCAACGGACCCGGCGCGAGGAAAAAGACCCAGATCCAAATCGGCCAATGCAGGACGCGATAATAGCGCTTGTTCCGCACACGCATCTTGCGCGCGTCTGCGTATTCCACTCTTCCCTTGTATTGCATGAGCGGAGTCTTTCAAATGCCACGGAATTGAGTCAAATGTCTTCTCCGACGGCGGGCGCCGGGCAATGGCATCCGTCGCCGGATGTGCGCAAGAGGCGCCGCGTCACCGTGAGAAGACGACAGCTTTTGCAGCGCGCCGCTGGCGTCCGCTCAGCAGATAAGCTGCAGCGCGCAACTCGAGCAGCGGATCGGCCGATGGGTCAATCCCATCGACGCGCGGAATCGGATCGAAGATGATGTGCTGTTGATCCGCCTCGTTGTCCGGCACGACATGCGTCAACTCCATAGTTCCAAAGTTGACCAGCTGCCGTGTCTCCGGCCAGTGCACCGTGGCATCATCGGTCACATCGCCTGGCTCGGCAACCTGCACTACAATCTTGAACCGAACCGGACCCTTCGTAACCCGTCGCTTGATCTCGTCAAAGAGATAGTCTCTTCCGGTCTTTGATGCCTGATCGTCGCTCATGAATTCGTTGCCAGACTCCGGGAGAATCCTGTACCGGCCGAACTTCTTCTGATTCGAAGTGCTCGTGAACGCGTAAGCCGTTACGCCGAAATACGTCTCTCTCGCGAAGCTCGAAGGGAACGGCTTCGGCGTCTGCACAAAGGCAAGAGCGGCAGAATGTAACCCCAGGTAGAGCTCGATCGGTTTTGGCGACGGCACGTCAGGGCCGCTGGCTGCTACAGCTTTCAGAAACTCGAGAAACTGTGCTCCATCGCGGGCCGGAAAACCATCCGTCGAGTGGCTGACGATGTCGGTATGAACGTGCTCGGCAAGATTGAAGCGGACCGCAAGTCCTCTTGGACTCGCCTCGGGCGCACTGTCGGGGATCTCCGGCAGTCCGGTTGAATTGCTGAATCGGACGGTTACAGGCGTCGAAGGCCGCAGGGCATGGGGCGCTCTTGTCAGGTATTCGGCACCGCGTGCAGGGCGAAATTCGCCCGTGAGCATGACTCCTTTCGCGTGCGCCGGCCGAAATCCGGGATGAGAGCCAAAGATCTGCTGAAACTGGTGGAGCAAGTCGTTTGCAAGGGCAATGATGCGATCATCCTGCGGCAAAGGCATGGGGGAACCTCCGTGGATTGCGATTCGCTTCCGTTGTTGGGTCTGCGCTGGTGGACGGGGAAACTCGTGAGCGCGCTAACGGGAACTCTTTGTCGCTATCTTACGCTCTTTCATCAGCGCGATGGTTGCTTTTGGATGAATGAGGTTGCGGCGTCCGTCTGCACTCCTCTCGGCGCCCTGCTTGATGAGCGCAATAGTCTCCTCCGGTGTCAGCGCGGGATCGAGTGCGATAAGCTTTGCCGCCAGGTTTACAACGTTGGGAGACGCCATCGAAGTGCCCGACATCTTAACCCGCGTTCCACCCGGAACATAGCTCTCCACCTGGAAGCCATCCGCGTCCACCTGCACGGTCTCGCCGTAGCTTGTGAACGAGGTTTCCTCTCCGGCCTGGTCTACGGCTCCCACGGCGATCAGGTTCGGCAGGCGCAGCGATGCGGGAACATCGCCAAGAAATCCGGCGTCGCTGTTCGAATTGCCGGCGGCGCAGACAAAAAGAGTGTGCGGCGCGCTGCGAATTGCATTCTCAATTGCCTCTCGCCAGACCTTGTAGACCTCCGTGGCCGCCTGCTTGCGTGCCGCCGGGTCCTTCTCGGCGCTCGTCTTGGTCAGCCACTGCTCAAACTCGCTCACATCGTCTCCCCAGCTCATGTTGACGACGCGCACGTTGTTGGTCCTGAAGTAGTCGCCAACCTGCTGGAAATCAGCTTTGAACTTGTTTGCCCATTCCACCGTCGGCGGGAACGGGATCTCGGTCAACGAATCGTAAAACTGGGCGACCACGATGCGCGCCGCCGGGTTGCCCCGCGTGGCAATTCCTGCGACATGCGTTCCGTGCATCCACTGTCCGAGGAAGCTGGCGACCTTCATGAAGTGAGCCAGCTGATCGGGCGGCATCGAAGCGAGTGTCTTCTTGGCTTCCGTCGCGGCAGAGGAATCGATCCCGCTGTACACGTCGCTCAGCCCCTGTTCGAGCTGGACCACTTGTGGATAGGCCTGTTTCTGCTCGGGCGTCAGCGGCTGCAGGTCTCTGTTATACAGGTTTCCATGAACGTCATAAGCCAGACCGTGCGGGCTGTGGCCGTCGGGCGAGGGATCGGTGAAGAGCTGATGAGGATACAGCGAAGTATCCACACCTGAATCCCAGATACCGATGCGCACAGGGGTGAGCTTCTGGTCTGCGGTCAGCGTCACTTCGCGACCGGCCCAGATATCTGGCTTGAGCACATTGCGTGCGGCAATAAAGTCGGTCAAAGCTGCCAGGGCCTGCGCGCGGATCGGGTAGATCACCTTGATGAATGCGCGGTCTTCAATCAGTGTCGAAGCCGCGTTGAGGTCCATCGTGTTCGATTTGCTTGCCGCCGGGTCCAGTCCCTCCTTCTCGCTGGCAACGATCAGGTCAGGAGTCGCGAGCTCAAAGCTTCCCTTGGTCTGCTTGATCCTGTCCTGCACAACGCGCCATTCCATCCCATCGAGCCTGGCTCGCAGGCTTTTCTCAAAAGCCTTCTCGAACACCTCGCCGGAGTCGGAGCGTGTCGAGAGCCGCGCCTCCACGAGAGGCCGATCGATCATTCCAGAAGTCGCCTTCGCCTGCGGCTTCTCCTGCAGCGACCGCAACGTGTCGATGGTCGCCATCGCGCCATGGTTGTCGTCGGTGAGCAACTGCACGTCGAGTCGCACCGCGTAGAGCTTTCGCAAGGTCGCCTTGTCTTCGATCTCATAGTCGTTGAGCACCGAATCGACGTCGTGCTTCACCTTCAGCGCCAGAAGATTGAAGGTGTCGTCGTCCGCCATCAACAGCGTGCTTGGCGCCATACTTACCGGATAGCTGAAGCGCGGGAGATCGCTCGCCGTAGTGACCTTGTGCTTCGGTTCACTGGCCGGTGCCTGTGCCTGCAATGAGAAAGTTGAGGAAACGAGAATTGCGATGGAGAGAGTAAAGGGCAGTGCACGTGCGATTGGCTTCACTTTGACCTCAGGGTACTGGGCGGTTAATCCTGCATTACAGCAAAGAGATGATCCCACAGACCCCGTGCATGGCGCCAAGGGTTTTCTGAACTGGTGACGAACCGCCTTTCGCGCTACATCAGCTTGCGGCGAATCAGGTCGAGAGCCTGCTGACTGGCCCATGCGCGCACCCGGTCGCGATCTCCCCTGAAGTTGCGATCGAAAGTATCGGTCTTTTGACCGTCGCTCACTGCAAAATAGACGCGCCCCGTCGGCTTCGACTCGGTTCCGCCTGTCGGTCCTGCAATTCCGGTCACGCCCAGCCCGAGTGTTGCGCTGGTGCGCTTCCTGATGCCCTCTGCAAGCGCCGCCGCAACCTCTGACGAGACCGCGCCGTATCGTTCGATCAACTCCGGCGAAACGTCTGCGAAAGCGGTCTTCAACTCATTCGAATACACAACCACGCCGCCAAGAAACGACCGCGAACTTCCCGGCACACTGGTGATGCGCTGTGCAATCATCCCGCCGGTGCAGCTCTCTGCCACGGCAAGCGTCGCCTGGCGCAATCCCAGATAGTAGAGAACAATCTGCTCGAGCGACTCACCCTCCGACGAATAAAGCCAGTCGTCGAGCGCCTCCTCCATCTTGCCCGCAAGCTCCTCCACGCGCTGCTCAGCCAGCTCCTGGGTGGGCTTTGCGCAGATCAGCGTGAGTTGAATATCGCCGGTATGTGCCAGGATGGTTGTTTCGACATCCTTGTAAGTGGAGTAGATCGGCGCCAGCAGCTTGTCGGCTTGCGACTCGGGAATCATTGCCGCCTTGAGCGTGCGCGTGGCGATGTGACGCAGAGGGAGCGTCGTGCGCATGCGCGGAAGGCACTCATTCTCGAAAAGCGGCAGGCACTCGTGCGGCGGCCCTGGGAGAAGCATCACAAGCTTGCGATACCCCTCAAAGAGCGTCTCGAGCCACTGGCCCGGTGCGCTGCCGTTCGGGTTGGGGAGCACGGTTCCGCCCTCGATGACATCCGCCTGCTTCAGGTTGTTTTCTGCCATCGGCATTCGCCAGGTGGCAGCGCGCGCATGCAGTGCAGCCACTTGCGTGGCATCGCGGCGCAGGGCGAGCGATAGCGCCTCCGCAACAGCCTCGCGCGTAAGGTCGTCTTCCGTTGGGCCAAGCCCGCCTACTAGGATGACGACATCTGTCCGGCCGAGAGCATTGCGGATCACACTCACCAGATCCTTGCGCCGGTCTCCCACAATGGTCTTGAAGGCCACCGCCACGCCGATCTCATTCAGTTTTTCAGTCAGGTGAAGGGAATTGGTGTCCTGGCGGAACGGCGTAAGCATCTCGGAGCCGACTGCAATGATCTCGGATTTCATGAAGGCGGCTTCTTGCTCCTGATGTCTCGTGTTCTGTCGAGTCCAACGCTCGTGCGGTTATGTCTCAGCTCTCGAAGGGAGATCTAAAACAGGATCATTCCCTCAACTCCCAGCTCCACATCATAAACCGCCTCATTTGTGGCCAGAATGGTTGTGCCCAGAGGTGAAAACGCTACGCCAACCATGTTGATTCCTGCAACAACGAGATTGGCTTCTCCCTCCGGCGTCACGTGAACGAGCCCGCGCCGGCCATGCAGGCAGGCAGTCACGTAGATGTCGCCGTTCTTTGCGATCGCCAGCCCCTGCGGACGGCCGAGTCCCCGATACCACGGCCGCGCCTCCCCGTGCGTATCGATGGCCCAGATCGTGTCGTTCGACGACAGCGTGGGGCCGGTCACATAAAGCGTCCCTGCCCTGTCCGCTGCGAGGTGATAGGCTGAGACGCTTGGCTCCAGCGTCGCATAAACAAAAATCTTGCGTTGTGGATCGATCTTGAAGATGGTCCCGCTGCGGTCGCCGACAAACAGATTGCCGGCTGTATCAAATACCGCGCCCGTTGCGACCCCCATGCCTTCGGCATAGAGCGTCGATTCTCCGGCGCCATCGATGCGATATACATTCCCCTCGGCGCGCGAGGTAACAAAGAGGTCGCCCTCCGGGCTGAACGCAAGCCCCGTGGCATTCAGAATCCCCGTGACAAACGGCGTTCCCCGGCCGTCGGGACTGACCCGGACCACGGAAACGGGAGTCTGCTTTCCGCGCTGGCCCGAGATCGTGGCGTAAATCATGCCCGATCGGCTCACCGCAGGACTTGTCACTGGATGCAGCCCCGTTGTCAGCTCGCGCGCAACACTCAACGTGGTTCCATTGCTTACGCCCGCAGGAGTCCGCACCTCGACCAGCCCCGTTGTCGCCTGCTCGGGAACTCGGAATGCCACTCGCCCCGGCCTGCTCATCAGTACCTGGGCCGTATGCGTTCCGATCACGACAGCAGGCGGTCCGAGGGAGTGCGGGCCGATGTGAGCGCCGTCGATCTCCACCTCTCCGAGCGGCAGTGCCGCCGCCGGAACAAGATTGTCGATACGTGGCTCGGGCGTGATCTCTTCGCGTGCGGATTGGGTTCGTAATCGGGTCATGGCCGGTCAGATCCAGATTCTGAGCAGTGTCGCTACTCCCAAAGCATACAACCCTGCAGCTACATCATCGAAAACGATGCCCCAGCCCTCCGGCAGGCTCTCGAAACGCCTCACCGGAAACGGCTTGGTGATGTCGAACAAGCGAAAGAGGATGAGTGCGATGAGGCCGTGCCGCCAATCCGCCGGCGAGAAGAGCAGGGTAATCCACTGTCCGGACACCTCATCGATGACCACAAACCCCGGATCCTTTTTTCCGCTTTCCCTCGCCGCGATCGTTGCGGCCGGCACGCCTAGACCAATCGACAGTGCGATTCCCACACAGAGCAGACCCAGTAGCATCGAAGCCGAAACGTGCAGTCCCAGCGCCGCAATGGCCCACAGCAGCACCGCTGCCACTGAACCCCACGTCCCCGGTCCCGGCTTGCCCAGTCCCGCCCCGAAGAACGTTGCAACCGTCCAGGCCCACGCGGTTTTTTTCGTGCTTGCTCCTGTCACCACCGGACTACTCATCTCCCGAGCCGCTCCTCCGGTTGGTTCCTGCTCCGCCCAGATCCTCCAGCACCTCAGGATCGACGACCGGCGAGCTGATCTTGTAGACACCCATCGCCCACTTGCCCAGGTCGATCTTCCTGCACCGGTCCGAGCAGAAAGGGAAGTCCTCATCTTTCGTCTGCACCAGCATCCCGCAGGTGGGGCACTTGAAGATTTTCGCGGATTTTTTCTTTGGGACCATGACGATTGTTTAGATTCGCATTGAGTCTACAGCGGTCCGCCGGTCACGCGCGCAATCACGTCATATTCGTGCGCTTCGGTGATCTCCGCCTTGTAGAACCGCCCTGCTTCCAGCGCTTCCAGCTCACCGAAGTCGTTGATGTACACCTTGCCGTCGATCTCGGGAGCATGGAACTGCGTACGGCCTTCCCATAAGAGATCGGTCTCTTCGCTGGGGCCCTCAGCCAGCAGAACCAGTTCGCGGCCCACCCACTTCTGCTTGGCTCGCTTGCTGATGCCCTGCTGCAGCTTCATCAACCGCCGCTTCCGCGCCTCGATCGTTCGTCTGGGAACCTTTTGGTCTAGCGCGATCGCCTTCGAGCCCTCTTCGTCTGAGTAGGTGAATACCCCCAGCCAATCGAACCCTGCCTGGCCGACAAATTCTTCCAAAACTTCAAAGTCGCGGAGCGACTCGCCTGGAAAGCCAACGATGAACGACGTACGCAGCGCGATGCCCGGCACCGCCGTTCGCACCTTCTCCAGCGTTTTCAAAAAGATCTCAGCCCCGGCCCCGCGTTTCATCCGCTTCAGCACATCGGCTGAAGCATGCTGCAGCGGCACGTCGAGGTACTTGCAGATGTTGTCGTGTTTTGCGATCGTCTCCAGCAGGCGTCCCGTGATGCGATTCGGATACGCATACAGGAAACGCAGCCACCGCAGCCCCTCAATGCCTGCCAGCGTGTCCAGCAGCGTTGGCAATCCGTCTTTCAGGCCCAGGTCTTCGCCGTAGCAGGTTGTGTCCTGCCCGATCAGCGTAATCTCCTGCACGCCCTTCGAGACAAGCTGATGTGCCTCAGCCACCACCGACTCGAACCGCCGCGAGCGGAACTTTCCCCGCAGATTAGGAATCACGCAGAAGCTGCATGGATGGTCGCAGCCCTCGGCGATCTTGATGTAAGCCGAAGACCTCGGCGTCGTGAGAAAGCGCGGCGTCGACTCGTCGTAAAGATAGGTCGGCAGCAAATGCGCCGCGCCGTGCCACTCTTCCCGGCTGAACCGCCCCTGTTGCTCGCGCAAGTCGCCTTCGGCGCGGAACGCCGGCTCGTGCTTATGCTTGTGCGTCCCCGCCAACGACTCCTGCCCCGACTTCGTCAGAGCCGATCCGCTCAGGATGTTGAACGGCGAGACGGTTGCCGCGGGCGCAGGCGCAACCCCCGCCGCATCCAGAATTGCTTCCAGTTCCCCGGTTCCGACCACCGCATCCACTTCGGGAATGTTTTTGCGGATCTCGTCGCGGTAGCGTTCCACCAGGCACCCGGCAACGATCAGCTTTTTCGCCGATCCTTCCGTCTTCAGCCGGGCCATCTCCAGGATCGTGTCTACCGACTCCTGCTTGGCGGTATCAATAAAGCTGCAGGTATTGACGACGACGATCTCCGCCTCTTCGGGCCGTGCGGTCAGCCGCGCCCCTGCGCGGTTCAGCAGCCCCATCATCACCTCGGAATCGACGAGGTTCTTCGGGCAGCCAAGCGAAACAAAGCCCACCACCGGAAACAATCTTGGGGATTCTTTTCTCTCTTCTTCTACAGATCTACTCACATTCTTCATTGTACCGGGATACGGATTCCACGGTTTTGTCGCTATTCTTCTGGGTGCCAAGTACGCTTTCGGCCCGTGCCGGATGCATTTCCCAGGAACTGCCTCGATTTGCTTGACGTCGGCGTGGCGTAGGAGCAGGATTCTTGGCACACGCCGGTTTCTCCGTCGGCACGCTCTGGAGTTGGCGGCTGTCCTTGCCCTCCTGATATCGCTCGCACATCCCTTCGAAACGCCTGCGATACCGCGCGTCCACTCCCCCAACCACTCATTGCAGCGCAATGAGAAAGGAGCTCTCCATGGCCGTTACTGCAAAAGCTGAGTATCGGGCTCCGTCGGACATCCTCCAGGAAGAGATTACCCGCCTCCGTCTCCCGAAGGAACACACTGCCGAGCTTGTCTCTCCATCCGTGCTCGTCGGCACATGGGTCAATGTTGACCATGCCACTCGCGACATCGTGCGCCTCGTAATTGAGGCTGCGGGCAATGAAATCAACGTGCACGGCTTTGGCGCCTGCACTCCCACACCATGCGACTGGGGCAAGACTCCGGGAATGGTCTATTCGAGCAACGTCGCCTCCACTGCTGCCGTTGCCTTCACCGCGATGTACAACTTCGGCTTCAAACAAGCCACGCTCACGGGCCACCTCTTCGAGGGCGCCCTGGTCGTGGAGTCCTACAACCACTTCACTGACAACAGTGGTCGCGACGACTACTTCACGCTCGACGTTATGGCGAAGTAGTCCAAGCCGATCAGTGCATTTTCGCAGGCGCCGGTTCGGATGAGCCGGTGTCTGTGTTTGAGCGGCCTTGTGCGCCACCTGCAGATCTCAAGATCGTGCGCAAGGCCGCACGCGACCTACACCCGGTCCAGGTTCTTCAACGTATCGGCAATATTCCCGTTCACTCCCTCTTGCAATGGCCCCGGCTCCCCAAAATGCGGCTGCCCTGCAGCCATCGTCTTCGCCAGGTAATCTCCGTATCCATTTGAAGCCAGCGACTTGAGCGAAGCCACCGTGATCTGCTTCTTCATCTCATCGAGGCTCATTCCCGCCTCTTTGGCACGTTCCACTCTGCCAGCCAGTTCCTCGATGTAGTTCCGCATGTTCGTCATCAACGCGCGGCCTGTCTGCATCCCGCCATGGCCGCCGAGCACACGGTTGAAATCCAGCTTCGCCACCTCATCGAGCGTGCGCGGCCAGATCTTCGGGAACCCGTCTCCCAGGTTCGGAAGCCACCCGATACAAGCGTCCCCGGTGGCAATCGCATGCTGTTGCGGGCAGAAGACAAACACATCCCCCGCCGTATGAGCATGACCGTGAAAATCGAGATGCAGGTCGAGCGCCGAATCCTTCAACTCGTACGACTTGTCGAAGGTGATCGTTGGCAGCTCAGGCGCATAATTTCTCAACTCTGCCGCGAACGCCTCGAGTTGCCTGATCTGGTCCGCGCAGAACGCCTTCTCCTCTGCTGACGCCGCTTTCTCCGACCGCTTCTTCAGCGCCTCGACCTGCTGCGGCACGGCGTCGAGCGAAGCCTTGGTTCTCGCTGGCCCGAGATCCGTCATTAACTGCTTGGTTGCGGCCGTCGCAATAAAGTCCACCTTGTTCCCGCCTGCGCGATATGCAGGATCTCCCTGCGTGTGATCCCAGTGAAAGTGCGTGTTCACCACGTACCGCACCGGCTTGGTGGTCACTTCGCGCTTGAGCTGCGCTACCAGGGCAGCGGCCGCCGATGGCTTGGAGTGCGCATCAACCACCACCACATCCTTTGACCGCACAAAGATTGCTGCATTGCAGTTGATCGCCGCCTGCGGGCGCGCCTGCGCAAAGAAGACGCCCTCCGCAGCCTTCTGCAGATCGAAGAGATTCGCATCAGAACCGGCGGCCGCTCCCGCCCTCGCCCATGCCGCGCGATGATACGCAAGCTCGAGAATCGACGCTCCCGCGAGCGCGCCGCCCATCAGCGTGCGCAGGAAATCCCGGCGCGATGTGCGTCCCTCCTCGGGGTCGGTGTGATTCTGCCAGCGAGCCGGCTGTGCATGGGTGTGTTCGTGTGGATGACGGTGGTGATGGTAACCGTGGTGGTGTTCGTGCGCGTGGTGCGTCATCTGGAAATCCTCTCTCCTTGATTTCCTGCATCCCCGGTTGCCACCATTCTTCACGACATGCAGAACTTACGCAACGCAAATCCTGTGTCAGGCAGGTCTTGCGGAAGGGAAAGTCCAAACCCACGCCGGATGTTAAAATCAACTGTGCCGGGTCCTACGCGACGTAATCCCGCCAACCCCGCCAGGTCCGGAAGGAAGCAACGGTAACGGGCTAGTACGGGCGCAGTAGGTCACCCGGTACTTTTTTGGCGTCGGGACCCAGAAAGTCCCGCGCGTGCTTGTCGGTAAGGCTCCGCTGTCGCTCCTCAAGAACGATTGCGCTGCCGCCCGTAAGATGATTTGGAGCGGCAACCCGGGTTCTCAGCCCGTCGTTTGCGCCGCAAGGAGAAATACATTGAGCCTCACCGTGCGTCCAGTGGTGGGTAGACGCGCCAAAATCAGCGCGCTTGGCACCTACGTTCCTCCTCAGGTTCTGACCAATCAAGACCTCGAAAAAATGGTGGAGACCAGCGATCAGTGGATCGTTGAGCGGACCGGCATCCGCGAACGCCACGTACTGGCCAAGGGGCTCGGCGTGAGCGATATGTGCGTCGAAGCCGCAAAGAAGTGCCTTGCGG
>Ga0335082_10006873_pt1 | contig 12390 bp, 6 predicted proteins | sample Lox_Sample_41_FD_206718 | JGI IMG/M metagenome (GOLD analysis project Ga0335082, IMG submission 206718) | Soil microbial communities from Loxahatchee National Wildlife Refuge, Florida, United States - Lox_Sample_4.1 | ecosystem: Environmental > Terrestrial > Soil > Wetlands | place: USA: Florida...
CGCCGCGCCGGTCGCAGAGCACCTCGATGCCGTGCTTCTGCAGGTCCTTCTTCGGTCCGATGCCGGAGAGCATCAGCAGCTGCGGCGAGCCGAAGCTTCCCGCGGCCAGGATCACCTCGCGCCGGGCGCGAACGAGCTCGAGCCGGCCCGCACGCCGGTATTCGACAGCCACCGCGCGCCTGCCCTCGAACAGGATCCGAGTCGCGTGCGCTTCGGTGCGGATGTCCAGATTGGGGCGTCCGCGCGCGGGCGCGAGATACGCGCTCGACGCCGAGCAGCGCTCGCCGTTGAGCTGCGTAACTTCGTACTCGCCGGCGCCGTCCTGCCGCGCGCCGTTGAAGTCGTCGTTGCATTGCAGTCCGGCGGCCTCGACGGCTGCGTCGATGAACGCATGCCCTACCGGATTCGGGCTGCGCAGGCGCGCCACGTTCAATGGCCCGCCCGAGGCGTGCAAGCCGCCCGCGCCTGCCTCGCGGTTCTCCGCTCGCAGGAAATACGGCAGCACATCCTTCCAGGCCCAGCCCGGGCAGCCGGCCGCGTCCCAGGCGTCGTAGTCCTCGGGCTGGCCCCGGATGTAGATCATCGCGTTGATGGAGCTCGAGCCGCCGAGCACCTTGCCGCGCGGCTGGTAGCCGCGGCGGCGAGCCAAGCCCTCCTGCGGCACCGTTTCGAAGGCCCAGTTCAGGAGTCGCCTCGGCACGGTGCCGAAGAATCCCGCGGGACAGCGCACCAGCACGCAATCGTCGCTTCCGCCCGATTCGAGCAGGCACACCTGGGCGGCGGGGTCGTCGGAGAGCCGGCGCGCAAGGACGCAGCCCGCCGAGCCCGCGCCTACGATGACGTAGTCCGGATCGCTCGCCGGCATCCCTCAGACGACCATGAGAAGGGCGACGTCGCCGATTTCCTCGATGTCGCCGAGTTTTTCGACTTCGTCGAGTTCCTTGTTGTCGTCGAAAGGGCCCGAGTAGAGAAATTCGCCGCCCGGAACCGCGCGTCCGCTCTGCTCCACCCACACACGCACTTCATAGCGCTTCATGGTGCCTGGCTCTTGTGGGGCGAACCGCACGGCCCAGGTGAGCGTTCGCAGATTCAAGGAAGACAGGTTTCCTCCAGGCTCGATTAGGTCCACAGGGGGAACTTCGAGGCCTTCTTTAGGAATGTCGAAGCTGAGCTTCACTTCGGGATTCCTTCCGTCCGCATCCCAGAGCCTTACGCGGACCTGTCCTCGAATTTCCTGCGGAACCGACACCTTGAGAACGGGATTTGCGCCCTTACCGATGAGCCGAATCTGGTTCTGCGCCATGGCCGCCCCCCTGGAGGCACTGTGCCCGCCAACCCCCGGTCTGTAAATTGGCCAACCGGCTAGGCCGGCAGGCGAATTCGCTTCCGCCCCCGTTCGCGCTATCGTAGCAGCGCCTAACACAGGACAACGGGAGCAACGGCATTGAGGATCTTGGTCGTCGACGATCATGCGCTGTTCCGGCAGGGGCTGAAGCTCCTGTTGCGCGAGCTCGACGAGCGCATGCAGGTTTCGGAGGCCGCGGACTGCGCGCAGGCGCAGGCGATGCGCGCGGAGCCCTTCGACCTGATCCTGGTGGATTTGCACATGCCCGGCATCTCCGGCCTCCAGGCGCTGGAGGCGATGCGCAGCGCTTTCGAGTCCTCGCGCATCGTCGTGCTCTCGGGCGAGGAGGATCCGCGCCTGGTGCGCGCCGCGATCGACGCGGGCGCGGCTGGCTTCATCCCGAAAGCCTCTACGCCCGAGGTTCTGCTGGGCGCGATGCGTCTCATCCTCGCCGACGGCGTCTACCTGCCGCCGGTCGCGCTGCGCGGGCTGGACGAGCCGGGCGAGCCCTCTGCGGGCGGCGCCTCCGGGGAAGGCCTGGACGGCGCGCTTTCCGACCGGCAGTTGGACGTGCTGCGCAAGGCCGTGCAGGGCAAGGCGAACAAGGTGATCGCCCGCGAGCTGGGGATTTCGGAAGGCACGGTGAAGGCCCATCTCTCGGCGGCATTTCGCGCGCTCGGCGTGCACAACCGGACCGAGGCGGTCTACGCCGCCGCGCGCTCCGGGCTGCAGGTCAAGGGATAAGCGGGTGACCCGCCGATGACGGCGACCAGCGACTCGAGCCGGCTCGACCGCCTGAAGCACCGGCAGTTCGAGTCCATCGCCAAGCAGGCGCAGTGGGTCCCGCTGCCGGTCCTGCTCGCCGCCGCGTTCGTCGCGGCGACGGTGTGGGGCGCGGTCGCCACGCCCCTGGTTCTCGGATGGATCGCGGCGCTTGCCGTGGTGCTGGTCGCGCGCTGGCAGTACTCGCTCGTCGCCGCCCGGCGGCCGGACGTAGACGTCGACAAGGCGCTGCGCGTCATGGTGGCGCTCAGCTTCTGCAACGGCCTCATCACCGGTCTCGGCGCGCTGCTGTTCTTTCCCGAGCTCGCGCTCGACCGCAAGGCGATGCTGACGATGCTGTTCGTGTGCACGCTGGCCGGGGCGGTGGCCGCGAACGCGGCCTACGCGCGCGCTTTCTACGCCTACTCGACCCCGATGGTCGGCGCGCTCGCCGCCGCCTGGCTGATGCAGGGCAACCTCGAGGGCGCCTGGGTCGGCGGCCTGGTCGTGCTGTTCGTCGTCATCCAGGTGGTTTTCGTCCGCGAGAACGAGCGCACGCTGCGCGAGTCCTACGAGATCCGGCACAAGAACGAGCGGTTGCTGCGGCTGCTCGACCTGGAGCGCCAGGCGGTGGTGCGCGAGCGCGACCGCGCCGAGGAGGCCAACCGCGCCAAGTCGCGCTTCCTCGCCTCGGCGAGCCACGACCTGCGCCAGCCGCTGCACACGGTGTCGCTGTTCAGCGCCGCGCTGGCCCTGCAGAAGACCGACGCGCGCACGCAGCAGATCGGACGCGAGATCAGCAACGCCGTGCAGTCGCTCGGCTCGCTGCTGGACGCGCTGCTCGACATCTCCAAGCTGGATGCCGACGCCGTGCGGCCTCAGCCCAGCCGGTTCCAGCTCGGCACGCTGCTGACGCGCATCGCCAGCGACCTGCGGCCCGTCGCGCTCGCCAAGGGCCTCGCACTCGAGCTGGAGGCTCCGGAAGCGCTGCCGGTAGAGACCGACGCCGTGCTGCTCGAGCGCATCGTACGCAACCTTCTCGACAACGCGCTCAAATACACCACCGTCGGCAGCATTCGCCTCGAGGCTCGCCGCGACGGCGATCGCGCGCTGCTGACCGTGAGCGACACCGGGTCCGGCATTCCGCGCGCCGAGCACGAGCGCGTGTTCGAGGAGTTCTACCAGCTCTCGAATCCGGAGCGCGACCGCTCGCGCGGCATCGGGCTTGGCCTGGCGATCGTGCGCCGGCTGACGAGGCTGCTCGGCATCGAGCTCACGCTCGACTCCGACGCCGGCCGCGGCGCGCGCTTCACGCTGTCGCTGCCCGCTGTCGACGCGCGCGCGGCGCCGGCAATGCCGAAGGCGAGCGCGCCCCCGGAGAAGGACGAGATCGCGCTGCCCGCCGGCGCGAACGTGCTCGTGATCGACGACGAGGCTTCGGTGCGCGAAGGCATGCGCACGCTGCTCGAGAGCTGGGGACTCGCGGTGCGGCTCGCGAGCGGCATCGACGAGGCGATCGCGGCGCTCGAGGAAGGGCGCACGCAGCTCATCATCGCCGACCAGAGGCTGCGCGGGCAGGAAACCGGCATGGAGCTCGTGCGCCGCGCGCGCGGCGTGAGCGCGCAGGTGGGCGCGCTGCTGATTTCAGGCGACACGGCGCCCGACCTGCACGACGAGGCGCGCCGCCTCGGCCTGGTCATGCTGCACAAGCCGGTGAGCGAACGCGTGCTGCGCCAGGCGATCGCGGAGGTGCTGCTCGAAGACGCGGGCTGATTCTCAAGAAGCGGGGGGAAAGTGGAACGGGTCGAGTGGCTATCGGCGGGGGCCGAGCAGCTGGCAGGCGAGCTCGAACGCACGAGGCAGGATGGAACGCACTGCGACATCGCCATCGTCGGCAGCGGCTACGGCGGCGCGGTCGCGGCGGCGCGGCTTGCCGGCGCCACCGAGACGAACCGGGCGACCAGCCGCGTCTGGGTCCTCGAGCGCGGGCGCGAGTTCGTGCCCGGCACGTTCCCCGAGCGCTTCGCCGACCTGCCCGGCGAGATGCGCGTCAAGCTGGGCGCGGATTCGGGCGCGGCCCGCCAGAGCGGCGGGCTTTTCGACCTGCGCATCGGCAAGGACGTCAGCGCCTTGCTCGGCAACGGGCTCGGAGGCGGCTCGCTAATCAACGCGGGCGTGCTGGCGCGGCCCGATGCCGCCGTGCTGGAAGGCTGGCCGCTGCCGGCGCAGGCGCTGGAGCCCGGCTACGCGGCCGCGGAAGACATGCTCGGCGCGGCGAGGGTTCCGCCGCCCGCTCCGGCGAAGCTGCTGGCGATCGAAGCCGTGGGCCGCCGGCTCGACGGCGGGAACGCCGACCGGCGCGCGAGCGTCGCCGTGAGCTTCAGCGATGGCGCAGGCGGGAACCGGGAGAACCCGTGGGGCGTGCCCCAGCGCGCCTGCATCCGCTGCGGCGACTGCTTCGCGGGCTGCAACCACTGGGCAAAGAACACGCTGGCGATGAATTACCTGCCGCTCGCGTACCGGCGCGGCGCCGAGCTGTTCACCGGCGTCACGGTGCTCAGCCTGAAGCCGAGCAATGTGCGCGTGGCGGGAGAGCCCTGCTGGGAGCTCACGCTGCGGTTCACCGACCGGCAGGTGGAGCGGCGCTTCGGCAGCGAGCTCAAGTCGCTGATCGCGCGCCGGGTGATCCTCGCCGCCGGCACCTACGGCAGCACCGGCATCCTGCTTCGATCGGCGAAGCAGGGTCTCCTGGTCTCGAAGCGGATCGGCGAACGCTTCTCCGCGAACGGCGACATGATCGCCATCGGCTCTCCCATGCCGCAGCGCGTTTATGCCAGCGCGCGCGAAACCGTCGAACCGTCGAAAAGGAACATCGGCCCGACCATCACCGGCATGATCGACCTGCGCAGGGGCCGCGCGCGCGCCGACCAGCTGGTGATCGAGGAACTGGCGATCCCGGCGATCCTGCGCCGGCTGTTCGAGGAGGTCGTCACCAACTTCGGAGCGCTGCACCGCCTGCTCGACATCGACTGGAAATGCCACACCGGCGAACCGACCGGAAGCGATCCGGCAGCGATCAATCAGGACACCGTGGAGCGCACCGCGGTCTACGCGACCATGGGCGACGACGGGGCCGGCGGCGCAATCAAGCTGACGGACGACGGCGCGGCGCTGCGCTCCGACGACGGCGTCTGCGTCGATTGGCAGAACGTCGGAGCGACGCCGATCTTCCGGCGCGCGGTCGAAGTCCTCGAGCAGGGACACCAAGGCACAGGCGCGAAGGTGATTCCGAATCCGATGTGGTCGCTGTTGCCGAAGCGGCTGCAGAGCATGCTGCAGGACGGGCCCCTCAGCGGCAGCGTCTTCACCGCCCACCCGCTCGGCGGCTGCGCCATGGCGGTAGACGCCGAGCACGGCGTCGTCAACCGCTTCGGCCAGGTCTTCAGGCAGGCCGACGGCCGGAGCGTCTACGGCACGCTGGCGGTCCTCGATGGCTCGATCGTGCCCGGCGCGCTCGGGGTGAATCCGTGCCTGACGATCGCCGCACTCGCCGAGCACGCGAGCGCCGAGCTCGCCAGGGCATGGCACCTGAAGCGCCCGGAGTCGCCCTGCGCGGGGGATCCGTGGCGACCGCTGCCGCGTCTGCCCAAGCGCGCGGCGGACTCGCTTGCGCACCCGCTCAAGCCGGCGCCGGCGCGGGTGCCGACCGCGTTCCGCCTGGCGGAGAGGCTCAAGGGAGACAAGCTCCGCTGGCCGGTAGAGCTCGGGGGCCGCTTGCTCACCCGGAAACTGGACGCGACGCTCCAGGTCGAGTATCGCGAGATCGCCGACCTGCAGGCGTTCGTCGTCACGCAGCCGAAAATCATGACGTTGGCCAAAGGCTCGTCGCTCGAATTGCGCGGCCGTCTCGAGTGCGGCGACAGGCGCAATCCGAGGACCATCGATGTCCAGGCCCGCGTGCGGGTCGAGGGACAGCTTCGCCTGTTCGTTCGCGCGCGCTCAACCGCCCTCGGGCGCATCTGCCGCGCACTCTGGGCCTGGCTGCGCAACCGCGGGATGCGCGAGATCTGGCTGGCCCTGTTGAAATTGCTGAGCCCGCGATCCGAGGGGTTCGGCCTTTCGCTCTTGCGCGAATTGATCGCGGTCGCCTCGCACGCCGGCGAGGTGCGGCAGCTCGAATACGAAATCACCGTGACGGACGACGTCGTCGTCGGCAAAGACATGAAGGGCAAGCCGATCCGCGTGCTCGCGAAGGGCGATCGCCTGACCGGCATGAAGCGGGTCGCCTACATGTGCGGCAGCCGTCCGCGCTCCAACCCCTGGACGCAGTTCATGCGGCTGCCGCTGAGCTTGGCGCGGCAGAGCGGGGGTTGCGCGCGCGAGGTCGGCGAATTCGTGGTCGACCTGCCGTATTTCGTCACGCAGTTCGCGACCCAGCTCCAGCTCCTGCACCAGGCCAACCAGGCCGACGCGATCGCCGACCTGCTGTCGACGTTCACGTACATCGCGCGCCTGGTCGGCAAGATCCACATCTGGACGTTCCGGCTGCCGGAATACCCGGATCCCTATCCGCGCTACGCACGCGACAGCGCGGAAGAGCGCCGGCTTCCCGGCGATTTGTCCGGCTACCAGCGCAAGGTTTACCCGGAGAGGCCCGTGATCCAGGGGCGGGCGCGTTTCCGCCTGACCCGCTACGTGGCCGAAGGGGATTCGGAGAAGGCGAGGAAGGCCCGCAAGCCGGTGCTGTTGATCCACGGCTTCGGCGCGAGCGGCACCACGTTCACGCTCGACACCGTGGACAAGAACCTAGTGCAGTTTCTCGGCGAGAGTCACTTCGATCCGTGGGTGCTCGATCTGCGCACGAGCATCGGCCTGCCAAGCTCCAACCAGGACTGGACGTTCGAGGAGGTCGCCTTCAAGGACATCCCTGCGGCGATCCGCCTGCTGCGGCAGGTTCGCAAAAAGGGAGGCGATGACGACATTCCTCTCAGCGTGGTCGCGCATTGCATCGGCGCGGCGATGTTCTGCATGGCGACGCTGGCGGGAAAGTTGAGGAGGGGCTGGGTGCGCGCAGCAGTGCTGTCCCAGGTCGGGCCCCTCATCGAGCTGCCGCCGCAGAACCGGTTCCGCGGCTACGTCGCGAGCTACATCAAGGAATATCTCAAAGTCGAGAACTTCAACGTCACGGCCGAGCTCACTCCTGGCAATCAATTCATCGACCGGCTGCTCGCCGCCTATCCCTACCCGGAACGCGAGTGGGTCGCGCACCACCCGGCATGCTTCCTGGAGGGCGTGCCGCACGAGGCCTACTGCAACCGCGCGAGTGCCATCTACGGGCGGCTGTTCGAGCACGTCAACCTCAACGAGGCGACGCTGAACGGCCTCGGAGAGCTGATCGGGCACGTGCGATACAGGACCTACCAGCAGACGATCTTCTACGCCCTCCAGCGCCGGCTCACCGACTGCTTCGGCAAGAACCTCTACGTCAAGTGGGAGAAGATCCACGCCTACCTGAACTTCCCGGTGTGCTTCGTGCACGGCAAGAAGAACGACGTATTCCACTACAACACGAGCCGCCGCTCCTTCGACCTGCTTGCGTCGATCTTCTGGGACAACGATCTGAAGGCGGTTTGGGAGGCCGCCGCGGCGGAACAGGAGGAGTACGCGACCTACGGCAATCGCAAGTACTGGGACAAGTTGCGGCGCCTGCGGCTGCTCGAAATCGAGGGCTATGGCCACCAGGATTGCCTTATCGGGCGCGACGCGCACCGCGACGTGTTTCCGGGCATCGCCGATTTCCTCGTCAATGCGCCCGACGGGTCGCCGGAGATCGAGCCGGAGGAATGCGTCGTTCGGCCGGCGCGCATCGGCCCCATCGTCGGGTGGCTGAGGCGACGGGACAAGAAACCCGTGGTGCGGCTGTTCTTCCAGCCGAACGACTTGCGCTCCGACCCACTCTACGCGATGACCATCGTTCTGCGCAACGGAATGCCGGCGGCCGATTTCGCGGATTTCTCGCGATTCCACAGGCTGAGGGAACTCAAGGACCCGTTCGCGCCACACCCGTTGCCTGCAGTCCAGTCCGGCCCGCCGACGCAGGCCGTCGACGTCACCTTGCCGGACGACGCCTGCGACTACCAGATCGCCTTGCTCACCGTGCACAGGGAAGTGTACGAGCCGGAGCCGAAGCGCGATCGCGGCGATCCGCGCGCAGATGATCCTTTCGGCGAGGACTACGACCGATATCCCGAGACCCGGTCCGAATTTCCGGGGAAGAACGCCGTGCCTGCGGACGCCCGGGAGTTTGCCGATCCCGTGCTCCGAACCTGCAAGGACTTCCTCGGCGGGATATGGCTGGACGCCGGAAAGCGCGTCTGCGATCCACGCTACGCCACCCCGGTCAGCGTGGCGTTCGTCACGAAACGCGCGCTCCAGGCGTCCGGCGCCGAATCGAATTCACTTTGCTTCGCGTTCGGCAGCTGCCGCTATGCGGCCGCGGTCAACGACCGCGAGCTGGCCGACCGCAGCTTCGGGCGGCTGCGCGCGCGGATCATGCAGCCGAAGAACGACGCTGCCGTGCCGCAGCTGCTCCTGCTGGTGGGCGACCAGATCTATGCCGATGCGACTGCCGGCCTGTTCGATCCGACCCAGGGCATCGAGCGCTACGACCAGCGCTACCACGAAGTCTGGAGCGCGCCGAACGCGCGCGAAGTCCTGCGCCGCCTGCCGGTGTACCCGATGCTGGACGACCACGAGGTCGAGGAGAACTGGGACGGCACAGACGACCCGCAGGCCGCGTCGAAGACTGGGAACATCGAAACCGGGCGCAGGGCATTCGTGTCGTATCAGCAGCTGCTCACGCCCAACATCACCGATCCGACCCGAGTCAATCTGGAAGCCAGATGCTACTGGTATTGCATCTCGGACCGCGCTTTCGAGTTCTTCGTCGCCGATACGAGATCCGAACGCCACGAGCCGAAGGGCAGGATCATGCTCGACGAGCAAATGCGTGCGCTCAAGCGCTGGCTCAAGATGCAGCATGCCAAGGATTCCTCGGCGCCGAAGTTCGTCGTCTCGCCGAGCGTCGTCGCGCCCTGGTCACGAGAAACGCGCGGCCACGCCTGCTACAAGCTGCGCTCGGATGCCTGGGACGGCTTCCCCGAGTCGCTGCACGAGCTGCTCGGCTTCATCGCAGAAGAAGAGATCCGCAACGTGGTGTTTCTTTCGGGCGACTACCATATGTCCACGTTCTGCAAGATGAAGCTGCAGAGCGCAAACAAGCGCGCCGTGAAGGCATACTCGATCGTTTCGTCGGGCTTCTACGCGCCCTATCCCTTCGCAAACACCACTCCCGATTCGCTCGCGCTCAACTACAAGGGGACGCACGCCGAGTGGCTTGGCGACGGGACGGCCGGCTGCTGTGGGTTAGCGGAACTCCGGATCAAGTACAAATGCGAGGGGACGGCCACGCGCGATGGCTTTGCGGTCGTCGATGTCACACCGCACGCTCAAGGCGGATGGGAGATGAGCGTGGAATTTGATACCGAGGACGGCGTTCCCCCGCAGGTCGTACGGCTTCAGTAGGCGTGGCCGGCTGCCGGCTGGCAGGTCAGGCCGCCGCGGCGCTTTGCCTGGCGAGCAGGGTGTCGCAGGCGCGCAGCCGCAGGCGGGAGGCGCCGTCGCAAGGATGCTCGGCGCACAGGTCCCGGAAGCGCGCGCGGGCTTCGCGCAGGCGCCCGCCCTGCAGCGCCTGCAGCGCCGCAGAATAGTCGCGGCAGAAGCGGCGGCTTTCCTCGGATGCCTCGTCGCGCAGGCCGAGCAGCTCGTAGACCCGCACGCTGGCGCGCTTGCCGCGCAGGCGGAAGGCGCCGAGATCGCGGAACAGGAATTCGCCCAGGCCTTCGGCGAGCGAGCCGGAGACGAGCACGCTGGTGCCGAAGCGCTTGTTCAGCTGCTCCAGGCGGCTCGAGGTGTTCACCGTGTCGCCCACTGCGCGGTACTCGAAGTGCGTGAGCGCGCCTACGGTCGCCAGCGCGATCGGCCCGAAGCAGGCGCCGATGCGCGTCGCGAGGCGCGCCGTCGGGCTGTTGCGGTTGAACGAGTCGGCGCTCTCGGCCATCTGCAGCAGCGCGCGGCAGACGCGCCGGCGCAGCTCGGGGCCCGGGAAGGAGGTGGCCCAGACCGCCAGCAGGCCGTCGCCCTTCACGTCCGAAACGAAGCCGCCGTTGTCGAACACCGGCCGGAACAGCGCCTCGAGATAGCGGTTGATCAGGTCGACCGCCGCCGAGGGGTCGAGGTCTTCGGCGACCGACGTGTAGCTCGCGGCGTCGGTCACCACGCAGGCGCCGTGGCAGCGCCGGGTCGGCTCGCGCGTCGCGATCGGGGCGCCGATGCGTGGCGGCTGCCGGTCGAGCGCGCCGTCGTGCGCGAACGGCGTTTCCGGCGCGGGGTGCTCGAGTGGCTCGTAGAGCGAAAGATCCTGCTCGTCCATGCGACCCAGTGTGCGCGGCGCGCGCCGGGTCAACAATTGCTCGGATAGCCTTTCCGAGGCCCCCGGGAGTCTTAGCCGAACGGCATAGCCGGCTAAGTCGTTGAAATAGCGTCGATAAATGCCTCGCGGTCGATGTTGCCGCCCGAGGCAATGACGGCATGGCGCTGGCCCGCCTTGGGTTTCTCCTTCAGCAGCGCGGCAAGCGGGGCGGCGCCGGCGCCTTCTACGAGGTTATGGGTGTCGCTGTAGTAGTGGCGCAGCGCCGCCTTCACTTCCTCGTCGGAGACGCGCACGACCCTGTCGGCACCCGCGCGAATGAGGTCGAGCGCGGCGGGCACCGGCACGCGCACCGCCATGCCATCGGCGAACGTGTCGGCGCTTTGGGTCTCCACCGGCCTGCCCTGCTCGAGCGAGAGCGCATAGCAATCGGCGCGGTCCGACACGACGCCCACCACCTTGGTCTTCAGTCCCAGCACGTCGCGCCAGGCGATGAGGCCGCAGATCCCGGAGCCGCAGCCGATCGGCGCGTAGACGGTGTCCAGGCCGGAGACGGCCGAGAACAGCTCGAGCGCGTAGCTCGCGACGCCGGCGACGAGCTCGGGGTGGAACGGCCCGATCGAGGCGAGGCCCTGGCGCTCGGCGAGCGCGTAGGCGTGCTCCTTCGCCTCGTCGAAGTCGCGGCCGTGCTCGATGAGCTGCGCGCCCCAGGCGCGCATCGCCGCGTTCTTGTCGCGGCTGTTGCCGTGCGGCACCACGATCACCGTGCGCACGCCGTAGCGCCGGCCCGCGAAGGCGAGCGACTGGCCGTGATTGCCGCGCGTCGCGCTCACCACTCCAGGCAACTTGGGGTTTCTCTTCTTCAGCGCGTCGATCATCACCAGGCCGCCGCGGATCTTGAACGCGCCGGTCGCGGTGTGGTTCTCGTGCTTCACCCAGACCTCGCATCCGGCGCGCGCGTTGAGCAGCGGCCAGCTGAACTGCGGCGTCGGCGGCATCACCGAGTGCACGAGCTTGGCGGCCGCCTCCAGGTCGGCGCGCCGAAGTGGAAACTGCAGCGGCAACTTCACAGGTGCCGGCGGAAGAAATCGACGATCCTGCGGTCCACCTCGGGCAGTACCTTGCGGTCGAAGCCGGGCGGATCGTCGAGCAGCGCCGCCGACGCGGGCGAGAGCTTCGGCGGAAAGGGCGAAAGCAGGGCGCCGTGGCCGCCCGTGGGCAGTTCCGCCACCAGCTCGCAGGGCTTGCAGGCCGCGCGCACCGCGCCCGCATGGAATTTCGGCGAGAGCCACTTGTCCTGGTCTGCGATCACCAGGCCGAGCGGCACGCGCGGCGCGGCGAGCGAGGCCATGTCGAAGTCCGCCGCGACGGGCACGCCGGCGACGACCGCCTGCACGCGGCGGTCCTCGTAGCTCACCCAGGCGGCGTCGCTGAAGCGCCAGGCGATGACCCAGAGCGCGACCGACTTGCGCACGCCGTCGAAGCCGTCGTGCTTGAGGCTCGTGCTCACGCCGACGCAGCCGTGGAAATCCTCGCCGATGTGCGCCTCGCAGTGGCGCGCGAGCATCGCCGGCGACCAGCGGCCGCCCGCGAGCGCGAGCGCGGTGTGCCCGCCCGCGGACATGCCGTAGACGCCGACCTTGTCAAGCTCGAGCAGCGGCGCCAGGCGCGCATCCTTGCCGACGGCGTCGATCGCGCGCGACACCTCGGCCGGGCGCCGGCGCCAGCTCGGCGGTCCGATCTGGCTCGTGTCCTGGTAGTTGTCGCCCTTGTGCAGCGGCGCGGCGACGACGAA
>Ga0335082_10006875_pt1 | contig 12389 bp, 8 predicted proteins | sample Lox_Sample_41_FD_206718 | JGI IMG/M metagenome (GOLD analysis project Ga0335082, IMG submission 206718) | Soil microbial communities from Loxahatchee National Wildlife Refuge, Florida, United States - Lox_Sample_4.1 | ecosystem: Environmental > Terrestrial > Soil > Wetlands | place: USA: Florida...
ACTCGGCCAGGAGGAGGCCGGCCGGCTCGGACTGCGCGACGCCGAACCGCTCCAGGCCCCGACGCAGCGCGCGGTCCCGGAAGGCCTTGCGCAGATCGAGGCTCAGCGCCGTCTCCACCGCCGCCCGGTCGAGAGGCAGCCCGCGCTGCTGCCGCCGGAGCTGGTTGAGCGTCCGCAGCGACCGGAACCGGACCAGCCCGCCGCGGCCCGACGCCAGCCGGCGCAGGAGAACCGGCGCAACCTGCTCGGGAGCAAACCGGAGGAGGGTGGCGGGAATCTCCCGGGCCACGGCGAAGGCCGTGTCCTCGGAGAGGAGCAGCTCGGACAGTCGCTCCAGGGCCGGGTCGGCGGTCGCCACCAGGGCCTCCCGTGCCACGCCGCGCAGGTCGGCATCGGCGAGCAGCGACACCAGCTCGGGAACGAACCGCGGATCGGGCAGCCGCTTGGCGGCCCGGACCGTCTCCCGGCGCGTCTCCACGTCGCCCGGGTCGAAGAGCTGCTGGAGGAGATCGAGCAGGTCCGGCCGTGGCGCATCGGCGATGGCCCGGGCCAGCGCTCGGCGCTCGTCGAGGCTTCCACCGCGGGCCACGGTCCGCGTCCGGGCGCGGGCCTCGGCGCCGGTGGGGAGGGAGGACAGGGCCACCAGGGCGGCGGCACGCACCAGCGGGCTCGGATCTCGACTCGCCGCCTGAAGGTCCTCCGGCGTCCGGCCCGCGGCCAGCCAGCGCTGGACAGCGATGGTCCGCACCTGCTCGTCCGGGTGCTGCAGGAGCCGGGGGAGGAAGGCGTCCACGTCCCGCCGGCTGACGGTCCCGAAGTGCTCCAGGGCCGCCCGCACCACCGCCGGGTCCGGGTGGTGGAGGATGAGCGCCGGAACCAACCCCAGCCGGCCGTGGTGGGCGAGCAGGGACATGGCGGCCAGGACCTCGCGCGAATCGACCGACCCGAGCGCCAGGGCCAGAGTCTCGGCCGAGGCGAGGTCGAGCTTGGCCGTCCCGCCCAACGAGAGGCTTCTCTGGCTCAGCTGCCCCCGGAAGAGATCCAGGTAGCGGGGCCGCAGCGCGCGGGTCACCCACAGCGAGCCCAGCGCGGTCAGGGCGATGGCCACCGCCACCAGAGCCGGAGCGCCGATCAGGGCCTGCACGGCGAGGAGGAACAGCGCCGCCACCAGCTGCCCCCCGCGCTGACCGAGCACGTCGATGGAGGGCTTGAGCAGCCGGCGCCTGGCAGGCGGCACGGGGATGAAGAGCAGCTCGCTCCCCACCCGCTGCAGGGACGGACGAAGCCCTCCGTCCAAGATCTTGAGCCCGATCCCGAAGGCCAGCGGGCTCCCGGCCAGGAATCCGGCCACGGCGCCGAGGAGCGTCACCGGAAACACGGCCAGGCTCCTCGTCACCCCGGTGCTCCCCAGCACGTAGCGGACGGCGACCAGCTCCACGGCCAGCGCGACCACCGTCTGCGCGACGTAGGTGTCGGCGATGACCATCGGCAACCGCTCCGGTGCGACGTGCGCCGAGATCGATGCCTTGAACAGGTAGTCGACCAGCGTCGCCGCCACGGCGGTGACGACGGTGAGGAGCATGAGTAGCCGGAGGTAGGGGTCGGGCATCGTCTCCCGGGGCACGGCACGCAGCACGGTGACGTCCGCCTGGACCGGGTGCTGACAGCGGTGGACGGCGCCGGCGAGGATGGCCACCACCGTTCCACCGGCGAGCATCAGACCGGCGGAGATGAGGAGGAGCATCGACGGGGGGCCGAAGCCGAGCGCGAACCGGGCCACTCCCGCCCCGCATGCCGCGCCGAGCAGCCCCGCGCCGGCGATGAAGCCGAAGACACGCTTCGCCTCGCCCACGTTGTACACCTCGTCCACGTTCAGCCAGAACTGGGCGAAGACGAGCGAGGAGAAGAGCGCCGCCCACACGTAGAGCGCATTCACCGCCGCCGGCTGGCTGGCGAAGAGCCAGAGCCCGACGGTCAGCACGCCGGAGAGGATCAGCGTCACCGCCAGGGACATCGGGCCGGGCCATCGCCGGGAGAGCCGCGACTGGAGCGGGACGACGAGCAACACCACGGCGATGACCGCCAGGTAGACCCAGGGCAGCCGGGTCACCGGCTCGGTCCGGAGGTAGAGGCTGTCGCGGGCGGTTTCCAGAAGCCCGTGCGCCCCGACCTGGGTGAAGAGAAGCGTGGCGAAGGGCAAGGCCCGGAGCTCCAGGCGGCGGGCCTTCATCCATCCCACGCGCGCCGTCGACGGCTCGTCGCCGGAGGAGCCGGTCGCGGGAGCCGCCCCTGCTGCTGCCGCCGCGCTCACGCCGACTGCACCGCCGGCGCTCCCGCCAGGGGCTCGGTGGTCTCCAGGGAGCCAAGCCTTTGCTTGTGAAGGGCGCGCACGCGCCAGGCCACCAGCAGACACGTCGCAGCGAGCACGACGTTGAGGGCGGCAAAGCCGCGGGGCGCGATGCCCAGCTGGCTTCCAACCAGGATGCCTCCGGCGGCGCAGACGTCGCCGAAGCGCACCAGCAGCGAGTCGATGACTGCTTTGGCCTTGTACTTCGCATCGCGCGAGACGACCAGGTAGAGGGCGTTGAGGGCGGTGTTCTCCAGGGAGTACTCGATGCTCCGCTCGGTGATCTTCGCCACCCGGATCAACCCCAGGACGGGGAGGAGCATCATCAGGGCGTTCCCGGCGAGGGCCGCCGCCGGAAGCACGAGCAGCGCTCCGCCCACGCCGAGGGCCTTGATCATTCGCGAGACGAGGAAGAGCTGCGCGAGAACGGCGAGGAGGTCGAACCAGAAGAAGTAGTCGGCCTTGAATGCCCCGATGAACCGCGTGAGAGCGGAGCCGGAGAGACCGTTGGCCGCCCCCACGGAGAGCAGGGTGCGGTCGAGCACGTACTCCCCGCTGTTGGTCACCCAGTTGACGAGGATGACCATCACCGCGATGAGGAGCAGGTACCGGTCGTCGAGCACCGCCCGGAAGCCCCCCTGGCCGCGGAGCGGGGTGGCCGGGTGCACCAGCTTGCCGCGGTCCTTCGGCCAGCAGCGATCGTGGGTGTGCGCGTAGGCGAACGTTCCCAGGCAGGCGACCAGGAGCCCGGCGGAGATGAGCATGAGATCCGGCGGGTCGAGGGCCCGGAGCAGCCGGCCGGCCAGCCACGCACCAGCCAGGGCCCCCACCGAGCTCCCGATCCCGAGGATGGGGAAGAGCCGCTTGCCCTGCTCCGGGGTGTAGATGTCGTTGGCGAAGCTCCAGAACGTGGCGACGAGGAGGACGTTGAACGTTCCGACCCAGAGGTAGAACGGGATGCCGACCGCTGCGCCGGCCCGGGTGAGGAAGGAGAAGAGCACCAGATTGGAGGCGCAGAAGAGGAGGACCGCGGCGATGAGCTTGAGCCGGCCGACCCGGCTGGCGATGGCGCCGTGGGCCTTGAGCACCGGGATGAGGAGCAGGGCCTGGCCGGCGGCCGCGTAGGACTTCACCTCCGCCCCGCCCCCGGTGAGGATGAGCGGCTCGCGGACGACCTTGAGCAGGTAGTAGGCGGTGAGGATGGTGAAGACGGTGGCCGCGAGCACCAGGGCGGTGGCCGCCTCGCAGGCCCGCACATCCGCGAACAGGCGCATGGCCCGGTCGATCCAGGTCATGCGCTCCTCCCCCGTCTGCGGGCCTGGCTCGGACACCGGTCGTCCTCTGGCGGCGTTCTACCTCCGGCACCGGGTCTGCGGAATCGCCGCTCCCGGCCCGGTTAACAGTCCACCGAGGCCGGTTCAACCGAACGACGGACGGGGCGGGCCGATCCGGGCCTGGGGCGATTCTCAGGCCCTTCGGCTGAACCCGTCGTCGCTCCAGTCTTCGCTTCCCACCCCGTGATGAACGAAGAACAGCCCATCGGGGTCATACTTCTTCTTGACCGCCAGCAGCCTTGGATAATTCGTGCCCCAGAACGAGCGCTGCCAGTCGTGCTCGAAGAAGTTGCTCTCCGAGACGTACGAGCCGGATGCGGGCACCAGCCTTCGCACGACGCCCATCGCCCGCTCGATGGCCGCGGCGGCCCTGCGGCCGGCGGCGAAGTCCGGCTCATGGCCGGGGATGCCCGGGTAGGCGGGGGGACCCTCGGCGGCACAGATGAGCAGGGCGAAGGCGTCCAGGACGGCCGGATTGCTCGCCGTGTCCCGGGCCGCAGCCAGCGCTTCGGGCGGAGCAGCGGCCAGCCCCTTGTTGAAATGAAGGGCGAAGCTCCACGGGCGGGACGCGCGGAACAGGGCGTCGGCGAGCGCGCCCTGCCGGTTCGGCTTGAGCAGGGACGCCGGCAGCCAGGCCGACTGGTAGCCGTAGAGGAACTGCCCGGCCTCCCCCCGGTTGGCGGCCCAGAACAGGTTGCGGTCGGCAGCGCCCGGGCGATCGTCGGAGATCACCGCCTCGGCCAGGTTCTTCTGGAGGAACCCGGCGTCCCACAGGCTCCGGGCGGGAATAGACAGCGTTCTCGGGGCGCGCTCGAGGGTGACCTCCCCCGGGTGGGCCGCGATCCAGTCGAAGAACGGCTTCCAGACGGCCGTGGCCTGCTGCTCGTCCAGCCCCTGGAAGAGCATCGAGACGTCGAGGGTATTGTTCGGATGGAAGGTGACCGTCTCGCCCCAGTGCGGGTTGAAGAGGCGCTCGGCGTAGAAGTCGAGGAATCGAGCGATCAGCCGGCGATAGGCGGCGTCGCCGGCGGCCTTCACCGTGGTGAACACGCCGCCGAAGAATTCCGGGAGCCGATGGGTCTTGAGGGTGAGCCGGGTCACGACGCCGAGGCTGCCGCCGCCCCCGCCCTTGAGCCCCCAGAAGAGATCCGGGTGGGTGCAGGCGTTGGCCACGCGGACCGAGCCGTCGGCGGTCACCACTTCTGCTTCGAGGAGAGATGCCGCGGCCGAGCCATAGTTCTTGGAGAAGCTCCCGAATCCGCCGCTCTGGACGAGCCCGGCGACGCCGACAGTGCCGCACCCGCCTCCCTGGACATAGCGGCCGCCCTGGGCGGTGACCGCCTGGTAGACGTGCATCCAGATGCAGCCCGCTCCGACGGTGACGGCCGGCTGGGGCTCTTCTCGTCCGGCACACCCGCTGCCGACGAAGGCATCGTTTAGAGCGATGCTGTTCATCCGGCGCGTCCACACCAAAAGGGAGTCGGCGGCGTTCGACGTTCCCTGGTAGCTGTGGCCTCCGCCCTTGACCACCAGGCGGAGGTTGTTGCGGCGGGCGAAGATGACCGCGGCGGCGACGTCCTCGCTCGTCCCGGCGGAGACGGCGTAGACGCTCGGCCGCGACACCCAGGCGTCGACCCACCCGCAGCTCTGGGTGAGGCCCACCTCGTCGCCGATGAAGTAGGGATTCTTGAGCGCCTTGAAGAGGTCCTCGCACGCCGAGCCGCCCGGGGACGCGACACAGCGAGCGAGCGGGGACTCGACCCTGAGCAGCTGTCCGCCGACCTGGGCCCCCAGCTCGTTCCAGGCGGCGAGAGTGGGCCAAGCCGCATCCGACGGACGGACGCGACGGAACGGGGCGCTCCTGGGGGCGGCTGCGCGTGCCGCGCGCACCGGGGGAAACAGCGGCAGCAGGGCGACGGCCCCGATGCGCCTGAGGAGCGCTCGCCGGTTCATCCTGGAATGGGAAGCCACCACAGCCCGGGCGGCGGGGCAAAGAAGTGTTCGCCGCGAAGCACCTCGATCGTTCAACCGGCAGACCGGCCGACCTCGGCGTGGACAGCCGTCATGCTCGGAAGTCATGGATCCCGGCTGGGCGATCGAGGTAGGCAGGCGCCGGCCTCAGCGCCAGCCGCACCCCAGGGTGAGGCCGGCGCCGTTGCCGCGAGCCGTTCGAGAGGAGAGTGCGATGCGTCCAGCAAGGCTGTTCCCCGTGTTGGCTCTGACCTGGGCCGCCTGCGTCAGCGACAGTACCTACAAGAAGGAGGTCCAGAAGGCAGACACGCTGAGCGCGCAGAACGCGACCTACGAGAAGCTCAACACCCAGCTCCAGGCGGAGGTGAAGAGCGACCAGGTGCAGATCCAGAACCTCCAGGGTGAGCTCAAGGTCACCATCGTGAACGAGATCCTCTTCCCCGAGGGCGGATGGGAGATCGACAAGAAGGGGGAAGCGACGCTGGACAAGATCATCCCCACCCTCAAGGCGCTCCAGGGCCAGAAGATCGAGGTCCAGGGCTACACGGACAACGTTCCCATCGGACCGGAGCTGAAGAGCCGTTTCCCGTCCAACTGGGAGCTGTCCACCGCGCGGGCCACGGATGTCGTCCGGTACCTGACCAAGAACGGCGTCAACCCGAACATCATCTCCGCGACCGGGTTCGGAGACACGCATCCCGTCGCCTCCAACGACACGCCGCAGGGCAGGGCCAAGAATCGCCGGATCGAGATCGTCCTCCGGGCGCCGCAGTCGTAGCCGGCCAGCTCCCGGCCCCGGAGGCCCCAGGCGGTCAGCGTCCGCCGTGCTGCTCGAGGAATCGCTCGATCTTCGCCCGGGTGATCTGGGTCCCGAAGCCGCCCCAGTTGGCGTCGAATCCGTGGTCGGTGGCGGGAAGCAGATACAGCTCGTGCGTTCCTCCCGCGCGGGCGATGGCCCTGTGGAGCGCCTCGGCCTGGTCGGCGGGAACGATGCGATCGCTCGTGCCCAGGATGGTGAGGGTGGGGGGCAGGTTCGCGCCGACGTGGCTCAGCGGTGACACGGCCCGGTAGCGCTCCGGGTGCTGCGCCAGCGTGCCGCCGATGTAGCGCCGGAGCGCGTCCTGCGCGTAGGCCGGCGACCCGCTCGACCGATAGAGGAGATCCAGGTCCGCCGGGCCGTAGAAGTTGACCACCGACTTCACCCGAACCTCCGGCACCGCGCAGGAGGGCGGGAGCTGCGGATCCCCCGTGCTGTAGGCGGCGAGCATGGCCAGGTTCCCGCCGGCGGAGTGCCCGGTGACGCTGATGCGCTCCGGATCGACCTGGTACCGGGCGGCATTGGCCGCCAGCCAGCCCAGCGCGCACTTGACGTCGCCCACCTCGTCCCGCCAGCGCTCGGGCGGCGGCAGCCGGTACTCGACGTCGAACACGTCGTAGCCGAGGCCGTTCAGCCACCGGTTCCAGGCGCCAAGCTCGCTCCGCCGGCCGTGGATCCACGCCCCGCCGTGCACCCGCACGAAGGCCGGACGGAGAGCGCCGGGAGGAACCCGGTCGCTCCGCCACACATCGAGGACGAGCTTCGTCCCGTCCGGCGCGGCGCCGTACTCGATGGTGCGAGCCGACAGAGCCAGGCCCCGGTTGAGACGCACGGCGGCGGTCAGGTAGTCGGCCAGCGACAGCGAGACGCCGTGCTGCCGCGCCCCCTTCCACTGGGCGAGACAGGGGACGAGGGCCATGAGCAGGGTCGACGCGACCACCAGGCGGAGCGCGCCGCTCGCCAACCGGGCGCCGAGTCGCCGGGCGATCATCCCCAGCGCCGCTGCTCCGAGCGTGACCGCCAGGAAGTGGAGCGGGAAGGCCAAGCCGACCATCCCGAGCCTCCCCGCCCCGGTCAGGTCGATGGGCACGAGCATGTAGAAGGCCGTCGCCGCCACGGCGGCGAGCAGCAGAAGAGAGACCAGCGTCAGCACCACGGACAGAGCGCGCTTCACGACCGGGAGCCGCCCCGTCCGCTCACCAGCCGTGGAGGGCGTCCTCGAAGAGGTGGGCGAGGTCCGACGCATCCACCGGCCGTGGTGACAGCTTGGTCACCCGGGCCTGCGGCAGCGTCCCCTCGACCAGGGCCGGGATGTCGGACCGGTCGTAGCCCACCGCCCGCAGGCCGTTGGGCATCTTGAGCCGCTGCATGATCGCCACCAGCCGGTCGGAGAGGATCTTGCCCGCGTCCTCCGGCCTGGCCCGCGACACGTCGGCTCCGAGGATCTCCGCGGCGATGAGGTGCCGGTCGGGACACGCCTCGGCGGTGAAGCGAAACACCGCCGGGGCATTGAGGATGACCGACATCCCGTGCGGGACGATGGGGTGGTCGCCGGGAAAGCCCTCCGGCCGGAAGTCCCGCACCATTCCGGAGACCGGATAGGACATCCCGTGAGGGAGGTGCACGCCGGCGTTGCCGAACCCCACCCCGGCGTAGCTGGCGGCCAGCTGCATCTTCTCGCGCGCCTCGTCGTCGTCCGGATCCTCGACGGCGCGGACGAAGTACTTGGAGACCCAGCGCAGCGCCTCCAGCGACCAGACGTCGCTGATCGGGTTCGAGCCCTGGTAGGCCGGGCGGAGCACGGGGCGCTCGGGGCGCGGCCGGCGATGGAAGGGCAGGGCGGTGAAGGACTCGATGGCGTGGCTGAGGACGTCGAACCCGCTCGTGGCCGCCACCTGGGGCGGCATGGAGCGAGTGTTCTCCGGGTCGAGGATCCCGAGGAGCGGCTTGAGCCGCCGGTGGGCGATGCCGGTCTTGGCGTGGAGCGGGGTGTGGTCGAAGATGGCCACGCCGGTGGTCTCGCTCCCCGTTCCGGCGGTGGTCGGAACGGCGATGAGCGGCTTGAGCGGCCCGGGGACCGGCTTCCCCTTGCCGATCGGCGCGTTGACGTAGTCGAGGAAGTCGGCCGGATAGGTGGAATAGAGGTTCGCCGCCTTGGCCGTGTCCATGGTCGACCCGCCGCCGACGGCCAGGAAGGCGTCGAAGCCGCCCTGGACGGCGAAGTCGATCGCCTCGCGGAAGGAGATGTCGGTCGGCTCGACCCGGACGCGGTCGAAGAGCTCGAAGACGATGCCGTTGTCACGCAGGCTTTCCACGACCGTGGCCACCGGGCGGAGCCTGGCCACCAGCGGGTCGCTGAGCACCATCACCCGCTGGGCCTTCATCTCGGCGAGGTCCGTCCCCACCTCCCGGGTGACGCCCCGGCCGCAGCGAATGCTGGAGGACGCCAGCTCGAACGCGTACTCGAGGGCCACGGGAAACCTCCTCTAGGCGGGGCTCGGCGCGCCGCCCGGGGTCGTCGACCCGGCGCGCCAGCCCAGCCACAGGACCGCGATGCTCATCAGACAGAGGACGACGAGGATGCTGATCCGCGACGCCTCGGAAAAGAGGGTGAGCGTCCCGCTGGACAGGCCGGTGAAGGCCAGCCCGAGGACGGGAAGGACCGGGACGCCGCAGCCGGCCAGAGTGCAGGGCCCGGTGGTGAGCCCGAGCACGCTGGTCACCGCGCCGGCCACCCCGGCCGGACGCGCCGCCTTGAAGGCCACGCCGCAGGCCGCGCCCTGCTGGCGCCGGTAAAACCACAGGGCGAAGAAGCTGCCGAACACCAGCGAGGTGAGGAGGATGCGAACCAGCGTCGGCGTGTCGACGATGAACCCCCACTCGATCCCCTCGCCCCCGTTGTCCGCGCTGACCCAGCCGATGGCCATGTTGGAGAGGAAGGACAGCTTCTTCCCCAGGGGCTCGTCCGAGACGAGGTACTCGGGCAATCGCCGGAGCCAGGGATTGAAGGTGATGAAATCCGGAGGCCGGCGGGCCACGGAGAGGATGAGGACGGGGGCGGCCAGATTGAACAGGGAAACCGCGGCCACCACCCCCCAGAGGACCTTCCTCTGGGAGCGCAGGGCGGCGCCGATGCCGCGGAGCGTCTGGGCGATCCCGGTCAGGGCCCGCTGAACCATTCCGCACCGTCCGCGTTGGGGGGTGTCAACATACGTGACCCTGCCCCGGGCGAACAACGGGCCGCGTTGACTTTCAATACCCGCGCGAGAGACCCTGCGCCAGCGGACGAGGAGGAACACCATGTCCAATCGACCGACGCGTCGGGATTTTCTCTCTCAGCTTGGCGTCACCACCGCGGCCATGGCCGTGGGCTCGGTCGCCGGAGCGGGCGTGGCCGGGATCGCCCACGCCCAGGAGAAACCGAAGGGCACCATCCCGGCCACCCCCTTCAAGATCGGCCACATGACCTTCTTCACCGGGGCCGGCGCGGTCCTCGGCGAGCCGATGTACAAGGGCAACGTCCTCGCCGCCGAGGAGATCAACGCCCAGGGGGGGCTGCTCGGGAAGCGGAAGATCGAGATCCTCAAGGCCGACGAGGCAGCCGGCACCGACGCCAACACCAAGGAGATGCGGCGCCTCAAGCTGTCCGAGCACATCGACATGTTCATGGGGATCACCTCCAGCGGCAACACCCCCGCGCTGGGTCCCGTGGCCGAGGAGCTCAAGCTCCTCACCATCTTCATCGACGGCTGCACGGACTTCCTCTTCGACAAGGCGGTCCCCAACCCGCGCTACATCTTCCGCATCACCAACATTCAGTCGGCCGACGGCTCGACCTGCGCGGTGGGCGTCGCCCAGACCTGGCCGAACATCAAGACCTACGCCAACATCCATCCCGACTACGCCTACGGCCGGAACTGCTTCGACCACTTCGGAATCGTCACCAAGAAGCTCCTCCCCAACGCCAAGAGCGTCTCCGAGGCCTGGCCCAAGCTGTTCTCCACCGACTTCACACCGCACATCACCAAGACGCTGGCGGCCAAGCCGGATCTGCTGGTGACCTCGCTGTGGGGCGGCGACTACGTCGCCTTCTACAAGCAAGCGCTCCAGTACGGGCTGTTCGACAAGATGAAGGTCGCCACCACGCTCGCCCTCGGCTCGGCGCCGCAGTCCATCGGCAAGGACCATCCGGAGGGAGTGCTCACCGGGGTCCACGCCAACTACCACTTCACCTATCCGGCCGGAAACCGCTGGCCGCTGAACAAGACCTTCGTCGAGAAGTACAAGGCCAGGTGGAACGAGTACCCGAACTTCCAGGCCGAGGGCGCCTACACGGCGACCTATGCGCTCAAGACGGCCCTCGAGAAGGCCAACAAGCTGATCGGAGGCTGGCCGGACGACGACGCGGTCATCGGCCAGCTGGAGGGGATGATGATCGCCGGGCCGGGCGGCTACGTGTCCATCCGCCCCGACAACCACCAGGGCTACAAGGACGCCATCACCGGGTTCAGCAAGAACGTCCCCGAGTACCCGTTCCCCATCCTCGATCCGAGCCGGATCATCACCATCCCCATCCGGAACATCACCGCCCCCCCCGGCTGGCCGAAGGGTGAGCCAACGTCGACCTACACCTGGATCGAGCAGACCTGGCCGCAGATGAAGGCCTAGCCCGCCCCGGTGGACATCCTCGTCGTCCACCTCTTCAACGCCCTCCTCTACGCGTCGGTCCTGTTTCTGATCGCCGGAGGCCTGAGCCTCATCTACGGCGTGATGAGGATCGTCAACCTCGCCCACGGCAACCTCTTTGCCGTCGGCGCGTTCACCACCGCCTCCGCGGTGGGAGTGTGGTTCGCCGGCTCCACCTCGGCGCTGCTCTTCCTGCTCGTGCCCATCGGTGCGGTGGCGGCGGCGGCCATCGGGGCGGTGGTCGAGCCGACGCTGCTCCGGCGCTTCTACCGGCGGCCGGAGGAGTACCAGCTCCTGGTCACCTTCGGCCTGTTGATGATCCTCGAGGACGTGATGCGCTTCCTCTGGGGTCCCTATCCGATCTCGGCCAGCGTGCTCTTCGAGAAGATGGGCAGCCTGCACGTGGGTGACTACATCTACCCGCGGTACAACCTCCTGGTCATCGCCACCGGCGTGCTGGCCGCGCTCTTCCTCTGGGCCTTCATCTACCGGACCAAGTTCGGGGTGGTGCTGCGGGCCACTTCCCAGGACATGCGCCGAGCGTCGGCCCTGGGAGTCAACGTCAACCTGGTCTACGTCGAGGCCTTCACCATCGGCTGCTTCATGGCCGGGCTGGGCGGGGCGATCATCGCCCCCAGCCAGCCGGCGGTGCTCGGGATGGGAGTGGACGCCCTGGTGCTCTCCTTCATCGTGGTGGTGATCGGGGGGCTGGGGAGTTTGGAAGGTGCACTGGTGGGAGCGCTCATCGTGGGAGTCATCCGCGAGATCGGCATCAGCGTCTTCCCGGAGATCGAGCTGGCGGTGCTCTACCTCATCGCGGCGGGCGTGCTGTTCGTGAGACCCGCGGGACTGTTCGGCCGGACGGCATGACCAGCGCGCCCCCCGCCTCGGAGAAGCGCTCGCCGCTCCGGATCGTTCCTTGGGCGGCGGCCATCGCCGCGGTGCTCGCCGTGCTGCCCTGGGTCATCGACCCCTACCAGAGCATCCTCATCGCCTACGGGCTGGTGATGGCCATCGCCGTCCTGGGGTTCAATCTGCTCCTCGGCTACACCGGGCTCCTCTCCTTCGGCCACTCCGCGTACTTCGGCGTCGGCGCCTACGCGGTGGCGTTCATGGTCAAGTACCTGCACGTCCAGTCGATGGAGCTGTTCATCGTCGGCGCCATCGCCGCGTCGGTGCTGGTGACCACGCTCTTCGGGTACGTCTGCGTACGCTACACGCGCATCTTCTTCAG
>Ga0335082_10006877_pt1 | contig 12388 bp, 7 predicted proteins | sample Lox_Sample_41_FD_206718 | JGI IMG/M metagenome (GOLD analysis project Ga0335082, IMG submission 206718) | Soil microbial communities from Loxahatchee National Wildlife Refuge, Florida, United States - Lox_Sample_4.1 | ecosystem: Environmental > Terrestrial > Soil > Wetlands | place: USA: Florida...
GAGAAGCTCGAAGCAATGCGCAAGGACGGTGGCACGACGGATCCCTGGCTTCGCACGGGAGCTTTGAAATTTGTTTCTGATGGCGCTCTCGGCTCACGCACTGCCGCGATGCTCGCTCCATATTCCGATGATCCGAAAACGAGCGGCCTTCTCGCTATGGACCCCGAGAAACTTCGCGCGATGGCAATCGAGCGTGACAAAGCCGGCTTTCAGCTCAACTTTCATGCCATCGGGGATCGCGCAAATCGCGTGGCTCTCGATACGTTCGAAGCGGTTGCTAAGGCAAATGGTCCACGCGACCGCCGCGATCGCATCGAGCACGCGCAAGTCGTCGCCATGTCCGATATCCCTCGCTTCGCAAAACTTCAAGTCATCGCTTCCATGCAGCCGTCGCACCAGACCACCGACATGCGCTGGGCGGAATCCCGTGTCGGACCGGAACGCATCAAGGGCGCTTACGCCTGGGCCACGATGCAAAAGTACGGCGTGCGACTCGCGTTCGGCACCGATTACGACGTCGAAGTCATCAGTCCGTTTCGAGGTCTTTACGCTTGTGTGACGCGCGAACTGCCCGACGGTGGCCCCGCCGGCGGTTGGCAGCCGCAGGAAAAAATCTCGCTTGCAGATTGCATTCGCGCTTACACCACCGGCTCCGCTTATGCCGAGTTTTCCGAGGGCAAAAAGGGCGAACTTAAAGTTGGTGAATCTGCCGACTTCATTGTCCTCTCCGACGACCTCACCAAAATCCAACCTGCGCAGTACACTAAAGTGAAAGTTCTGCGAACCATAGTTGGCGGACGCACGGTCTATTCGGCGCCCAACTGAAACACGGCACGCCTCCTTATCCGATTTTTCGCTTCCTCAAATTAGATTTATTGCGTTGACACTTCACCAAGGCTAACGGTAGGGTTGACTCAACATAAGGCCAATATGGCCTTCGGGGATTCTCTCTTTCTGTTAACAGAGTGGCAAACGTCGAGGCGCCTTTATTCGGGGCGAGGCTTCGCTTTTGGGGAAGCGGTGGGCTTCCCTCGGGTCAGGAGTGGGACTTAATTCCGCTAGGGGATGTGTAAATGAAACGATTGCTATGTGTTTTGCTTTTCACTCTCTCATTTGTAGTTTCGGCCAACAGTCAAACATTTCGAGGAGCTATCAACGGCACAGTGACCGATGCGTCAGGCGGCGCAGTCGCGGGAGCCACCGTGAAGGCGACGGAAAAGGGAACCGGCATCGTACACAGCACTGTCACCACAGGGGACGGTCAGTATTCTTTTCAGGACATTCCGCTCGGGGCTTACAGCGTCAATGTTGCTTCTACGGGCTTTACAACCGTTACCGTTGACAATGTGCAGGTCAGCGCGGGCCAAGTATATACGTTGCCCATTTCCCTCAAGATCGGGCAATCCGCAACAACCGTCGAAGTCTCCGCCGCCGCTGTCGTCCTGGATACCACAACGTCGACACAGAGCATGACCATCTCGTCGGACGTAGTGCAGGACGTTCCGCTGAATGGTCGTGATTTTACGCAGTTAATCGCGGTTGCACCAGGGTACGGTGGCTATTCCGTGGGTGGCTTCGGTTCCATAAATGGGGCGCGCGCCAACCAGAACAACTGGCAGATCGACGGTGTGGACAACAACGACTTCTGGCATAACATCCCTGCCATAAATCAGGGCGGCGTTTCCGGAATTGCAGGCGTTGTGCTGCCGATCGATTCGATCGACGAATTTTCTGCGCAAACGCAGTCGGGCGCCGAATCTGGACGCAACGCTGGTGGTACCGTCAACTTGGTCATCAAGTCCGGCACCAATTCGATACACGGCTCGGCCTACTACTATAATCGAAATGAATTTTACGGAGCGAGCTCCCCATTCCTTCCGCCTGGCACAAAGGCGCCCCCACTTCGCAACGAGAATTATGGTTTCTCCTTGGGCGGCCCTTTCGTCAAGAATAAGCTGTTCTATTTTGCCAGCTACGAAAAACAACAGTACATCATTGGCCTTTCTGGCGTGGCGACAGAGCCCTCCGATGCATGGGTGTCCCTCGCGCAAGACCTGCTGAACAATCCCGGCGGTAAGTACGGCACTTACGCTCCAGTTGCTGCGAGCACCCTCTCGCAAAATCTGATCGGGACAAACGGCTTTTGGCCGCGAGACCTGATCGGCGGCCTGCCGGCGGCGAACAACAACTTCTTTAGCCCGGTTGCTTCTACGGGGTACAGCTACAACGGCGCCGCTAAGGTTGATTACCAGATAAGCGACAAACACCACCTTTTCGTTCGCTTCAATGGAGGGCAAGGCAGCCAGACTGCCCCGCTGGGTGGCAGTCCGGCATTGGGCACGGCCAGCTCTAACTTGAAGGACTATTTCGAAGTAGCGCCTCTGCACGTTTTCAATGAGTCGGCGGTGTTGAACTCCACGTTCTCTCCGCGGCTCACGAACCAGATTCTTGTCGGCGCCAACTACTTCAACCAAGTCTTCAGTGACTTCAATAACAGCTTCGATACCAAGGCGATGGGATTGTTTTTGAGCCCCGGCGCTCTCAATAAAGGCGTGCCGATTCTTGGCGCCCCGAATATACAGATCGCCAACTTCGAGCAGATTGGTTTGACGCCGCCGGAAGGCCGGAGCGATTTGACGTGGCACATCACGGACATCGTTTCGTACTCGATGGGTGCGCACCAACTTAGGTTCGGCGGCGAGTTTCGGCGTGGCCGCGTGAACGAGTTCTACCACCGCCGTGGCACCGGCAAGTTTGTCTTTGACGGTACTCAAGGGCCTTGGGGCGGCGCCACTGGCTGCGGAGCCGTTGCGCCCACCACGGCTTGCGACAATCTAGGCTCTCTGCTGCCCAATGCTCTCGGGCTCGCAGACTATCTGGCCGGCGATGTTTCAACTTCATCCATTGCCGTAGGCGATCCGGAACGCAATGTTTATGTGAACGCCTTCAACTTCTACTTCCAGGATGCTTGGCAGGTTACCAAGAAGCTGAGCCTGAACTATGGACTGCGTTATGAATACTTCGGGCCGCTGCACAATGGCGACAAAGATACAGCTGTGTTCACTCCCGAAAACGGCTTGCAAATCCAGGGTGCCGGCATCGATTCCATTTTCCCGCCGGACAAGAACAACTTTGCTCCGCGCCTGGGTTTTGCCTATCAGGCTCGAACCGACGTCGTAGTGCGCGGAAGTTTCGGTGTCTTCTACGATCAGATCAACATCAATCCGTTCCTGGATTTCCGTCCCCCGGCAAACGCTGCCGACGGCTTGCAGGACAATCCAATAGGACCGCGCCCGGTCTCCAATTACAGTACGGATATTTGCGGCCAGGGAAGCTACAACTGGCAGACAATTCAGTCCGCCACTGTGTGCCCCAACAGCGGCCTTCCAAAGGCACCTGGTTCTATCTTTGCGGATGTCGCGACTTGCACGACGCTAAACGTTGCTACGGACCCGAACTGCGGCGTAAGTACATTCGCGGCTTACGCCGTCAACCAGAACTTCCGCGCACCGTATTTCTATAACTACAGCCTGCAAGTGGAAAAGAGCCTGGGGAACTTTTCCGTCTTCCAAGTGGGTTACGTCGGCAGTCAAGCGCGCAAGCTGAATGTCATGCTCAACATCAATGCACCCGATGCAATTAGCGGGATTCGCCCATTTGCCACGCAATACCCGAATGCGGGGAACATCCTGCAGGAAAATAGCATTGGTACATCCAATTACAACTCTCTCCAGTTGCAGTACAAGCTACGAAGCTGGCACGGGCTTTCAACTCAGGTTGGGTACACCTGGGCACATTCCTTGGACGAAATCAGCCAATATCGCGCCGTTGTCGCTGACAGCTCCGACATCAAAGTGGACTACGGCAACAGTGACAACGACACGCGACACCTGTTCACGGCGGGCATCACCTATGACATACCTAAGGCACAGTGGGCGCATGGGTGGTCAAGCTACTTGGTGAACGGTTGGCAGGTAAGCAGTCTGTTGAACTTCCACTCCGGCCAGCCTTGGAACATTACCTTGCCGTTCGCCGACCTTATCGGTGATCCCTTCAAGAGTGATTCAAACTATACGGTCAATCACTCCTTTACTAGAGACATCATCCAGAATGGACAATCGACCGGGCCGGGTGTGCAGTGGGTTAATCCAGACGCCTTCGGGCCCCCGACCGGACAGTTTGGCAATCTCGCTCGCAACAAATTCTACGGGCCGGGCTTCAGCGACGTGGACTTTTCTGTCTTCAAGAACATTCCTATCAAGGAGCGTCTGAGGATCCAACTTCGCGCGGAGATGTTTAACGTGTTTAATCGCGTCAACTTCGCTAGCGGCCCCGGGGCTGTGAACGGCGACGGCACGGTTCGTGACACGATTGGCGACTTCAACGGCGCACCCGGAATCGGGCCCGGCGAAGCGTTTAACCTTCAACTCGCAGCCAAAATCATTTTCTAGACCGCGAGTTCAATTCCTCTTTCAAACGGGAAGCGCTTCACGGCGCTTCCCGTTTTTTTCTGCCACAGGCTCTGCAGTAATGTCTTGGCCTAACGGACTTGGAAACGCCTCCGCTCATCCACATGTAACCGCCCGGAATACGGTAATCTACGCCGCATGACCGCGGCCAACTCCGCTCCCCGACCACAAAACAAACGGCTCAGTGCCGATCTTGGCCTCATGTTCTGCACGATCCTGTGGGGCTCCACGTTTGTTGTCGTAAAGAACTCGCTCGATCACAGTTCTGTCTTCTTGTTTCTTGCTCTGCGCTTTACCCTCGCCGGACTTCTCATGGCCGCTTGGCGCCCGCGCGTATTTTTTTTGATCGAAAGGGACGAGATCTTCGCCGGGTTGCGTCTCGGCTTCTTCATGTTTGCGGGCTATGCGTTTCAAACCGCTGGCCTGCAATACACCAGCGCTTCGAACTCCGGATTCGTCACCGGCTCCAGCGTCGTGCTTGTTCCGCTTCTCTTTGGAATTTTCTGGGGACACAGGCTGACGGCGTGGGTTTACGCGGGGGCGCTTGCGGCCGGTTTTGGTCTTTACTATTTGACGATTCCGGCTGAAGGCGTCGCACATCTGAATCGCGGAGACGTTCTAACCTTTGTCGCCGCTGCCTCATACGCGGTGCACATCATTCTCGTCAGCGAATACACCAAACAGCACTCCGCATCGGCGCTCAGCGCTTTGCAAGTTATCGCTTGCGCCGGAATGGCATGGATCATGACCGGTGTCGCCGCGGCCATTCGCTGGCAGCCGATTCGCTTTGAGCCAAGCTCGGCGCTCTTGGTCGGTATCGCAGTCTGCGCGGTTTTTGCCACCGCCGTAGCCTTTTCAATTCAGCTCTGGGCGCAGCAGTACACCACGCCCGGCCACGCCGCGATTCTTTTCACGCTCGAACCGGTCTTCGCCGTTTTGACTTCGTATGTTTTTCTGGGAGAGCGTCTGGCCGCACGCGCCATCTTCGGCGCGGCTTTCGTGTTAGCAGGGATCTTGATTGCCGAATTGCTCGGGCCAGCCGCAGCGCCAGAATCCGCCGAGCCCACAAGAGACCCTGCCTAGAAATCTCAGAGGCATTGAGGAAGGAAGGTTCGTAGAGGCGATTTTACATCGCCAGATTTTGCTTCTGGTTTTGATTTTGACTCAAATCGTTGCCAACGAAGCGAGTTGCTACTGCCCGTTCGTGTAGTACTTCACATCCACCGCGTCAAACATCGTCGCAGTCCCTGCGTGTGCCTTTTCGTAATCATCGATCGCGGAAACATGCTGCATCGTCGTCCCGATATCATCGAGGCCCTTCAACAAAACCTCTTTGCGCGACGGCACAATTTCAAATTTGTAAACGAGGCCGTAGTTATCGCTTACCAACTGGTTTGGCAAGTCAACGCTGAGCGTGTAGCCTTTTTCCCTTTCAGCGCGCCGAAATAGCTCTTCGATCTGCGTTTCCGTCAGTTCCGCCGGAAGAATCCCGTTCTTGAAGCAATTGTTGTAGAAAATATCGGCATAGCTCGGCGCAAGAATCACGCGAAACCCATAATCGCCGATTGCCCAAGGAGCATGTTCGCGGCTCGACCCGCAACCAAAATTCGCACGCGTCAGCAAAACGCTCGCGCCTTTGTATTGTGGCTTGTTCAAAATGAAGTCTGGATTCGGCACTTCGCCCGGCTGCGTGTAGCGCCAGTCATAAAAAAGAATTCGGCCAAACCCTTCTCGTGTCAGCGCCTTTAAAAACTGCTTCGGCACCATCTGGTCCGTGTCCACATTGACCCTGTCGAGGGGAAGTACCAGTCCGCTATGCGTAATAAATGGTTTCATTCTGCCTTAATTCTTCCTTTTCCAAGAAGTGATGAAAAACGCCAGCACGGCTATCAATTTGTCCCATTGCTATGACGCCGGCCTGGGGTGAGAGCCATTGCGTTGCGCTACTCAACGTGCGCGACGTCGAAGCTGCGCACATCCACAAAGTGCCCAGCCAACGCCGCTGCCGCCGCCATCACCGGACTCACCAGATGCGTCCGGCTATCGCGCCCCTGACGCCCTTCAAAATTGCGATTTGAAGTGCTTGCGCTGCGCTCATGCGGCGGCAACACATCCGCATTCATGCCGATGCACATGCTGCAGCCCGCATCGCGCCACTCAAATCCCGCGTCCGTGAAAATTTTGTCCAGGCCTTCTTTTTCTGCCGCCGCCTTTATTCCACGTGACCCCGGAACAATCAATGCCTGCTTGATGCTCTTTGCCACATGCTTACCGGCCACAAGCTGCGCCGCAGCGCGCAAATCATCCAACCGCGAATTCGTACACGAACCAATGAACACACGATCCACGTTGATGTCCGTAATCGGCGTTCCCGCTTTTAGCCCCATATACTTCAGTGCGCTCTCCGTCGCCTTCTGATCGTTCAAGTCTTTGAAATCGTGCGGATCAGGAACTCGCGAAGTCACGCTCGTCACCATTCCCGGATTCGTCCCCCAAGTCACTTGCGGCGCAATTTGCTCCGCCTGCAGCTCAACGGTCATGTCGAATTTCGCGTCAGCATCAGAGTTCAGCAGCTTCCATCGCTCCACCGCTGTCTGAAACTCTTTCCCGCGCGGCACAAAGGGCCGCCCTTCCAGATATTTGAATGTTGTATCGTCCGGCGCCACCATTCCTGCGCGCGCACCACCCTCAATCGTCATGTTGCAGACCGTCATTCGCCCTTCCATCGAAAGTTCGCGAATCGCCTGCCCGCCAAACTCCGCCACGTGTCCCGTGCCGCCGCCGATGCCGATCTTCCCGATGATCGCTAGAATGATGTCCTTTGCGGTTACGCCTTTCGGCCGTTTGCCATGTACCAAGATGTGCAGCGTCTTCGATTTCGATTGCACCAGGCATTGCGTCGCCAGCACATGCTCCACTTCGCTCGTTCCGATGCCAAACGCCAGCGTCCCAAACGCGCCATGCGTCGAAGTGTGTGAATCGCCGCAAACAATCGTGCAGCCCGGCTGCGTAATCCCAAGCTCAGGCCCGATTACGTGCACGATGCCCTGATTCTTGCTGTTCATGTCGAACAGCCGCACGCCTGTCTCGCGGCAATTCTTTTCTAGCGCTTCGAATTGCAGCCGCGCATCCGTATCCACAATCGGCAGCAACCTGCTCGTCGTCGGCACGGAATGGTCCATCACGGCAAACGTTAAATCAGGCCGCCGCACGTTTCGCCCTTCCGCTTTCAATCCCGCAAAAGCCTGCGGCGAAGTGCCTTCATGAATCAGGTGCCGGTCAATGTAGATCAACGCCGGTTTGCCCGGCTCCTGATGGACCAGGTGGCTATCCCAAATCTTTTCGTAGAGTGTTTTTGCTGGCATGGCTCTCTCAACCGAAGTCTAGCACCAGCGTAACGCGGGAGCAAAAAAGGTTCGGTGGGAGTAAGATGGCGAGATGAGGACATATTTTGCAACCCTGGAAAAGACGCCCGTTGGACCGCTGTGCTTTGTGGGAAGTGAAATTGGTCTGAGCACAGTCTGGTTTCTTCGCGGACGGAAGGACGAGAAACCTCATACCGAATGGAAAGAAGACATCGCTTTTTTCTCTGAAGTCATTCGCCAGTTGCAGGAATATTTCGCGGGCGCACGCCGCGAATTTGAAATCCCGCTCTTAATGGAAGGAACGGATTTTCAGAAAAAGGTCTGGAAGAATCTCCAAAAGATTCCGTACGGCGAAACAATTTCTTACGGCGAGCTGGCGAATAGAATCGGCGCACCCAAAGCGGTCCGTGCGGTGGGCGCAGCCAACGGCCAAAATCCGCTTCCTATCATTGTTCCGTGCCATCGCGTCATCGGCAGTGACGGTAGCCTCACCGGCTTCGGCGGCGGACTAGAAAAAAAACGCAAACTCCTCGACCTGGAAAGCAGCCAGCGGCGCCTCTTGTAGCATACTTCTCACTAAATCTTCTGCCGCTTCCATTTCCCCTGTTTGAATAAAACAATACTCACCGCCGCCATCGACGCTTCGGCCACTACAACGGCCCAATACGCCCCGCGCGCTTGCAAACGCGTGTGCATCGCCAGCAAATACGCCGCCGGCAGCTCCAGCATCCAGAACGCAAAAAAGTTCACAATCGTCGGTGTAATCGTATCGCCGGCTCCGTTGAAGGCTTGCATCATCACCATCGCGTACGCATAACCGATATTCCCGTAACTAAAAATGCGCAGCGCCGAGGCGGCAAGCGGAAGCACGGTCGGGTCGTGCGTAAAGAGCCCGACAATTGGTTCCGCGAAAATAATAAAAACGATTCCGACGGCGCCCAGAAAAATCATGTTGTACAAACCAGTGCGCCACACCGATTTCTCCGCGCGTTCCGGCTGCTTCGCTCCCAGATTCTGTCCTACCAGTGTCGCCGCGGCATTGCTCAATCCCCACGAAGGCAAAATCACGAAAATCACAATCCGGATCGCAATCGTGTAACCCGCCAGCGCCGCCGAACCGAAAATGCTCACAATGCGGACAAGTCCAATCCAGCTCGTATGCGCAATCGCGAATTGCAAAATGCCCGTAAACGAAACGCGCAACAGCCGCCACAAGACTACAAAATCCGCCCGAATCTGTTTCCGCAAAATGCGCAGCCGCTCCGTCCCGTGCATCAGCCGGTAGAACTGGTAAAGCACGCCGATGCTGCGGCCCGTAAACGTAGCCAGCGCCGCGCCTGTCACACCCAGCTTCGGAAATGGCCCCCAACCGAAGATCAAACACGGGTCGAGCACCAAATTAATGATGTTGGACACCCAAAGCAGGCGCATCGCAATCGCAGCATCTCCTGCTCCGCGAAAAATAGCATTGTTCAGGAAGAGCAGCAGAATCGCGCCGCTTCCTCCCAAAGCAATCCGCGCATAGCCTGATCCGGTATGTACAATTTCTGGCGAAGCGCCCATCAAGCGCAGCAATTCCGGCGCATAAATCAGGCACGGGATTCCCACGAGCAGGGAAGTAGCGATGCCAAGAATAATTGCCTGCACACCGGCCACGGCAGCGCCTTCCGGGTCTTTTTCTCCAATACGCCGAGCCACCATCGCCGTTGTCGATAGGCTCAGCCCCAGTCCAAGTGCGAACACCAGACTCAGCAGCGACTCTGTCAGCCCGACCGTTGCCACCGCATCCGGTCCGAGCCTTCCTACCCAAAACACATCCACTACCGCGAACAGCGACTCCAGCACCATCTCCAAAACCATCGGAATGGCCAGCAGGATAATCGCGCGATTCAAATTTCCCGTCGTGAAATCCTGATGCGATCCGCGTAGCGCCTCGCGGATCGAACTCCAGAACGACGGCACACCTACAGAGGCAGACTGCGTTTCCAAAGACATAGTACGGTGCATGCTTTCTGCGCTGCGCGAATTAATTCAAAACGCGCGGGCACGGTTCGGAAGCCTTAAAGGGTAGAAGCCGGTGAAAAGGGGTTCGCCAGGAGGCGATTAGAGAGATACAGAGATGACAGCGACAAACATATTTCACCGTCGGCGTGGTTGAAACGCTGCCGATGTCGATATTCTATCGAAGCAGGAGGGAGGATTCCAGCAGAAAAGCGTGTACGGGTCACAAGATTCCTTGCTGCTTCAAATTAGGGGTCGAACTTCTTGATGCGCTCCACGGTCCTTGCATCCAGCGTCTGAATCAGCGCCACGACCAGGTCCACAGCCCTGTCAAAATCCGCACGGTCAATAACTCCGTTGTGAGCATGCGTCGATCGCGCCGGCACAAGTATCGTCGTCACCGGAACTCCCGTATTGTTCAGCTTGATCGCTCCGGCGTCGTCCCCAAATCCGCTGACAAAATCCATCTGTAAAGGAATGTGTTGCGCTGCCGCGACCTCTTTCACATGTGCCACCAATTTACGATTCGGCAGCTCGCTGAAGGTGTAAAGCATCATCGCCGGCCCGCCGCCCAGAACTTCCTGACCAGCATCGGGCCCAGGCCCGGGAATATCATTCGCAATTCCAACCTCAATGCTCAATCCAATGTCCGGATTGATAATGCGCGAAGACGTCTGCGCGCCGCGCATCTCAACGCTTCCTTCTTCCTGCACAGTTGCTGCATAAAAAACCTGATTCGGATGCGAAGTCTTTGCCAGCCTCCGCATCACTTCCAGCATCACGGCACAACCAACGCGATCGTCCCATGCCTTTGCCAGGTAGCGGTTGTTTGCCAGCACGGCAAAATCGGAAACCGGCGCCACCGGATCGCCAGGCGAAATTCCAAGCGCTTCCACTTCCGCTGTCGTCCGCGCACCAATGTCCAGCACCAAATCTTGTTTCTGCGTATTTCCTGCGGGATCGTGCGGAGCAATGTGCGCGTCCCAAATATCCGTATTCGCCAGCACCGGCCCTTTCGAGCCAAGAATCACCCATCGCTGATCCGGCAACGCTGCCGTCAGCCAATACCCCAGCATCTGCATCGTCAGAAATCCGTCCGCACGAACGCGCCGCACCATTCCGCCCAGCTCATCCATGTGCGCGTCCAGCATGATCCGCGGCCCGCTGCCGCCTTGTTGGCCAATCACAGAACCAAGGCCGTCGTAGCTGATCTTGTCGGCGAACGGTTTCATGCGTTCCGCCATAAGCTTTCGCACGGAATCTTCAAATCCCGGCGGTCCAGGTGCTTCTGTCAGTTCCTTGAATAGAGTAATCAGCCTGTCGTCAGTCGGCGGCGCAGATTTCGGCGGCATCTGCGCCTGAAGTGGCAGGGCAAAAAGCAGCAGCGCAAGCATTGCAGTAGACTTGTTCCTCATGAAGTTTAGTACCGCCACGAAGTGAGATCCGCACCCGGCGGCGCGGTCTTCGCCATACGATCCAGGATTTTTGGCAGATACTGCGTGTTGTAATGCAGCCGGGACAGGTAGTTCGGCAAATTCGGATCGCCGTTCCAGCAATGCTCCGCTTTGTCACCGTATTTCACTTCGCCGTCGTAAGGGGGGGTTGTAGTCGTCTTCAAGAAATCTTCCAGCAAATACACCGCATCGTTCAGCATGTAATTGTCCGCGCTGCCCACATAAATGTGCAGCTTGCCTTGCACCTTTGGTCCAAGTGTCGCCCAATCCCGCTGCAAAATCGCGCTCAGGTCGTAGTGCTCTTTCCAGTATTCCGCCACCTTATGGTCGATCTCTCCAGTCTCTTTGTTAAAAATTTGCGCAGGATAACCGTCTGCGCCGACCGGTCCGTAGACCGCTTGCCAAATATCAAACTGCTCGCCCGAACGCGCGTGTGACCCAAGAGCTAGTTCGTACTGATTCACGGATTGCGTCGTCGCCAGGGTCTGCCCCAAATAATTCCGATAAGAAGGCTGCGCCATCTTCGTGTGCGGCCCCTCCAAATAGAATGCGTTCGTGTCCTTGTACAAATTGATGTTTGTGTACGCACGGAAATCCACTGGATCGGGGCACGCGACAAATGCTCCGTTGTAATGATCTGGATAAAACATCTGCACAGCCAGCGAAATCCAGCCACCCGTCGATCCGCCATACACGAACCGCGCCCAGCCTTGCCCAATCGCATGGAACTGTTTCTCAATCGCAGGAATTAGCTCCGTCTCGATTGCTTCGCCGTAAGGTCCAAGATTTGCCGAGTCCACTGCATACGAATCGTCATAAAAGGGATTTGCGTGATTGATCTGCGCGACAAGATAGCGTGGAAAATCTTTCGAAATCCAGGTCTGGTAGAACTTGTACTCTTCTTCCTGCTGAATCCGGTTGTAGCCCGAAATGTGGAAGCGTTCCGAATAATCCGGCTTCAGATTCGGATCGGGCGGGTCTGTTCGCAAACCCTCAAAGTCATGATTGAAGTGGTCCTCGGAAATCATCAGAGGGAAGCGCGCGTTCGGATGTTCATCGAATCCTTCCGGCACCAGAACGTTTGCCGACAGGAACATCG
>Ga0335082_10006879_pt1 | contig 12387 bp, 10 predicted proteins | sample Lox_Sample_41_FD_206718 | JGI IMG/M metagenome (GOLD analysis project Ga0335082, IMG submission 206718) | Soil microbial communities from Loxahatchee National Wildlife Refuge, Florida, United States - Lox_Sample_4.1 | ecosystem: Environmental > Terrestrial > Soil > Wetlands | place: USA...
ACCAGTCGCGCATCAACGCGCTGCTGCGCGCCTACGTGGAAGTGCACCTGTAGGACATCCGTGGTCAGCCGCGGCACTTGACGGCCGTCGCCGGATTCTTCATAGGATGCGACGGCGGCCACGCCCCGCGGGCGTGGCCGTCAGGGAATCTGACTCACGGAGGTGAATCCATGCGCATGCTCGCCCTGCTGACCCTGGTCGCCCTCACCCTCGCCAGCACCGCCACGCGTGCCCAGGGGTTTCTGTACCTCGGCGCCGGCATCTCGCAGAACAAGCTCGACGACATCGGCAATTCCATCTCGCACCTGGACAACACGTCGTGGAAGGCGCTCGTCGGCGTGCGGCCGATCCGTTACCTCGGCGTCGAGGCGGACTACCTCGACCTCGGCAGCCATACCGACCAGTACCTCTCCACCACGACCCACTCGGATGCGCGGGCCCTGGCCGCCTTCGCGGTCGGCTTCCTGCCGATCCCGGTGATCTCGTTCCTGGATGTCTACGCCAAGGCCGGGCTCGCGCGCTGGCAGCTGCACCAGAATACGAACGACCCGCTCTCCCCGAACTACTACCACTTCTCCAACGACGGCACCGACTTCGCCTGGGGACTCGGGGCGCAGGCGCACTTTGGCAACATCGGGGCGCGGCTCGAGTACGAGGAGTTCAGCGTCGCAAACACCAATGGAGCCCGGGTGTTTTCGCTCGACTTCATACTGAGTCTCTTTTAGGGGCGCCCTCTGTAGCGCAAATGATACATGGTGACCAGCAAACTTATGATTTGAATAGACATTTTTTCTCGACCGGCCTGGAACTACCGCAAGGGTGCGCAGTCGAACCAAACGAGTGCCTAGCACTCCCCGCTTCCCTCCCTGAGCGGGTCAACCCGGTTCAAGAGACCTGTGCCGGGTTAGTCTGACCCCGGCGGCTTCCAAGGAAACCGCCGGGGTTTTTTATTTGGGGCCCCGCCTCAGCCGAGCCACGCGGCCAGTACCTCCTCCGCCTCCCGCACACCCGTCCCCTTGAGGGCCGAGAACAGCTGGGCACTGGCGCGCCCGCCGAGCTGCGCCTGCGCCTGCCGCAGGGTCGCGGTCGCCTCCGCGCGGCTGAGCTTGTCGGCCTTGGACAGGAGCACGTGGATGCGCTGATGGGGCGCCGCCCAGCCGAGCAGCTCCTCATCGCCCGCGCCGACTCCGCGGCGGGCATCGATCACCACCAACAGCCCGCGCAGTGATGCGCGCTCGCGCAGCGCCTCGATGAGCGGCGGCCAGGCGCGGCGCTGACTGGCGTGCACGGCGGCATAGCCGTAGCCGGGCAGATCGACCAGGCGCTGTCCGGGCGCGAGCTCGAAATAGTTCAGCAGCTGCGTGCGCCCCGGGGTCTTGCTGGTGCGCGCCAGTCCCCCGCGGTGGGTGATGGCGTTGATGGCGCTCGACTTGCCGGCGTTGGAGCGGCCGGCGACGGCCACCTCCGCCCCAACATCCGCGGGCAGCTGCGCGGGTGAGGCGACGCTCAACAGGAACTGCGCCTGGCTGAAGCGGCTCATGGATCCCTGCGGGGCTCGGACAGCTCGGGCACGGCCGTAGTGTACAATCCGCGACCTTCACACCGCGGAATCGACCTTCGGATACCGAGCATGCCGCAGACCCCGAGACATGGTTGGATGGGACTGGCTGCGCTCGCAGCCGCCGCCCTCGCCTGCAGCCTGCCGGCGCTGTGCGCCGCGCAGGCCGCCGCCGCCGCGCCGGCGCAGTCGCCCTTCGCCACGGGCAAGGTGGCCGACGGCGCCACCAAGTCCGCGGTGTGCACGGCCTGCCACGGTGCCAACGGCAACAGCATCAACCCGGAGTGGCCGCGGCTCGCCGGCCAGAGCGCGGTGTACATCGCCGAGCAGCTGCGCCTGTTCCGCTCCGGCGCGCGCGCCAACCCGGTCATGATGCCGATGGCGAGCTCGCTCTCGGACCAGGACATCGCCGACATCGCCGTGTACTTCGAAGCGCAGACCCCGCTCGGACTCGAGGCGGATCCCTCCTACTGGCAGGCGGGTCAGGCGCTCTACCTGCGCGGGGACACCACCCGCGAGGTGCCCGGCTGCGTCGCCTGCCACGGCCCGGTCGGCCGCGGCAACCTCGCCGCGGGCTACCCGGCGCTGCGCGCCCAGCAGTCCGTGTACGTGGTGAAGCAGCTCAAGGACTACGCGAGCGGCGCGCGCTACACGGGCGAGCACCCCGAGCAGGCCAGCCGCAACGGCGCGATGATGTTCACCATCGCCAAGCGCCTCACGCCTGAGCAGATCCGCGACGTGGCCTCCTACGTGCAGGGCATGCGCTAGAGGGCGCGCCGCGCCGTGAAGAGACTCGCCGCGCTCGCGCTGCTCCTCGCGCTCACCGCCTGCAACCGCCAGGAGCCGCCCCCGAGCCCGCCGCCGGCGCCGCCGGCGGCAGAGACTCCCGCCGCTCCCGAGCCCGCCCCGGCGGCCGCGCCCGCAGCCAGTGCCGGCAACGAGACCGAGCAGGCGGCGGGCTCGCAGGAATCCGTCGGCGCCGAGCCCGAGCGCTCCCCGAGTGACAGCTCACTCGAGCACATGCAGCCGGCCCCGGCGGCCGCGCCCAGCGGCAAGTGGCAGCCCGGCACCAACTACACGGTGCTGGTGCCGGCGCAGCCGACCAGCGTCGCCGCGGGCAAGGTCGAGGTGCTGGAGGTGTTCTGGCTCGGCTGCCCGCACTGCTATGCGCTCGAGCCGCTGCTGGCCACCTGGCGGCAGAGCAAGCCCGCCTACATCGAGTTCGTGCGCGTGCCGGTGATCTGGCAGCCCGCGCACCGCAGCCACGCACGCCTGTACTACACCCTGGAAGCGCTCGGCCGCGACGACCTGGTGTCCAAGGCCTTCGATGCGCTGGTGCAGCAGCACCAGCAGCTGTACACCGGGGATGAGCAGGAGAGTTTCCGCCGCCAGCAGAAGTTCGCCACCGACAACGGCGTCAAGGCGGATGACTTCGCCAAGGCCTATAACTCCTTCACCGTCAACTCGCGCCTGCAGCGCGCCGAGGAGCTGACGCAGCGCTACCGCGTCGAGTCGGTGCCGTTCATCATCATCAACGGCAAGTACACCACCGACGTCGGCAAGGCCGGCGGTGAGTCGCAGCTCATCGACCTCATCAACGACCTGAGTGCCGCCGAGCACGGCCACTGATGTGCGCCGCCCGGGCCTTGCGCACTGAGGCACCGGGGCGGAGCACGCCGTGCTGAGCATCTACGCGCCGGGGGCGCACGGACTCGAGCGCATCAATCCGCCAGCCGGCGGCGCGCTGCCCGAGGAAGCGGTATGGATCGACCTGCTCGAGCCGACGCTCGAGGAGGAGCGGCGCGTCGAGCAGGCCCTGGGGCTGCAGGTGCCGACGCGCGAGGAGATGCGCGAGATCGAGACCTCCAACCGCCTGTACGAGGAGAACGGCGCGCTCTACATGACGAGCACCGTGCTGTACAAGGCGGACACCGACTCGCCCGAGACCACGCAGGTGACCTTCATCCTCTCCGGCACGCGCCTGGTGACCAACCGCTACGCCGACCTGCGCGCGTTCAAGAACTTCACCATCTTCGCCGAGACCCACCCGACCTCCTGCGCCTCGGCGCCGCTGCTGCTGGTCGGGCTGCTCGAGGCGCTCGTCAACCGCATCGCCGACGTGCTCGAGCAGGTGGGCGCGAACATCGACGCCATCTCGCAGCGGGTGTTCCCGCGCGGCAGCGCGCGGCGCCGCATCAGGCACGACTATCAGAGCCAGCTGCGCGACATCGGCCAGAACGGCGAGCTGGTCTCCAAGGCGCGCGAGAGCCTGGTGAGCCTCGCGCGCCAGCTGGGTTTTCTGCAGCAGAGTGCCGACGGCCGCGTCACGCCCGAGGCACGCGCCAGCCTGGTCACGGTGTCGCGCGACGTGGTGGCGCTCAGCGACCACGCCACCTTCCTGGTCGGCAAGGCGCAGTTCCTGCTCGATGCCGCCCTCGGCGTAGTGACCATCGACCAGAACAACATCCTCAAGATCTTCTCGGTGGTCACCGTGCTGCTGCTGCCGCCCTCGGTGATCGGCGCCTTCTACGGGATGAACTTCACCTACATCCCCTGGCTGCGCGAGCCCTGGGGCGTGTGGGCGGCGCTTGGCATGATGGTCGCCTCGGCGCTCCTGCCCTACCTGTACTTCCGCGGGCGGGGCTGGCTATAGGCGCGGGCGAGGCAGAACTGACCTGCCGGTGATCCCGGCAGCACGCGATCGGGGGCAGACGAATGCAACATCGAACTGTGCCCGCGTGGGCCCTGGCTCTCGCGCTCGCATCCCTGGCAGCGCCCGTCGCGGCCGCCGCCGCCGCGGCTGCCCCCGAGCGCCACGGCACCGAGTTCGGCTTCGCGGTCTTCCAGGAGCACTGCAGCGGCTGCCACGGCAACCCGGCCTTCGAGCGCGCGCCCTCCCCCGAAGCGCTGCGCGCCATGTCGCCCGAGCGCATCTACGAGGCACTCACCACCGGGGTGATGAAGTCGGTCGGGGATACGTTGAGCGAGGAGGACCGGCGGCGCGTGGCGGAATCGCTCGCCGGACAGCTGCTCGGCTCGAGCGCCGCGGGTGATGCCGCCGGCATGCCCAACCGCTGTGCCGCCAACGCGCCGCTGCATCCTGGCAAGGCCGGCTGGAACGGCTGGGGCAACGGACCTGCGAACCCGCGCTTCCAGTCCGCCGCGGCCGCAGGTCTCACCGCGGCCTCGGTGCCGCGTCTTGCGCTCAAGTGGGCCTTCGGCTACCCCGGGGGCACCTCCGCCTACGGGCAGCCGACGGTGATGGGCGGGCGTGTTTTCGTCGGCACCGACATCGGCTACGTCTACTCCCTCGATGCGGCCACCGGCTGCGTGTACTGGTCGTATCGCGCCGCCGCCGGGGTGCGCAACGCCATGACTGTCGGCGCCGTCACGACGGGCGGACGCAAGCGCTACGCGGTGTTCTTCGGCGACCTCAAGGCGAGCGCCTACGCGATCGATGCGCAGGATGGGAGCGAGATCTGGAAGACCCGCGTCGAGGATCACTACGCGACGCGCGTGACCGCGGCGCCCGCGCTCTACCGGGGGCGGCTGTACGTGCCGGTCTCCGCCTGGGAGGGCTTCCAGGCACGCGTGCCCGACTACCCCTGCTGCACGGCGGTCGGCAGCGTGAGCGCGCTCGATGCCAACACCGGGCGCCGGCTCTGGAAGACCTACACCATCGCCGAGCCCCCGAAGCCGACCGGCAAGAACTCCCGTGGCGTGCAGCAGTACGCGCCGGCCGGCGTGCCGGTGTGGAACACGCCGACCATCGATGCGGCGCGCCAGCTCCTTTACGTCGGTACCGGGGACTCCTCGACCTATCCGGCGCCCGCGACCAGTGACGCGATCCTGGCGCTGGAGCTCGGCACGGGCAAAGTGCGCTGGTCGCGGCAGATCTACCCACACGACTCGTTCATCGTCGGCTGCGGCGGCACCGGCTTCACGGAGAACTGCCCGAAGGTGGTCGGTCCCGACTGGGACATCCCGATGTCGCCGATGCTTGCACCCCGCGGCGGCGGCAAGTCGCTCATCGTCTTCGGCACCAAGCCCGGGGAGGTGCTGGCGCTCGATCCCGACCGCTCGGGCGCGATCCTCTGGCGCACGCCGGGCACTCCCGGCGCGGGCGGCCCGGATGCTCTCGGCCCCAACGGCGGAGCGAACTTCGGTCCGGTCTGGGGCGGGGCGCTCGATGCGCAGCACGTTTACCTCGGCTCGAGCACCGGCGGCGTCTCGGCCGTGCGCCTCGCCGACGGCGCGCGCGCCTGGTTCGCGCCGCTCAACTCGACCCCCGACGGCAAGGTGACGCACCCGGCGGCGCTGAGCGTGGTGCCGGGCGTGGTGTTCCTCGGCGGCTCGGACGGGCGACTGTGGGCGCTCGCCGCGGGCGACGGTCACACGCTGTGGAGCTTCGAGACCGCGCGCAGCTTCGACACGGTGAACGCCGTTCCCGCGCACGGCGGCTCGATCATCTCCGCCGGCCCCACCATCGCCGGCGGCATGCTGTTCGTCGGCTCCGGCTACGGCGTGGTCAACGACACCCCGGGCAACGTTCTGCTCGCCTTCGCGCCGCAGTAGTCTCCGCGCTCCTGACCATCGGCCGGGCGAGGGGGCGCGGCGTGGCTAATCGACGCGTCTGGGTGCCTGCCGGTGCGGCCGCATGGATTCGTGGCCTGGCGCTCCGCGGGTGCGCGATGACGTAACCTATTTTTCGCACATTTCGAGGCGGTGGCCTCGATCTGGTTCAATGGCAGTTACCACACGACCACGAACCAGACCAAGAGTGAGGCCACCATGGGAGACGATACACCGGCGCCGATGGGGGCGCTGCAGGTCGACGAAGCAAAGTTAAGAGGACATGTGGATGAGGTGGTCCGATCGAGCGTCGAGGAGACGCTGAACGGGCTGCTGGATGCGGAGGCCGACCGGATCTGCCGGGCCCAGCGCTACGAGCGCTCGCCAGAGCGGGTCGATGGTCGAGCCGGCCACTACGAGCGCAAGCTCGAGACTAAGGCCGGAGAAGTGAGGCTGCGGGTACCGAAGCTGCGGCGGTTAGCGTTTGAGACGGCGATTGTTGAGCGGTATAAGCGGCGCGAGTCCTCCGTCGAGGAGGCTCTGGTGGAGATGTATCTGGCGGGAGTGTCGGTGCGCCGAGTCGAAGACATCACCGAAGCGCTGTGGGGTACCCGAGTGAGCTCGGGGACAGTCTCGCGGCTGAACCAGAAGATTTACCGGCACATCGAAGCGTGGCGCAACCGCGAGATCGTGGGCGAGTTTCCGTACGTGTACCTGGACGGGGTGATCCTCAAGAGAAGCTGGGCGGGAGAAGTGAAGAACATCTCGGTGCTGATTGCGATCGGCGTCGGGAGCGATGGATTTCGGCAAATTCTCGGCGTGGCGGAGGGCGAGAAGGAAGATCTGGAGGGCTGGCGCAGCTTCCTGTGTCACCTGAGAGATCGAGGCCTCAAAGGCGTGCGGCTGATCATCTCGGATGCTTGCCGAGGGCTGGTGGAAGCCGCTGCAGAGGTCTTTCCAAAGACGGACTGGCAGCGCTGTGTCGTGCACTTCTATCGCAACGTGTTCAGCCACGTGCCGAACGGCAAAATCGCCGAGGTGGCGCGCATGCTCAAGGCGATCCACGCCCAGGAGGATCGCAGAGCGGCCGAGACGAAGGCCACTGAGGTCGTAGGACGCTTGAAGGCGATGAAGCTGCGGACTGCTGCCGAGCTGGTGGAGCAGAAGGTCGGCGAGACGATGAGCTACTACGCCTATCCGTCAACCCACTGGCGACAGATCCGAACTAACAACCCACTGGAAAGGATCATTCGAGAGATCCGGCGACGAACGCGAGTCGTTGGGGCATTCCCTGACGGACACTCGGCATTGATGTTGGCCGCGGCGCGACTCCGACACATCGCCTCGACCAAATGGGGCAAGCGGCGCTACATGCGGATGGACACGCTGCTCAACCCCGCAAAGCAGGAGGCAGCAGCCTGAGAACCAGGTCCGAAGCCACCGACTCGAAACAGAAAGTGCGAAAGATCCGTTGCACTACCGGTGCGCCGCCGCCGCGGGGGGACACCCTGGCGCAGGTGCTTGCCCAGGTGACCTGCGCGGGAGGGGGGCCTAGGCAGAAATCCCGGTGAGCGGCAGGTGACCGTCAGTTTGAGGAGGCGCGCCAGATCTTGGCCGCCGGACTGCCCGCAGAAATGGCGGTCGAGGCCGGGCGTGAGGCCATCGGCATGATGGTCACCGCGCTCGAATCGGGCAAAGGCTCAGCCGCGGCAGCGCGGGCGCTGGATGCCATCCGCGGCCGGGTCGGTCGCCAGGGCTTGTCGCAGGCCATGAAGCGCCGCTTCGTGGTGTAGTACGCCTAGCTCGGAGCGCTCGACCAGGCTTTCGAGGTCGCCGGCGAGGCGCTGGATCACTTTGCCCACTCCGGCACGATCGGTACCGCCTGGGTTTCGTGTGGCTGCGCGAGATGCTTCCGTTCCGCCAGGACGCGCGCTTCCAGGGGATGTGCCATCGCATGGGGCTGGGGAGCGCAACCGCCCGGATCACTGCGAGTTGCGCGGCGGAACGCTGATCTGTCACTGAGAGCGCAGTCCGAGCTTCGCTCGTTGCTCAACTGGCCAGGCCGCATATCGGTTCACGGCAATTGCCCTGTAAAATCGACGCTTTTTTTACTGAACCGGAACCGCACTTGCAGTTCTATCGCAACCAATGTTGCCGACTCTTAAGCGCCAGGAGACTTTCCCAAGTATCATTCGAGCCGCAACTTTACTCGAAAAAAAGAGGCAGATTTGATGTGGCGTCAGTTAGTGCTAAGCCCATTTTTCGGAACCACATCGCTCTCCAAGGTTTTCTGGTTTTATGGCCTCGGCGTATCGTGCTCATATACCCTATTGGGCGCAATACTCGATCCGCAGTCAGAAACTGCGCGCATGGGCTATGCCGTAGGTGGTCTTCTGATCGGGATCTCTTGGTGCGTGATGCTGTGGAGGTGCGCATTTAACTCACCCTACCCCTTCTTGGGGCGCTTCGTACGCACCACGGTGGTCTTTGTACTGCTCGCTCTCCCATTAGTGCTTTACTTCGCGGTTAGACCTCGATGAAGAATGATGCGGTTATCAGCTCGGCAGCACACCCTTCCTGGGCACCTTTATCGAGCGCGAGGAGCTCAAGCAGCGGATCGATTCGCAGAAGACACAGCGATGACCCGGATCCAGATCGAGTTACCGAATGGCACCGCGCAGGCCGCGCGCGAGGCGGGGCTTTTGACCTCGGAGGCCCTGGATCGGCTGACGAGCTCCCCCGCGCGGACTTGGTCTTCTTTAGCATCATGGGTCCAGTTGGGTAATGTTTGGAGAATTCGATACGAGCAGTCTCCAAAGACTGCTCGGGACTACAACGTTGTAAAGTACCGTACTCACCCAAACCCACCAGATTGCAGGAGACAAAGTGCCGTGGAACACAAGAACAATGACTGCTATAGAGTGGACGCAGAAGACGACGACGTTTAGGGTACCGTACCTGCGAGCTGATCGAACCTTCCAATAACGCCAAGCAGAGAAAAGCACTGCACCACTTATAAGAATGTACGCGAACCCCAGGTAGTACCAGACGATAACCACCAACCCGGCGTAGGCTGTGTTGGAACCTGTCCAGTACTTCCATGGGTCGGCAACCGCGGAATCGCTTGTGTGCTCAAGTACAAGAGCAACAGCGACGGCGACAACGATCCATATCGCTTCCAACACGCGCGTCGACAGGAAGCAAAGCGCAAAACTCCGGAACGGCACCGTATTAAACACCTGCTTAGCCATTGCTTTCGCCTAAGTTAGCAGTGCTCGAGGCGCGTGCCTGTGCACAGCGGTCTATTCTTTTCAACTTCCTTCGCCACCGCATTCCCCAGAGCCTCGCGATCACCTTGCTTCGCAAAGTCAATATCGCGGCCCAGCGCGTTTCGCGTCGCGGCCGCCGCCCGCGCAAAAGTAGGGTCCGTGGCCTTTGCCACCGCGCTGAACGGTCCGTTCAGAATGCTGTTGTTTCTACCTACCTCCTCGGCATACTGGCTCGGATTGCTCGCTTGCAACTTATCAAGTGCCTGTTGAACCAAACCCTGTTCGAAGTGCACGAAATCGGCAGTGTTTTGTCGCACGCTGCCGCTCGAGTAGAGAGTGCCAGTGCGGATCTGATCGGCGCGCGCCATGTTCGCACGCTCGAGGCTCGAACTTAGTTGATGCATGAACTCGCTTTGCCACCAGCCGCCAAGCGCGTTAGTAACGACCGCAGCAGCGCCAAAAAAGCTGGTTTGACTTGCTATCCGTTGGTCGGCATTCACTGCTTCGTATCGATAAGATCTCTGGCAGAAATCATTCCAAGAATTTACGCCCCAGACACACAGGGTTCCGGTCGGATCAAGCCCATTCGCAGGATCATTCCCCACATAGGCGTAGAGGTTGAAGTCATCCTTCGTGCCGATCGGATCGATCTGCAGAAACCGCCCGCCAATTGGGTCATACACGCGCGCCTTGTAGTGGTATAGCTGTGCTTCCGGCAGCGCGGCTTGCCCTGTATAGCGGAAACGCGGGCCCGTCCAAGAGGTGGGCTCACCGTACGCACCGTACGTGTAGATCGTGGCGTTCCCACTTCCATCTGTTGTCGCAATGATCGAGCCGCGCTCGTCGGCGTGCAGCCAGTTCCGACTGGTCATCGTCGCCCCCTCATACCACACGATCGGTTCGTCGGTTTTGGGACCATGCACGAACCGGCGCAGAACGGTTCCCGAACTCGAGTATTCACCGACTAGGTTGGCGCCGTCATAAAGGAATTGAGTGAGCGTGCTGCCCGAAGTCGTCTGCCAGAGTCTCCCCAGTGGATCATAGGTAAGCGTCAGACCCGCGCCGCCAACAACCGAGGTCAGTCGATTCTCCACGTCGTAGCTGAAGGTGCGGGCTCCATCGGAGGTCATGTTGCCGCGCGCGTCGTACGCGTACGAGCCGCCGGATACAGAGGAATAGCGATTCAGCCCGTCCGGAGTGTACGAGCGGTTGATCCCGGGCTGAATCCAGTCATACAGCGCATTGCTGCTCGTCCGAGTCTTGAGCTGACTTGCCAAAGTGTACCCAAACCCGAGTGTCAGCGACTGCCCACTGCCAGTTGGCGTGTGACTGAGTGACTGCAGCCGTGACGCAGAGTCGTACCCGAGTGAGCTGCTCACGCCATTGCCGCGAGCAATGTTCGAGACGCGCGAAAGTGGATCGAGTGTATAGGTGACGAGCACGCCAAGCCCCGAGCTCGCTCCATTTTCGCGAATCTTGTAGACACGATTCAGCGCGTCAATGTCGTAGTTGCTGTAATTGCCGTCCGGCCACGTGATCTGAATCCGGTTGCTACCAAGATCGTAGGAGTAGCCCAGTACCCGGGAAGGGCTGCTGAGGCTGTTGGTCTCGCTCGTTACGCGCCTCGCGGAGTCGAAACCATAGACGATGCCGCTACCGGTCACGCTGCCAAAGCGTGCGTACGTTGGACGACCCGCCAAGTCGTAGCCGAAGTAGACGTCTCCGCTCGTCGTCCCGGGAAGATCCTTCAGGGTTCGACGATTCAGCTGGTCAAAGGTGAAGCTGATGACCTGACCGTCCCGCTTACGGATCGACAGCTCGTTGTCGTTCGCGTCGAAGCCGTACTGCTCGTAGTCACTTGTGTTCGACGTGCCTGCGCCCAACGTCGCCGACGGAAACTGCAACTGAAAGAGCCGATTGAACCCGTCGTAGACCAGGCTCGTGAGGTTACCGTTGGCATCAAGCTCCGTGAGCTTCTCCCCATTCGCCCCGTAGGTGTAACCGGCGTAGCGTACCGGTCCCATGCCTGTATACGTGGCCGGGTTCCAACTCGTCGAGGTCGTCGGTGGCGTCGCGCTATTCCACCCACGCCAGACGTAGAGGACGTTACCCGCAAGGTCATAGACGGTAGCTACGCGGCGCCCCACAGGATCGGTCACGATCTGTGGCCGATCCATTGGGTCATAACACAAGTTTTCCTTGGAGCGATGCTCCAAGACTCTGAACTTGAAGCCAGCGTTCGAAATAGAGCCGAGGCATACGCGTGGCTGATCAGTGCGCGCGCTCCGAAGAGTGCCGCAGAAGTGTGTGCCCGCATGTCGAGCGCTGAGCTTCGCTACGGGGAGCGTCTTGCTGCGGAATTCGGCGCCAAGTATCCCGTCAAGCTGCCGGGGCAAGAGCCAAAGCAATAACCGGAAGTCCTTGCGCCCGCATAGGGCCGCGACACGCGGATCGCGCGGACGCATGTCGCCCGCGGTTTGCGTGCGGCAGTCCGATGATCAATGCTCCGGCCGCGTAAGTCTTTGAAAAGATTGGCGCGCCCGACTGGATTCGAACCAGCGACCTGCAGCTTCGGAGGCTGCCACTCTATCCAACTGAGCTACGGGCGCGAGGCGGCGGATTCTACGGCAGCTGCACGGCCGCCCGCCAATGGCCCGCGCCGGACGGCTCGCACCCGGGCCTGCCGCTCACCAGCGGCTCGCCCCCGGGTTGTAGTAATCGAAGGACGTCGCCTGCAGCAGCCGCTGCAGGGCGTCGCCGCGGGAGATCTGCGGATACTTGAGCAGCACCTCGCGCTTGCCGATCGCATCCGGGCGCTCACCGCGCGCATCCTCGGGCGTGCGCGGCACGGCGGTGCCGCTGGCGGGCCAGTGATGGCAGTAGAGCGCGAGTGACTCGCAGCTCTGGCGGTTATCGGGGTGAACCGGCTCGCGCTCGCGCATCCGCAGCACGGTGTCCAGGGGGAAGCGCGCGACGTAGGCATCGAAG
>Ga0335082_10006880_pt1 | contig 12387 bp, 11 predicted proteins | sample Lox_Sample_41_FD_206718 | JGI IMG/M metagenome (GOLD analysis project Ga0335082, IMG submission 206718) | Soil microbial communities from Loxahatchee National Wildlife Refuge, Florida, United States - Lox_Sample_4.1 | ecosystem: Environmental > Terrestrial > Soil > Wetlands | place: USA...
TTCACCTTCGCCCCGGTGCACGTATGTCCCACCTCGGTATGAATCGTGTACGCAAAATCAATCGGCGTAGCGTCCCGAGGCAGCACCACAACTTTCCCCTTCGGAGTGAATGTATAAACTTCCTCCGGATACAGATCGACCTTCAACGTCGAAAGAAACTCATTCGGATCACTGACGTCCCGCTGCCACTCCACCACTTGCCGCAACCAGGCTAGCCGTTGCTCATCCTGCGCCGACACCGGACCGTCCTTGTACTTCCAATGCGCCGCGATGCCCTCCTCGGCCATCTTGTGCATCTCTTCGGTGCGAATCTGGATCTCAAACGGAGTCCCATCTTCTGTGATCACCGAAGTGTGCAGCGACTGATAGAAGTTAGGCCGCGGCATCGCGATGAAATCCTTGATTCTGCCCGGCACCGGGCGCCACAAGTTATGGATAATCCCCAGCACGGCGTAGCAGTCTTGCAGCGAACGCGTTATCACTCGCATCGCGCACAGATCGTACACCTGGTCTACCGAGATCCTTTGCCGCTGCAGTTTCTTGTGAATGCTGTAGACCCGCTTGATTCGGCTCTCGACACGAGCCTGTATTCCGGCCTCTTTGAGCTTGTCTCCGATGATCCCTTGCATCTTCGCAAGAAATGCCTCGCCCTGCTTGCGTCGCGCATTAACCGCCTTTTCCACCTGCTCATAGCCCAGCGGATCGAGAAAGCGGAAACCCAGATCCTCTAGCTCGCCGCGAATCTTGCCCATCCCGAGCCGGTGCGCAATCGGTGCGTAAATCTCCAGCGTCTCTTCCGCAATCTTGTGCTGGCGCTCTGGAGCCAGATGCTCGAGCGTCCGCATATTGTGGAGCCGGTCAGCCAGCTTGATGAGCACTACACGAATGTCATCCACCATCGCCAGCATCATCTTCCGCAGGTTCTCCGCCTGCTGCTCTTCGCGTGTGGCGAAATCAATTTTGCTGATCTTCGTCACGCCTTCCACGATGTGCGCCACCTGCTCGCCGAACTCTTTGCCAATGTCGCCAATCGTCACCGACGTGTCTTCGACTGAGTCATGAAGGAGCCCCGCAGCCACCGCCACCGGATCCATCTTCATCTCTGCCAGCACAAGTGCCACTTCAAGGGGATGAATGAGATAGGGCTCGCCTGACGCTCGCGTCTGCCCATCATGGTGCTTGAGAGAGTAGTCGTAGGCCTTCTTGACTATCGTCAGATCGTCCTGCGGACGGCTCTCCTGCATCCGCTTCATCAAGTCGCGGAACTTCGTCAGCGTGAGAGCTGTAGTCGCGATCTGTTGGCGCAAGCTCGCCATGCAGGATTATAAACCCGCCGGAAACTCGGGGAAGGCCGCTGTGGATGCGTGGGCTGACCTTCATTATAAAGCCTTCGTGACTCGAGAAGCCCGGCCGGCCGCCGCATTCACCTGGGCCCCCACACCTCAAAGCATCGTGTATCCAATGAATGCTTCAAAAAAACTGATCGAAATTTTCTCTACGCGAAATTTGTTTTCTTCTATCTTCGTGAGCATCCTCTCCCTCATCCCCGCGTCTGCTACAGTGTTTGAGCCATGGTCAGTCTGGGGATGGCCCGCATTCTCGTCAGTGGAGTCTCAGGCCCGATCGGTTCGGCTCTGCTTCCCACATTGCGGGCCAGCGGCGCCCAGATCACCCGCCTTTCTCGTAACACCGCGCCAGACTCAGCTCCCGACGAACACCGCATCCCGTGGGATCCGGTGCAGCCGATCTCTCCTCAGGCCGTCTCCGGCTTCGACGCAGTGATCCACCTTGCCGGCGAAACCATCGTTGGACGCTGGACCGACAGCAAGAAGCAGAAGATTCGCGAAAGTCGGATCTTGGGCACGCGGAATCTCGCCGAAGCTCTGGCCAAAGCGAAAGAGAAGCCACACGTGTTTATCTGCAGCTCGGCCATCGGCTACTACGGCAATCGCGGTGACGAGTTGCTGAATGAACAGAGCTCGCCGGGTTCAGGATTTCTTCCGCAGGTCTGCGGCGAATGGGAAGCTGCTACCCATCCCGCTGCTAAGGCGGGAATTCGCACCGTGCAAATGCGAACCGGAGTTGTGCTTGCCCGTAAAGGCGGCGCGTTGGGAAAAATGCTACTACCCTTCAAAATGGGTGCCGGGGGCCGTATCGGTGACGGCCGCCAGTGGATGAGTTGGATTGCCATTCAAGATATGATCGGCGCCATCCATCACACACTCAAAAGAGACCTCGTCCAGGGCCCGGTCAACTTTGTCGCCCCCAAACCAGTGACGAATGCCGAATTTACCCAGACGCTTGCTGCGGTCCTCTCGCGCCCCGCCGTTTTGCCGGTTCCGGCCTTTGCTGTAAAACTCGCCTTCGGAGAAATGGGAGAGACCGTTCTTCTTGGAGGCCAGCGGGTCGAACCCATGCAACTGGTCGGCAGCGGTTATCCGTTTCGATACCCCACTCTGAAAGCCTGTCTGGAATCGTTGCAGCTTTGAGTCCTGTGGTCCGTCGCCAACAACCTGCAACTTTTTTGCACGGCGCGACTCCAATCCGTTAGATCACGGGATTCGTTCTGACGTAGGGGAAATGCAATGCCATCTTCCACTCGACTTGCCATATTTCTGTTCGGATTGCTTCTTGTCACGGCAGGTTGCACTGCCAAAGCAAACCCGGCACATGCGAATCTGCCCACACCTGCAGTCGACACGTCACGTGCCTCATCTCCCGGACGCGAGACCACGGTTTTTTCGGGCGGGTGTTTCTGGGGAGTGCAGGCTGTCTTCCAGCACGTGAGAGGTGTCATCAGCGCCACGTCGGGTTATTCGGGCGGTTCTGAAAAGGACGCACAATACGAAATCGTCAGCACGGGCGAAACCGGCCACGCCGAGTCGGTACAGGTCGTCTACGATCCGTCACAGATTACTTACGGCGAGCTGCTCCGCGTTTTCTTCACCGTGGCTCACGACCCCACCCAACTCAATCGTCAGGGTCCCGACGAAGGCACGCAATATCGCTCCGCTATTTTCTACGCCAATGACGAGCAGAAGCGCATCGCTGAAGCCTACATCGCCCAAATTGATCAAGCGAAGGTCTTCTCGCACCGCATCGTCACGCAGGTCTCGCCATTGCATGCCTTTTATCCCGCCGAGGCCTATCATCAAAACTACGCCGCCCTCCATCCCAACCAGCCCTATATCGTTTTCAACGACGCACCAAAAGTCGATCACTTGAAGCAGCAATTTCCCGACCTGTACGTAGGAAAGTGATAGGCGTCGGTCTTCCCTCGTGAACCTTAGTGACCTTTGTGGTTGATGATCTTCCAATGGGACAAAAGTTCTGCATCCGTCCCGGGCCCAATTCGATCAAACAATCGATGGCGACAGCGCTTCCTGCCTTCCGCGAACCAACAGGCCTAGAGAAGTTAATGAACCGTGCGTTTGGGTTCCTGGTTGGTGTTGGGCTGGGTCCTGCACATATTCACATACTCGAAGTTCGAGGTCGAAAGTCCGGCAAGATCTATTCGACTCCAGTCGATCTGTTGGAGCTCAATGGAAAGAATTATCTGGTGGCGCCTCGAGGAAGGACTCAATGGGTTCGTAACGCCGAAGCAGCCGGCGAAGTTGTACTGAAGAAAGGAAGCAAACGCACGAACTTTCGCTTGCGTGCACTATCGGACTCAGAGAAATTGCCAATCTTGAAGGCCTATCTCGACAGGTTCCGGAATGAGGTGCAACGCTTCTTTCCAGTCAGTGCAGGGTCGCCCCCTGAATCGTTTGCTGAAATCGCGAATAGTTATCCGGCTTTTGAACTAACTCGTTGATTTCTTGCGGCACGAAAAATATTTCGCACACAATCTCGGTTTTGTTCTTGCTAAAAGCTCAAAGTTATGGCATCTTCAAACATCCTCAAACGAAAGGACGCCCAAATTTGTCGATAGATGTGCACAAATCGCTTAGCGGGCTGACAAGGCCATGTTATTGGCTGGTCAGTTTTAGGGCGTCGTCCGATAGCGCTAACTAATCCTCGGCGCACCTTAACGCAAAGCTAACAAAACTTAAGACTCGCTGGGTGGCGAAGGCCGCGGTTCCTTCGATTGTCAATCGACCACGTCCGCTGCCGCTGAATCCCCCAGCAAAATGCATTTCTACGCAGGTTCGTGTAGCGGCGGACGCATTCGTCCGCCCTGCGACCGAAGCTCGCACGAGCTCGGCCCATAGTTTGCGGTCAGTGGTGAAAGGCAACGGATACTTCTCAGGTAGAACAGCAAGGCTCCTCGGAGGCCTTGCTGAGAGGTTCGAACCCTCAGGGCGCAAGCCCAATCCGTCGCCGACCGTTCCCTGACCAATTGAATTTGTAACTAGTTGGCTATGTGAGGAGTTCTTACGAAATGAAGCTCTCGCGGTTTGCGGCAAACAGAGATGGCAACGGTACGGTTGAACGTCGTGCCGTAAAAGGGGCTAAAGCTGGTCGGGGCTTTAGCCCTCGAGGGGCTGTCGATATCTTGCGAGAAAACACGATATTCAGTCAGTGGTGAAGTTCACGGCAACTTCGCGGTGTCCCTGGTAACACAGGACGGGGTTCGAGCCCTCAACCGTGATCCATGTTCCCTGGCTGCGACGTAGCTGCAGCGCGGGAATGCCCTGCGTGAAACACGAACGGGTATCCGCGCTGCGCGCGAGGACTGAGAAAGAAGATAAGCTCGGCCGGTGGTGAAGATAAAGGTTACTTCGCCTCAAGAGCGGGAGATGCAGGTTCGAATCCTGCCGCGGGAATCTGTGCCCGCGTAGCTAAACGGTAAAGCGCCTAACCGTACCTTTGTCGCTGGTTCCCCGGCTGATGGTCTTGTTAGCGATGAAACCCCGGTCAGGCGCCGGCTAGAAAGAACGTATGAGCGTCATCATCAAAACTGGAAAGCCGCAGACCAGTGACTCGCTGTGCAACTCGTGCTACTGGGCACACATTCAGCGGGGATTCGCGGAAAGCGAAGAGGTCATCCTCTGTGCCTTCCTGCGTCAGGCGCACGCGGTGTTGTTCAAGGTCAGCTACTGCACCGATTACAACGACAAACGGGTGCCCAGCAAGGCAGACATGGAAGAGATTGCCTGGATCATTCGCACCAAGGATGTAAATCGCCAGGTAGGCTTCGCCCACAATGGAGAACCTGAACCCGAGGAGGACGAGCTTGAAATCGTGCCCTCTGGCTAGGCGAGAGCGCTTCGCCGGTGGTGAAGACTACGGCTACTTCTCACGCGGAAGACGCAGGTATGGAATCCTGCCGGAGCTTTGGCTCTGTCGTCTAGCCAGGACGTCCGCCAGCTTAATGCCGTAATCGGAAATTCCCCGGCAAGTAGTTTGAAGGGCATTGGTTCCGCCAGTGGTGAAGACGAGGGTTACTTCATAATCCGAAGGTTGCGGGTTCGAGTCCCGCCGCGGCGCAAGCCGTGTAGCTCAAATGGATAGAGCATCGGAAAACGCACCGTCGTCGAAGAGTTCCCTGGCGAAGTTCGCGGGCGAAAGTTTTGTGCTAAGCCTTGAGAGCTTTGCTCTTGAGCTTGGCGGACCCTGTCGGAGCTTCGAATCCAATGCGCCGATTGTTCGCCGGCAAAGGCGCGAGGAGTTCTTGGATGGCTTCGACGAGATCACGAATCTCATCGTCGTGGCCGTCGAGGCGAGCTTCGAGCTCCGCGAGTTTCGCAACGACATGCTGATTCATGGCGAACGATTGGCGCATCTGCACGAACGCACGCACCACGAAGATGCTCATTTCGATGGCTCGCTTTGAGTTGAGCACGCTCGCTGCCATGATCGCCCCGTGTTCGGTAAAGGCATGCGGCACGTATCGCCGGCCACCATGCGCCGAACTTGAGATCACATTTTGTGATCTCAAGTTTTCATGCTCAGCACTGCTAAGTTTGAAGCGGAAATCGGGCGGAAAGCGGTGAAGATTTCGCTTCACCTGTTGATTCAGTTGTCGCACTGGAACGCCGTAAAGCTCGGCCAAATCCGCGTCAAGAATGACCTTTTGATTCCGCAGCACCAGGATCTTCGATCCAACTCGTTTGGCAAGGATAATTGCAGTTTTGTTCACGATTGATCACCAAATTTTTGAGGTCACAATTTGTGACCTCAAAGAAGTACGCAACAAACCAAGCATCATAACAAGCTCGGCGCGTCACGCATCAGCAGAAACGAGAAGTTCTAAGCCCGCTGTGCCGAAACAGGAATATCGAAAGAACCAGATTTAGCGAGTAGCTAGGCTAGCAGCTCAAAGCTGCAAGAAAAGGAGGCCACCAATGGCTCGACTCAACCTACTCAACCTGAACTTTGCAACCCGCACGCACGAAGGCGCTCCCGCGCGCAACCTCTCGACGGAGCTGCAACTCCGGCGCTCAGTGCTGGCCTGCCTGCTCTGGGAAAGCCAGTTCTACGAGGACGGAGTCGAGATCGCGGGTCGCATCGCAGAACTCGTCCCGAAGGTTGCATCCGAAAAGGTTGCCGCGCTCGCGGTCGAGGCGCGCGCGAAGATGAAGCTGCGTCACGCACCGCTTCTGCTCGTGCGTGAGATGGCGCGTCACGCCACTCATCGCGCACTTGTGGCCGAGACGTTGCAGAGCGTCATCCAGCGCGCCGACGAGCTTGCTGAGTTCGTCGCCATCTACTGGAAGGACGGCCGCGTGCCTCTCTCCGCGCAGGTCAAGAAGGGACTGGCTGCGGCGTTCCCCAAGTTTGATGAGTACGAGCTCGCCAAGTACGATCGCGGCGGACCCATCAAGCTGCGCGACGTCCTGTTCCTCGCGCATGCGAAGCCGCGCGACGCGGCTCAGGCCGAAGTCTGGAAGCGCCTCATCGCCGGAGAACTCACGACTCCCGACACCTGGGAAGTCGCCCTAAGCTCTGGCGCTGACAAGCGCGAGGCCTGGGAGCGTCTGCTCCGCGAGGAGAAGCTTGGGGCATTGGCTCTGCTCCGCAACCTGCGCAACATGCGCGATGCGGGCGTGAACGAGGATCTCGTTCTCACTGCGCTCACCTCGATGAGCACGGCGCGTGTGCTGCCGTTCCGATTCCTGGCCGCGGCGCGTTACGCTCCGCAGTGGGAAGAGGCGCTCGAGCAGGCGATGCTCAAGTGCATTGCCGGCGCGGAAAAGCTGAAGGGAAAGACCATCGTGCTGGTCGACGTCTCCGGCTCGATGACCGCTCCGCTTTCGCAGCGTTCGGAGATGCAGCGTACCGACGCTGCGTACGGTCTCGCGGTGTTGCTGCGCGAGATCGGAGAGAAGGTCGCAGTGTTCAGCTTCTCCGACAAGCTGGTCGAAGTGCCCCCGCGCCGCGGATTCGCACTGCGCGATGCCATCGACCGCTCGCAGCCCCACTCGAGCACGCAGCTCGGTCACGCGGTGACTGAGCTAAACGAGAAGCCCAGCTACGATCGCCTGATCGTCATCACCGACGAGCAGTCGCACGATCGCGTTCCCGCGCCCGCGAGCAGGGGATACGTGATCAACGTAGCCAGCTACAAGAACGGCGTCGGCTACGGTAAGTGGACGCACATCGACGGCTGGAGCGAGTCGGTCGTCGAGTACATCCGCGAGCTGGAGCGGACAACTTGAGGGTGCCCCACTTCCCCCTGATTTTGGGAGAAGTGGGGATTTTTGATTGCTGAAGATTGATTGTCGAATGAGAATCCAAAGCCTAGCCTGACGTGTATTCAACAATCGAACAATCAAGATTCAACAATTACCGGTCGGTGTCCCTCTGCCCTGCGCTCCGAAGCGTCACCTGATCCTGTGACACCTCCCCGCTCTTCTGCACCGGACGAGTCTCCGCCGCCCGATCCGGCTTCACCTCATGCGTCGGCTGCACCACCGGCCTCACATCCACCGAATGCACATCGTTTACTGGAGGAATCATAGCGGTCTCCTGTGATGTGTAATCGGCAACATGAGCGGAAGCATTTAGCACTCAGAACAATCTTTGGTAAGAGTTACCCATTCCGTAACATACATCCGTCCCTAATTCTATTTTGGATCTTCCTTTAAAACCTATTACTCCAATAGATCGACGGGGAGAGGACTACTCCGCCGTAAAACTAGAAATCCGTTCCAAAACGAGGCAGCCGTTGTCAGGCTCCGGTCACGAAGAATTTTTCCTCCGTCTTCTTCTCTGCCTTCTCTTCTGCTGTGGGTGCCGCTACGTCTTGGACGAACTCTCGGCGGCGTTCTGGCTGGCCTTTCCTTTCAACTTGACGCACTCTTCGCGTCGGCATGTTGCTCGGCTCCAGACTGACGATGTGCCCGTCGCGAACTACGATCTGCGAGCGGAACCAGTCGGTACGGTACATACGTCCGGCTGCGTAGAAGGTCATTGCCGCTGCAATTGGCCCTTCGAACTCGTATCCGGTGCAACCGATCAGGCGCTTGCCCATTTCCTGCGTCCATGTCATTCCACCAACCAAGGGATCATTCAGGCGGCAGCGCTCGAAAGGCGTAGCATGACTCAGTTTGCGCAGCTGAAGAAGCTGGAGCAACACGGACGTCTTCGCCAAATTCGTTACGATGATGCGTGCTTCAGTCGGCGAGATGCGTTCCATCTTGATATGCAGGTCGGGATTCCATTCGCGCTCGAACTCTTCGCGGGCGAGCTCAAGGTGTCGGTCCGTCGCTTCGACGTAACGCAGTGTGGCGCGGGCCAGCACGACGCTGAAGAAGGTCGTCACTATTGTGGCGATGACTGGGATGTAGCTGACCAGTGTCGAGAACGGTATGCGGATCGAGTCGACCAACTGCATAGGCTGCACGTGCATAGACGAGCGTGGCTCCCTGCGGGCGCGGTTGGGGAGGGCGACCGACGACAGCGAGTCTAACGACGCCCGCCGCCGTGGTGTAGATGCGGTTCGGGAGTGAACGGTAATTGAAGAGTAATCACGACTTTGGTAATGCGGATCGGACCTCGGACCTCAGGCCCCGGGCTTCCCTCCTTCGGCGGTTTGCCGAGGGCTGAGGTCGGCGGTCAGAGGTCTGTCTTATTCCAGCACGCTGTCGTCGAGCTTCTTCTTGCCCCAGTCGGCGGCTGCCTGTACGAACGCCAGCACTAGCGGATGCGGCTTCTTCTCGGTCGAGGAGAGTTGTGGTTGGAAAAGCGTCGCTAGAAAGAACCGGTGTGTGGGCGATTCCACGGCGCGGATTTCACCTTGCGGGCCGCGGGCGACTACCGGAAACCCGGCTTCCATCGTGGTCCATTCGAATTCGGGATTGATTTCGAAGTTGCAGAAGAACTCTTCCGTCACAACTTCTTTGTCCTTGCCGTAATACGTCTGCAGATATGAACCGGGACGCAAACGGATCTCCGGGATCACCCCGGAGAGCTTGGGTGCGTCGCCTTTGCGGTCAGGAACGGCGCAGGCGACGGGATAAATAATGATGTTCTTTGATCCGGAATTGTTCTCGGCGCTGTCTGCGTCCTCGATGTGCAGAACATTGCGGGCAAATTCGATGAAGGCGTATTGGAATCCAGCGCACGTCCCGAGATAAGGCCAGTCGCGACGGCGAGCAAACTCAATTCCTTTCAGCATGCCATCGAAGCTTTTGAACGGACTCCCAGGCGCCCCCCATATGCCGTCGAAGGATTCCAGTGTCTTCTCGGCTTCCGCTTTCATCAGGGAAGGAGTGGGAATCCACTCGCTTTTCACTTCCATCTTGAGTTTCTTGGCGGCATGCTGCAGCGCTTCGTTGGTGGCGTGGTGTGAGCGGAAATCGGGATTGAAATCGCCCAGGATTCCGATGCGGACGGCGTCGCTCACGCGTTTGATTGTACTAGACAGATGCGGCAGCTTCGCGGCCACAGTCACCGCCCCGGTTAGAACCGTGGTGCATGGCCCGGCGCCGTTTCGACAGCGTCAAGTTCCTAATTCTTTCAACCACCATGGTCACCAAGAGCCTGAACGAAGAATCCATCAATCCCAGATTCACCCTAAATCCGGTTCAGGATTAAACCTGGTGGCATTTTGACAATCCGGTGACAAACGCGCTTGCGGAGCGTGGAAAAATTCCCCGCGTCCGACCTTTCAAGCTGCGAGGAGTTTGAGATGAGATATCTGGCCACGGTTTCTGCTTTTGCTTGCGGAGCATTGATGATGGCATCGGCGACCCTGGGCTCCGCACAGAGTTCCTATTCCATCACCGACCTGGGTGTCATCGATTCGAATGGCTACAGCATCGCCAAAAGTGTGAACGCCGGTGGCCAGGTAACAGGTGCGGCGGGCACCACGAACACAAATCTTAGCGAGGCATTCCTGTACAGCAATGGTGCGATGAGCAGCCTGGGTACGCTGGGCGGGAATTCCGCAATCGGAAATGCGATCAATGCATCGGGGCAAGTTGCTGGATATTCGACGAACGCCAGCAAGACCTATCGAGCCTTTCTGTCGAGTGCGGGTTCAATGAAAGACATCGGCGATCTTGGCGGAGGGTCGGCCGTCGCCTATGGGATGAACGATTTGGGGTTCGTGGTCGGATCTGCCGTGACCAAGAATGGAGAAAATCACCCTTTTCTGTATCGTAATGGAAAGATGGTCGACCTGGGCACGCTGGGATCGAAGAACACTGATTGGTGGAATGTCGCGCAAGCCGTCAACAACTCGGGAGTTGTGGCGGGGACTTCATACGACGCGACTGGGAATTTCTTCGGCTTTGTGTGGAAGACCGGCAAGATGACGAAGATGGGAACCCTCGGCGGAGCGTGGAGCCAGGTATATGGCATCAACAGCAAGGGACAGGTCACTGGGCTGGCTTACACGAAGAATGGAAGCGCGCATGCCTTCATCGCAAATTGCGGTTCGTGTCCCTTGAAGGACTTGGGTACGATCACGGGCAGTACGAGCACAGTATGGGGATTTGCGATCAACGATTCGGGTGTTGTTGTCGGACAGACGACATTCCAGAACACCTATCACGCAATGGTGTACCGCGGCGGAAAGATGAAAGATCTCAATTCGATGATTCCGGCTGGATCAGGATGGGAGCTGACGGAAGCAAACGGGATTAATTCTGCGGGGCAGATCGTGGGGATGGGAACGATCCATGGCCAGGAGCATGGATATCTGCTGACACCGCAGTAGAGCGTTGGACGGGGTGCTTGTATGGGGAAGGCCGCGGCAGTTGTCGCGGCCATTTTTATGCCTTCATCACTTTTTGGAAGGCGGTCTGGAAACGCTGCATTTCTTCCTGCGTCCCGACTGTAACGCGGACCCAGGTCGGCATGATGGGCCAGATGCGTCCGACGAGAACGTTTTCTTTGGCCATAGCGTCGCGCACTTCCTGACCCGGCCGTTTGACATCAACCATGAAGCAGTTCGATTCGGACGGGATGAATGAGAAGCCGCTGCGGCTCATCCAGTCGAAGGTCTGCTGCCGAATCGTGGCATTGATGCGCCGGCGCTCGGGCACGAGATTGGGATCTTTCAGGCTGGCGGTTGCGGCAACCACGGCGGTGACGGGCATGAAGTTCCATCCGCCGCGCGCCATGATTTTCTCCAGCAAGTCGGGGCGAGCGATCACGAATCCGCAGCGAATTCCCGCCAGGCCGTAGACCTTCGAGAACGTCCGCAGGACCACCACATCTTTGCCGGCTTTGACGAGATCGAGCGAGTTGGGCGCTTCAGTGAGATGAATGTAGGCCTCGTCAACCAGAATTACAGAATCTTTCGGTTTGTTGGCGAGCAGGTATTCGATATCCGGGCGGGGGGTGAGAGTGCCCGTGGGATTGTTGGGATTGCAGATGTAGAAGACACCAGCATCTTGTCCGGCGGCGAGCATGGCTTTGACGTCGTGGGCATAGGTTTTGGTCAGCGGGACTTTGACGACGCGGGCGCCGGCGTGCTCGGCGGTCATCATGCCGAGTTCGAATCCGGGGTCGGCGGTGACGTAGCTGCGCTGCGGCGATGTGAAGGCCAGCACGCTGAGGGCGAGCGGTGGAGTCGAACCGACGGTCGCGTGTACGTAATCAGGATTCAGGCTCTCGATCTGAGCGAAGGTGTTGACGAGTTCATCGGTCAGGTTATCGGAGTAGCGCCCGCCCTGCGGGATCATCGCGGCCATGGCCTCGCGCGCGGCCTGGCTGGGTCCCAAGGGATTCTCGTTAGAGTCGATTACCACCGCGCCGGGAGCAGGCACACGGCGCCGTGCTGCGGCGGCGAGCATGGGCTCGGACATGAATCGGAGAGCGGCCACGCTGGACGCAGCGGCGGAGATATGCAGAAACGAGCGTCGTGTAAAATTCGGCATCAGAAACCCCCGGGAGAGCCTGTCGCAGGCTCGGCTTCCATCGGTTGGATGTTCATTCTGCCTTGGTGGCCGGACTAAGTCAAAAGGGTTTCACCGCTAAGCCAAGAACGGACAC
>Ga0335082_10006882_pt1 | contig 12386 bp, 9 predicted proteins | sample Lox_Sample_41_FD_206718 | JGI IMG/M metagenome (GOLD analysis project Ga0335082, IMG submission 206718) | Soil microbial communities from Loxahatchee National Wildlife Refuge, Florida, United States - Lox_Sample_4.1 | ecosystem: Environmental > Terrestrial > Soil > Wetlands | place: USA: Florida...
TCTCGGAGGGCGGCTACGACTCGGTCGCCGAGCGGCTGTTCAACCGCGCGCGCGTCACGCACTTCCTGCTCGAGTTCGATACGCCGCGCGCCGGCGGCTTCGAGCCCTTGCGCCACATGCCCAAGGACAAGGGCGTCGTGCTCGGGCTGGTGAGCTCGAAGTCGCCGCGGCTCGAGCCGATGGACCTGCTCAATCGCCGCGCGGGCGAGGCGGCAAAGTACGTCGATCCCTCGCGCCTCGCCATCAGCCCCCAGTGCGGCTTCGCGAGCACGATGGGCGGCAATCCCGTGACCGAGGCTGACGAGCGCGCGAAGCTGCGCCTGTGCGTCGAGGCGGCGCGCTCGATCTGGGGCTGATCAGGCGGGCGTGATCACGTCGGCGCCGGGCCGGGCCGCGTGCAGCTTCTCGACCAGCGCGGCGCGGTGCGCGAGCACCGCGCGCTGGTTGAGGTAGCCCTTGTCGGTGATTTCGTTGGCGTCGATTGACGCCGGCTCGGCGAGCACGAGCGCGCGCGTCGGGTGCATCGAGCTGCCGCCTTCGGCGGCGAGCGCCTTCAGCGCCGCCGCGATCCTCGCGCGCACGTCCTCGGGCGCGAGATCCTTCGCGGCCGGGCTGAGGAAGACGAGCGCGCCGACTTCGTTGCGGTCGTGGCCCGTGATCACCGCGTCCTGGATGACCGGGTTGCCGGCCGCGATCAGCTTCACGCGCACCGCGCCCACGTGCACCCAGGTGCCTGAGGAGAGCTTGAAGTCCTCGGCAACGCGGCCGTCGAAGACGATCCCCTTGTGCGGCACCGCCGGGTCGGCGAACCTCATTGCGTCGCCGATGCGATAGAAGCCTTCCTCGTCGAAAGCCACCCGCGTGAGGTCCTCGCGGCGGAAGTAGCCGGGCGTCACGTGGGGTCCGCGCACGCGCACCTCGAGCTTGCCGGCCGCGGGCACGAATTTCAGCTCGCAGCCCGGGTTCGGCAGCCCGATCACGCCCGCGCGCTCGATGGGGAAGTGCACCGTGGTGGCGCAGGGGGCGGTCTCGGTCGAGCCCCAGGCCGAGAGCATCGCCAGCGCGCCGCCCTTCTCGGCCTGCGCCATCGCTTCCAGCCGCTCCCACAGGTTCTGCGGCAGCGCCGCGGCGGCGTAGAACAGCACGTCGAGATCGCGGAAGAAAGCGCGGCGCAGCGCCGCGTCCTGCTCGAGCAACGGCAGCAGCAGGTCGAAGCCGCGCGGCACGTTGAAATACAGCGTCGGCGAGATCTCCCTCAGGTTGCGGGCGGTCGCCTCGATCAGGCCCGGCGCGGGCTTGCCGCCGTCGATGTAGAACGAACCGCCGTTGCGCAGCATCATGTTGAGGCAGAAGTTGCCGCCGAAGGTGTGGTTCCACGGCAGCCAGTCGACCAGCGTCTGCACGCGGTCCTCGAGGAACGGCCACACCTGCGCCATCATCTGCTGGTTGGCCACCAGCATGCGCTGCGTGTTGATCACGCCCTTGGGCAGGCCGGTCGATCCCGAGGTGAACAGGATTTTCGCCGTCGTGTCCGGTGCCACGCGCGCGAAGGCCTCGTCGACGCGCGCGCCGGGCGCGGCCTCGAGCAGCGGCGCGATCGGCGAGGCCTCGGCGCCGACCGCGGCGAGCGCCGCCGCGTACTTCCCCGGGTCGTCGACCCAGACCAGGCCCGGCTGCACCAGCGCGAAGATCGACTTCAGCTTCGCATGGTCCTTCGACATCAGCGAGTAGGCGGGCGAGACCGGGACCACCGGCACGCCGGCGTGCATCGCGCCGAGCGAGAGCAGTGCATGGTCGATGCCGTTGTCCGAAAGGATCGCGAGCGGGCGCTCCGGGCCCAGGCCGCGCTCGAGCAGCGCCTGGCCGATGCGCCGCGCCGCGTCGAGCGCCTGCGCGTAGGCGACCTTGCGCCAGTCGTCCCGGCGGCGCTCGGCGAGGAACACGCGCTCTGGGGACTGCCGCGCCCATTTCACGAGCCACTCGCCGACGCAGCGCTCGTAGGGGCGCAACGGCTGCGGCGAGCGCAGCAGCATCTCCCCGTTCGCGCGGCGCTCGAGGTCCACCTCCGCGGGGGCCATCCGCAGGCCGGAATGTAATGCCATGAAGCCTCCTCGGGGGAGTCTAGCCGATGGCCCTCGCCGCGCGATGCCGGGGAAGGCGCTACTATCGCGGGCGAAAGGGGGCACCATGGGTTCGAGACTGCTCGCGTTGCTGGCCGCGATCGCCTGGGCGGGCGCCGCGGGGGCGCAGGCGCCGCAGAAAGCCGATCCGGCGGCGACGCGGACCGGATTCGAGCTCGGCCTGCAGGCCTCGAACTACAAGTACGAGGAGCCCAATTTCGCCAAGCTGGAAGGCGACCGCGGCGGCATCGTGGGCGCGTTCACCTACGTCGGGCCGGACCTGTGGTATTCGCGCTTCGAGGGGCGGTACTCGTACGGGAGCCTCGACTACACGGGCTCCGGGACACAGTCGGGCGTGCCCGACCAGCTGCTCGACGTGCGTGCGGCCGCCGGCAAGGACTTCCGGCACTGGGGCGTCGTCTGGTCGCCTTACGTCGGCGTGGGCGTGCGCTTTCTCTACAACGATTCGCGCGGCACGACGAGCACGGGCGCGACCGGCTACCGCCGCGAGTCGCGCTATTTCTACTTTCCCGTGGGCATCACGGTGCGCATCCCCATGGGCGGCGAATGGGTCTTCGCGCCGCAGCTCGAGTACGAGGCCTTCGCCAACGGCAACCAGCGCACGTACCTGAGCGACGTCGATCCGACCGCACCGGACGTTAACAACGACCAGTTTCACGGCTACGGCAACCGCGGCCGGCTCGCGTTCGAGCACAAGTCCTGGTCGTTCGCCGCCTGGTTCGAGTACTGGAACATCCGCGACTCGGAGGTCCAGCCGATCGGCGGCGGCTTCGTCGCGCTCGAGCCCGCCAACAGCACCAAGGAGTACGGGGTCGAGCTGCGCTACCGCTTCTAGCGCCCTTCCAGCGCCTGCTTCAGCTTCTCCGCCGGCACGTGCGGCGAGACGCCCGCACGCTCATTCTGCAGCAGCATCGGCGTGCGCGAGTCGCGCTCGGACCAGCCGCGCTTCACCGCCTCCTCGAAGTCGGCCAGCGTGAGCTCGGCGATGCGCATCGGCACGCCCACTTCGCGCGCGAGCTCGAGCGCGAGGCTGATGTCCTTGTGCGCGAGGCGCAGCGCGAACGCGGGCGGGTCGTAGGTCCCGGGCAGGTACTGCGCGATGAGCCGGTCGAAGGTGCGCATGCGGCCGCTCGCGCCCTGGCGGATCGCGAGGAAGAGCGCGAGCGGCTCGACGCCCGCCTTGGTGCCGAGCGTGAAGATCTCCGCGAGCGCAGTCTGCACCGTGAAGCTCGCAGTGTTGTGCGCGAGCTTGGCGATCGACCCGGCGCCGATCGGCCCGACGTAGCAGGGCTGGTCGCTGAACGAGCGCAACACCGGCTCGAAGCGGTCGTACGCCGCGCGCTCGCCTCCGACCCAGACGGCGAGCTTGCCGCTTTGCGCGCCGCCGGGACCGCCGCTGACCGGCGCGTCGAGAAACGCGATGCCCTTCGGCGCGAGCAGCGCGTGCACGCGGCGCACGCAGGCGGGCGAGTTGGTGGTGAGGTCGAACCAGGCCGCGCCCTTCTTCATCGCCGCGCCCAGCACCGGCGCGAGCGCCTCCACCTCCTTCGGGCCGGGGAGCGAGGTGAAGACGACGTCGGCGTCCTTCGCCGCTTCGACCGCCGTCGCGGCCCAGGCGACCCCGGGGACGTCCACCTTGCGCAGGTCCGTGCCCGTGACCTTGTGGCCGCCGCGCGCGAGGTTCGCGGCCATGCGGGCGCCCATGACGCCCAAACCGATGAATCCGACGTTCATGCGCAGCGCTCCCCGGCTCGGTAGGATGAGCGCGCAGTGTAAGCCGTGCGGCGCAGTTCCTTCGCGCGCCCGGCGGAACGGCGCACAATTGCCGCGAGCCCGTGAGCCTCGATCCCGTCATCGCCGTCAACCGCTTCGGCCTGGGCGCTGCCCCGGGCGAGCTGGCCGCCGTCGGCGGAGACCCGCGCGGCTGGCTCGCAGCGCAGCTGAAGGGCCCCGCCCCCCGGTCCATGCAGCTCGAGGCGCTCGCGCCCAGCGAGCAGGCGCTCAAGGAATTCCCGCGCTGGGTCGCCCAGCTGCGGCGCAACCGCCGGGCGATGCAGGAAGGCGACGCGTCGATGGCCAAGGGCGTCGAGGAAAAGTTTCGCGACCACTTCCTGCCCATCCTGGCGAAGGAGACGGGCGCGCGCCTCGATTGGGCGGCGACGACCTCCGCGCCCTTGCGCGAGCGCTTGGTCTGGTTCTGGGCCAACCACTTCACGGTGTCCTCGGCGAAGCCCGTGGTGTTCGCGGTCGCCGGCTGCTTCGAGCGCGAGGCGATCCGGCCGCACGTCGCCGGCCGGTTCGAGGACATGCTGCTCGCCTCGACGCGCCATCCGGCGATGATCCTCTACCTCGACAACCAGCTCTCGGTGCGCGCGGGGTGGTCGCCGCCCGAGCGCTTCAGGCGCGCGGGGCTGCCGGCGCCCTCCGGCCTCAACGAGAACCTCGCGCGCGAGGTGCTCGAGCTGCACACGCTCGGCGTGCAGGGCGGCTACACGCAGGCCGACGTGACCGAGTTCGCGCGCGTGCTGACCGGGTGGAGCGTCGGGCGGCCTCTCGCGCCGGGCTTCCGATTCGCGGCCGACCGTCACGAGCCCGGCTCGCGCACGATCCTGGGCAAGCGCTACGCCGAGGACGGCATGGCGCAGGGCGAGGCGGTGCTGCGCGACCTCGCGGCGCATCCGGCGACCGCGACGCACGTCGCGGCGAAGCTGTGCCGCCACTTCATCGCCGACGCGCCGCCCCCGGCGGCGGTCGGGCGCGTCGCGAGCGCGTTCCGCGACTCGGGCGGCGACCTGCCGAGCGTGCACTCCGCGCTGCTCGAATGCCCGGAGGCCTGGTCCGCGCCGCTGCCCAAGCTGAAGACGCCCACGGAGTTCCTGGTCGCGTGCCTGCGCGCGCTTCCCGAGGCTCGCGGCGCCGAGCCGGGCGCGCTGCTCTTCGCGCTGCACGAGATGGGACAGCGGCCGTTCGCCGCACCCTCGCCGCAGGGCTGGCCCGACACGGCCGAGGCCTGGGCGGGATCCGACGGACTGTGGAAGCGCATCGAGTGGGCGGGGATCCTCGCGTCGCGCCTCGGATCGCGGGTCGATCCGCTCGGGCTCGTGCGCGACACTTACGGCGAGGCTGCCAACGAGCCCACGCAGCTCGCGGTCTCGCGCGCCGAGAGCCGCGAGCAGGCGCTCGCGCTGTGGCTTTCGAGCCCGGAATTCCAGCGGAGGTGAGCATGGTCACGCGCAGGCGCGCATTGCGGACGTTCGCCGGCCTGGCCGCCGTCGCGGGATTGCCGGGCCTCGGCCTCGCCGCGGTGCCCGGCAGCGAGCGGCGCCTCGTCTTCGTGTTCCTGCGCGGCGCGATGGACGGGCTCGCGTCGGTGCCCGCGGTGGGCGATCCGGACTACGCGGCGCGGCGGGGAGAGCTCGCGGTCGCCCCCGACGCGGCGCTGCGCCTCGACGCGACGTTTGCGCTCAGCCCGTACCTCCCGGAGATGCACAGGCTCTACGGCGCGGGCGAACTCGCCGTGCTGCATGCCGTCGCGTCGCCGTGCCGCGAGCGCTCGCACTTCGACGCCCAGAACGTGCTGGAGAACGGGACGGCGACGCCCTATGGCCGCGACGCGGGCTGGCTGAACGAGGCGCTCGCCGCCGCCGGCGCCGGCGGCGTGGCGCTCGGCTCGAGCGTGCCGCTCGTGCTGCGCGGGCCGGCGCGCGTCGCGTCGTGGTCGCCCTCGCGGCTGCCCGCGCCGGACGCCGACCTGCTCGAGCGCCTCGCGCGCCTGTACGCCGAGGACCCGCTGCTCGCCGCGCCGTTCGCCGCCGCGCGCGACTCGCAGGGCATGGTCGCGGGCGGCGGCGGGCAAGGGCCGCTCGCCCTCGTGCGCGCCGCGGGCGCGTTCCTCGCGAAGGCCGAGGGCCCGCGGGTGGCGACGATCGACTTCGGCGGCTGGGACAGCCACGCCAACCAGGTGGGCGAGTTCAGCCCGCTCACGCGCAACCTGAAGCTGCTCGATCGCGGCGTCGCCGCGCTGAAGGAATCGCTGGGGCCGGCCTGGCGCCGGACCGCGGTCCTGATGGTCACGGAGTTCGGGCGCACCGTCGCGCCGAACGGCTCGCGCGGCACCGACCACGGCACGGCGGGCGCCGCGTTCGTTCTGGGGGGCGCGGTTCGCGGCGGGCGCGTGGTCGCCCAGTGGCCGGGCCTGGGCGAGCGCGACCTCTACGAAGGCCGCGACCTGCGCCCCACGCTCGACCTGAGGGCGCTGTTCAAGGCGGCGCTCGCCGCCCAGCTCGGGGTCGGCGAGTCCGCGCTCGAGACGCAGGTGTTCCCGGGAAGCGGGGACGTGCGCCCGCTCGACGGGCTATTTGCCTGACGGGCCCGAGGCGAGGCTGCGGTTCATCCACGCCGCGGCGGCCTCGACGCCGCCAAAGCTGAAGATGTGCACGCCGACAACGTTGCAGCCGGCGGCGCGCGCCGCGCAGTAGCGCGCAATGGGCGCGAGCTGCTCGGCGGGATCGGTGTGCGCGATCAGGCGCGCCGCGTTCATGCCCTGCGCCTGCAGCGCGCGCAGCGACGCGCTCACGCCGCAGCGCTGCGCGTAGCGCAGCAGTGCCGCGGGACTCGTCGGCCCGGCGAGGCCCACGTAGACCGGCACTGCGGGCGCGCCGCGCGCGAGGCCCGCGCAATACTCGATCACGCGCGCGGGCGCGAAGCAGAACTGCGTCAGCACGTAGCGCCCGAGCCCCTGCGCCGCGGTGAGCGCGAGCTTCTCGTGCAGGTCGCGCTCGAGCTCGACGGCCGGGATGCGCGGATGGCCCTCGGGGTAGCCCGGCAGCCCCACCTCGCGCACGCCCGCGTCGGCAAGAAGGCCCGATCGGATCAGCGACGCGCCGTCCGCGAACGGCCCGCGCGCCTCGCGCTCGTCGCCGCCGACGACGAGCGCCTTGCGCACGGCGGCGTGCTGAAGGAACGAAGCGAGCTCCGCGCGGCTCGCGATGCGCCGCGCGGCGAGGTGCGGCACGGGCTCGAGGCCCGCGTCGCGCAGCGCGGCGATCGAGGCGAGCGAATCCTCCAGGCTGTGGCGCGGCAGGTGGTTGACGTAGACCGGCGTGCCCGAGGGCAGCAGCGCCGCGATGGCCGCGGCGTCCTGCGGCCGGTGCGCGCCCATCTCGAGCGAGCCCCCGGCGACGAGCTCCGCGGCGCCCGGGGCGAGCGGCTCAAGCGCGCTTGCGGGAGACGACATAGGACTCGTCCTGGAACCACAGCCCGCCATGGGCCTGCAGCACCTCGCGCGTGGCGTCGAGGTACTTGCGCTCCCCGATCACCTTGCCGAGCCGCTCGTCGTCGATCTGCGCGACGTAGACCGCCGCGTTCCAGGCCGCGAACAGCGTCGAGGTGCCGATGCTCGCCGAGACCTCGGTGGGCAGCGTGTGCATGTCGTAGCGGAACACCGCGCGCGAGTCGGCGTAGGCGTTGAAATTGTAATGGCGCGCGTCGCGCCCGAGTTCGGCGCGCACGGCGCGCAGCACGTCGTGGCGGTCGGTCTGGAACGGCGCCTCGCCCGGCCAGACGCGCTGCACGATCTCCAGGCCCGGGTCGTTGCCGCAGGAATGGATGCCGAGCAGCCGCCCGCCCGGCCCCAGCGCGCGCACCAGCGGTGCGATCACGCGCTGGGCCTTGAACTGCGCCGGCACGCGCGCGCGGTAGGGCTGCGAGGCGATGACGAGGTCGTAGTCGGCGCGGGCTCGACCCTGCTTCGGCACCACGTCGTGCAGCAGGAAGCGGAAGTCCTCGCGGTAGAGCACCAGCGCGACCGGCCGCTCGTAGACCGGATTGCCGGTCTTCGGGCTGTGGCGCGCCTGCCAGTTCGCCGAGAGGAAGGGCTCGAGCGCGGCGATCTGCTCGCTGAACTCGTGCGCGGTCGTGCCCGAGAGCGGCACCTCGTGCCACAGCAGCGACGTCGCCGCCGCCACCGCGCGCGGCGCGAGCCAGGGCGCCTCGCTGTAGTACATGTTCGTCACGACGAGCGCGGTGGCCGGGTGCTCGAACAGGCGGTCGGCCATCTTCGCGAGCGACAGGCGCACGTCCTCGAGGCTGATCTCCTTGCCCACGAAGTAGAACGGGAGGGTGGCGAAGCGCCGGTGCATCTCGCGCATGACGCGCGTGAGCACGGTGCCGTCGCCCATACCGGCGTCGAACACGCGCACCGCGGGGGGCCGCGGGTGGATGCTCGCGAGCTCCATGCCCACGCGCCGCGCGATGACCTCCTTCTCGCTGCAGGTGTTGACGAACAGCAGGTACTTCTGGCGGTTGTCGAAGAAGCGGAAGTTGCGCGAAGGCGCGCCCTCGGCGGGCTCGGGCGCGGGGCCCGGGCGCGGCGCGACGCGCACCAGCGGCATCAGCTCGCGCGGCGAGTCGGGCGCCGCCGCGCCGCGGCTGGCGAGGAAGCCCGCGACCCGCTCGAGCGTCTCGGGGGTGATTCGCGCGCCGTCGCGCAGGCGCGCGACGAACTTGCCGTCGTTCACCGCATGCCGGCCGAAGGTCGACTCGGCCATGCCCGTGCGGCGGCAGAAGTCCGCGATGCTGTCGAGCAGCGCGCCGCCCTGTTCGGCGAGCGTGGCCTGCATGCCGTCCCTCCTTCCGGCGCCCACGTTAGCGAGGTGCTGGGTGGGAAAGCAACCACAACCCGGATATCCATGGAGATGGGATGCGTCCCACTACGCCAAATCAAAGGCTTAGCTCCGGTCTAGAATCCGGGGCCATGGACAAGAAAACCGGACTGGCCCGCGGGCTCACCAACTACGGCGACGCGGGCTTCTCGCTCTACCTGCGCCGCTCGTTCGCCAGGAGCATGGGCTACTCGCGCGAGATGCTCGCGCGGCCCGTGGTCGGCATCGCCGACTCCAGGAGCGGCTTCAACAACTGCCACCGGCACTTCCCGGAGCTGGTCGAGGCGGTGAAGCGCGGCGTGCTCGCCGCGGGCGGGCTGCCCATCGAGTTCCCGACGGTGTCGCTCGGCGAAGTGTTCCTCAGCCCGACCTCGATGATGTTCCGCAACCTCATGTCGATGGACGTCGAGGAGATGGTGCGCGCGCAGCCGATGGACGCCGTGGTGCTGGTCGGCGGCTGCGACAAGACCGTGCCCGCGCAGCTGATGGGCGCCGTCAGCGCCGACGTGCCGGCGGTGCAGCTGCTCGCGGGCCCGATGATGCCGACGTCGTTCCACGGCGAGCGCCTGGGCGCCTGCACCGACTGCCGCCGCTTCTGGGCGATGCACCGCGCGGGCAAGGTGGACGAAGCCGGCATCGCCGAGGTCGAGGGCAACCTCGCCACCACTGCCGGCACCTGCGCCGTGATGGGCACGGCCTCGACCATGGCCTCGATCGCGGAGGCGCTCGGCATGGCGCTTCCGGGAAGCGCGGCGATTCCCGCCGTGCACGCCGACCGGCTGCGCGCGGCCGAGGCGAGCGGCCGGCGCGCCGCCGAGATGGCGCAGCGCCCGATCCGGCCGTCCGAGGTCGTCACCGCGAGATCGGTCGAGAACGCGCTGCGCGTGCTGCTCGCGATCGGCGGCTCCACCAACGCCATCGTGCACCTCACCGCGATCGCCGGCCGCGCCGGGATCCGGGTCGACTTGAAGCAGCTCAACGCGCTCTCGGATTCCACGCCCGTGCTCGTGGACCTCAAGCCCACGGGCCAGAACTACATGTCGGACCTCTACGCCGCGGGCGGCATCGGCGCGGTGCTGCGCGAGCTGAAGCCGCTGCTCCACCTGGAGTGCCTGACGGTGACCGGCGAGACGCTCGGCGAGCGCCTCGCGCACGAGGAGGGCGCGTGGGTCGACCGCGCGATCGTGCGGCCGCTCGCGGAGCCGCTGTCGAAGGAGGGCGGCCTGGTGGCGCTCTTCGGATCGCTCGCCCCGAACGGCGCGATCCTGAAGCGCTCGGCGGCGGACGAGAAGCTCTTCGAGCGCGAGGGGCGCGCGGTCGTGTTCTCGTCGCTCGACGACCTCGCCGCGCGCGTCGACGATCCCGCGCTCGACGTGACGCCGGACGACTTCATGGTGCTGCAGAACGCGGGGCCGAAATCGGGCTACGCGATGCCGGAAGCCGGCTACCTGCCGATCCCGGCGAAGCTCGCGCGCGCCGGCGTCAAGGACATGGTGCGGATCTCCGACGCGCGGATGAGCGGCACCGCCTACGGCACGATCGTGCTGCACGTCTCGCCCGAGGCCGCCGCGGGCGGGCCGCTCGCGCTGGCGAGGAACGGCGACCGCATCCGCCTCTCGGTGAAGGACCGCCGCATCGACCTCGCGGTCGCCGAGCCCGAGCTCGCGCGGCGCAAGGCGGCCTGGAAGCCGCCGGCCGCGGTGCCGGCGCGCGGCTACGCGAAGCTCTACATGGAGCACGTGCTGCAGGCCGAGCAAGGCTGCGACTTCGACTTCCTGAGAAAGGCCTGAGGCGCCCGTGAGCACGGCCCGCGTTCGCGAGCACCGCTCGGCCGCGCGCCGCGCGGGCCTCACTTACGTCACCGACGGGCTGGCCGGCATCACGCGCAAGCGCGTCGGCAAGGGCTGGGCCTACTACGCGCCCGACGGCGCGCGCCTCGGCGACGCGGCGACGCGCAAGCGCCTCAACTCGCTCGCGATCCCGCCCGCCTGGACCGACGTCTGGATCTGCCCCGACCCGCACGGCCACATCCAGGCCACCGCGCGCGATGCGCGCGGCCGCAAGCAATACCGCTACCACCCCTCGTACCGGGAAGCGCGCGACCAGTCCAAGTTCCGGCGCATGCTCGAGTTCAGCGAGGCGCTGCCGCGGCTGCGCGAGTGCGTCGAGCGCGACCTGCGCGGCGACGCGCTCGACCGCCGCCAGCTCCTCGCCACGGTGGTGCGCCTGCTCGACCGCACGCTGATCCGGGTCGGCAACGACGAGTACGCGCGCGAGAACCGCTCCTACGGCCTCACCACGCTGCGCCGGCGCCACGTGAAGGTCGACGGCCACGAGCTGCGCTTCACGTTTCGCGGCAAGAGCGGCGTGGAGCACTCGATCTCGGTCACCGAGCCGCGCCTTGCGCGCATCATCCAGCGCTGCCAGGACCTGCCGGGGCAGGAGATGTTCCAGTACCTGAACGCGGCCGGAAAGCGCGAGGCGGTCACCTCGGACGACGTCAACGAGTACCTGCGCGAGGCGAGCGGGCGCGACGTTTCGGCGAAGGACTTCCGCACCTGGGGCGGCACGATGCTCGCGGCGGTGGAGCTGCGCACGGCGGGACCGGCCGCGAGCCGGCGCGAGGCCGACCGCAACGTCGTGCGCGCGATCGACGAGGTCGCCGAGCGCCTGGGCAACACGCGCGCGGTGTGCCGCAAGTACTACGTGCACCCGGCGCTGATCCACGCGTACCTGCTCGGGCGCACGGTGCCGCAGCCGCCGGTGGCGCGCGGCCCGCGCCGCGCGCGCCCGGGCGGCGCGCTGCGGCGCGACGAGGTGGCGGTGCTCCAGTTCCTGCAGGAGGCGATCCCCGAGTGGGAACCGCGTTCCACCTCGCCGACGTCGGAGCGGCCCAGCTCGCGTTGATCGCCGCGGTCGCGCTCGGGGGCTCGATCCTGGGCGGGCTCGCGGGCTACGGCACCGGGCTCGTCGTGCCGATCTTCCTCGCCCCGGTCGTGGGCGTCGCCAACATCGTGCCGGTCATGGCGCTGGGCATGCTCTTCGCCAATGGCAGCCGCGTCGTCGCTTACTGGCGCCAGATCCACTGGGCGCACGCGCGCCGCGTGCTGGCCTTCGGCGTCCCGATGAGCTTCGCCGGCGCCTACGCCTACACGCTGCTGGCCGCGCGCTGGGTCGCGGTGCTGCTCGGCGTGTTCTTCGTCGCCAGCGTGCCGCTGCGCCGCGCGCTGGCGCGCTCGGGCTGGCGCCTTCGCGACCGCGGCCTGGCGCTCGCCGGCGCGGGCTTCGGCTTCGTGAACGGCGGCATGACCGGCGTGGGGCTGCTGCTGGTCTCCGCGCTGCTCGCCGCGGGGCTGCAGGGTGCGGCGCTGGTCGGCACCGACGCGGTGGTCTCGGCCGTGTTCGGCGTGTGCAAGGTCGTGCTGTTCGGCAGCGTCGCGCGGCTGGACCGCGAGCTCGCGCTCGCGGGCGTGCTCGTGGGGCTGTGCACGGCGCCCGGCGCATTCATCGCGCGGCGCATCCTCGCGCACGTGCCGCTCAAGGTCCACACGGCGGTCATGGACGTCATCGTGCTTTGCGGGGG
>Ga0335082_10006883_pt1 | contig 12386 bp, 9 predicted proteins | sample Lox_Sample_41_FD_206718 | JGI IMG/M metagenome (GOLD analysis project Ga0335082, IMG submission 206718) | Soil microbial communities from Loxahatchee National Wildlife Refuge, Florida, United States - Lox_Sample_4.1 | ecosystem: Environmental > Terrestrial > Soil > Wetlands | place: USA: Florida...
GAAATCGAACGCGAGCGCCGCCGCGACCAGGACGACTAGGATGTGCAGGCTCATCGGCAGGTAGGGCAGGTGTGCGCGGCCGCCCTCAAGCGTTCTCGATCACGATGCTCTGGATGATGTTGGCCACGTCCTCGCAGCGGTCGGTCACCGTCTCGAGGTGTTCGTACACCGTGCGCAGCTTGATCAGCTCGCGCACGTCGGGCTCGTCACGGAACAGGCGGCCGATGGCCGCGCGCATCACGTGGTCGGCGTCCGATTCGAGCCGGTCGATGTCCTGGCATATCGTCATGATCGCGTCGGCATTGTCCATGCTGGAGAGCAGCGCCACCGCGCTCTTTACCTTCTCGCAGCACTCGACGCAGATGTCCGCCAGCTTCTTGGCATCCGCCGACAGGACGCGCACGTCATACAGAAACATGAGCTGCGCCGAGTCCTCGATCAGGTCGAGGATGTTGTCCATCTCGGAGATCAGCTGGTGGATGTCGTCGCGGTCGATCGGCGTGATGAACGTCTTGTGCAGCAGTTCGATCGCGCTGCGCGTGATCTTGTCGCCGCGCTTTTCTATCGACTCGACGTTGCGGGCGCGGCGCTCGAGGTCATCGCCGCTCGCCATCAGCGCCGCCAGTTCGCGGCTGCCCTCCAGGATCAGCGCCGCGTGCTCGTTGAACAGATCGAAAAACTTGCCCTCGCGCGGCATGAAGCGACTGAACATCGCGACCTCGGCAAAAAGGATGCAGCCATTCGTTGATTTGGAGAGAAGCGAGTCCTGGAACACCGGCCCGGTTGTAATGCAATTGTAACAATTGCCGCGGACGGCGTCTGGAGGGACAACGACGGCGCCGGTTGCGGCAGCAAACGCAAATCGGCAGCGAATGCCGCCGGAGCTACTCCCTGGCGAGTTCGGCCAGCAGCGTCATTTGCGCCGAACGCGGCAGGGTGCCGCGCGGGTTCTTGCGCGTGTAACGGCCATCTGCCGTCATGTCCCAGGCCTGGCGGTTGTCCGTGAGGTAGGGTTTGAGCCCTTCCTTGATCACGCGCTGTTTGAGTTTCTTGTCGAGCACCGGGAAGCACAGCTCGACGCGGCGGAAGAAATTGCGGTCCATCCAGTCGGCGCTGGACAGGTACACGTCTTCCTTGCCGCCGTTGTTAAAGTAGAAAATGCGGGTGTGTTCGAGAAAACGGCCGACGATCGAGCGCACGCGGATGCGCTCGGACAGGCCGGGCACGCCCGGGCGCAGCGCGCACACGCCGCGCACCACCAGGTCCACGCGCACCCCCGCCTGCGATGCCGCGTACAGCGCTTCGATCACCGTCGGCTCGAGCAGCGCATTCATCTTGGCGATGATGCGCGCGGGCTTGCCCGCCTTGGCCAGCCGGGTTTCGTTCTTGATGGCGGCCATCACGTTCGCATGCAGGGTGAATGGCGCCTGCCACAGGTGGTGCAGCGTTCCGGCCTTGCCCAGGCCCGTCAGCTGCTTGAACACCTCGTTGACGTCGGCGCAGACCTTCTCGTTGCTCGTAAACAGGCCGAAATCGGTGTACAGGCGCGCGGTGCGCGCGTGGTAATTTCCCGTTCCGAGGTGGACGTAGCGGCGCAGCTTGCCGTCCTCGCGCCGCACCACCAGCGCCATCTTGGCATGGGTCTTGTGCGCGACCACGCCATAGACCACGTGCGCACCCACCTCTTCCAGCCGCTCCGCCCAGTTGATGTTCGCCTCCTCCTCGAAACGCGCCATCAGTTCCACCACTACGGTGACCTCCTTGCCGCGGCTGGCCGCCTCGATCAGCGCTTCCATGATGGCGGAGTCCGTGCCGATGCGGTAGACGGTCTGCTTGATCGCGACCACCTGCGGGTCCTTCGCCGCCTCCTGGATGAAATTGACCACCGGCGTGAACGACTGGAACGGGTGGTGCAGCAGCACGTCACCCTTGCGCACCGCGGCGAAGATATCGGCCCGCTTCTGCAAGGCCGCGGGGCGGCCGGGGCGGAACGCCGGAAACTGAAGCTCGGGTCGGTCGACTAACTCGGGAATCTGCATCAGGCGCACCAGGTTGACCGGCCCGTTGACCTGGTACAGATCGTCGGCAGCGAGCCCGGTCTGTTGCAGCAGGAATTCTGCCATGGCCTGGGTGCAGTTGTCCGCGACCTCCAGGCGCACCGCCGCGCCCAAATTTCGCTGCGGCAACTCGCCCTGCAGCGCCGTGCGCAGGTTCTTTACTTCCTCTTCGTCCACAAACAGGTCGCTGTTGCGGGTGACGCGAAACTGATAGCAGCCGCGCACGCTCATGCCGGCGAACAGCTCGGACGCGTGTTCGTGCAGGACGGAAGAGAGAAACACAAAGCTCTGCTCCTTGACCGACTGCAAGCCGCGCGGCAGCCTGATCACGCGCGGCAGGATGCGCGGCGCCTGCACGATCGCGGCACGCGAGGCGCGGCCGAAGGCGTCGCGTCCTTCCAGCTCCACCGCGAAATTCAGGCTCTTGTTGAACACGCGCGGAAAGGGATGCGCCGGATCCAACCCGATCGGCGTGAGCACCGGCATCATTTCGTTGAAGAAGTAGTCGCGCATCCAAGCGCGCTGCGCTTCGTTCAGATCGTTGCGGCGCAGGAAGCGCACGCCGGCTTTCCCCAGTTCCGGCAGAATGCTTTCGTTGAGCAGCCGGTACTGCTTGTCCACCAGCTCGTGCGCGATGCGGCTGACGGCGGCAAACACGTCGCGCGGGTTCATGCCGTCGGGCCCGGCACTGGACAGATTGACGCCTATCGTCTCTTTCAGCTCGGCGACGCGAATCTCGAAAAATTCGTCCAGATTGCTGCTGACGATGCAAATGAAGCGCAGGCGTTCGAGCAACGGCGTGTCCGCGTCCTCCGCCTGCGCCAGCACGCGGCGGTTGAATTCGAGGATGCCGATTTCCCGATTGAGGAATAGTGCGGAACTGGCAGGCACAAATTGTTTCTTAAATATCATAGAGTAAGCTTGGAATGTTGCGGAAATATTACACCCGGCGCCGCAGTGGCAGCATTTCTGTCATATTACGTTGCTAGCATCCAACGCTTCAGAGTACCGCCGGTTTCTGTTGCCGCCGCAATGCAAAGCAAGCATACCTCATCGCAGTTCGATTCACAGTTGGAGCAGATTCGCAGCGAAGTCCTGCGCATGGGCGGCGCCGTGGAGGACCAGTTGTTGCAGGCTGTGCGCGCATTGGAAAGCGGCGATATCTTTCTGATCGATCGGGTTCTGGAGGCGGAGCACCAGATCAACGCCCAGGAAATGGAGGTCGACGAACTTTGCACCAACGTCATCGCGCGGCGCACCCCGACTGCGATCGACCTGCGCGTCGTGACCATGGTGGTGAAAACCATCACCGACCTGGAGCGCGTCGGCGACGAGGCCAAGAAGATCGCCTTGATGGCACGTGAATTCTACCGCAGCGGCCAGCCGCGCATGCCGCGCTATCCCGAGCTCCAACGCATGTCCGTGATCGTCATCGAGATGTTGCGCCAGGCGCTGGACGGTTTCGCTCGCATGGATGCGGAAGCGGCGCCGGAAATCGCGCGCCGCGATGAGGAGGTGGACGATTCCTTCCGCGCGATCCTGCGCGAGTTGCTGACCTACATGATCGGCGATCCGCGTACCATATCCACGACGCTGGACATCCTTTTCATCGCCAAGGCGCTCGAGCGCGTGGGTGATCATGCCAAGAATATTTCCGAATACGTGGTCTATATGATCAAGGGCAAAGACGTGCGCCACCTCAGCACCGAACAGATCGAGGAGGCGGTCAGGTCCTAGGTTCGTCGGCCACGGCGAGCCGCCGGCGCGTTCGCGCCGGGCGTTGCCGCGGCGCGGTTCGCGCAATTTCATTGCGCGACCATGCTCCAGGTGCTAAGGTATTCTCGCCATGCAATACGAGACTCTCGCCGCAGTCGATTTGGGGTCGAACAGCTTTCACCTACAGATCGGCCGCATCGTCGACGACCAGATCTACCTGCTCGACGGCCTGCGCGAGCCGGTGCGCCTAGGCGCAGGACTGACGCGCGACAAGCGCATCGACCGCGCGACGCAGGTGCGCGCGCTCGACGCGCTGAGGCGCTTTTCCGACCGCTTGCGCGGCTTTCCCGGCGAGGCGGTGCGCGTCGTCGGCACCAATGCCCTGCGCGTGGCCAAGAATTCGCGCCAGTTCCTGGGTGAAGCGAAGGAAGCGCTGGGCTTTCCAATTGAGGTCATCGCCGGGCGCGAAGAGGCGCGGCTGATATACATCGGCGTGGCGCACAGCCTGCCGCTCAGCCGGGACAAGCGCCTGGTGATGGACATCGGCGGCGGCTCGACCGAGTTCATCATCGGCATCGGCGTCGAGCCGAAACTCATGGACAGCCTGTACATGGGCTGCGTCAGCTACAGCCTGAAATACTTCGCCGACGGCAGGATCGAGAAGTCCACCTTCAAGCTGGCCGAACTCGCGGCCAGAAGCGAACTTCAGACCATCGTCAAGCAATACACCCGCCACGGCTGGGCCGAGGCAGTCGCCTCGTCCGGCACCGCGCGCTCGATCGCCTCCATTCTGGAAGCCAATGGCTGGAGCGAGCACGGCATATCGGCGCCGGGGCTGGACAGGTTGCGCAGCGCCTTCCTCAAGACCGGCGATGTCGGGCGCCTGACCCTGCCCGGCCTGCGCGAGGACCGCGCGTCCATTCTCCCGGGCGGCCTCGCCATCATGTGCGCGGCGTTCGCCGAACTTGGCATCGAGCACATGAACGTATCGGACGCCGCGCTGCGGCAGGGCGTGCTCTACGATCTGCTCGGCCGCGTGCAGAAGCACGACATGCGCGAGGTCACCGTGCGACATTTCATGCGCCGCTACCACGTCGATACGGCGCAGTCGCAGCGCGTCGCCGCGCTCGCGGCGAGGCTGTATCGCCATCTGCGCGGGGCCGAGATCGACCGACATGCCGAGCAAACACTCGCCTGGGGAGCCGCTTTGCACGAGATCGGCATCTCCATCGCGCACAACGGCTACCACAAGCACTCCGCCTATGTCATCGCCAACGCCGACATGCCCGGGTTCTCGCGCATGGAACAGTCGCAGCTGGCGCGGCTGGTCCTAGCGCACCGCGGTAAGCTTTCCAAGCTGCAGGACCTGAGTCCGGACCCCGGCGACTGGGATGTGGTGTTCTGCCTGCGCCTGGCGAGCCTATTCTGCCGCAGTCGCACTGACATCGATCTGCCGCGCCTCGAATGCGAGTTGACCGAAAGCGGCTTTCGGCTGTTGCTGCCGGCGAACCTGCTGGAGGACCGCCCCTTGAGCGCGGCTGCGCTCGCCGAAGAGGCCGACGAATGGAAATCGATCGGACTGCGTCTGGAGACCAAGCCGTTGCGCGACGCGGCGGTCAGGGTGGCCTAAGCGTTGCTCGTGCTACGGACTGTTGATCCTTCGTGCCACGAAACTGCAAGATCAACGCGTTACGCGCCCATTTGGACACGCGGCGGCGGGCAAACGCCGAACTCGGGCCGGTTCATCGTTGCGACAGGGAGACTAGCGCGTGGTTCGCGGCGTGACTCGCGTGCCAATGCAGTCTATTTTCGCAACGCCATTTCAGCGCACCAAGTGGGTGCTTCGGTCCGCTGTAACCAAGCGGTAACAATGATCGAATAACATTTTTGCATCCCTCGTATCTACTTGCTTCGGCGGGCGTCCTCTGACGCCCGTAAGCACGCGCAAGCCGTAACAGGATTGCCAAAATAATCGTCGAAACGGCGGGTATATTTCTTTCACTCGATGCTGTCGGTACCCAGGGAAGACGAGTTGAACAAGACGCAAACCAGACAGCGCGGCACCTGCGACACCTGCGATTACTACGTCAAGCAGGATCACGACCTGGGGGCCTGCCATCGATACCCGCCGGACTTTGCGGGCGAGCAAACGCCAATTGAACTGCACCGGTGGCGCTATCCTTTGGTGCTGGCTCACTCTTGGTGCGGGGAGCATAAGCCGACATGACCGGGAACGTCGCCTTCCCGACACCCCCGCAAGCATCACCGCCGAATAATGCACATTTTCTTCAGCTGCCTCGCCGAAAGCAGTATTCAGCGGCGTCGGCCAATGCTTTGGCCTCCTCGCCACGCATTAAGACCATTTGATCACACGCCTGGCAGCCAATGCGCTCGCTCGGTTCGAATGGTCCTGCCAAGGAAATCCGCCCCTCGCGTAGAAACAGTGCTATGGATATCACCACCCTCAGGGAATTCTTTTCTAACTTCGTTCGTACACGCGGCATAGGACGCAATTTCCGGCGGTTGGCGACACTCGAGGGTCTCGCCGACGCGACCGTCAGCCGCGAAATACCGCAGCAGCTGTCTCAGGACCTGCTAGCGGCATCAAAGAGCGATCCGGACGCGCTGCTCAAGCAGTTGGACTCTCACCGCGATGGTCTTTCGGAAGCTTATGCCGCGTTGGTGCGTGGGCGTATTGGGCTGAACCAAGTCGATCACGAAAAGCCGCCGACTTGGTGGCAGCACCTCTGGCGCTGCTACAAGACGCCCTTCGATATCCTGCTGACGGTGCTGGCCGCGATCTCCTACCTCACCGAGGACATGAAGGCTACGATTGTGATCTCGGCCATGGTGGTGATTTCCGTTGCCATACGTTTCTGGCAAGAGCGCAAGTCCAACCGGGCTGCCGATCGGCTCAAGGCCATGGTGACCAACACGGCCACCGTAATGCGTCGCGATCTGGCTGAGGACGCGATGGAGGATGCCCGCCGCTACTTCGACATCCAGCTGCACCCCAAGATGGCACGCAAGGTGGAAATACCGATCAGCCAGATTGTGCCGGGCGACGTCGTGTTGCTATCTGCGGGTGACATGATTCCGGCCGATTGCCGCATCCTTTCGGCGAAAGATTTGTTCGTGAGCCAGGCGGCGATGACGGGCGAATCGTTGCCGGTAGAGAAGTTTCCCCAGCAAAGGAAAGCCGACACGATCAACCCGCTGGAGCTGGACAACATTGGGTTCATGGGAACCAACGTTGTTTCCGGGTCCGCCGCTGTCGTGGTTGTTGCCAGCGGAAGCCGCACCTACTTCGGCGCCCTGACCCAACGTGTCACTGCCACCAGCCCCGTCACGACGCAGTTCCAAGCCGGAGTGAACCAGGTCGCTTGGCTGCTGATCCGCTTTATGATGGTGATGACACCACTCGTGCTGTTGATCAACGGATTCACCAAGAGTGACTGGACCGAGGCGTTTTTGTTCGCGATGTCGATCGCGGTAGGCCTGACGCCGGAAATGCTGCCGATGATAGTGACCTCGACCCTGGCCAAGGGAGCTGTGATCCTTTCCCGTCGCAAGGTCATCGTCAAACGGCTCGATGCAATTCAGAATTTCGGTGCCATGGATGTTCTTTGCACAGACAAGACCGGGACGCTGACCCAGGACAAGATCTTCCTTGCCCACCATACCGATGCCTGGGGCGAGGAGTCCGACGACGTGCTCGAATCCGCCTATCTCAACAGCTACTATCAGACCGGCCTCAAGAACCTGCTTGACGTTGCGGTGCTGGAACACGTCGAAGTCCATCGCGAACTTGAAGTTGCCACGGCATTTCGCAAGGTCGACGAGATTCCGTTCGATTTCCAACGCCGGCGCATGTCGGTTGTTGTGGCCGAGCACGACGAACACCATTTGCTGATCTGCAAGGGCGCGGTCGAAGAAATCCTCGGCGTATGCGGGCGGGTACGTCACGGCGAAGTGGATGAACCTCTGACACCTGAGCTGCTTGCACGCGTTCGTACCGTTACCGGGGAACTCAACGAGGACGGCCTGCGCGTGGTAGCGGTTGCATCGAAGGAGTTGCCGCCGGACAAGGATGTCTATGGCGTAGCCGACGAGTCCGAACTGACCTTGATCGGTTACGTCGCGTTCCTCGACCCCCCGAAGGAGTCCACCGAACCGGCCCTAAAGGCCTTGATCGAGCATGGCGTGACCTGCAAGGTACTTACCGGCGACAACGAATTGGTTACGGCCAAGATATGCCGCGAGGTGGGGCTGGAAGCCGATGCAGTGCTGGTCGGGTCCGACATCGAAAGCATGAATGAAGCCGAGCTGTCTAAGGCGGTAGAATCACACAACATCTTTGCGCGGCTTACTCCTTCGCACAAGGAGCGCATTGTTCGATTGCTCAAGGCCAACGGTCATGTCGTCGGCTTCATGGGCGACGGCATAAACGATGCGCCAGCGTTGCGTGCCGCCGACATCGGCATTTCCGTGGATACGGCAGTCGACATTGCCAAGGAAGCGGCCGACATCATCCTGCTCGAAAAGAGTCTGCTGGTGCTTGAGGAAGGCGTAATCGAAGGCCGCAAGACCTTCACCAATATGCTCAAGTACATCAAGATGACGGCCAGCTCCAACTTCGGCAACGTCTTCTCCGTGCTGGTGGCCAGCGCCTTCATCCCTTTCCTGCCGATGCTGCCGATGCAGCTGCTCGTCCAAAACCTGCTTTACGACATTTCCCAGATTGCTATTCCCTTCGATAACGCCGATGAGGAACTCGTTCGTGGACCGCAGCGCTGGAATCCGGGCGACATCGGCAGATTCATGCTCTTCTTCGGGCCGGTCAGTTCGATCTTCGACATCATGACCTATTGTGTAATGTGGTTCATCTTCGGCGCCAACACACCGGGGCAGCAGACACTGTTTCAGTCTGGCTGGTTCGTCGAAGGACTGATGACGCAGACACTTGTTGTGCACATGATACGCACCCAGAAGATTCCTTTTATCCAGAGCAAGCCGGGGATGCCTCTGCTCGTCATGACGGTACTCATCATGGCGGTGGGCATTCTCATTCCGATGGGCCCCCTCGCCAGTTACTTCAAGCTGCAGGCGTTGCCGATGACCTATTTCCCGATTCTTGCCGCGATGCTTACAGGCTATATGGTTCTGACACAGATGATGAAGAGCTACTATTCCCGCCGGTTTGGGTGGCAATGACTTGGCCTACATTGCTGTAGAACTGACTCTCGCACTGAGCTGCCCAGGGATTTTCGGATCATTCATAACTGGAGAACGGCCCCCGGGTTGGTGGAATGGTAATGCGATTTGAATTCGATCGATGTGAGTTCTTGCAGGCTCGAATGAGGACGAACGTGATTGTAGTGACTGCGCCAGGTTTCGATCACGACAGGCGCTTCGGCGCGGCTACGAAACCATTCGATCGAAAGGCATTCGTCACGGAACTTGCCGTTGAAGCCCTCGTCCATGCCGTTCTGCCAGGGTTTGCCCGGATCGATCAGCGCAGTCTCGATGCGCTCGCCCGCCAGCCACTCAAGGATGGCATGGCTGACGAACTCCGGTCCGTTGTCCGAACGCAGGTAGCACGGTGCACCGTGCGCGCAATCAGGCGCGCCAGCACCTCAATGACGCGTTTAGAGCGGATCGAGCCAGCGGCGTCGATGGCCAGGCACTCTCGGCTGAACTCGTCGATGACGGTCAGGCACTTGAGTTGCTGGCAGTTAGCGCACCCGTCGAAGACGAAGTCGTAGGCCCAGACATGGTTAGGTGCCCTTGGCGGCAGCGGGCGTGGCCGGGATGTTGCTGCGCGCCGCCGGGGGCGCCTGCGCGGCAGTTGCAGCCCCGCCAGGCGCCACAAACGGTGTGCCCGGTGCCGGCTCATGCTATGGCCTTCTCGCCTCAGAGACACCCGAATCCTCCTGTATCCGTAGCGTGGATACTGCGCCGCCAGGCGCTTCATCGCCTCGATCGTCGGCGCATCATGTTCGACACGCACCGAGCGGTAACTCAGCCCCGAGCGTGCCACTTGGAGCAGCTCGCAGGCATGCCGCTTCGACAGGCCACGCTCGCAAGCGAGCGCGACCTGCTCGCGACGCGCCTGCGAGCTCACCACTTTCGCCGATTGATCTCCTTCATGGTCTCGATCTCAAGATCACGCTCGGCGACGAGTTTCTTCAGCTTCGCGTTCTCGGATTCCCTCCGAATTCCAAACTGGGTCGAAAAGTGAATTGCGGAATTTCTTAACAAATTTGTCATACACGTAGAGATCTAGATGCAATAGACTTCCGCGCTACCGTTTTGTGACAGAAGCGAGCTCAGGAGAGTCGGGATGAGACCGGAAGACAAGAAAGTGGAGCCGCCTAAGATGGAGTACCTCCAAAGGGCGAAGGACTTGTCCAAGAAAGACGCCGAGCGGCTGATGTCGCGAATGCGGGGTCGATTCGTGCGCAGACTTGCGGACAAGACGGTCACCAAGACAGAAGCCTTGGCGCTACAGCTTGCGTATGAAGATGAGCAGCTAGCGGAGTGGCGCAAGAATTTTGCGAAGGCCAGGGAAAAGTACAAAGATTGACTTTGGAGCCGCCTGACTGTCGGCATATGGTCGTGAGTAAGTACGGCGGACCGAAGAATCCATTTCGCACTCTGAAACCGCAATGCGAAATGAACTAATCAGTCATGTGCGTCAAGTCGCGAGCCACAACCTTGCTCTGAAAGGAATAGGTGCTGTCGATCAGCCCCGTATCAGGGAATTGCGAGGGCGCTGTTGCGCTTAGGCATCAGTTATGACTTGAGCGCGCTTCTCGCGACGGATGGAACGGCTACCTTTGTGTGCGACGGGGCGCCAATCCATCGCAGTGCTCACCGCCTGCATTCCCATATACGACCCCTTGTGATGCAGTTCAACCGCGCGACCGAATACAAGCATTGGCCGCACGCGTCGAGGACGACGCACAGTGGCCCGTCAACGCGAAGCCCGCGCCGTGTGCCCGAACGCGAGGGCAAGGGCAGGCAACCTACTTCGCAACTGCCACTTTGCTGCGATCGCTTCGGTGGCCAATGACCACGATCCTTACCACCTGCGGTTCATCGGCGCCGGTCGCTTTGGCGGTCTGCGGCGTTCGCGGAATCGAGGTTGCCGTGCCGTTCGCAGCGGGAGCAGTATTGACCGGCTCGAGGCGGTGGTGCCCGATCGCTGCAACCGCGGCGGCAGTGCCCAGCGCCAGAGCCGTGGCAGGCATGAAGTATTTGGCGTTCATCGAAGTCCTCACAGTAGCGCGTTTCTGTCGAATCGAAGTGCGCACCTTACCGATGGCCTATGACACGCTTGTGACGCTCAGTGAAGATTCCGCAGTGTGGGCAAGTCGGGCGCGAGTAGCGCTTGCTTAGACCAGACACAACGCGCCGGCAAAGTCCTGTTGGCCGGACTAAGTTGACTGAAGACTGTATCCGCGAAACGCGGATGTGATCGGCAAGATCGAGACCGGACGTACTACGCTTGCGCCGCCATCTTCGGATTTAGACCCTAGCGCATCCAGAGTTCACTGCGGCGCCACCGTTCTCCGGTTAGCACCATGTCCTGACTAGCTGCGCTCGGCATCATCGGGTGGCAATCGCTGCAGTAAAGGCCCGTTTCTCGCGCCACGTCCGGAGACAATGCGCAATGCAAGGTTAGCGTTTCGCGCTTTGCAGGCTAGACGATCCGGCGTCCCTCGCGCCACGCGGCGAGCACCACGGGCACATGGCCATTGGCGCGCACGCGGATCAGGTCGGCGCGCAGGTCCAGGGCGATCTCGCCGCGGTCGGCGAGTCCGGCCATGCGGGCCGGCTTGGCACTGACGCAGGCGATCGCTTCGTGCAGGCTCCAGCCCGCATGATCCACTGCCAGGTAAGCTGCGTGCAGGAGGCTCGCGGGAACGTAATCGGAAGACAGGCCGTCGAGCAGGCGCTCGCGCGCCAGGTCCATCGCCGAGACATTTCCCGAGTGCGATTTGCCGCGCACCATGTTGGGGGCGCCCATCAGGACGCCCAGTCGCGCCGCATGCGCCGCGCGCGCCGCGGCAAGCGTGGTCGGGAATTCGGAAATCGTTACGCCGTCGGCCACGGCTTCCTCGATGTGCTCGGGCGTGGCATCGTCATGGCTGGCGAGCGCGATACCGCGTTCGCGGCAATGCGCCACGACGGCGCGCCGGTTGGCTGCGCTGTGCCGTTTCTGGTTCTCGATCTGGCGCTCCGTGAAAATCTCCATCTCGGCATCACTGAGCCCGTATTTTCCCTGGTAGTACTCGCGGTACTTGCCCAGGCTGATGAACTGGCGCTGCCCTGGCGTGTGGTCCATTACCGATACCAGTTTTAGTGCCGGATCCCCGGCGAGCGGCTCGAGCAGCTCGATCAAGCCGTTGGTGGACAGCTCGCAGCGCAGATGCAGCAGATGCTCGGCGCGCAGCAGGCGATGCGTCCGCGCTTCGGCGATCGCCCGCAACATAATATGCAATTGCTCGCTGCGCGAGCCGCCTGGCCTGACGTCGCCGAGCGCAAGCGCATCGAACACCGTGGTGATACCGGCCGCCGCGAGCTGGGCGTCGTGCGCGAGCACTGCGG
>Ga0335082_10006886_pt1 | contig 12379 bp, 10 predicted proteins | sample Lox_Sample_41_FD_206718 | JGI IMG/M metagenome (GOLD analysis project Ga0335082, IMG submission 206718) | Soil microbial communities from Loxahatchee National Wildlife Refuge, Florida, United States - Lox_Sample_4.1 | ecosystem: Environmental > Terrestrial > Soil > Wetlands | place: USA...
GTTGATCGTTCCGGCGATCGTCTACGCCAACATCCTCGTCCCCGGACAGGAGCTCGCCGTGCACACCGACGTGCCCGAGTTCCGCGGCGCCAACCGCAAGCGCTTTCCGCAGTGGCTGATGGTCGCCATGCACCACTCCGGCCTCTTCGACGCGTGGCGCATGCCCATCGTCACCGGCGTCTCCTGGTTCAGCGCTTGCGCCGGCGGCGAGTTCGTCTTCTACCCCGAGGGCGCCGCCGGCGCGCCGGTGGCCCTGAAGGCGAAGCGCAACACCGCCATCCTGCTCGACACCGACTCGGTCTTCCACGGCGTCGACCGCGTCGGCATCGACGCCGCGCTCGCCGATCTGCGCCCCGGCATGCAGCTCCGCTTCGACGGGGCGGGGCGCTGGAGCCTGCGCGACGGAGACGCGATCGTCGCCTCGTACGCGTGGGACGAGCTCCGGTTCTCGATTTCCTGGAAGGCGTATTGCTTCGCCGACCAGGCCGAACGGCGCGCCTGGGCCGAGCACAGCGACGACCTGCAGCTCGACCCCATCCTAGACCGCCTGGTCGACGACCTGCGCGCCCGCGGCCGCCTCCGCGGCGACCGCCCCGCCCCGACCGACCTCGCCCTCACCATCATCGACGAGTACATCACCTTCCCGCCCGCCGCGGCGTAGGCTCCCCGTAGCGACAGGCCTCCGTGCCTGTCGGGCGTGCGCAGCACGCCCGGATCGGAAGATCTCCGCCCGGCGCGCAGCGCGCGCCCGGCAGCCACGGAGGGCGTGAAACGGTCGTTGATCTTCTCGAACGTTTGTTTTAAACAGATGTTCGAAATGGGCAGCGCGGCTCTCGAGACCAAACGGCGCGTCGTCGACGCGGCGAGCGCGCTGTTCGCCGAGCGTGGGTTCCACGGCTCGACGGTGCGCGACATCGCGCAGCGGGCGAAAGTGAACCTGGCGGCCGGGCACTATCACTTCGGGTCCAAGGAGACGCTCTACCTGGAGGTGCTGCGGGCGCAGTTCGCCGACATCATGGCCGAGCTCGAGCAGCGCGGCGCGCGGCTGGCGCGCGGGCGGCGGCCGCCGGGGCGCGCCGCGCTGCGTGCGCTGCTGCACACGCGCGTCGCCGCGATCCTCGAGCTCTTGGTCGGGCCGCCACCGAGCCTGCACGGCACGCTGATGATGCGCGAGATGTGCGACCCGAGCGCGGCGCTCCCCGACATCGTCGAGCAGTTCATCCAGCCCCACAAGCGCGAGCTGGAGGCGATCGTCGCCGCGCTCTTCCCGCGGCTCCCGCGCGCGACGGTAGAGCGCTGCGTGTTCAGCATCGTCGGGCAGGTGTTCTTCTACCGCCACATGCTGCCCGCCCTGCAGCTGATGATCGGCGAGGACCAGCTGACGCGGGCATGGTGGCGCATCACCGCCGAGCACATCGCCGAGTTCTCGCTCGGCGGCATGCAGCGTCTGGCGGGGCCCGGACGGACGCGGCGGCGCCGCGCGCGGACGCGGCGATGACCGCGTGGCGCCTCCTCGCCGTGGCTGCGCTGGTGTCGGGCTGCAGCGCGGCGCGCGATCTGTGGCGGCCGGAGGGTGACGGCGGGTGGACGCCGGCGCAGCGCCGCGCTGCGGTCAGCGCGTTGGCCCCGCAGGCCGGTGTCGAGGATCCGCTGCAGCCGCGGCCGACGCCGGCACTGCCGCCCGCGTACGATCTGGCGCGCGCGCTCGCGCAGGCCGCCGAGGCCAACCGCGCCATCGCGGCGGCCGACACGCGCACGGCGATCGCGCGCCAGCAGGCGCTGGAGGCGCGCGGGCTGCTGTTTCCGACCACGGTCGCGAAGGGTGCGTACACCTGGTACAGCGACGTGCGCAGCACGCACGTGACCCCTCCGGGGCAGACCACCTCGATCCCGGTGGTGCTCAGCGACAGCAGCGCCGGCACGATCAACGCCGTGCTGACGCAGCCGATCGATCTCTCCGGCGAGCTGCGCCAGACGCTGGCCGCGGCGCAGGCCGGCTACCGGGGCGAGGCGGCGCGGCGCTGGGCCACCGAGCTCGATCAGGACGTCGCGGTCATCCGCGCCTACTTCGACCGTCTGGCCGCCGAGCGTCTGGGCGAGGTGACCCAGCAGACCATCGCGCTCTACGAGAAGCAGTACCACGACGCGGACGAGCGCTTTCGGGCCGGACGGGTGACCAAGAACGAGGTGCTCGAGGTGCAGGTGGTGCTGCGCAACGCGCAGCAGCGGCTGCGGCAGGACGAGCTCGCGATCGACCGGGCGCGCTGGGCGTTCAACCAGGCGATCGGCGTCGCCGTCAACGCGCCGACCACCGTGGTCGACATGCGCGATCGTCCGCAGCTGCCCGACGACGCCGAGATGCTGCGCACCGCCCAGGCGAAGAACCCGGTGCTCACGGCGCTGTTCGAGCGCCAGCGCCAGCTCGAGGCCGAGCTCAGCGCGATCGAGCGCAGCCGCCTGCCGCGCTTCAACGCCGGCGGCCAGCTCGACTACTCGAGCTCGATGCTGTTCACGCCGCAGACCATCGCCGCCGGCTTCATCGGCTTCAACTGGGATCTCGGCACCGATACCCGCCGCGAGGAGCGCATCACCGCGGCCAAGCTGGCGGTGGACGAGAACCGCATCGAGCTCGAGACCGAGCTGCGCGCTCTCGAGCAGAGCCTGCGCAGCACGCAGCGCTCCGCCACCGAGCGCCTCGCCGCGCTCGACACCGCGACGGTCGCGGTCGGCCAGGCGGAGGAGAACCTGCGCATCCGCCGGCAGCAGTTCGACGCCGGCCGGGCGCAGAGCAAGGACGTGCTCGACGCGCAGCGACTGCTCGCCGAGCAGCGCGCCGTGCTCGCCACCGCGCTCTACGAGGCGCAGACGCGGCGCGCCGAGCTGCAGCAGCTCATGGGCGAGCCGTTCGAGCCGCTCTACGCCGACCAGAGGTGATCCGCATGTCGCGCAAAGTTCTGCTCCCCCTGCTCGCCGTCGCCGTCGCGGCCGTGGTCGGCGCCGTGTACTGGCGCCGCGACCATCGGCCGATGCTCTACACCGGGGTGGTCGAGGGCGAGGAGCGCGTGATCCGCAGCGAGGTGAGCGGGCGGGTGCTGAGCGTCGAGTTCGGCGAGGGCGATCACGTGCCGCCGGATGCGGTGATCGCCCGCCTCGACGATCAGGACATCGTCGCCCGCATCGAGGCGAAGCAGCAGCAGCTCAACGTCCTGGCGGCGCAGATCGCGCGGCAGGCGCAGCAGGTGCACACCATCGAGAGCACCTGGGAGCAGGACGTGAACGCGCGCCATGCCGACGTGCGCCAGGCGACGGCGGCGGCCGAGCTGGCGGAGGCGACCTTCAAGCGCGAGCGCGAGCTGATCACCACCGGCGCCAGCACCCAGCAGCTGCTCGACGACGCGCGCTCGTCGCGCGACCAGGCGGTCAGCCTGCGCGATCGCGCGCGCGACATGTTGGCGCGCGCCGAGGCCGAGGGCGGGAACATCGAGGTCGCGCGCCACGACCTCACCGTGCTCGAGCAGCAGCGCCGGCTGACCGAGGCCGAGCTCGGCGAGCTCACCGTCACGCATGCGAAGTCGGTGATCCACGCGCCGCCGGTACCGACCCGGGTGGAGACGAAGTTCATCTGGCCGGGCGAGCTCGCGCAGCCCGGCACGCCGATCCTGGCGCTGCTCGACCCGCGCGATCAGTACGTGCAGATCTACGTGCCGGTCGCCGACCTGGATCGCGTGCGCGTCGGCCAGCGCGTCGCCATCGAGCTCGACAGCGAGCCCGGCACCCGCGTGCCGGGCGAGATCAGCTTCCTCGCCGACCGCGCCAACTTCACGCCCGAGAAGATCGAGACGCGCGACGATCGCCTCGGCCAGGTGTACCGCGCCAAGGTGAAGATCCTGGAAGGCGTCGAGCGCTTCCGGCCGGGAACGGAGGGCAACGTGTATCTGGAGCCGCCGCATGCGCCCTGACCGTGCCCGCGCGTGGCGGCGGGCGTCTCGCCCGCCGCGCCCTCGGAGGGGGCGCACCGGCGCGCTCCGCGCGCCGGCGGCCGAGACGGCCGCCACCACTGGAGAGGAACGAGTTCGGTGACTGCCATTCCTGCCATCCGGCTGCGCAACTTGCGTAAGCACTTCGGTGCGCGGGTCGCGCTGGCCGGGATCGACCTCGATCTCGCCGGCGCGCAGCTGGTCGGGGTCGTGGGACCGGACGGGGCAGGGAAGACGACCCTGCTGCGCGCGCTCGCCGGCCTGCTCGAGATCGAGGCGGACGAGGCGGAGGTGCTCGGCTACGGGCTCGCCGGCGACGTGCGCGAGCTCAAGGCACAGATCGGCTATGTCCCCCAGGCGTTCAGCCTGCCCCGCGACCTGTCGGTGATGGAGAACCTGCGCCTCGCGGCGCGCCTCCATCAGCTCCCGCGCGCCGAGTTTGAGCGTCGGGCCGCGGCGCTGCTCGAGCGCACGGGTCTGGCGCCGTTCCGCGATCGCCCGGCGGGGGCGCTCTCCGGCGGGATGAGGCAGAAGCTCGCGGTCAGCTGCGCGCTGCTGCCCGAGCCGGGGCTGCTGCTGCTCGACGAGCCCACTGCCGGCGTCGACGTCGTCGCCCGCGACGAGATCTGGGCCATGTTGCGCGCGCGCTGCGGGTCGGCCGTCATCCTGATCAGCACCAGCTATCTGGAGGAGGTCGCCGCTTGCGAGCGGCTCGTCTATCTGGACGGCGGCCGCGTCGTCGCCATGGGCACGCCCGACGAGCTGCGGGCGAGCGTCTCGATCGAGCTCTATCGCGCCTGGGGCGACCAGCCGCAGGCCATCGCGCGCGCCGCGCGGGGGCTGCCCTACGTCAGCGAGGCGCGCGCCACCGGGCGCTTCGCGCGGGTCGAGGTGGCGTGCGCCGACACCCCCGGCGCGCCACAGGTGCTGCGCGATCTGGCGGCGCTGCCGGCGGGGGTACGGGTGGCCGAGCAGGCGCCGATCGACATGGAGGCGACGCTCCTCCATCTCGCCCGGGGGCCGCAGGTATGATCATTGCGGTGCGCGGGCTCACCAAGCGCTTCGGCGCGTTCACCGCGGTGGACGACCTCACGCTCGCGGTCGAGCCCGGCACCATCTTCGCCTTCCTCGGCGCCAACGGCTCGGGCAAGAGCACCACCATCCGCATGCTCATCGGGCTACTGCGGCCGACGGCCGGGGCGATCGAGCTCGACGGCGTCGATGTCATCCGTCACCCGCGCCGCGTGCGCGACCGCATCGGCTACATGGGCCAGAAGGTCAGCCTCTATCAAGGGCTGTCGCTGTTCGAAAACGTCGAGTTCTACGCCGGGCTCGGCGGCCTCGCGGGGGCGGCGTTGGAGCAACGCTGGGGCGCGCTGCGCGAGCGCTTCGCGCTCGGCGACGCGCAGGACGAGCATCCGGAGAACCTGTCGGCGGGGATCCGCCAGCGCGCCGGCCTCGCGGTGGCGACCCTGCACGAGCCGCGCGTGCTGTTTCTCGACGAGCCGACCGCCGGCGTGGACGTGCACAACCGCGCGCTGTTCTGGGATCTGATCCGGGAGGAGGCCGCGGCCGGGGTGACCGTGTTCGTCACCACGCATTTTCTCGAGGAGGTCGACTACTGCGACTGGGCGGCATTCATCGACGCCGGCCGCCTGATCGCCAACGCGGCGCCCGAGGACCTGCGGCGGCAGTACTCGGACGGCTATCGGGTGCGGCTCGAGCTCGGTGCCGAGGCGCTGCAGGGCGATGCCGCGGCGCTGCGGGCGGCCGGGTTCACGTGGCGCGCCGTCGACGGCGCCGTCGAGTTGGCGGCCGACGTGCTGGCGCCGCAGCGCCTGGAGACCTTGGCGGCCGTCGCGTCGGCACACGGCGCGCGCATCCACATCGAGCAGCCGGCCATGGCCGACGTGTTCCGCCGGCTGGTCACGGCGGGTCCGCCCGCATGAGCTGGCAGCGTCTCATCACTCTCATCCGCCGCGAGGCGCGCGCCACGCTGCGCGATCCGTTCACGATCAGCATCCTGATCGCCGTCCCGCTCGGCGCGCTGCTCATCTTCGGTTTCACGCTGTCGACCGAGGTGCACGAGCTGGTGCTCGGCGTGCACGACGAGTCGCAGACAGCGGCGAGCCGCCGCGTGCTCGCCGACCTGCAGGCGCACGGGGACTTCCGCCCGCGTCTGTTCGCGTCGCGCGACGCCATCGAGCACGCCTTGGTGGCCGGCCGGATCAGCGCCGCGGTGATCATCCCGCCCACCTTCGATCGCGCGTTGCGCGAGGAGACGCCGGGCGCCGCGGCGGCGCAGGTGCAGCTGCTCTACGACGGCGCCGAGACCATCGTCGCCGCCAACGCGGAGGCGTCGCTGCGCGGGCAGATCACGGCGAGCCTGGCCGCGCTGAGCGAGGAAGAACGCGGCCGTCCCCGCGGCGGGGCCGCGCCCGGCGGCGTCGCGGTCGTCCCGCGGGTGTTGTTCAACCCCACCCTCGACGGCACGCCCTACATGGTGGCGGGCACGTTCGGCTTCGTGCTCACCTTCCTGACCACGCTGATCACGGCGGTGTCGATCGTCAACGAACGCCTGCAGGGCACGTTCGAGCAGCTCCAGGTGACGCCGGCGACGTCGCTGGAGATCTTTCTCGGCAAGGTCCTCCCGCTCGGCGCCGTGTTCGCGGTGGACGTGGCGTTGATGGTGCTCGCCGCGGGCCTCCTGATGCGCGTCTGGCCGAACGGCAGCGCGCTCTTCTTTATCGGCGTCTCGTCGTTCTACGTGCTCACCTCGCTGGCGCTCGGCCTCATCATCTCCGCCACCTCGGCCACCGCCGCCGAGGCGGTGCAGAAGACGGTCCTGACCAGCATTCCGCTGGTGCAGCTCAGTGGCTTCGCCTTCCCGATCCGCAACATGCCGGTCCCGGTCCAGTGGCTGGCGGAGGTCTTTCCGGCGACGCACTACATCCGTGTCAGCCGCGCCATCTATCTGCGCGGCGCGGGCCCGCTGGACCTCCTCCCCGAGCTTGCGCTGTTGGGGCTCTTCGGCGCTCTGCTCGTCCTGCTGGCGCTGCGCAGCATCGAGGCGCGGGCATGACGGGGAGGGTGCGCGCGTGGGCGCGTGGGCGGGTGAGCGCGTTCGCGGGTGCGCGCGTGCGCGAGTCCACAACTCGATCTAGGGACACGCGCGAACGCGCCCACGCGCAAACGCGCCCACCCGATCGCACGCGCCACTTCCTCTCCAACATCGCCGCCGTCGCTTATAAGGAGGCGACGGCCCTGCGACACGACCAGGCCTTCATCGCCGCCGTTGTGGTGCAGCCGATCATGATGCTGCTGCTGTGGGGCTTCGCGCTCTCGAACAAGCCGGCCAACGTGCCCTGGGTGGTGCTGGACCAGAGCCGCACGGCCGCGTCGCGGCGCTTCCTCGACGCGGTGCAGTCGACCGGCTACTTCCTCCCGCCGACCGCGGTGGCCAGCTACGACGAGGGGCGCGCCATGCTCAAACGCGGCCGCGCGGTGGCGTTCGTCGTGGTGCCGGTGGACTTCCGCCGTGAGTTCGAGCGCGGCCGGCCGTCCGTGCAGTTGCTGCTCGACGGCACCGACCCGATCACCGCGGCGCGCGTCGGCGGCTACATCAGTCAGGTCGGCGCCGGGTTCGGCACCGACCGCGCCGCCGGCGCCGAGCGCGCGCCGGCGGCGCCGCCGCTGGAGCTCCGCCAGCACTTCTTCTTCAACCCGCGGCTGCGCGACCGCGAGTTCTTCCTCGCCGCGCTGGCCGGCATGCTGCTCACCAACCTGTGCCTGTCCGCCACCAGCCTCGGCATCGTCGGCGAGCGCGAGAGCGGCACCTTCGAGCTCATGCTGTCGTTGCCGACCACGCCGATCGAGCTCGTGCTCGGCAAGCTCGTTCCGTACGTCGTCATCAGCTACGGCGTGATGCTGCTCGCGGTCCTCCTGTCAGGCCTGACGTTCGGGATCTGGCCGGCCGGGAGCTGGGTGGCGCTGTTCGCGGTCACGCTGCCGTTCGTGCTCGCCTCGCTGTCGATCGGCGTGTTCGTGTCGACGCTGGCCAGCACCTCGGCGCAGGCGGTTTTCGTCTCGGTCTTCTTCATCATGCCGTCGTTCGTGCTCTCCGGCTCGATGATCCCCTACCAGCTCATGCCGCCCGCGGCGCGGCAGATCGGCGCGCTGCTGCCGTTGCGCTGGTACCAGATCGCCCTGCGCCGCATCATCGAGCGCGGGGCCGGCCTCGCCGACATCGGCGTGCCGATGCTGGCGCTGTTCGCCATGTTCGGGGTGCTGCTGCTGCTCATCCGCTGGCGCATGCAGCCGCGCTTGGGGTAGCACCGGCGGGTGCCGCGCAACATCGAGATCAAGGCGCGGGTGGCCGATCTGGCGGCGGCGCGCCGCGCCGCCGTGTCGCTCGGGGCGGTCGCGCACGAGGTCGAGGAGCAGACCGACCGCTACTACGCGCTCGACGGGGGTCGGCGGCTGAAGCTGCGTGCCATCCGCGGCGGCCGCGCCGAGCTGATCGAGTACGAGCGCCCCGAGGCTGCGGGGGTGCGTGCCAGCGACTACACGGTCACCGCAGTGCGCGATGCCGCGGCGGAGCGCTGCCTGGTCCCGCGCGGCCGGCCGCTCGTCGTGGTGCGCAAGCGGCGCGAGATCCTGTTGTGGGACAACGTCCGCATCCATCTCGACACGGTCGACGGGCTCGGCACCTTCCTCGAGATCGAGGCGGTGGTCGACGCGCGGCATCCCGACGCGGTGTGCCGCGACCAGGTGGCGACGGCGATGGCGCGGCTCGGAATCGGCGACGCCGACCTGATCCGCGCCTCCTACGCGGAGTTGCGCCGCGGCGGGTGACGCGTCCGCCGCGGCGCCCTCACGCGGCCTTCTCGACCCGTACCAGGGTGTTGTAGTCGGGCACGCCGCCGAGCGCGTCGACGACGCCGCGCGCGATCAGCACGTTCGACTCCGGCCAGTGCACCTGCAGGTTGCCGCGCGCGATCGCGGCGAGCTGGACGCGCCCTTCGAAGCGGCCGTGCTGGTTGACCAGGGCGATGCGGTCGCCGCGGGCGAGGTGCAGCGCGGCGGCGTCGTCGGGATGCATGAGGACGGCGTCGCGCCCGGCCCCGGTGAGCGGGTCGGTCTCGCCGTAGATGAGGGTGTTGAACTGCTTGCCGCGCCGCGTGCTGAGGGCGAACGTGCCGGGGGGACGGTCGGCCAATGGCAGCGCGACCGGGAAGAGATGCGCCTTGCCGTCCGCAGTGGGGAACCGCCCGTCGGCGGCCAGGTGAGGGCCGCCGTACTGGAACGCCTCGCCGATGCGCGTCAGGTGCTGGATGCCGTCGTAGAACGGCACCACGCGCGCGATCTCGGCGCGAATAGCGGCGCCGCTGTCGCAGCCGAGGCCGACCGCGCGCTCGGGGTCGACCGCCACGGCGAGCTCGCGCAGGATGCGCCACTCCGCCTTGGCCTCGCCGACCTGGCGCGGCAGCTCGGGGCTGAACATCACGCGCCGCTCGGTGCTGGTCTGCGTGCCGCCGCCCTCCTGCTCGTAACGCGTCTTGGCCGGCAGCAGGATCACCTCGTCGGCGGGGTCGAGCAGCATCTGGTCGGTGAGGATGATGTCCTGGTGCACGCGCACCGGCACGCGCGCCATCGCCGCGGCGACGTAGTCCGGATCGGGCAGGGTGCGCAGGAAGTTCCCGCCGATGCAGTACAGCAGATCGAGCTCGCCGCGCGCGGCGGCCTCGACCATCTCCGTGGTGGTGAGGCCGGGCTGGTCCGGCACCGGGAAGTCGTACGTCTCCGACAATGCGCGCGCCGTCTCCGGGGTCACCGGCACGCCGCCCGGCAGGGCGGTCGCGTAGGCGCCCATCTCGGCGCCGCCCTGCACCCCGGAATGGCCGCGGATCGGCATCAGGCCGCAGCCCTCGCGGCCGATCCAGCCCTTGAGCAGGGCGAGGTTGACGATCATCTGCACGGCGCCAGCGCCGAACGCGTGCTGCGTGATCCCCATGCTCCACACCAGCACGCCGGAGCGGGCGGCGTGGATCAGGGCGGCGAACTCCTCCATGCTGGCACGCGCCAGGCCGGACTCGCGCTCCAGCGTTGCCCACTCCTGTGCGGCCGCCGCGGCGGCGAGCGCCGCGAAGCCGTCGGTATGCGCGTCGACGAAGGCGCGGTCCACCCAGCCGTGCTCGAGCAGCGCCTTGATCGCGCCGTAGAGGAACGCGATGTCGCCGCCGGTCGCGACCCCGAACCAGTAGTCGGCGATATCGCTGCCGAAGACCGCGCTGTGCGGCGCCGACGGCACCCAGTAGCGCTCCATGCCGGGCTCCCGGTAGGGGTTGACCAGGACGACCTTGCCGCCATCGCGCTTGGCTTCGTTCAGGTACTTCATCGCCACCGGCTGGTGATTGGCCGGGTTGGCGCCGAAGAACACGATGAGGTCGGCGTGCCACCAGTCGCGATAGCTGCAGGTGGTGGCGGCGACGCCGAGCGCGCGCTTCATCGCGCCGGTGGACGGCGAGTGGCAGAGGCGGGCGGCGTTGTCGATGTTGTTGGTGCCGAAGAAGCGCGCCACCTTCTGCGCGACGTAGTAGGTCTCGTTGGTGAGGGCGCGGGCGGTGAGGTAGAAGGCGATGCGCCGCGGCCCGCTGGCGCGGACGCGCGCGGCGATGCGCGCCATCGCCTCGTCCCACTTGATGCGGCGAAAGCCGCGGTCGCCGCGCTCGCGCAGCAGCGGCACCGGCAGGCGGCCGAGGGCGCGCAGCTGCTCGTTGCGCAGGCCGCGCAGGGCGTCGACGTCGGCGAGGCGGCCGACGTCGAGCGCCGGCATGGTGTTGAGCCGCAGCAGATTGAGGCGAGTCATGCACAGGTGGATGCCGTCGATCGTCCAGTCGTGCAGCCCGGCCACGCCGAGCGCGCAGCCGTCGCACACGCCGTGGGTGAGCACCTGCCACGCGTAGCGGAGGTTGTCGCGGTTCTCCCACGCCACCTGGGCCATGTCGCGGAAGTGGTTGGGCTTTACTAGGCCGACGCCGAACGGGATGGCGCGGCTGATCCGGTCCTTCCAGGTCTTGTCGAGGCGGTGCGACACGGCGCTTCCTCTAGCAGCGCGCCCGCACCCGGGCGAGCGCGGGCGATGGATCGGGACGCCCCTGCGCGCCGCGTGGCGTTGCCCGTCGGGGATGTCATCCGCCGTAGATACTCTCTTAGGGGTCAAGCGGCGCGGCGGAATTTCTCTCCGTCGAAATCCGTGTCCGTGCGCAGCATGCCGTAGATGGCATGCAGGAGCTTGCGCATGACGGCGACCAGGACTTGTAGCGGGGCCTTGCCGCGCGGGGCCAGCGCGGCGGCGAAGCGTTGCACGGCCGGGTTGCAGCGAACCGCGACCAAGGCGGGCATGAACAGAGCCCGGCGCAGGTAGACATTGCCGCGTTTGGAGATGCGCACCGGCGGATGCACCGAACTCCCGGAGCGGATGGGCCGCGGATCAATGCCCGCGTGCGCCACCCATTGGCGCGCGCCCAGCTCCGGGGGCAGGACCGCCAGCTCCGCGAGCAGCAGCAGGGCACTGCGCTGCCCGATCCCCGCCACCGAGCGCAGGCGCCGGTAGCGCGAGCGCAATTCCGGCGCCGCCTCCACCACGGCGAGCGCCTCCTGCTCGAGCCGGCGCAGGCGCCGCGTGAGCTCGCGCTGGTGCGCCCGCAGATCCTCGCCCAGCACCGCGGGGAGCGCCGCCGTGCGCTCCACCGCGTGCAGTCGGTTGGCTTCCTGCACCCGCATCTCCACCAGCGCCACCACCCGGCGCATGAGGGCCCGCACGGCCAACGCGGCCGCGCTGGGCGGCACCCAGGCCGTAAAGGGCATGCGCGCCGCAAACTCCCGCAGGCTCACCGCCGCCGTCGCGTCGGTGCGCGCGCGCTGCCCGTAGGCCCCCGCAAACTCCTTGCTCACCCGCGGGTTGAGTACCATCACCTCCACCCGCGCCGTGCGCTGCAGGGTCAAGGCGACATCCAGACTGTAGAGCCCCGTCGCCTCCAGCACCACCCGCGCCGCTCGCCCGCCCTGTGTGGCCCAGCGGGCCAGCTGCCGCTGGCCTGCCGCCGTGTTGGCGAACTGCTGGCCCGTGGGCGCTTCATCCGCCGCGCCGCGCGCCGCGTCCAACCACCGCGCACTCACATCCACTCCCACCATCCGCATCGCTGTGCTCTTGGCCATCTCCTCCTCCCTGGGCTACGGTGATCTTCCGGTCCCCCGACCCTGCACACATCGCCCACCGACCTTGCGTATGCAGGCTCTCGGGCCTCGGATACTCCACGGCGTCGGCGATCAAGGGCGGGGGGCCGCTCTACGGTGCAAGCTCTCTGGCTTTAGGGCCGGACGACCTCCCCGGAAGACCT
>Ga0335082_10006888_pt1 | contig 12379 bp, 9 predicted proteins | sample Lox_Sample_41_FD_206718 | JGI IMG/M metagenome (GOLD analysis project Ga0335082, IMG submission 206718) | Soil microbial communities from Loxahatchee National Wildlife Refuge, Florida, United States - Lox_Sample_4.1 | ecosystem: Environmental > Terrestrial > Soil > Wetlands | place: USA: Florida...
TACTTGAACGCGAGCGCGGAGCGCGAGAAGGAGCAGCCCCAGGAGCAGCCGCAGGACGACGCGATCACCTCGGAGGGCGGCAACCACAACCCCGGCGCGCTCGCGAAGGGCCCGGAAGGCGCCGCGGGCAAGGACTCGCCGAACACCGATGGTCGCTGGGCGGCGCGCGGGACGGCGAGGCCGGAGAACGCGACGCTCGCGCGGGACAAGGCGCTCACCGAGGCCGCCAACTGGGGCGTCATCGGGATGCTCCCGGGGTTCACCGGCGACCCGAACGCGCCGACCGTCCCCTGGGGCACGACGCTCGACGGCTCGGACGATCTGAGCAAGATCGGCCACCTCTTCGGAAGCACCATCGACGACGCGATGGGCAGTGGCGGCTGGGGCCTGAGCAGCGTCGGCGAGGGCGGCGGCGGGACCGCCGGGATCATCGGCATCGGCGACATCGGCGCCATCGGCATCGGCGGCACCGGCACGTGCGGCGGCGGCAACTGCAGCGGCATCGGCACGGGCCACGATCGTCTGAGGGGCAGGCACGTCGTGACGGTCCGCGGCCCGCGCTACGGCACCCCGACGACGAACGGACACCTGCCGCCGGAGGTCATCCAGCGGATCGTCCGGCAGAACGACGGCCGCTACCGCTTCTGCTACCAGCAGGCGCTCAAGACGAACCCGGAGCTCACGGGGCGCGTGGCGGTCAAGTTCCTCATCGCGCGCGACGGGTCGGTCGCATTCTCGGCCGACGGCGGCAGCGACATCCCCGACGCGGGCGTGCGCCAGTGCGTCGTCTCGAGCTTCACGCAGCTCAGCTTCCCGCCGCCCGACAGTGGCGTCGTGACGGTGGTCTACCCGATCGTCTTCAGCCCCCAGTAGTGGAAGAGGGTTGCGCCGGTGTCTCGTCCCTCGCCGGGGGGGCCGCCGTCGCCGGAGACGACGACGTCGATGCGGGTGGTGGGGCCGGCGAGGCGCGCCGGGATGTCGACGGCGCGCTCGCACCAGTCGGTCTCGTCGCTGCAATCGAGATCGCCCACCGGCTCGCCGCCCGCGAGCACGCGGAGCACGGTGCCGGTGGGAGCCTCGAATCGCACGACGAGCCGCGCGGCGGCGCCCTCGGGGAGGTGGGCCACGAAGCTCTCGCGCCAGCGACGTGAGCGGCCGCCGTCGACGACGCGGGCGCCGTCCGGCGAGGACCCGTCGTGCACCACGTTCTCGCCCTCGCGCGCGCCGAGCAGCACGTAACCGTGCGCTGCCTCGCTCTCGAGGTCCGCCACGTCGAGCGAGTCGACCACCTGCGCGTCGGGCGCGCTCCAGGGGCGCTCGCCGCTGCCGAGGGTGGACCAGTCGGCGACGTACGCGGTCATCGTGTCGCCGCCGAGGATCGAGCGCCCGTAGTCGGTGACCGAGGCCGAGCGCAGCTCGTCGCCGAGGACCATCGGCATCGCCATCCACTGCGGGTACACGATGAAGTGGGTCGGCAGGTGGCCGGTGCCGGCGAGGTGCTCGTAGTGCTCGAAGCGCGAGCCCTGCCCGGCGACCCAGTAGCGCGCCTCGCCGTCGGTCGTGAGGCCCACGACGTCGAACGTCGGGTGGTCGCCGAAGTAGGCGATGGCGCCCGTGTCGTTCACGCCGATGCGCGCGCCGGGCGGCAGGCCGTCGCGCGCCCAGTGACCGAGGGTGACCTGTTGCCGGTCGATGCCGCTGGCGGACCACGCGACGTCGTCCATGGTCCCGTCGATCTTGCTCGCGAGCATGCCCGCGAAGACGCCGCAGAGGACGGGCGTGGCGATGCGCCAGCGCGGGCGGAGGCTCGCGGCGAGATCGCCCACGACGCGCGCGAGACACGCGAGGCCGATGATCCAGCCCGTCGCGAAGGGCCAGAGGTAGCGCAGGCGGTTCCAGAGGAACGTGTAGTAGAAGCACGGCGCGAACATCGTGAGGGCGATGAGCAGGACGCCCACCGCGCGCCACCTCTTCTTGTCCCGCCAGCCCAGGATGCCGATGGCACCGAGACCCGCCATCCACACGGGCCCGCAGGCGCGCGGCAGGAACTCCTGCGAGAAGCGGTCCCCGTTGAGCAGGTCGGCCACGAGCTGCCGCACCTGCTCGGTGACGCGGAGGGAGAGCGCCTGCCCCGTGTAGTAGGGGTTCCCGGGCAGGAGCTTCACGATCGCCGTGTTCGAGCGCGTGGTCCCGGTGAGCAGGAGCAGCAGCAGCGGCGTCGCGAGCACCGCACCGGCGGCGGCCATCGAGAGCGTTCGCTCCTTCCACGCGCCGGTCCTCGGGAACACGGCGAGCGTCGCGGCGACGAAGAGCGCCACGATGCCGCCCTCGGGGCGGAAGAGGGTCGCGGCCCACGCGAGCGCCACGAGCTCGCCGGCGCGGCGTGGCGTGCGCACCTCGGGCACGTCGTCGGCCCAGTCGGCGGCGCGGCGGGTCGCACGCGCGATGGCCCACGCGAAGGGCACCACCTCCATGCCGCTCGTGGCGCACCACGTGAAGGCCGAGAACGCGAGCACCATCGCCCCCGCGCCGACGGCCGCGGCGCGACCCGCGAGCCGGTCGGTGATCCGCGCCGCTTCCCACGCGAGCGCGCCGAGCGCGACGAACGAGAGCGCCCACGCCACCCACATGATGGCCTCGCCGTGAAAGCCCACGAGGTAGAAGGGCGCCAGCAGCGCGGGCCAGAGCATGCTCGTGGCTCCGCTGGTCACCGGCTCGCCCGTCTCGAAGCGCAGCGGGTGTCCCTCCGCGATGGCGCGCGCGTACTGGAAGTGGATGTACGCGTCGTCGAGCGCAGCCGCGGGGTGTCCGACGCGCGCGAGCACGGTCGCGATCGATCGCCACGCCAGCACCGCCACGGCGACGGCGATGGGTCCCCAGGCGAAGACGCGCTGCTTCATGAGCGCGGATACGATAGACGCTAAGAGGCGCTCATGCCCCGCCCTCGTCCCTACGAGCACGCCCCCCGCCTGCCCGAGGGCGACCGGCTCGACGTGCGCGACCTCGTGCGCGGCGAGTGGGTCGAGCTCGAGGTGGGACCCGGACGCGGCTGGTTCCTGGTCGAGCGCGCCGAGCACGAGCCGCGCGCCGGGCTGCTCGGGCTCGAGATACGGCGCAAGTGGGCCACCATCGTGGACGAGCGCCTCGCGAAGCGTGGTCTGGCGGCGCGCGCTCGCGTGCTGGCGGAGGACGCGCGCGAGGCTCTGCCGCGGCTCGTCCCGGACGCGAGCGTGCAGCGCGTCTTCCTGCACTTCCCCGACCCGTGGTGGAAGAAGCGGCACCAGAAGCGCCTCGTCATGCGCGACGGCTTCCTCGACCAGGTGGCGCGGCTGCTCGCGCCCGGAGGGGAGCTCTTCGTGCAGACCGACGTACAGGAGCGCGCCGACGCTTACGAGTCGCTGGTGAACGCCGACGGTCGCTTCGAGCCGGCGGGCGACGAGCGCGGCTCGGCGCGCCTGGCCGACAACCCCTATGGCGCTCGCAGCCCCCGCGAGCGACGCGCGATCACCGACGGCCTGCCGGTGCACCGCATGCGCTGGAAGCGCGCATCACGGGGGTAGGGTGAAGGCGTAGCGCGTGGTGCCGTCGGCATCGATGCGCACGCCCGTGCTCAGGGTGCGCCCGCCCTCGGGCGTGCACGTGACCGTGTGCGAGCCGGCAGAGAGCACGATGCCCGCGACGGGCGTGGGCCCACGTGGCGTGCCGTCGACGCTGACGTTGCACCAGCCGCCGTGGGCGCTCACGTTGAGCTTCCCGGTCCCCACGGGCGCCGCTGCCGGCGCCTGCGTCGGGTGAGCTCCGGGCTGGGGACGTGGCGCCTTGTGCGCCGCCACCGACGCCGCCGGCGCGTCTGGATCCGCAGGCGCGCTGCTCGTGGAGGCCGAAGCCTCCGGCTCGGCGACGCTCGCCGTCGCCGTCACCGACGGCACGGCCGCCGCGGTCGATGCCAAGGTCGCGGCCATCGCGGTCTCGTGCGCGTCGCCGTGTCGGGCCATCCAGAGCGTCCCCACGATGGCGGCGACCCCGATCCCCGCTGCGCCGGCGCCCCACATCAGGCCCTTCTTCGCGGCAGCGACGTCGGCCACCGTGCGCGCCGAGGCCGCCGCCACGCTGATGCTCTGGCTCTGGCTCGACCCGCCGTGCCCCGAGGCCGATTCGCCGGCCCCCTGGTGCGCGAGGACGTCGGCGAGCTGCTTGCCCTGCAGCAGCGCCTCCTTCTGCGCCGCCAGCTTCTCGGCGAACAGCCGCTGCATGAACTGCGAGAGCGCGATGTTGCTCACCGGCACGCGCTCGGCCCGCACGAACTGCTCGATCGCCGCCTGCATCTCGCGCGCGCTCTGCCAGCGGTCCTCCCGCTTCTTCTCCAGCGCCCGCATCACGATGGCCTCGAGCTCCGGCGGGTATCCGTCGCGCACCTGCGACGGCGTCGGGTACTCGCGCTCGCAGATGAGCTTCAGCGACTCGAACTCGCTCGCCCCCTTGAAGAGTCGCTTCCCGGTCGTGAGCTCGAACAGCATCGTGCCCGCCGCGAAGACGTCGGTCCGCCAGTCGACCCGCTCGCCCCGCGCCTGCTCCGGCGACATGTACGGGATCTTGCCCTTGAGCCGCCCGCTCTCGCTCTGCCCCGGCCGCGCCGCGTCGCTCTTGGCGATGCCGAAGTCGACGATCTTCACGTCGCCCGTGAAGGTGACGAGCACGTTCTGCGGAGAGACGTCACGGTGCACGATGTGGAGCGGCGTTCCGTCGAGATCGCGCTTCTCGTGCGCGTACGCCAGGCCCGCGCACATCCCGAGCAGGATGGCCAGCGCGTGCTCGAGCGGGAACTCGGTCTCCTCCTTCTTCTTCATCTGCCGCACGATCGAGCGCAGGTCCTCGCCGTGGACGTGCTCCATCGCGATGAAGTACGTGCCGTCCACCTCGCCGACGTCGAAGACCTGCACGACGTTCGGGTGCGACAGCGTCGCGGCGACGCGCGCCTCGTGCAGCAGCATGTCGATGAAGGCGCGGTCCTGGTTCATCGCCGGCAGGATGCGCTTGATGACCACCAGCTTCTCGAAGCCGGCGACGCTCTTCTGGAGGGCGAGGAACAGCTCGGCCATGCCGCCCGACGCGAGCTTGCGGATGAGGGTGTACTTGCCGAAGCGGCAAGGCAGCCCCTCCATCGAGCCATCGCGGGCGTTCATCGAGTCCCCGGACGAAAGATAGCGGGTGCCCCCCGCACGGGCTAAGAACGCGCTTCGAAGCGTGCGCCTCGCCCTGTCCCTCGTGCCCCCGGCGGTGCTGCTCACGATGCAGGGCGCCGCATTCGCCGCGGCCCCGCGCATCGTGAAGGGGCCGTACGTCACGGCGGTGTCGGACACCACCGCCGACGTGCGCCTGGAGCTCGATTCGCCGGCGGCCGTGACGCTCCAGGTCGTGCGCGAGCGCGCCCCGGCGACGCTCCGCAAGGTGGTCGACGGCGCCTCGAGCACGATGCACGTGGTGCACCTGACGGGGCTCGACGCCGGCAAGCCGTACATCGCCGGCATCAACATCGGGCCGACGCAGGGACCGGTCGTCGCCGAGGTGGCGTTCAAGACGTCGGTGCCCGCCGACCCCAACGCGGGCACGCACTTCATCGTCTACGGCGACGACCGCAGCGATCAGGAGACGCACGCCGGCGTGGTGCGCCTCATGGGCCAGATCCCGTCCGACTTCCTCGTCAACACCGGGGACATCGTCGCCGACGGCGCGAGCAGCTCCGATTGGCAGTCGTTCTTCGACGTCGAGGCGCCGCTGCTGCACGAGCACCCCCTCTTCCTCTGCATCGGCAACCACGAGCTCTACGACGACGAGGCGGGCGCGAACTTCGCTCGCTACTTCGGCTTCGCCGGTCCCGGCGGCGCGCCGAGGCCGTACGGCACGGAGCGCATGGGGGACGTGCGCTTCTTCTTTCTCAACGGCATGCACGACTGGTCGAGCGGCGAGGAGCGCGACTGGCTGGAGCACGAGCTGACGCGCGCCGACGGCGAGCCGGGGCTCGTCTGGCGAATCGTCGTCGTGCACCACGGCCCCTGGTCGTCCGGCCCGCATGGCCCCAACAGGCGGCTCATCGAGGCGCACATTCCCGACCTCCTCTCGGCGCACAAGGTGGACCTCGTGCTCTCGGGGCACGACCACATCTACGAGCGCGGCGACGCGGGCGGCCTCAAGTACCTCATCTCCGGCGGCGGCGGCGCGCCCGTCTACAAGCTCGGCACCCCCACGCCGACGACGCGCAAGGCGGAGTCCACGTACCACTTCATCGAGGTCACCACGACGGCGAACGACCTGCGCATCGTCACGCACAGGGCGGAGGGGTCGATCCTCGAGAAATGCGGCTTCGCGAAGGGCAAGGCGTGGGACTGCGACACGGCGCCACCCGCCCCGCGCCCGGCGGCGGCCGCGACGCAATCACCTGGCGATGCCCCCGCTCCGGCCAAGAGCACGTCGAGGTGCTCGGTCGCCGCCGCGGGAGCCTCCGGACCGCGCGGCCTCGCCGCGCTCGTCTTCCCCGGGATCCTCGCTGCGATCCTCGGTGCCGCGCTCGCCCGCCGTCGACGGGGTTGATCGGCAGAGGCGCACCCCGGTACGCTCTTGTCGATGCGCCTGCTCATCCCGGTGGTCGCCGTCGCCCTGTCGTGCGCACCGATGCTCGCGGGCTGCGCGACCTACCAGGACGACCTCGCGCGCGGCCAGCGCGCCTTCGAGGGCAGCGAGGACGAGCGCGCCCTCGCCATCTTCCGCATCCTCGAGCCGGACACGTCGCGCCTTTCGGACAGCGATCGCGCCCACTACGCCTACCTGCGCGGCATGACCGACTTCCGCATGGGGTACAAGTCCGAGGCGCGCCACTGGCTCTCGATGGCCGCCGCCATGCAGAAGCAGACGCCGGACGTGCTCCCCGAGGACTGGGCGAAGCGCATGAACGACGCGCTCAAGGAGCTCAACGAGGCAGTGTACGCCGCCGGCACGGAGGCCCTGACGAACACGCCGGGGCAGAAGGCCCAGGGCGACGACGATTCGAGCTCGTCGGGAGACACGGACAACTCCTCGAAGCAAAAGCCGAAGTCGTCCGACTCGAACTGAACCGCGTCCCTCCGGGAACATGGCCCAGGGGTGGCTACTCTTATCCGGGAGGATGCTTCAGCTCCGGCTCCTTCTGGCTCCCGTCCTGACCATCGCCGCCGCCGTTCTCACCGGGTGCGCCGGCGCATCGCGGACTCCCGTGGCCCCCTCCGGGCCCACCCACGTCGAGGTCCGAGAGATCATCGTCACGCCCGACGACGCGGGGACCGAGGCGGAGCTCGCCGCCCGCGGCGAGAGGGCGCTGATGGAGCAACGCTGGGAGGAAGCCGCCGACGCGTATCGCACGCTCGTCGCCGCGAACGCGACGCCCGCACACCTGCCCGAGTACCTCTTCGACCTGGGCCTCGCGCTCGAGGGCATGCAGGATCGCGAGCACGCGCGCGACGCGTTCCTCGGTCTCGCGCGTCGCTTCCCCGACGGGCCGAAGGCGCGATCGGCGCTCGTCCGCGCCGCCAGCCTCGACGCGTACCTCGAAGACTGGAACGCCCTCTCCGGCATCGGCGACACGCTCCTGGCGCGCACGGACCTCGAGGACCTCGATCGCATCGTCGCGCTCGGGTCGCGCGGCCTCGCCCGCGTCGAGCTGGGCGACGACCCGGGCGCCTCGAAGGACATCTTCGACGGCCTCGAGCTCGCCGATCAGCTCCACTACGGCGCACGCGACGTGCTCCCGGTCGCGGTCGCGCAGCTCCGCTTCGCCCTCGGCGAGCTGCGACGCATGCGCTCCGAGCGCATCCGCTTCGAGCCGCTACCGCCCGACTTCCTCGACAAGATGGAGGAGCGATGCGGCGGTCTGCTCGAGGCGCAGGCGGCCTACGCGCTGGCGGTGCGATCGATCGACCCGCACTGGGCGGCGATGTCGGGCTACCGCGTGGGCGAGATGTACCGCGCGCTGCACCGGGACCTCATGCTGATCCCGCCGCCGTCGACCTCGAAGACCGACAAGCAGAAGCAGATGTTCTACGCCTTCATGCACGTGCGGTATCGCATCCTGCTCGAGAAGGGCCTGCGTGAGATGGAGCAGACGGTGGCGCTCGGCGAGCGCACGGCCGACTCATCGGCCTGGATCGAGCGCGCGCGCGAGGCGAAGCACGAGATGCAGACGGCGCTCGACGACGAGAAGGCGCAGATCGCCCGTATGCCGTTCACCGAGGCCGACGTGAACGCTGCGCTCGACATCCTCAAGAAGAAGACCACCGCTGCCGGCGCCGCTCACTGATCCCGCGCAAGAGCCGCGCGCGCCACGCAACTTGCACGCAACCCCCCCGTCGACTCGAGCTGAGTCGGCTCAACGGAGAGGGAACCCATGAAGTCGTGCAGAAGGACAGGCAAGACGGCCGCGGTGACGGCACTCGTAGTACTGGGCGCAGCCGCGTGGTCCAGCGGGGCGGCAGCCCAGCAGGCCCCCGCTCAGCACCCGAGCAGCACGGAGCACCCCAGCGCGGAGCATCCGAGCATCAAGGAGCACCCGACCGGTCAGCCGACGCCGGGTGCGGCGGCCGCCGCCGCCCTGGTCACCACCTCGGCCACGGTGGAAAAGATCGACAAGGACAAGGGCCTCATCACGCTCAAGGGCGCCGGCGGCAAGAGCCTCGAGGTCAAGGCCGGGCCGGGGATCAACCTGGACAAGCTGCGCGTCGGCGACAGAGTGGATACGGCGTACTTCGACGAGGTCGCGGTCGACATCAGGAAGGCGTCCCCCGGCGCTCCCACGATGACGACCAAGGCGGTGGAGCGTGCCGGCGTCGCGGCCATGCAGTCGACCGTGACCTCGCGCATCGTCAGCGTCGACGCGGCCAAGAACACGGTGACCATCAAGGGCCCGAAGGCCGAGGAGCACACGCTGAAGGTGACGGACCCGGACCTGCAGTCACGCCTCAAGGACGTCAAGGCGGGCGATCACCTCGACGTCACCTACACGCAGGCGGTCGCCGTCTCGATCGAGCCGGCCAAGAAGCCCGAACCGGCGAAGAAGACCGAGCCGAAGAAGTGACGCGGAGCGGACGTCGCGATGGGCTTCGGGGTTAGTTCTCGCTCCGCCGCCTGCGGGCACGCGCCAGGGTGAGGACGAACCCGACGCCCATCACGAGCCAGCCGGTCACGCCCGCGTTCGCGCCCGAGGACGCGACGCTGCAGCCGCTGGACGATCCCGTCGCGCCGTCGCCGCTTCCCCAGCCGGCGTCGTCGCCTGCCGTGCCGGCATCGTCAGCGGACGGGCTTCCCCCGCCCGGACCCGACATGGAGCCGCCGCTGCTCGAGCCGGTGGCGCCGCCGCCACTCGATCCCGAGGAGGTAGAGCCGCCCTTCGATCCGGAGGAGCTTCCGCTCGATCCGCTGCCGCCGCTCGAGCTGCCGGTTCCCGCGTCGGGTCCGGCGACGACGAGGACCTGCACCTCGAGATCGTTGTCGGGCGGGCCGCCTTGCCCCGGATCGCTGAACCACGCCACGCCTTCCTCGACGAGGTTGAAGTACTCGTAGTACGTGCCGGGCTTGTCGGGCGCGTGCAGGTTGAACTGGAACTTGAAGGTGCTGCCGGGCTGCACGGTGCCCGTCACGGCCGCGAGCCGGTTCGGGCTGATCCACGACGAGTCGGCGAAGACGCTCATGCGATCGCGCGGGTTCGACGTGCCGAGGCGCGTCTTCGAGTCCCACGGCAGGCCGCCGGTGTTCTTCATCTCGATGTACGAGGCGATCGTCTGACCGGTCGTCATCTGCAGCGCCGTCGTCGCCAGCGGGAACGACTGGCCGACGTACGACGCGGCGTAGCCCTGCGAGAGGCCGCCGACCGGCGAGATGAAGCCCGAGATGGTCATGCCCATGACCCCGGGCGAGGTGCCCACGGTCCCGGGGTACGCCGGCGAGTTGAGCACCACCGACGACGTGCTCGAGAACTCCGCCTCCGTGCCCGACTGCCCGTTCCAGTCGCCGCTCACCGTCTCGATCGTCCCGTCCGAGTTGACCTGCGTGACGATGGCGACGTGATCGGCGACGCAGTTGCCCTGGTAGTCGAAGACGACGGCGTCGCCGGCCTGCGGCGTGTTGGAGAGCGTGCCGTTGTTCTGGCCGTAGCAGTAGAAGCTCCCGGCCGCGGCGTTCAGGCCCGTCGTGTCGGCGCCCGAGTTGGCCCACACCCACTGCGCGAAGTCGGCGCACCAGTACTCCGGCTGTCCGCCGTTGCCCGTGCAGCTCGTCTCGAAGTGCGTGCCGCCGAGCGAGTTGGTGCCGCACGCCGAGCCGCCCACGTTGGCGAGCGCCAGGCTCACGATGCTGGAGCCCGAGACCTGCGGCTTGACGTCGAGCGCGGCGCGCGAGTTGGCGACGGCTTCGGGGTCCGACGACCCGGGGGCGCCGGAGCATGCGGATGCCAGGGCGGCGAGGGCTGCGCCTACGAGGACGATTCGCGGAGACATGAGACGTGCGCCAGTGCACGGCTCGGGCCCGCGGCGGCCCCACGATTTCTCCGTGATCTCAGATGGACAGCCCAATACCCAGACGTCGATGAGACGCGACGCGTCGCGAGGCGCTCGTGACGACGCGCGAGGGGCCGATGTGGTCAGTGGGTGTCGGCGAGTTCATGGCTCCGCACCTCCTCCTGAGAGTCCAGGTGATGTGTCACGGGACGAACGCCATGCTCCCGGCGACGACGGGAGGCGGCGCGTTCGCGGTGGTGATCGCGCCCCAGTTCGTGCCGTCGAACGCCCACGTGTCGTCGAGCTCGGACTCGCTGTTGTCGAGGCCCGCGAAGAGCACGATTGTGCCGGCAATCGTGGCCATGCTCGCTGCGCTGCGCGCAGCGGGTGTCGTCGACGTCATGACTTGAGTCCAGCTCGCGCCGTCGAAGGTCCACGTGTCGTAGAGGGCCCCGTTGACGTTCGATCCGCCGAAGAGCACGACCTTGTTGCCGAGCGTGCCCATGGTCGCTCCCGTGCGCGCCGACGGAGCGGGCGTGGTGGTCACCTCGTTCCACGTGGTGCCGTCGAACGTCCACGTGTCGCCGAGGAACGCGGAGTACTTGTTGAGCCCTCCGAAGAGGACGACGGTGTTGCCGAGACTGGCCATGGCTGCGCTCTGGCGGGCCGTCGGGGGGGTCCCGGGGAGCTCCGTCAGCCAGTACATTCCGTCGAACGTCCAGGTGTCATTCATGGCGCCGTTGCCGGAGGTGCCCCCGAAGAGCACGACTTGGCTTCCGAGCACGGCCATCGTCGCGTAAGTGCGTGCGGGGGGTGCCGTCGCGCCCATGACCTGGGTCCAGCTCGTTCCGTCGAACGTCCAGGTATCGCTCAGAGGACTGCTGCCGACCTGTCCTCCGCCGAAGAGAACGAGATTCTTGCCGAGAGTGGCCACGGCTGAACCCTGGCGCCCGGACGGAGCGGTCGAGGGGGTGAGCTGCGTCCAGGTCGATCCGTTGAACGTCCACGTATCGGTCGGATAGCCGCCGTTCACGTTGCCTCCGAAGAAAGCGAGCGACGTGGACCCGGCGTCGATGTTCGCTCCAGAGCTGCTCCCACCCTCCGAGCCGGAGTCGCGGCCGGAGCTGCTCCCGGCATCCGATCCCGAGCCGCTCGATGCATCCGACCCGGAGCTGCTGGAGCCGCCCGATCCGGAGCTGCTCGACCCGCCTGATCCGGAGCCGCTGGAGTTGCCCGATCCGGAGCTGCTCGTGGCGCCCGATTCGTAGCCGCCGTCGCCAGAGCTGCTCCCGTACGTGATGCCCGGAGTGGACCCGCCGCCGGCGCACGCGGAGGCGTACGGAGCGAGAACGACGGGCGCGAGCAGCAGCAACGAGGCGAGTCTCATGGACGGTCCTCCCGCGGCGCGAGCCGCCAGCAAGACGTGTGCTCGGGCGAGATCGCCGCGTCTGCTTCGCGCGATGGGCGCGCGTTGGTGACTCGAGTCGACTGACTGTGGACTCGAGTCGACGATGCGGTGACGAACCCCACTGCCAAGCACGCGAGCTCTCGGCGGCACGTCAGTTGCCCCCGGCGGCACCCGGTCATGAGTCGCGCGATTGGGCACGCTCTCGTCGGATTGATCGTGATGGCCGCTTGCGGCGGTCCATCGTCGCGGAGCGGGTTCGATCAGAACGGCTCGAGCGACGACGGAGGCGGCGGGGCGACGCCCGACGCAGGCGCAGGACCGAGTCGCCGTGATGCCGGCGGCGGCAACTTCGGGACGGCGGACGCCGGGGCTAACCCGACGATGTGCCCGCACATGGACTCCACGGACCACGACGGGGACGGCTTCTCGTTCGCCGACGGCGACTGCGACGATT
>Ga0335082_10006889_pt1 | contig 12378 bp, 11 predicted proteins | sample Lox_Sample_41_FD_206718 | JGI IMG/M metagenome (GOLD analysis project Ga0335082, IMG submission 206718) | Soil microbial communities from Loxahatchee National Wildlife Refuge, Florida, United States - Lox_Sample_4.1 | ecosystem: Environmental > Terrestrial > Soil > Wetlands | place: USA...
AGCGCGACCAGCTCTGGCGACGCGAGCAGCTGTGGACGTGGCTCCGCGGTCCGCTGGCACTCGCCCTCGCGGTCTGCACGCTGCTGGCGCTCGGGCTCTACCTCGTCGAGCCGGCGCGGCTGTTCGAGCTCCCCCGCGACTCGCCCTGGCGCTGGCTGCTGCTGCTGGTGCTCTACCCGACGCTGTCGGTCGTCCCGCAGGAGCTGGTCTTCCGCACCTTCTTCTTCCACCGGTACGGGCGGATGTTCGGCGGGCCCTGGACCGCCACCGCGGCCAGCGCGCTCGCCTTCTCCTGGGCGCACGTGGTGCTGCTCAACGCGCTCGCGGTGGTGCTCACCCTGCTCGGCGGCTGGCTCTTCGCCCGGACGTACCTCCGGACCCGCTCGCTGCTGGCCACCGCGGTGGAGCACGCGGCCTACGGCTGCCTGCTGTTCACGCTCGGGCTCGGCCACTGGTTCGTGACCGGCCTGACCTGAATCCCGTCGCGTCGCTGAGACCGAGACGTCACAGCCTGCGGGGGCGATCCGTCACGCAGCGGGCGCAAGCTCCAACTCCCGAGGCGAGCCCTCGGACCGCCCCGGGCAGAGGAACTCGCCGCGGTGACCCGCCCGGGAGGAACGTGCGGACGGACCTTGAACCCTCCAGCCGGGAGAGTGCTCTACCTGGCCCTGGCCGATGCGCGGGGTCACCTGATGCGGGCCCACCTGCTCTGCCGCGCGCTCGCCCCGGCGGGCGTCGAGGTGGACATCGTCACCACCTCGCGGGAGGGGATCCGCTTCCTGGAGAGCCTCGGGTCTCCCTCGCGCCTGCTCTCCGAGCACTTCCGGGTCGAGTTCGGGGACCGGCACGACATGTCGCGCCTGCGGACCGATCGCCGCGTCCTCAACTACCTGCTCCTCCCCTGGCGCGCGCTGGCCGACCTCCGGCGCCTGGCCCGGCTCGCCCGCGGACACGACCTGGTGGTGAACGACTCTCTGCACCCTGCGCTGCTGGTCGCGCCGGCGCTCGGGTTCCCGTTCCCGGTCGTGCAGGTCTACGGGGAGAACCTCTGGCGAGCGATGGAGGACAACCTCGACGACCGCGCGCCCCCCTGGGTCGTCGGCCGGTACCGGCGCGCGCTCCGCGCCGTCGAGGCCCGGGCGTTCGGCCGGATCGTCCACACGCTGGGCAGCACCGACGTTCCCCCCGGAGCGGCCCCGCGCACCTTCCGCCTCGCTCCGATCGTCGCCCGTCCGTCGCGGGGGCGCGAGGAGGTGCGGGCGGCGCTGGGGGTGCCGGCTGCCGCTCCGCTGGCCGCGGTGTACCTGAACCCGCACTTCCGCGACCCGACCATCGCCGCCGCCGTGGAGCAGGGCCTGGCGCGCGGTGGGTATCGCCTGCACGCGGTCGGCGAGGGGTACCGGGGCCGGCGCGGCTGGGTGCCGACCGATCGAGCCTTCGGGGACGTGGTGCATTCGGCGGACCTCTTCGTGTCCGGGGCGGGGATGGGCGCGCTCGAGCTCGCTCGCGGCTCGGGGACGCCGCTGCTCGTGCTCCTCGGAGATCAACCGGAGCAGGCGCGCAATCTCGCCGAGCTCCGTCGCCTCGCGCCGGATCTCGCGCTCCGGTCGGTACTGGTGGGCGATCCCGACCTGCCCTCGGCCATCACCGCGGCGGCCGCCGCGCTCGCGCTGCAGCGGAGGTCCGGCTCGACCGCGCCGCGGGCCGACCCCGATCAACCCTGGGTGCAGGCGTTCCAGGAGCTGGTGCGTGCGGCCCAGGTTCGCGCGCGGGCGCGAACGCGGTTGCCGGCTCGCCCTCGCCCCATCCTCGGGCCGGGCGTCCCCTAGCCCCGTCCGCCCCCGGCCCCACCACACCCGACCACCCGTGCGGGACGGCTGGCACGCCGTCTGCTGCAGCGAGCGAGGGTGAGCCTCCGCTCCGGACCCATCCTCGTCTTCGACGCCGCGCCCGAACGTCTCCGCGGCTCGGTCGCCGTCCTCCGTCACGCCTTCGGTCCGGCCTTCGTTCACGGGACGACCGACCCGGGCGATGCCGCGGCCTGGATCGCGTGCGAACGCCCCTCCGTCCTCGTCACCTCCGACGACACCGCCTCCGGCCCGGACGCGCCGCTGGTGGAGGACTTGCGCAGTCGCTGGGGACCCGTTCCCGTGGTGCTGACCCACGGGCCGCGGTCCATCGAGCTGCTGCCCCCGGTGGTCCACCTCCCCGCCCCGGTCGATCCGGTGCGGCTCCGGATCGAGGTCGGCCGCTGCCTCGGGGCGCCCGGCGCGGGCGCCATCGCCACCACGTTGCTGTCCGACGTGCTGGCGCTGTACGCCCGCGCCGGCCGCACGGGGGTGCTCGACGTCCGCTCCCCGGCACGGACCGGCTCGGTGTGGTTCGAGGACGGTCAGCTGGTGCACGCCGCCTGCGGGGCCCAGGTGGGGAAGCCCGCGCTCTTCGAGGTGCTCTGCTGGAACACCGGGCGCTTCGCCTTCCGCAGCGCGGCGGCGCCGGCGCGCTCGCTGGTCGGCACCCTCCCCGACCTGCTGGCCCAGGCCGACGCGGTGGTCTGAGGCTCGACCCGGCCGAGCGCCTCGACCATCGAGACGGCCCGTCCTCGTCGCCCGTGTCCGACAGCGCCACCAGCCCCGCGCCGGTGCGGCGAGGGCGACTCCCCACCACGCCTGTGGCCTCGTGAGCTGTCCTCCCGCTCCGCAGCTCCACCACAGCCCGTCCCTCGCACCCACCGCACGGCGGTGCCGCGAGCCTGGGTGATTGTGGCAGGGAGTCGCCACGACTACGGTGTCACCCCGGGTCGGAGGGTCGCGCGATGAAACGCCCTGGCTGGCTGCTGCTCGCGGTGCTCGGGGCGGGTTGTGCGACGACCTCGGGCGTGGCCCCGAGGTTCACCTACGCCCCGGCGGCGGGCACGCGGTACGTGCGCACGGTCAAGCTGGTGAGCGAGACCAGCCTCGTCGGCGCTCCGTACCGGCACCGAGAGGAGCAAGAGTTCGTCTGGAACGTGTCCTACTCCCACGAGGGTGAGAACACGCTGGTCACCCACCAGCTGCAGAGGCTGGCGGTGCGCATCGACGGCGCCGAGGTGCTCGACGGCGAGCGCGCGCCCGGCATGGGAGTCACGGTCGATCTCGTGGTCGATCCCTCGCCACGGGTGATCGAGGTCCGCGGCGCGGAGAAGGCCGCCGAGCTGCTCACTCCTCTTCTCCGGGACGGGGTCCGCCAGGCCTCGGACTTCTCGGTGACCACCGAGCTGGTCCGGAGGTTCGCGGTCGCGCGTTTCGAGATGATGGTGAGGGACGTCGTGGGACACCCGACCGACCCGGGAGCGAGCTGGCCCGCCGCCGACGCCGATCCGGCCATCGTCAAGAAGACCATGACCGTGGACCGGATCGAGGCCTGCGGACAGGCGCGCTGTGCCCGGGTGAGCGCGCAGTACGAGGTCAACCCGCGCGCCGGAGCGGTGACGGCGCTTCGCTCCGCAGCGGCCTTCCTCATCCGGAACGGAGTGGACCCCGGGAGCGCCGAGGTGGTCGACGCCACCCTCGAGTACCGGGACGAGTTGCTCCTCGAGCCGGGGACGCTGGTGGATCACGGTGCGAGCTTCGCCCAGACCGCGCGTGTCACCTTCGCCAGGCCCGACGGCCAAGCCCTTCCCGTGGAGTTCCGGAGCACGCTGGAGCAGAGCTCGATGTTCCCCTGAGGTCCCGCTCAGCGGTCGCGCTTGTAACAGACCTCGCCGTAGGAGCGGAGGATGCAGAGCCGCTCCTTCCAGGTGCGCCCGTCCTTGCTGAACTCCTCGATGCGGAACGTCCCGGACTCGGTCGCGGCGTTTCCCTTGTCGGCGACGAAGTTGATGTTCGGCCCCTTGATGCTCCAGGTCCCGTCCCCGGCGAAGCCGTAGGTCGTCCGCTCGATCTCGGTGGACGAGACCCGGGTGGTGTAGGCCGCCGCCGACGCGGTCCCGTACCGCCCGCTGGAGTCGAAGGTGTATTGCCCGCCGACGCTGGCGGTGGCCACCGTCCAGGTTCCGAGGATCTTCGCCTTCATCTCCTTGTCCATGTTCTTCGCAGTCCAGTTCTTGAAGCTGAGACTCTGGAAGAAGGGAGGCCACTCGCTGGGGAACATGTCCCCGAAGCACTGGCTGACCAGCGGCGCCTTGGAGGTGGTGACGATCGTCGCCACGGTGTCCCCGAGCCCGGCGGTGAAGACGATGACGCCTCCGGCGGTGTCGCCAGCCTGCCCGAGCCCCTTCCGGATCATGGCGTAGGGCCAGCCGGCGGTGGAGATACCCTTGACCAGCTCGGGGTCCTGCGCGGGGTAGCCGGCGAACCCGTCCGCCTTGAACAGGGCCTGGAAGGCCTGCCCCGCCATCTGCAGCAGGTCGGCGCCGGGAGCCTTCAGCATGGGGAGGACCAGCAGCTCGCAGCGCTCGCCGGTGTTGGGGTACGGCGACGAGACGTAGGCGACCACGTCCCCGCGGGGGGTGCGGGTCCAGCCCTTGGGCGGAGTGAACACGTAGTCCCCGACGCTGCCGGCGATGGCGGCCGCGGACACCGCCGCGCCACCGGGAGGCGCAGCCGGCGCGCCGGCAGGGCTCGCGGACGGTGCGCCCCCGGGTCCCACCAGATCGAGATCCTGGAAGAACCGGTCGACGGTGGCGTCGAACCCGTTGCCCAGCACGTGCACCACGGCGCTGAAGGCACGGCCTTCACCGACCGCGGTCAGCAGGAGCACTCGCCACTGCGCTCCCTGGCGGAGGTAGGGCGCCACGCCCGTCACCGCGGTCCACCCCTCCGAGGTCCGCTGCATGCCGGGTGAGGCCGGCGGCCGAGCCCCTGCCGCCTGAGGCGCGACCCGCCGGGCCCAGGCCGCCTGGAAGTCGGCGAGCGGCGAGCCCTGGCTGGGCTCGCTGGGAAAGAGAACGATGAGCGCGGAGCCGCCGGGGCCGCCGCGCCCGACCGGGCTCTGGAACATCAGAAGGCCCGGTGATGCGCTCCGCGTCCATCCCTGCGGCGGGACGAACCGTGCGACGTCGAAGGCCTCCTTGCTGCGACCCTGCGGTCCGGCGGCCGCAGCGAGCATCAGGACGAGCAGGTGTTTCATCGATCTCCCCCGGCAGTTCCGAGTCTGCCACCTCGCCCGTCCGGAGGACACGGGCGTCCCTCCGGGGCGTCTCCGGCCGCCGGCCACGCGTCGGCCCGGAGCTGCGCGCCGCTACGCGACCGTCCGCGCCGAGATGCTGGTGGACAGCCGGCGCATGTCCTCGACGACCTGGGACGCCACGTCCGTGTCGAGGTCCATGATCAGGTAGCCGATCGCCGCATTGGTGGAGAGGACCTGGGAGTGGATGTTCGCCTCCCGGTCGGAGACGATCCGGTTCAGGTCCCGCAGCACGCCGGGCACGTTCTGGTGCACGTTGATCAGCCGCCAGGTTCCCGGCGTCCGGGCGAGATCCACTTGCGGGAAGTTGACCGACGCGAGCGTGGTCCCGCCGTGCACGAACTGCGCCAGGCTCGTCGAGACCTCGCGCCCGATCGCCTCCTGCGCCTCGGCCGTCGACCCGCCGATGTGCGGGGTGAGGATGACGTTGGAGAGGCCGCGCAGCGGAGTCTCGAACCCCTCGGTGCTGCTGGCTTCCGGCTCCTCCGGAAAGACGTCCACGGCGGCGCCATCGAGTCGTTTCTCGCGCAGCGCCTGGGCCAGCGCGTCGAGGTCGACCACCGTGCCGCGGCTGGCGTTGATCAAGCAGGCGCTCTTCTTCATCCGGGCCAGCTGTGCAGCTCCGATCATCCCTCGGGTTTGCGGTGTCTCCGGGACGTGGAGAGTGACAAAGTCGCTCTCCTCGAGCAGCACCTCCAGGGTCTTCACCGGGCGAGAGTTTCCGAGGGGGAGCTTCGACACCGTGTCATGGAAGATGACCTTCATCCCCAGGTCCTCGGCGAGGATCGAGACCTGGCTGCCGATGTGCCCGTAGCCGACGACGCCGAGCGTCTTTCCCCGAACCTCGCGGGAGCCGCTGGCGCCCTTCTTCCAGACCCCGTGATGCATCTCCCGGACGCGATCGCCGAGGTGCCGGGAGAGCATGACGATCTCCGCGATCACCATCTCTGCGACGCTGCGGGTGTTGGAGAACGGGGCGTTGAAGACGGCGACCCCCCGCTTCATCGCGTGCTCGAGCGCGATCTGGTTGGTCCCGATGCAGAACGCGCCCACGGCGATCAGCGACTCCGCCGCATCCAGCACGCGGCGGGTGACCTGGGTCTTGCTCCGGATCCCGAGCAGCTGCACGCCCTTCAGCCGCTCGCAGAGCTGCTCCTCCCGGAGCGCTCCGTCGGCGCGGAGCACCTCGAAACCCTCGTCCTGGAGGAGGGCGTCGGCGACGGGGTGGATCGATTCCAGCAGCAGGATCTTCGGCTTCGACATGGGAGGCGCGGGAGCCTATCCGGCGACGGGAGGCTTCCGACAGTCCTCCGGAGGGAGATGCCATGCACGGAAGGGGACGGACTCTGGCGGTGCTGGTCCTGGTCCTGAGTCTCGGGACCGGATGCGGCGGCGGAGGGGGGAACAGGGGCGGGTCGTGCAGCAACAGCTGCACCAGCAGCGGAGCGACCCAGTGCTCGGGGCTCCAGATCCAGACCTGCGGCACCGACTCCTCGGGCTGCCTGGCCTGGTCCGCGGCGACCGCCTGCCCGGGGACCTTGAGCTGCAACCAGAGCCGGAATGCGTGTACGGACCACCAGGTCACCATCTCCTGGGCGGCCAACCGGGAAGCCGGCGTGAACTCCGCCGGCGGCGGCTACAAGGTCGCGATCAGCGCTCAACCGGTCATCGACGTCCCGTACGCCTCGGGCGCGACGACGCCGACGACGACCATCGCCCATCTGCCGAGTGGCTCCTACTCGGTCACGGTGAAGGCATACGCCGCGCTCGATGCCCAGGGGGGCACGTCCGGGACCTCGAGCGCGGCCTCGCAGTCCGTCCCGATCACGGTTCCCTGAGGAGAGACGCCGATGAACATCCGACCGATCCTCCTGGGAGTCCTGCTTCTCATCGTCCCGGCGAGCTCGCTCGCCGCTCCCCTCCCTTCACTCTCCGCGCTCGCCAGCGGCGGCCAGCACGTTCCCGGGGAGGTGCTGGTGAGGTTCGCCGAGGGCACGACTGCCCGCGCCCGCAGCGCCGCGCTCTCCTCGCGCGGGCACTCCCTCGTGGCAACGCTCGGCTCGTCGGGCTGGACGCAGGTCCGGCTGCGAGCCGGTCAGAGTGTCGAGGCGGCCATGGCCGCGTACCGGAACGACGCCGCCGTCCTGCAGGTGCAGCCGAACTTCCTCTACCAAGCCACGACGGCGCCCAACGATCCCCACTACGGGCAGCAGTGGGGGCTGAAGAACACCGGGCAGACGATCACCGACGCACTCACCCAGCCCGGGGGCACGGCCCTCTTCTACACCACCGCCAATCCCGGGACGGCGGGTGACGACCTGAATCTGGAGAAGGCCTGGGGACACATCACCGACTGCAGCGGAGCGGTGGTCGCGGTGGTGGACAGCGGCGTGAACTACACCCACCAGGACCTGGCAGCGAACATGTGGAACGGTGGCGCCCAGTACCCCAAGCACGGGTACAACTTCGTCGACGGCAACGACGATCCGATGGACCTCAACGGGCACGGGACGCACGTGGCGGGGACCATCGGCGCGGTGGGGAACAACGCGACGGGTGTCAGCGGGGTCTGCTGGAGGGCGACGATCATGGCGGTCCGGGTGCTGGACTCGGGGGGCACCGGGTCCACCGCGCAGATCATCCAGGGGATCACCTTCGCGGTGGAGCACGGGGCGAAGGTGATCAACATGAGCCTCGGCGGAGGTGGATCGTTCGATCCGGCGTACAGCAACGCCATCACCGCCGCGCAGAGCGCGGACGTCCTGGTCGTCGTTGCGGCCGGAAACGACGGCAAGGACAACGACGGCACGACGGCCACCTACCCCTGCAACTTCACCCAGCCCAACCTCCTCTGCGTCGCGGCGCTCGATCAGAGCTTCGGGCTCGCGAGCTTCTCGAACTTCGGGGCGACGAGCGTCGACGTCGGCGCGCCGGGAACCAACATCCTCAGCACCTGGACCGGTACCGAGGTGCCCCCGTTCCACGACTCCCTGAACTCTGGCTGGTCCGGCAGCACGACGACCGGCGGAGGATGGGACTACGGCATGCCCGGGGGTAACGCCTGCATCGTCGACCCCTCCGGCTACCCCAGCGGCGGGTACAACCAGAACACCGACGATCGGGCCTACAAGACGTTCAGCGCCAGCGGGCTCGACGTGCTCACCCTGGACGTGCTCTTCGCCGCGGACATCGCCGACGGAGACCACCTCTCCGCGGCCTGCAGCGCCTCGGGCGGAGACCCGTTCGCCGGGGGCGTCTTGCTGGGACGCGTCACCAACGTCGCGACCTATCCGAACCTGACCTCGCTGAGCATCGACATCACGCCCTGCGAGAGCTCGACGATGAGCATCGGGTTCCAGATCACCTCGGGGAATTCCAGCGCCCGGGGAGCGGCGGTGTGCGGTCTCGGCCTCAAGGGGCTGGCGGTGGACCAGGCGAGCTACAACACCATCGACGGGACGTCGATGGCGACGCCGGCCACCTCCGGGGTCGCGGCGATGATCCGCGCCTACAACCCCCGCTACACCGCGGTGGACACCCTCACCGCCATCGAGCTCGCGGGGCGCCCTCTCACCGCGCTCACCGGCAAGACGACGACCGGGAACGCCGTCGATGCCATGTCCTCGCTGGCCTACATCCATCCGCCCACCGGCGTGACGGTGAGCGTCCAGTAGGTGGACCGATGCGGCGCTCGAACCTCGGCGTTCTTCTCTCGATGACCTGCCTCGCCTGCGCGGGGCCCACGGCGACGGCCGCCCCGCCCCAGGAGGCTCCTGCGGTGAACGACAACCGGATTCCCGGGGAGTACCTGGTGACGCTCCAGCCCGGCGCCGACCAGGCGGTGGTGAGCGAGGTCTACGGGCGGTTCGGCATCAGCAGCGTGAAGGCCCTCGGCGGGAACATCTTCGTGGTGGTGCTCACCCGGGACCCTGGACCGAAGGCGATGGACGAGGCCCGCGCGGGGGACGCGCGGATCCAGGCGGTACAGCCGAACTACTCCTACCGCGCGTTCAAGTAGCGTCCCTCAGGGGCTCGACATCAGCAGGGCCATGAGGATGGCGATGTTGATCGGCTTCCACTGGAGAATGGTGGAGGGAAAGTCGACGGTGACGCTGGAGATGCCCCGGCCGCAGGACCGGGATCCGACGTAGACGCCGTTGCCCGAGTTGGTCAGCTCGTAGGAGCAGAACCCGATGGTGCCCTGGATGGCCTGCCGGGAGGCGGTGAAGGTGCAGGGACGTCCGGAGATGAGCCCGTTCACCTTGAGCGCAGTGTCCGTGTCCTCGATGTTGATGGTGAGCGGCCCCTGCCCCCAGATGCCGGATGCCTTGTCCTCGGAGACGGAGATGTCGATGGTGCGGCCGCCGACCTGGCCGCGGATCGCCTTGCCCTCATCGTACCGTCCCACGTTGATCTGCGGGCCCTGAGCTCCCTCGGGGGTGATCAGCGCGGTGGTCTGGAAGCCTGCGCCGGTCATGCTGAAGCGCTGCTCGGGATTGGAGGAGGTCTGGAGCTTCGGAGGCTTCGAGCTCGAGGTGGTCGCACAGGCGCCCGCCAGCGCGGCGCAGCAGAGGAGAAGTCGAAAGCGGGAAACGGATGACGGCAGAACGGCGATGGACACGGGTGCACCTCGCGTGCTCGGGCTGGATTCCCCTCGGGAGCGCTCTTACCCCAGCGCCCGGCGGGCCGCACCTCTTTACGTCGAGGGGCGACGGCCGACGAAGTGAAGCTTCCCCCAGCTCTCGCGCAGCAACTCGGGGTCGAACCGCTCCCGGAGCAGGGCGACGATCTCCCGGGGACGGCCGAGCCAGGCCAGGTAGGTCGGCGCCTCGATCTCGTTCATCGTCGCCAGCGCGTCCAGCTTTGGCCAGGCACGCCGAGCGAGCCGGATCTCGCAGACGGCGTGGACGAAGCGAAGGAACGGAGTGAGCCACGGCTCGACCACGACCAACCGGCCCCCGGGCCGGAGCACCCGGCGCGCCTCCTCCAGCGTGCGGACCAGATCGTCGGGCAGGAGCTCCAGATGGTGCAGGCCACCCTGGACGACCAGCACGTCACGGGACCGGTCGGGGAAGGGAAGGTGGCGGCAGTCCGCGACGTAGCACTGGGCGGGGCCACGGTACTGCGCGACGAGCGAGGCCGAGAGGTCGACCCCCTCGAGGCGGGTGAACCCCAGCTCGGCCAGCGCCGCCAGTCCGTTCCCCCGGCCGCAGAACAGCTCGACGACCTGAGCATCGCGGGGCCACCCGGTCGCGCCCAGCGCCCGGAGCCGTCGAAGGAACTTCCGCCGCTCCTCCTCGGGCGTCTCGAACCGGAGGTAGGCCTGCTCCCAGGACTGACTGCAGCACACCTCCCCGGAGGTCACCTCGATCACGCGCTGCGCCTGGGCCTCGCTCAACTTGACCGCAGTCTAGCAGGAGCGGACGATCGTCGTCCCCGCACCGCCCCCTGCATCCGTGGATCGCCTCAAGCTCCTCATCGCCATTCCCGCCCTCGACGAGGAGGAGAGCATCGGCTCGATCATCGAGCGCACGCTCGCCGCGCGCTCTCGGATCCTCGCCGAGTCACCGGTCACCGAGGTGGAGATCGCGGTGGTGAGCGACGGCTCGCGCGACCGCACGGTGGAGCGCGCGGAGGCGTACCGGAACCAGATCCAGCTCATCGTCTTCGAGCACAACCGCGGGTACGGCGCGGCGATCAAGGAGGCCTGGCGCCAGTCCGATGCCGAGCTGCTCGCGTTCCTCGACGCGGACGGAACGTGCGATCCGGCGTTCTTCGTCGATCTCTGCAGGCTGATCGAGCGCGAGCGCGCGGACGTGGTGCTGGGGTGCCGGCTGACCCGTGCCAGCCGCATGCCGTTCATCCGGCGCGTGGGGAACGTGATCTTCGCGCTCCTCCTGAGCTTCTTCTCCTCCAAGCGGGTCCGGGACACCGCGAGCGGGATGCGGATCGTCCGCCGCTCGAGCCTGCCCCGCCTCTATCCGCTTCCGGACGGGATGCACTTCACGCCCGCGATGAGCGCTCGGGCGATCCTCTCTCCGGACCTGCGGATCTTCGAGCAGGAGATGCCCTACGAGGAGCGGGCCGGCGAATCGAAGCTCCGGGTGCTGAAGGATGGGCTCCGGTTCCTGCGGGTCATCGTCGAGGCCGCGCTGCTCTACCGTCCGTCGCGGCCTCTCGGCTTCCTCGGGGGCCTGCTGCTCCTCACCGCGTTCCTGCTGATCCTCCCTCCGGCGATCTACTACCTGGGACACCGGCACGTTCTGGAGTGGATGATCTACCGGTTCGTGGTCGCCGACCTGGCGACGAACTCGGGGACGCTTCTGCTCCTCGCCAGCTATCTGTCGCGCAGGGTCGTGCAGATGGTGCTCCAGCTCCCCGAGGAGGACTTCCTCTTCCACCGGCTGGTCGGGCGCTTTCTCCACGGGATGTGGCTGTGGATCGTCGTGGGCTCCTTCGTCCTTCTCGCGGCGATCCTCGTGCTCCCGAGCTTCCTGGAGCTGGTGCGGACGGGGGGGACCTACGAGCACTGGTCGCGCTTCATCGCCGCCTCGGTGCTGGTGGGCGTCTCGCTGACGATGCTCGTCGCCCGGGTGCTCGACTACACGCTGGACCTGCTTGCCGCGCGCCTGGCGTTCCTGCGCGAGGAGCCGGCGGCGATGGCCCCGACCCGGCGCGAGGTCGCCTGAAGCGGCTGGACGCGGAGCCTAGTTGAGCGCCTGCGTCGACCTGGCCGCCCGGAGCCAGGCCAGGAGATCCCTGAGCCGCTGGGGGGCGAGCGCGCCGTAGCCCGCGACCGCCTTCTCGGCGGCCTCGCGGGCCTCGTCCAGGCGTCCGGCCCGGGTCGCGTGCTCGGCGACCAGGACCAGGACCGCGGGACTGTCCGGGGCCTCGGCCCGGGCCTGGGAGATGGCCGGCTCGAAGGGCCCCGTCTCGTACCCGTGTGCCGGAAACGCCTGGAGCGCCTTGCCGTACGTCTCCAGCGCCTCCCGGGTCCTCCCGGCGGCGAGCAGGGCCCGAGCGTGGAGGTAGAGCACGACTCCGACCTCGGGAAGCGCGGCGAGGACGCGGCTTGATTCCTCGAGGGCGTCCGGCGCATCTCCCCAGAGGAGCAGGGCCTGCGCCAGCGCGTACCCCGCGCTCAGCGGATCGTGGAGCGCACGCAGCTCTCGTTCGGCAGGCCCGTCGCGCCGGCCGGAGGACCTCTCCGCG
>Ga0335082_10006890_pt1 | contig 12377 bp, 9 predicted proteins | sample Lox_Sample_41_FD_206718 | JGI IMG/M metagenome (GOLD analysis project Ga0335082, IMG submission 206718) | Soil microbial communities from Loxahatchee National Wildlife Refuge, Florida, United States - Lox_Sample_4.1 | ecosystem: Environmental > Terrestrial > Soil > Wetlands | place: USA: Florida...
TCCTTCAGTGACATGCTCAAATATTTTTAAATCGTTTTATTTTTTCACGGCAGTTGAATCTGTCCCACTGCTCTTTGGTTTAGCCTGTTTTGATTTGATATAATCTATCACCATCCAACGCTGACGGGTATCCAACTGAGAAGCATAACTTCCCATTTTATTTTTTCCATAAGTGGCCGAGTAAAACATTTGTCCCTCAGGCATAGCAAGCATACCAGCATCTCCGACAAAATTCTTTGGTGCAGCGGGAAAAGGGCCTTTTCCGTCATTATACAACGGGCCGTTGCCATCTAATTTCTGGCCATGGCAGATACCGCAATTGACCAGGTATAATCTTTCCGCTTCTACCATCTGCTTTTCATCTAAATAAGGGAAGGGATTTTTTATTTGTTTGGATGCTACATAATTCGTTGTATCGCCTTCCTTATCTTTTTCAAGCGGGAAGGGGAATAGCTCTCCTCTTTTGATGGTTCCGGGAACAGGTATATTACTAAAATGAATTCCCTGTTTTTCCAATGCTGCTTTTTGTTCGGCTGTTACAGAATAAGTTTCATAAGCACGACTATAAGCCATATCGGGCATATATACTCTTCCTGGGTTTCGTTTAATATCGCTGCAGCTCACAACGATCATTACCGTAATAAGTATTAATGCAAGGATGGATAATTTCTTCGTCAGCATTTCAATTTTCATTTCGTTTATGCTAATGCAGATGTTTTGTTCTCAAATGGTTTTTCGGTTTTATCGTAACGACCCAGCCACCAGCCTGTTTCAGCATCCTGAACATTTGTTTCTACAGCCCCGATACTTTTAAGAAATGCGCTTATATCTGCTTCGCTTGATTTCGCAGTACACTCGATCACCATCACAAATAAATCGTCAGTTGCTCTCAGATGAAAATGGTGTTTTTTCACGAAGGGCGCCATCTGGCAGAGATAACAAAATGTCAATACCATTCCCACAGAAGCAAATAAAACAGTCAACTCAAAAGTGATTGGGATCCACGCCGGCAGGGAAAAATGAGGTTTGCCTCCGAAATTGATCGGCCAGTCATAAGTAAACACATAACCAATACCGCTGAGCGCAGTAGTGGTTCCGGTGAGTCCATAAATAAACCCGGCTGTATGTAAACTGGTATCCCTCAACCCCATTGCTTTGTCCAATCCATGAATTGGCATAGGCGTATAGATATCATGCATTTTATATCCTGCAGAACGAACTTTTTTTACTGCAGAAAACAAAACCGCCTCATCATCAAAACAGCCAACAACAAATTTTTTTATTGCCATACCCCAACCCCTAAAGGGGAATTTAATTCTAATCCCTACAAAGGATCAGAAAATGAAAAAATAAATTGCAATATATCAAAGGCATTTTCCCTTTCCCCTTTAAGGGAAGGGGTTTAATGCGCATGCGCCATTTCATGTGCGAATTCTTCCGGTGTTTCTCTTTCAGCCTCTCCCATTTTCTCTTTATAATTATCTCCGGCTTTTTTCAAAATATGTTTGATTTCCGCTACCGCAATGACCGGGAAAAATTTTGAGAACAGGAAATAACAGGTAAAAAACAATCCGAATGTTCCCAGATAAAATCCTATTTCATAAATCGTAGGCGTATAATAAGTACTCCAGCTGCTGGGAACATAATCTCTGAAAACGGAAGTAGCAATGATCACAAACCTTTCATACCACATCCCGATATTTACTATCACAGACATAAAAAAAGTAACCGTCAGATTCCTTCTCAGCTTCCGGAACCAAAAGATCTGCGGTGAGATTACATTACAACTCATCATCAGGTAATAGCTCCATCCATAAGGTGAAAAAGGATTCGCCCTTGTCTGGAAAAATGCATAGGTTTCGAATTTATTTTGTCCATACCAGGCGATAAACAATTCGGTGAGATAAGCGCATCCCACAATTGAACCTGTGAGTACAATAATTTTATTCATCACATCGATATGTTCGATGGTGATATATTCTTCCAGCTTCAATACCTTTCTCGTGATTACCAGGAGAGATTGCACCATGGCAAATCCGGAAAATACAGCACCGGCAACGAAATAAGGAGGGAAAATGGTTGTATGCCATCCGGGAATTACTGATGTGGCGAAGTCGAACGACACGATGGTATGAACTGATAATACCAGCGGCGTACTTAATCCCGCAAGTACAAGAGACAAAGCCTCATGCCTCTGCCAGTGTTTGGTAGAACCACTCCAGCCAAATGAAGCAACTCCGTAGAAAAATTTTCTCCATTTCAATTTGGCGCGATCACGGATGGTTGCGAGATCAGGAAGCAGCCCGCAATACCAGAACAATAAGGAAACAGTGAAATAAGTTGAGATTGCAAATACGTCCCATAATAAAGCCGAATTAAAATTGGGCCAGAGAGATCCGCGAGTATTTGGATAAGGCAATACAAAGAATGCAAGCCATACGCGACCCATATGCCAAATGGGAAATTGCCCTGCACAGATCACTGCAAAAATCGTCATCGCTTCTGCTGCGCGGTTCACACCGGTCCTCCATTGCTGACGGAACAATAACAGGATCGCAGAGATAAGTGTACCGGCATGACCAATTCCGATCCACCACACGAAGTTGGTAATATCCCAGGCCCAACCTACTGTTTTATTCAGATTCCATTGGCCAATACCATAAATTACTTCCCGCGTAATAGCAAAAATTCCGAAACAAAGTAATAATATAGCGATCAGGAAACCGGTCCACCACAATTTGCTGGGATTCGTTTCAATTGGTCTTACAATATCTTCCGATATCTGGTGATAGTTCTTATCCCCTTCCACCAATGGAGGCCTGACCTGTGATTCGTACTTTAATAATGCCATGTTTTTTTCTTTTTGTATCTGCCTGCTTAATCCAAATAAAAGCATGACAGATCATCTATGCATTCTTTTCAGCTTTTTCTTCTTTTGCACCTTCTTCTTTTGTCCCTTCTACGACTTCTGTATTCCGTACTTTCGCTAAATAATTTACATTGGGTAACACATGGAGTTCTTCCAGTGAATAAAACAGTCTGTGTGAATTTTCTACTCTTGTCTTCCTGATCTTGCTTTGTCCGTCGTTTACATTTCCAAATACGATTGCTTCTGTCGGACAAGCTTGCTGGCAGGCAGTCTTTACATCTTCCATATCTTTCAAAGGCCTGTTTTCTTTTTTTGCTTTCAGTTTTCCATCCTGCAGACGCTGCACACAGAAAGAACATTTTTCCATAACTCCTCTTGAACGAACGGTTACATCTGGATTCAATACCATTCTTGTCAGATCATCATTCATCATGAGTACAGCTTCATTCAGCTTACCTACTCCCTGTTCATCCTGATTATTGGGGAAGCTGTCTGCACCTGTATAATCGGCCCAGTTAAAGCGACGAACTTTGAAAGGACAGTTGTTTGCACAATATCTTGTTCCGATACAACGATTGTATATCATCTGGTTCAATCCTTCACTGCTATGATTTGTTGCAGCAACCGGACAAACGTTTTCGCATGGAGCATTGTCGCAATGCTGGCATAACATTGGCTGAAATACTGTTTGGATATCATCCGCATCATCCGGATTTCCGCTGAAATAACGGTCGATCCTGATCCAGTGCATATCATGATAGCGCAACACTTCATTCTTGCCAACGACTGGAACATTATTCTCTGCATGGCAGGCAACGACGCAGGCGCCACATCCCACACAGGAATTCATATCTATCGACATGCCCCAGTGAATTCCGGGCTTATCATAATATGGATATAAGGTACCCTGCTTTTCAAAATTGTCCAAACCACCATAAGGTTTTAAATCCTGATCCCTTTCTTCCAAGATAACATTAGGTGATTTGCTGAAATCTTCCAGCGTCAATTCCTTTATAACTTCAGTACGGCCTTCATAACTGCTATGAGTTTGCGGCTGTGCGATCTTGTATGTTTCGTTTGTTTTTTCAATGCTGATATCTGATGCACTCCAGTCAATAGTAGTTCCATTAAAACTGGCTAATGGAAAAGCATTCTTTCCTGCATCAAGGACGGCTCTTCCTATATAGGCCGCTGTATTCTCAGGCTTTGCACTTTGTCTTCCATAACCTACAGCCACAGCGATCACATCGTCGGGAGTTCCAGGAATTGCGAGCATCGGCAGGCTCAATTCCTTATTCCCCGATTTAATTTTGATAACCTGTTTTTCAGGATGCACTTCATATTGATCTGCCTGACGATGATTTTTTAAATCAATATGCTTATCAGTGTTATCTTTTAAAAATTTAGGAGAAACGATCACACAATTATCCCAGTCAGCTTTTGTAATCGGATCCGGTAATTCAAGTAACCATGGATTGTTGGCCTGCTGACCAACGCCGAGAGCTACACTCTGGTATAAAACCAGTTCCAGGTTTCCGCCTTTCTTCATAGAACCGATAGCAGCAGCTGCTTCTGCAGTTTTACTGTTATTGAAAGCAACGGTGACGGGTGTTACAGCAGCTGGTTCGATGACACCATCCTGCAAAGCTTTTTCATAAGCTTCCATTCCACCCAGTTTGCCCACCCAATATTGCCTGAAATAATTTTCGTAAGAAGAATCTTTCCCACTCCATTTCAAGAGTGAATCCTCCAATGCCCTTGTTTTGAACAAAGGAGCAATCGTAGGCTGCATCAGGCTGATATATCCTGCTTTTGGTTCTGCATCACCCCAGCTTTCGAGAAAATGAGGAGCCGGTATCACATATTTGCAGAGCTCTGTGGTTTCATCCAGACGATCATTGAAAGAGATCGTCGCTTTTATTTTTTGAAGAGCTGCTTTGAATTTGTCTGCATCAAAATAATCAAAAGCAGGGTTGGCTCCATAGACGAGCAACGCCCCTACTTTTCCTGCTTCCATATCAGAAACAAGCGACACCATTTCACTGTCGATTCCCTGTCTTGTCTGAATCGCAGATGCCCAACTGATAGTGGTGCCATTTGCGCCAATCGCCTCATTGATGGCATTGACGACGATCTGAACATTTGGATTATTGCTTCCGCTAACGACGAGCGCCTTTCCTTTATTTGCCGATAAATCTTTTGCAACCTTGCTGACAGCAGTTTTCAATTTACTACTGAGAGATGGGGCGCTTACTCCACCACCTAATTCAGCAAGCAATGCCAGTGCAACCGCACCTGTTTCAGAGGGGCGATGCGTATAACGGTTATCCGCATTCGCTCCTGTTAAACTCATCATACTTTCAAACTGGTAATGCTTACTCATTTCAGGATTCTTCTCATCGATCTTTCTTCCCTGTGCATATTGACGGGCAAATTCGATTGGAGATAACCATGTTCCCAAAAAATCGGCGCCAAGGCTGACAATTATTTTCGCATGATCGAAACGGTAAGAAGGAATCGATCTTTTACCGTAGCAAGCTTCATTCGCCAATAATAATCCACTGAAAGAATCAGCATCGTATTGTACATGACGGCTTCCCGGATATTTTGCCAGGAATTCGCCGATAACTTGTTTAGTAGTTGGAGAAGTTATGGTACCTGTGAGCAGAACGAGAGATCCGCTCAATCCACTCAGCGCATCAGCAACCATTTTATCAAATGCTTCAAAACTGCTCACTTCCTGATCTACTCCATTCACCATCTGGACAGGATAACGAAGTCTCGCGGTATCATATAAATCCAAAACAGAAGCCTGGACACGGGCTGATGTACCCCCTTTTGTGATGGATGATAGATCGTTCCCTTCTATTTTAATCGGCCTTCCGTCTCTTACTTTCGCAACAATGGGAACAGCATCTCCACCGGATACATATGTTGTAGCATAATAATTGGCAACACCGGGAATCAGTTCTTCCGGCTTATTGACATAAGGAATTACTTTTTTAACGGGCGTTTCGCAACTCGCAGCCAGAGCTGCAGCGGCAGTACTGAACCCCAAATATTTCAGGAAATCTCTGCGGGGAGTTTTTGCATCGAGGAGCCCCTTACTATCAAGACCCTCCAATGACAATTCCTCATGAAATTCATTTTGGGTTGATTTTTGAAATGCTTCACTTTCATTAAGCTCTCCAAAACTTTGCCAGTACTTTTTTTTCATACCCCAATCCGCCCGAAGGCAGGGCTTTTTAAAATTTCCAGAATCAATTTCAACGCTGGAAATTGTTGGTTAAACAATTATTATTGAATCTATGACTCGAATCGTTCCCGAATTTACTCTCCTGATGCAAGGAGTTTAATAGTGACATTTCTGACATTCAGTGCCTCCAATCTTTTCCACCGTCACACTGTCCATTTTACCTGATTTCAGATCCTGGTGAAATTTCTCATAAATGCTATAGAATTTATTTCCTGCTCCTGTGGAATCAGGAAAATCAACTTTTGTTGTGCGATGACAATTGATACACCATCCCATGCTCAATTCAGAAAACTGTTTTACTTCATTCATTTCCTGTATAGGTCCATGACAGGTCTGACACTGTATTTTGCCAGCACGGATATGTTGTGCATGACTGAAATATACATGATCAGGTAGGTTGTGAATCTTTATCCACTCAACCGGTTTTCCGGGCTGGGTATATTTGCCCGACTTGGGATCATATCCGGTATAACTATATAATTTTTGTATTTCGCCTGTCGCATTTACTTCCGAACCGTCTTCCCTGAACAAAGGTTCTCCATGGTAGTCGTTGATGGCTGCATGGCAGTTCATACAAACATTCAATGAAGGAATACCTGCATGCTTGCTTTCCCAGGCTCCTCCATGACAGTACAAACAACTGATCTGGTTAATTCCTGCATGCACTTTATGCGAATAAAAAATTGGCTGCTCGGGTTGATAATCTTTGGTGCGCCCTAATCCAATTGCGCCCTGCACTACATAATATCCGCCGATCACAAACAAAACCAAAACAAGAAAAGTGATATATACTTTATTTCTGTAAAAAGGAATGGGCTCAGATGCCGGAATCCCTTCCTTATCATCAGAAAGTTTTTTGAGATTACTGTTCACCTGCAATAAAATCAACATGATCACCGCGAGGATCAGTGTCAGCACACCATATAACAATGTATTGTCGCCCTCGACTTCCTTGGTTTGAGGATTATTCGCTCCTCCTCCCGCTGTAGCGGGTTCCGGAGCAGTTTCCACATATTTTAGAATAGCATCAATTTCCGCATCCGACAGATTCGGAAATGTATTCATCGGGGTTTTGCTGAACTGGACATACAAATCATTGAAATACTTATTTCCCGAAGAAAGAACCGCTATATTATTCTTTATCCAGGAATGCAATAATTTCTGATCCGGCACCCTGCTTGTAACTCCTTTTAATGCAGGTCCGGTCACTACTTTGAAAGGACTGTGGCAGCTTGCACAATTCGCCTGGAACAGAGCTTTCCCATCCTGCGCAAATGAAGTACTGGTAATAAAAACTAAAATAGAGGCGGAGAGAAGGATATTGAAAAATATTTTTCGAACAGTTGGTCTTTGATAAAGCATATATACAATCAGTTGTATAAATGTTAAAAATTCTCCTTGAGTCGGTTGCAAAAATAAGTAAGGAAATCAACAAAATATCAACATGTAGAAAAAAATTTTTTCCTTATCCAGACTGCATTTCAGCCGATTATGAATTTTTGATTTTTTGCAATGTCATATTTTTGTCAGTAAATCTGCCGCAAATTTCGCCCGCGAAAACGAAAATTTTTAACTCATTTTTTTGCTACATCTTTACAAAAAACATCCTGTCGCCATTCAAAAAAATTTAGAAGAGATCAGATACTCATGGCAGAAAAAAAATTATTCCCTGTTCACCTACCCATTCATCTTGCAATTTTTGCTTCGGGAAAAGGAACCAATGCTCAAAAAATCATTGAATATTTTGCCTCTTATCCGGATAAAGTGAAGGTCGCATTGATATTATCCAATAATAAAGAAGCGGGAGTTCTTGAAATTGCCCGGAGAGAAGGAATCCCTTCCATTATAATTGAAAAAGAAAAATTTTTCAGGGGAAATGCTTATACCGGAGAGCTGAAAGAAAAAAAAATAGATTTTATTTTATTGGCAGGATTTTTATGGAAGATTCCAAGAGCATTGCTTTCTGCATATCCGAACAGGATCATCAATATCCATCCGGCCTTGTTACCAAAATATGGAGGAAAGGGAATGTATGGTCATCATGTTCATGAAGCAGTGATTGCTGCAAGGGAAAAAGAAAGCGGAATAACCATTCACTATGTGGATGAAGTGTATGATCATGGAAAAATAATTTTTCAGGCAAAATGTGAGGTAACAGAAAATGACAATCCGGAGTCACTTGCAAAAAAAATCAGCTTGTTGGAACATACACATTTCCCCCGTGTAATCAGTGAATTAATCGGAATCAAAATATAGTTAAAAGATAATGATCCAAACCGGTTATTGCCTTTTTGATAGTAATATCACAGTTTAAACCAATTGCTTTTGCGTCATTTTATATACAAGTTCTTATCGGTCTCTGTGTTTCTTCTCCTTTTGATATCCAAAGAGGAGTTGCGGGGACAACAGGTTACCATTCGAGGAACAGTATATAATATGTATCGAACAAGACCACTGGACGCAGTCAGCATTACCAGCAGCTCGGGTCGCGGAACTACTACAGATTCCAATGGAAATTATATATTAGTGGTCGATTTTAAAGATTCTATTTCATTTTCATATCTCGGAAGAACTACCCAGGAATTTGCAGTCAGCTCAATCAATCCGGCCACAGGCTTTGATGTCGCCCTGCATGTCAACCCCACCGAATTGAACGAAGTGCGTGTCGCTCCGCGAAATTATCATCTCGATTCCCTCCGAAACAGGCAGGAATATCAAAAGGTCTTCGATTATAAAAAACCCGGACTGGCACTCACCAGTCCTTCCTCAGGTTTGGGAGTGGGACTTGATTTGGATGCTATTATTAACATGTTCAGCTTTTCAAAAAACCGGCGTATGCTGGAATTCCAACGCAGGCTGATTGAAGAAGAAGAGGATAAATTTGTGGATCACCGGTTTAATCGTTCCCTCGTAAAAAAAATTTCACATCTTGATGGCGATGATCTCGATTCCTTCATGGTCAGATTCAGACCTTCCTACGAGTTCACCAGAAATACTACTGATTATGAGTTTTATGATTATATCAAACTGGCTGCCAGGGAATATAGAAATATAAAATCAAAAAGCGGTGAAATGAAAAAAGAATAACTCTTCGTTCTCCCCGTTTCTGCGGTAATAATTGATTATAACCGTGGAGGCGCGGAGGTTGAAGATAATTTCGTCGATTACGAATACAAGCAGCTCCCTGAAATTTTTCTTATCTTCCATTTACAAACTATGGGATCATTTTAATAATATAAAATCTTCTTCAGTTTGTATTACCCACTACCAAAACAGCTTTGTATGAAGAGAGCTTTTTCCTGTTTTTTGTCCATCCTGTTTTTTTTATCTGCATTTACTCAAACACCGGTTTATCCAACTATTAAAGAAGCGAGCCCTGAATCAGCAGCCATGTCACCGGACCGGTTGAAACGCATAGATCAATTGGTGAATGAATATGTCAATAATAAATGGATCGCAGGCGCTGCAGCCATTATTGTTCGAGACGGGAAAATAGTTTATTATAAGGGACTCGGATTTGATGATATTGACAAGAAAATTCCCATGAAAAGGGATGAAATTTTTCGGATTGCTTCACAAACCAAGGCAATTACAAGCACCGCAGTTTTAATATTATATGAAGAAGGCAAATTTCTGCTCGATGATCCGGTTTCAAAATATATCCCTGAATTTAAAAACCCTAAAGTGGTAGACAAATTCAATCTTGCCGATTCAAGTTATACAACGGTTCCTGCAAAAAGGGAAATTACAATCCGCGATCTGCTCACTCATACTTCGGGAATAGATTATGCAGTGATAGGCAGTAAAACTATGAGCGCAATCTATGCTAAAGCGGGCATCCCTTCAGGCATTGATGGCGGAAACAGAATACTCGGCAATGAAATAAAAAAATTAGGGGTCCTGCCGCTTGCACATCAGCCGGGAGAAAAATGGACTTATGGATTGAATACAGATGTTCTGGGCTATCTGGTTGAGGTGGTATCAGGGATGTCTTTGAATGATTTTTTTAAGAAAAGAATTTTTGAGCCGCTGGGAATGAATGATACCTATTTTTATATACCCACCGAAAAACACAAACGACTCGCAACCTTATATACCGAAGATACTTTGCAACACCTGATGAAAAGTCCACCCATTCAATATGGATTCCATGTAGACTATCCTAACCTGAATGGAACTTATTATTCCGGGGGAGCCGGATTGAGCAGCACTCCATATGACTATGCAATTTTTTTGCAGATGATATTAAATGGTGGAATTTATAATGGTAAAAGAATTTTATCGAGAAATACAATAAGGATGATGACGATGAACCAGATTGGAGATTTGTATGTCGGAGAAAACAAATTCGGACTGGGCTTTAGTATTGCAACGGAAAAAGAGAGTGCCCTTCTGCCGGCACAGGCAGGCACCATTGCCTGGGGCGGTTATTTCAACACTTCTTATTGGGCCGATCCCAAAGAAAAAATCATTGCACTGATCATGACACAAATGTCGCCCAATAGTCATGGTGAGATATTTGATAAATTCAAAGTACTGGTATACCAGTCGATCAATGATTGAGAAATGCCATGAATCCATGGACCATGGTCCATTGACCATAAACCATGGTCTATAATAAATCAATATTATGGATCATCTTGAAAAAGAATTAAAAAAAGAGTTTCAGCTCGAGCGCATGATTTTATTCAGTGATGCTGTTTTTGCTATTGCAATTACTTTACTCATTCTGGAAATCAGGATTCCTGAAATTAGTGGAAATGTTACCGACAAATTATTACTCCAGGCACTGGCGGCGCTAGGCCCGAAATTTGTCGGATTTATAATAAGTTTTATGTTGATTGGCATGTATTGGACCATTCACCATCGCATGTTTGGTTATGTAATCAACTATAATCAGAAACTTTTATGGCTGAATCTTTTTTTTCTTTTTTTTATTATCCTGATGCCTTTCAGCACAGGTTTTTATGGCGAGTATACGGGAGCAGAGCTGATTAAAAATCAATTAAAAGTTCCCATGACTTTTTATGTGTTGAATTTTTGTTTTGTAGGTTTATTCAATTTTATCATGTGGATCTATGTCACCAATCCAAAAAATAAATTGATGTATGCATCTGCGCTTACTAGTGACATGAAATTGTCGAGGGCCAGGGCATTGGTTGTTCCTATTATTTTTTTCTGCATGTTGCCTGTCGCATATTTTTTCAATGTGGCAGTTGCCGTATATATTCCCTTGATGATCCCAATCGTAATGAAAATAGTTCATCGTTTTTACAGAGAAAAGACTGAGTCTATTTCGAAATAATAATTTTCAATTTTAAATGATGAAAAAAATATTCAGTGCATTATTCGTTTTTGTATTTATTTCAGCACAATTAACATTTAGTCAGTCTGCCGCCGCTCCGTCTTTTATTAAAGACAGTCTGGATGTTTATGTGGAGAGAGCCATGAAGGACTGGCAGGTTCCCGGACTGGCAGTTTGTATCATCAAAGATGGACAGGTTGTTTTGATGAAAGGATATGGAGTGAAAGAATTAGGAGGAACCGATAAAGTGGATGAAAATACTTTATTCATGATCGGATCCAATACCAAAGCATTTACCGCAACGGCCCTGGCTACCCTGGATGCCGAAAAGAAATTATCCCTTGATGATAAAGTAACCAAATGGATCCCCGAATTTAAATTAGATAATAAAGCAGCCGGAGAACAGGCAATCATTCGCGACCTTCTTTGTCATCGTATCGGTTTTCGGACATTCCAGGGAGATTTTACCTATTGGACAAGCAATCTTACCCGCAAAGAAGTCATCGAAAAGATGAGTCATATCAAAGCTCATTACCCTTTCAGAACCATCTGGGGTTATACCAATGCTGCATTTCTCACCGCAGGAGAAATTATTCCTAAAGCGACGGGCATCCAATGGGAAGATTTTATCAAGGAAAAAATATTTGTCCCTCTCGGAATGAACAGCACATTGGCATTGAGTAAAGATCTGGCTGCTGCGACGAATAAAGCAGTTCCGCATACCATGGATAACAATGGGAAGCTGGTAAAAATTCCATATTGCAGTATTGATAACCTGGCTCCGGCAGGAAGTATAAGCACTTCTGTAAATGATATGAGTAAATGGATCATTATGCAATTGAATGATGGAAAATCCGATAACAAACAAATAATACCCGCTTCTGCTATCGCCGAGATCAGGAAACCTCATTCCATTGAGGGGGATTGGAAGCCGGCATTTAATGAAG
>Ga0335082_10006891_pt1 | contig 12376 bp, 11 predicted proteins | sample Lox_Sample_41_FD_206718 | JGI IMG/M metagenome (GOLD analysis project Ga0335082, IMG submission 206718) | Soil microbial communities from Loxahatchee National Wildlife Refuge, Florida, United States - Lox_Sample_4.1 | ecosystem: Environmental > Terrestrial > Soil > Wetlands | place: USA...
CGCGCGCGCGGAACAGCACGTACTTGCCCTGCACGCGCTCGCCGTGGAACGTCACCATCACTTCGTTGTCGTCGAACTTGATGGTCTCGTACGTGCCGGTGTCCCATACGCCCATCGTGCCGCCGCCGTACTCACCCTTCGGGATCTCGCCCGCGAAGGTGAGGTACTCCATCGGGTGATCCTCGGTCTGCACCGCGAGATGGTTGCGTTTCGGGTCGGCCGGAATGCCCTTCGGGACCGCCCAACTCACGAGCACACCGTCGCGTTCGAGACGAAGATCCCAGTGCAGCGAACGGGCATGGTGCTCTTGCACCACGAAGCGCGGCTGCTTCTTCTTGCGCGCCCGCGGCGTGGCGCCCTTCGGCTCGGGCGTGGCGTCGAAGTCGCGCTTTGCCGTGTAGTCGTCGAGCTTGCGCGCCATCACTCCACCGTACCGCTGTGCTCGAGTCGTAACCTCGGCCGCGTGCCCGACGCCGTCGTGATCGGAAGCGGACCCAACGGGCTCGTTGCCGCGAACCTGCTCGCCGATCGGGGCTGGGACGTGCTCGTGCTCGAAGCCGCGCCGACACCCGGCGGCGCAGTGCGGTCCGAACCGCTCATCGAATCGGGCTACGTGAACGATGTCTTCAGCGCGTTCTATCCGCTCGCCGTCGCGTCGCCCGTGATCCGACGACTGCGCCTCGAGCACTTCGGGCTCACGTGGCGGCGCGCGCCGCTCGCGCTCGCGCACCCCGCGCGCGACGGCACGTGCCCTGTGTTGTCGACCGATCTCGACGAGACGGCTGCGTCGCTCGACGCGCTCCATCCCGGCGACGGCGACGCCTGGCGTGCGCTCTTCGCGCGGTGGTTGCGCCTCCGCGGCGGATTGCTCGACGGTTTGTTCTCGCCGACCCCGCCGCTACGCGCGACCGCACGGCTGGCGTGGTCGTCACGGATCGACGGTCCCATACGCCTCGCCCGGTTCGCGCTGTTGTCGGCGCGCCGGCTCGGCGAAGAGGAGTTCACGTCGGTCGGCGCGCGCCGTCTCATCGCCGGCTCCACGTTGCACACCGACCTGTCGCCCGAAGCGCCGTTGGGCGGCTTCTTCGGCTTCGTGCTGAACGCGCTCGGACAAGACGTCGGCTGGCCCGTGCCCGAAGGCGGCGCGGGTCGGCTCGCCGACGCGCTCGTCGAGCGGCTTCGGAGCAAAGGTGGCCGAATCGAATGCGATGCCGCGGTCGACCGGATCATCGTCGAGCGGGGGCGCGCAGTCGCGGTGCGGACGCGCAACGAGGAGATCCGCGCGACGCGCGCGGTCGTGGGCGACGTCGACGCACCCCGGCTCCTGCTCCGGCTGGTCGGTGCGCAGCACTTGCCGCCGCGTGTCGTCGACGATCTGCGTCGCTTCGCGTGGGACGGCGCGACCGTGAAGGTCGACTGGAACCTCGACGGTCCGATCCCGTGGGCGGCGCCTGACGCGCGGCGGGCGGGCGTGGTGCATCTCGCCGACGACGTCGACGCCATGACCGCGTACACGAGCGAGGTCGCGCGTGCGTTCCTACCCGCGCATCCGTTCGTCCTCGTGGGCCAGCAGTCGATGACGGACCCGACCCGCATGCCGTCGGGCAAGGAAACGGCGTGGGCGTACACGCATGTGCCGGTCGACGTCCGCGGCGATGCCGCGGGTGAGATCGCGATGCCGTTCGACGTTTCCGCGCTCGAACGGTTCGCCGATCGCATGCAAGCCGAGATCGAGGCGCGCGCGCCGGGCTTCACCGCGCTCGTGCGCGGCCGCCACGTGATGGGTCCGGCCGACTTGCAAGCGCGGAACGCGAACCTCCACGCCGGCGCGGTCGGTGGCGGCACCGCGGCCCTGTTCCAACAGCTCGTGTTCCGCCCCCTCCCGTCGCTCGGCCGCGCCGAGACCCCGATCCGCGGGCTGTACCTCGCGTCCGCGAGCGCGCACCCCGGACCGGGTGTGCACGGCGCATGCGGTGCGAATGCGGCACGCGCCGCCGTGTTCCACGACGCGTTGCGGCGCATCCGCCTCTGAGCCACGCCGGTGCGGAGTGCGAGACGGCGAATCCCTACTGGACTTGTCGGGATTCACGCCCTAGCGTGGCGACGACCAGCCAAAACGTGCGCAAAGGAAACCGACATGACGAACGACGCCTGGGGTCTCGAGACTCGTCTGGTCCACGCGGGTACCGAGCCCGATCCCACTACCGGCGCGCGGGTGACGCCGATCTACCAGACGACCTCGTTCGTGTTCCGCGACACGGCGCACGCCGCGGCGCTGTTCGGTCTCGAAGAGCTCGGCATGATCTACACGCGGATCATGAACCCGACGCAGGACGCGCTGGAGCAGCGCATGACCGCCCTCGAAGGTGGCGTCGGCGCGCTCGCAACGTCGAGTGGCCAGGCCGCACAGGCGATCTCGTTGCTCTGCCTCGCCGAGAACGGCGGACACATCGTGTCGAGCGCGTCGCTCTACGGCGGAACCTATAACCAACTGCACTACACGTTTCCGAAGCTCGGCATCGAGGTGACGTTCATCGACGATCCCGACGACCTCGACGCGTGGAAGCAAGCCATCCGTCCGAACACGAAAGCCTTCTACGGCGAGAGCATCGGCAACCCCAAGGGCGACATCTTCGACTTCGAAGGCATCTCGAAGGTCGCGCACGACGCCGGCATCCCCGTCGTCATCGACAACACGCTCGCCAGTCCGGCGTTGCTGCAGCCACTGCAATACGGTGCCGACATCGTCGTGCACAGCGCGACGAAGTTCATCGGTGGTCACGGCACGTCGATCGGCGGCATCATCATCGACGGCGGCCACTTCGACTACGAGAGCACCGGCCGCTTCCCGAACTTCACCGAGCCCGACCCGAGCTACCACGGCCTGGTGTTCTCGCAACTGCCACCCGAGTTGTTCCCGGCGCGCTTCATTCTGAAGTGCCGTCTGCAGTACCAGCGCGACTTCGGCGCGGCGATCGCGCCGTTCAACTCGTTCCTGTTCCTGCAAGGGCTGCAGACGTTGAGCTTGCGCATGGAGCGGCATTCGCAGAACGCGCAAGCCGTTGCCGAGTGGCTCGAGGGTCGCGACGAAGTGGAGTGGGTCGCGTACCCGGGTCTGAAGTCGAGCAAGTGGTATGCGCGCGCGCAGAAGTACTTGCCGCACGGCCAGGGCGCGATCATCGCGTTCGAGTTGAAGGGGGGCGTCGAGGCCGGCAAGAACTTCATCGACAACCTCGAGTTGTTCAGCCACCTCGCGAACGTCGGCGACGTGCGCAGCTTGGCGATTCACCCGGCGAGCACGACGCACCAGCAGCTGGAGCCGGCCGAGCAACTCGCGACCGGCGTGACGCCGGGCCTCGTGCGGTTGTCGGTGGGTATCGAGACGCTCGCCGACATCATCGCCGACCTCGAAGCCGGATTGCGCGCGGCGAAGTCGTCGTAGCCGAACCCCCGCGTGGCCGACAAGCACATTCCCGTAACGGGTGCATGGCGCCCCAGTGATCCGCCGGGGCGCCGCCAATTCCTCACGGTGTGCGACGACCGTCCGCTCGCGCTCCGAGCGGGTGGCACGTTGTCGGATGTCACCGTCGCGTACGAGACGTGGGGAACGCCGAACGCCGGTCGTTCCAACGCGATCCTCGTTCTGCACGCGCTGACCGGCGATACGCACGCGACCGGTCCGGTCGAGCCGGGTCACGTACAGCTGGGCTGGTGGGATCGACTCATCGGCCCGGGCTGTCCGATCGACACCGACCGGTTCTTCGTCGTGTGTCCGAACGTGCTCGGCGGTTGCCAAGGAACGACCGGTCCGTCGTCGATCGATCCCTCGACTGGTGCGCCGTACGGCTCGCGCTTTCCCGTGACGACGATTCGCGATCAGGTCGACGTCGAACGCGCGCTCACCGACGCGCTCGGCATCGACGTGTGGTACGCGGTCGTCGGCGGTTCGATGGGCGGCCAACGTGTGCTCGAGTGGGCGGTGAAGTACGCGCCGCGTGTCGAGCGCGCAATCGTGATCGCGTGCGGCGCCGAGGCGACGGCCGAGCAGATCGCGCTGTGCTCGTTGCAGATCCGGGCGATCGAAGCCGACCCGTTGTTCAACAACGGCGATTACTACGAACAACCTGAAGGTCCCTGGAGAGGCATGTCGCTGGCGCGGGGGATCGGGCAAGTGAGCTACCGCTCCGAGCCCGAGCTCGACGAGCGGTTCAACCGCGGCCACCAGAACGACGAGCACCCCTTCACGGGCGGGCTCTACACCGTGGAGTCATACCTGGAGTACCACGGCGAGAAGCTCGCCCACCGCTTCGATGCCAACACCTACATCACGTTGTCGCGCGCGATGAACCATCACGACGTGGGTCGGGCCCGCGGCGGCCTCGGACCCGCGCTCGCCCGTATCACCGCCGAGGTGACGATCGCGGGGATCTCGAGCGACCGGCTCTACCCGCTGCGGTTGCAGCACGAGCTCGCCGATCTCATCCCCCGGAACAAGGGAGTCGAGGTCGTCCGGTCGCTGGCCGGGCACGACGGGTTCCTGACCGAGACCGACGCCATCGGAGAGATCCTGGGCGGCGCCCTGGCCTGAGCCGGCGGACTCCGCGGCCCGTGGCGGGGCGGACGGGTTCCGGGGCCGACGACCCGTCCGGTCGGAATGTGCCGAGAGAACCCTTCCCCGAGGGGTCGGGCGGCGCGACAATCGGTCCAGCAATCGGAGGTACACGAGGGCGCGGCGTCAGGCTGGTGCGGGCCGGCGCCGGGCACCTCCGACTCCAGCGGGCGGAGCAAACGGGCGAGACACATCGAGTGGCGTGTGTCCAACAGTGGGATTGAGCCGGGCGGCGATCCGCAGGATGTTCGCGGCGACGAAACATACGCCGACGCTCTGACGCGCCGCGACGACCGTCTCGCGGGCTACCGCTTGCGCACAGTGCGTATCGGGACGTGGACGACGTGGCTCACGTTGTTCGCGCTCGCCGGATTCGTGTTGCTGCCCGGTCACGGTCCGATGCACAGCGCCTGGGTCGGCGCGTTGCTCTTGTCGGGCGCGGCGGGCGCGATCGTCGTTGCGCTCGCGCCGTGGCGTCGCATGTTCGAGTCGTCGCTCGGTCAGTGGGCGATGTACTTGTGGGCTGCATTCGACATCATCCTGATCAGCGGCGCAGTCGCCGCGACGGGCGGCGGCCGCTCCGAAGTGTGGTGCGTGTTCGCGCTGACGACGTTGTTCATCGCCGCGTCGTATCCGGTGCGCGACCAAGCTGCGCTCCTCGGATTCACCGCGCTCGGCTACACCCTCGCACTCTGGGCTGCCGGATGGCACGTGACGGCCGGACCACTCCTGCTGCGCGCGTCACTGCTGTTGATCGTGTTCCTCATGGCGCGATTCCTCGCGCGGGAGCTGCGACTCGAGATCGAGCTCCGCGGTCAGACTGCGCTGCGGGCGCAGCTCGCCGAGAGCGAGGCGCGCCGCACGCAATGGTTCCGCGCGCTGGTGCAGGACTCCGCCGACGTCGTGACCTCGTTCGACGTCGAGGGCGTCTTGCTGTACGTCAGCGCGGCCGCTCGCGAGTTCGGTTACGACCCCGACTCGCTCATCGGCACGAACGTGCGCACGCTCGTCCACCCCGACGACGTCGATCGAGTCGTCGAGAAGATCACCGAGCAGATCGAAACGGGTAGCCGGGCAACGCCGATCGAGTACCGGATTCGCTGCGCCGACGGATCATGGCGCTACGCCGAAGGTATCGCGACCAACCTGCTCGAAGAGCCGACGGTCAACGCGGTCGTTGTGAACGCACGCGATGTCACCGCGCGTAAGCGGGCCGAGCTGCTGGCCGCGAGTCAAGGAAGCGTCTTGAGCAGGATCGCGGCGGGCGCACGGATCGAGGAAGTGCTCGGGCTCGTGCGCGTGCTCGTCGAGGACCTGACCGGCGCGCGGTGCACGATCGTGGTCAACGGTCCCGACGCAGCGGCCCGAATCGAGGGTCCCGACGACTCCGACTCGGGTTGGTCGCGCGAGATCATGCAGGGCGACTGCGCGTTACTGGGCGCGGTGCGTCTGCATTTCGCGAGCCCGCGCTTCGCCACGAGCGACGACCGGCAGGTCGCGGAAGTCGCCGCGAACCTGACCGCGATCGCGCTGGAGCGCGACGCGGCCGAGTCGCGTCTCGCGCACCAAGCGCGGCACGACTCGCTGACGGGCCTGGCGAACCGGCAGGTGTTGGTGAATACCTTGGAGCACGCGCTGACGAGCGCGAGCAGTCACGAGACGATCGCTGTGCTCTTCGTCGACCTCGACGGCTTCAAGGAGATCAACGACAACTTCGGTCACCACATCGGCGATCAGGTGCTCGTCGCGCTGGGTCACCGACTCGCCGCCGCGTTGCGGATGCACGACGTGATCGCGCGATTCGGCGGCGACGAGTTCGTGGCATTGTGCCGTGTCGACGGTCAGGACGAAGCGTTGTATCTCGCGGAGCGCATTCTCACGCGTGTCCGCGAGCCGATCACGCTCGGCGCCAACCGGGTGAACCTCGACGCGAGCATCGGCGTCACGATCGCGTCCGTATACTCCGACGACGGTCCCCGCTGGGTGGTCAATGCCGCGTGGGTGCAAGCCGCGGCCGACGAGCTGCTGCGCCAAGCCGACACCGCGATGTATCGCGCCAAGCAGAGCGGGGGTGGCCGGACCGAGCTCTACGTGAGCGATCCGCCGCCGAAGCCGCGGTTGCGCGCAGCCGGCGACGACGACTGACCACAGCCCCGTGAGCGTCGTTCCTGGTCGGCGCCGTTGTGCACAACGGGCCGGGTTATCCACCTGAAAGTCACAGGGTTGTCCACTTCCTGCCCACAGGCCGCGAGGATCACACTCCTCGAATGCGGGGACCGCTCGAATCCGAGCTGATCGAGGCCACGACGGCACCCGAGTGGCAGCGCGACGCCGAATGTGCCCACTACTCCGGCATCGTCGATTTCTTCCCGTCACGCGGTGAGTCCGCGCACGACGCGAAAGCGGTATGCGCGGTGTGTCCCGTGAGCGACGACTGTCTCGAGTTCGCGTTGCGCATGCGCATCACGCATGGCGTGTGGGGTGGGATGACCGAACGCGAGCGACGCCAAGTTCGACGCCGCCGCTTGCGCGTCAGGCGGGACTCGCCCGCGTACTAGGCACGCCACGCGCCACGCGCCACGCGCCACGCGCCACGCGCCACGCGCCACGCGCCACGCGCCACGCGCCACGCGCCACGCGCCACGCGCCGCGTGCCGAGTGTGTCGGCGCGCACATTCGTGGTGTCGGCGCCGAAACGGAGAACGGTCGGAGTCCGGCGCACCCTCGTTGGAGGTCCGGTGGAACGCACCGGCTTCAACGAGAAGATCATCATGATCCGCTTCCGTTCCGTCGCCCGTGTGTCGCTCATTGCCGTCACTGGCCTCCCGCTTTGCACTGCATGTGGGACCGGCAATGGCGCCGCGACTGCGAAGTCGACACACACAACCAGGACCAACAGTACGCCGAGACGGTGACTGCCGGGTGTCAGTCTCGCGCGCCGTCTTCAGTCGATGTGAGCCGGGATCGAGGTGACGACCGTCCCTTTCCGGAACAAGAGGCGCCCCTTCAACAAGAGCGCGCTCTGGTTGTGCAGCAGTTGGTCCCACCAATGGTGGACGACGAACTCGGGTACGACGACGGTCACAACATCGTGACCCCAGCGGGCGTCGAGCTCCTCGACGTACCGGAGCACCGGCTTGGTGAGCTCGCGATACGGCGATGCCACGATGTCGAGCGGCACGTCGAATCCGTACGCCCGCCACGTGTCGGCCATCTGATCGGCTTGCGCGCCGTCGAACGACACGTGGACCGCGTGCAGGTAATGCGGTTGCAGTGACTTTGCGTATGCGATCGCCTCGAGCACGCCCGTGTGAACCCGGCCCGGGACGAGCACCACGACTGTGTGCACGATGCGCGGCAGCGGCGTGCCGGGTTCGACCGCCAGTGCTTCGTCGACGCGGTCGTAGTGCCGCTTGATCGACACGAAGAGCAGCACGAGTGCGGGGATGACGAGCGTTGGGATCCACGCACCCTCGCTGAATTTGGAAACGACGACGACGACGGTCACGACCGCGGTTGCCGTGGCGCCGACTGCGTTGATTGCGAGTCGCCCTTGCCAGCGCGGCGTGCGCAGGCGCCAGTGGTGCACCACCATGCCGGCTTGCGAGAGCGTGAACGACATGAACAGTCCGACCGCGAACAGCGGGATCAACGCGCTCACGTCGCCGTTGAACGCGACGAGCAACCCACCGGCAGCGAGAGCGAGCACGAGCACGCCGTTCGACAGCACGAGGCGGTCGCCGCGGTTCGCGAGCTGGCGGGGCAGGAAGCCGTCGGTGGCGACGATCCCGGAGAGACGGGGGAAGTCGGCGAACGCGGTGTTCGCCGACAGGGTGAGGATCGCGACCGTCGAGATCTGCAGGAGGATGTAGAGCGGTCCGTTTCCGAACACGGCGTGGCCCATCGTCGACAGGATCGTCTGATCGGGGCTGAGCGTCGGGCGCAAGCGCACTGCGAGCACCGCGATGCCGAGGAACAGCGCGCCGAGGATCGTCGCGACCCACGTGAGCGTGATCGCAGCGTTGCGCGATTCCGGCGGCCGGAACGCCTGGATGCCGTTCGAGATCGCCTCCACGCCGCTCAACGCGACCGCACCGGACGAGAACGCGCGCAGCAAGAGGAAGGTCGTTGCGCCGGCCAGCACCGCCGTGTTTCCGGTGAAGTGCGTGAGCGCGTGGTGGTTGACCGGGAGTTGGTGCAGGTTTCCCGTCGCGTACTGGAGCAAGCCCCAGCCGACGAGCAGCGTCATCATCACGATGTACGTGTACGTCGGTGGTGCGAACAGCCGACCCGATTCGCGTACGCCGCGCAGGTTGGCGATCACGATCAGGGCGAGGAGCAGGAGTGACAGCTCGACCTGGTAGCCGCGCAGTGCCGACACCGCGGACGTGATCGCGGCAACGCCGGCCGCGATCGAGACCGCGACCGTCAGCGTGTAGTCGACCATCAGCGCGGCCGCGGCCGTGAGCGACGCGCCGGTGCCGAGGTTCTCGCGGCTCACGATGTAGGAGCCGCCGCCGCTCGGGTACGCGTACAACGTCTGGCGGTAGCTCACCGTCACGATCGCGAGCAGCGCGATCACGACGAGCGAGATCGGCACGAGATAGTCGAGCGCCATCATCCCGGCGGCGGGAACCAGCACGACGAGGATCTCTTGCGTCGCGAACGCGGTAGACGCGACCGCGTCGGTGCCGAAGACGGCGAGCGCGACCCGCTTGCTGAGCCGCTGCTCGCCGAGCTTCTCCGACGCCAACGGCGATCCGATGAGGATGCGCTTCACGACCGAGTACACGTGCGCCAGCCTGACATGACGGGCGTCGGACGGCGTGGAATGTCCAGGGCGCGCGTTTCAGCGCTCCGGTTCTGCTTCCCACGACGTGAGCTGCGCAGCGAGCCGTTCGGCGCCGAGCCGGGCGAGCGACCGTTCGAGAGCCGCGACGACGACTGTCGACCGCGCAGGTGCGCATCCTGGCGGAAGAGGTGATCGAGCCGACGCGCGCACCCGATGCGCCGGCCGATCTCGTGCCGGCCACGCCGTTCGACGTCGACCTAGTACGTGCCGGTCTCCCGCTCCCGGGCCGTTTCGGTCGAGCCGACTTGCGCGGTTGTGCGTCTCGATCGCTCAGCAACTGCACAGCCGGTTGACAGCTCCAGCCCCGGGGTGGCGTGTTTCACTCGTTTTCGAGAAGACACGCTGAGGGGAAGACATGAATCTCAAGCAAGCAGCCCGCCGGCTCGGAGTGCACTACCAGACCGCATATCGATGGGTGCGCGCGGGGCAGCTTGCGGCGTTGCGCGTGGGCGCGACGTACGACATCTCGGAACAAGCGATCGAGAAATTCATGAATGAACGCGAAGCCGAGCGATCGGCCTCGGTCGCGTTGCGGATGGCGTTCCCTTCCCCGGCGACCAACCGCAGCGAGCTTGCCCGGGCCGCGAACGACGCGTACTGCGCGATGGTGTTGAGTCCGACCGCCGTGTTCGAAGTGGTCTCGGACGGCCTCGCTCGCGTGCTCGGCGGTCTTGCGATGCTGCAAGTCGTCGGCTGCGACGGCGCCCTCGATACGCGCGCCATCCACCACAACGACGTGCAGCGGCTCGGTGTCGCGTGGACCGAGGTCGAAGCATTCGCACGTTCCGTGACGGAGATGCATGTGCGCGCCGCCATCGCGACCCGTAAACCGGTCCGTGTGCACCACCTGCCGCAAGATCAAGTGCGTGCCCACACGCCGCCGGAACTCGTGCAGTATCTCGACGACGCCCGCCCGCACACGCTGTTGTCGGTTCCCGCGCTGCACCGCGATCAAGTGCGCGCGGTGATCACGATGGTGCGCGACTTCCCGAACCCGCCATACTCCGACGACGACGTGACGTTGGTCGGTGTGCTGGCCGCGATCGTCGGCGCCGCGATCGTGCGCTGCTCGGTGCACGAGGACGCATGGGATAGACGGCGCGTGCTGATGGCGAAGCTCGCGAGTGTCGACCCGCAGTTCCAACAGCTGCCCGATCTCGACCCGTGCGGCCCGGCCGAGCTGATTTGCGCGCCCGACGGCCAGATCGTGTCCGCCAATCGCGCCGCGGGTGAGCTGGGCGCAATCGACCCCAGCGAGCTCGTCGGCATGACGTTGACGGAACTGCCCGTCGACGAAGAGCAGAGCCGAGAGCGTGAGCTCCTGCGCCGGCTCTCGGCCGGCGAGCTGTCGTACGCCGACGCGGTGCGAACGGTCGAGCTCGGCGACGGCACGCGGGAGCTGCTCGCCGTACACCGCGGCATGGTGCGCAACGCGGCGGCGGAACCAACGGCGATCGTGATCGTCGCCGACCGTGTACCGATGCCCGACCTCGGACCGGGATTTCGCGTCGCGTCGTAGCCCCCGGCGCGCCTACACCCGGCTGAGTCCCGTGCCGATAAAGGCGGGGATCGGCGACAACTCAGCGAGCGCGGATCATGGGCTTGTTCGACACGATCACGATCGGTGATCGACGCGGTCAGGTGAAGTGCGTAGGGCGAACGTGTGCGACCTTCGGGGTGGGCGACGGGGTCACCCTGTATCGGCAAGTCGACGCAGCGGAGAAGGCGCTTCGGCTCGAGGCGGCCACGGGTGACGAGGCCATCGGAGACGCGCTGGCAATATCGACCGGCGAAGCGACCGAGATTCGCGACTTCCAGATCGTGATGCAAAGCCTGTCGGGCGCCCACTCGTACGTCGTCGTGCGCGACGGCGTCCTCGTGGATTGGCGCGACGACCCCGCCCCTGACCTTCCGCAGGTCGGCAACCGGGGTCGTGACTTCGACGAGCACAATCGTTCGACGGGCTTCGAGATCGTCGGGTAAGCCGCCGTCAAGGCCACTGCTGCAGTCGTCGATCACGCGGTATGCAGTTTTCGGTGGTCGTTCCGGCGCATAACGAGGAACGTTGGATCGGCCACGGTCTCGCGACGATCGCAGCAGCCCGCGCGCGCTACGCCGGCCCGGTCGAGACCATCGTCGTCGCAAATCGCTGCACGGATGCGACCGCTGAGATCGCGCAGCGCATGGGCGCGCGTGTCGTGGAGAACGACGCGCGCAACATCGCGGCGGTTCGTAATGCGGGCGCGGCGGCCGCTACGGGCACCGCGTTGGTGACGATCGATGCGGACTGCTTGATGGCGCCGAACGCGTTGGTGGAGATCGCGCGGCTGTTGCAGTCGGGACGGTTCGTCGGCGGTTAAACGAAGGTCGTCCCGTCGCGATCCTCTGCGGGCATCCGCGCGACGTATGCACTCGTGCGCGTGATGACGCTCATGACGCGGCTCAGCGGCGCGATGTTCTGGTGTGACCGTGCCGATTTCGACGCGGTCGGCGGCTTCGACGAGGGCCGGATCCTCGCCGAGGACCTCGACTTCGCACGTCGTCTACGCGCCCACGGGCGGCGGACGCGCCGCAGCTTCGTGGAGCTGCGCGTGGCGCCGGTTGTCGCGTCGACCCGGAAGTTCGACGAGTTCGGCGATTGGCACATGTTCAAGATGGCGACCGAGCTGCGCGCAATTCGAGCCGCGTACCAAGGGGTCGACACCGGCTGGGCCGATCGGTACTTCTTCGACTTCAACGCCGACGAGAGCCGGGAACGGGGACCGCGCTAGGTGTGCCGGGTCAGGGTGGATGCGTGTCCGTCGACGGTGACGCAGATGTTGGCGGTCCGGGCGAAAACCGATGCGCGACGATTTTTGGCCGGCGCGGACGCCGGGGTTGTACGCTTCCGGGCGTTTCGTCGGATCGGAGGAATC
>Ga0335082_10006892_pt1 | contig 12374 bp, 11 predicted proteins | sample Lox_Sample_41_FD_206718 | JGI IMG/M metagenome (GOLD analysis project Ga0335082, IMG submission 206718) | Soil microbial communities from Loxahatchee National Wildlife Refuge, Florida, United States - Lox_Sample_4.1 | ecosystem: Environmental > Terrestrial > Soil > Wetlands | place: USA...
GTAATAGAGCAGCTCGTCGTGGTCCTCGGGTTCGTAGAGCTGCCCGAGGGCGGAATAGATGCCGACCTGGCGGAACAAGGTCTGCATGCCGAAGGTGCGCGCCTCGTCGGCGACGATGGGCACGATGCGCTTGCCCAGCACCGGGTCCTTCAGCAACTGCGCCAGCATCTGCACGAACGCCATGGTGGTGGACTGTTCGCGCGCATTCGAGCCGTCGAGGATCTTGCCGAACTGCGCCAGCGCCGGCACCGCGAGCCTGGGCGCCACGCTCGAACGCGCGGGCAGATAGCCGCCCAGCGACCGGCGGCGCGCGTGCAGGTACTTCATCTCCGGCGCATCCGCCGCCGGTTTGAAGAAGCGTACCTGCTCGATGTCCTCGTCCGACAGCGGCAGGGAGAAGCGGTCGCGAAACGCGCGCAGCGCCTCGACGTCGAGCTTCTTCTGCTGGTGGGTGCTCATCTTGCCCTGGCCCCAATGGCCCATGCCGTAGCCCTTCTTCGTCTGGGCGAGGATCACCGTCGGCTGGCCGCTGTGGTGCATCGCCGCGTGATAGGCGGCGTAGATTTTCACCGGATCGTGCCCGCCGCGGCGCAGTCTGTCGATATCGTCGTCCGACATGTGCGCGACCAGCGCCTGCAATTCCGGATACTTGTTGAAAAAATGCTCGCGGTTGAAGCGGCCGTCGGTGGCCGCGTAGGTCTGGAATTCCCCGTCCACCGTCTCGTGCAGGCGTTGCAGCAGAATGCCATCATCGTCGCGCGCAAACAGCGCATCCCAGTCCGAGCCCCACAGCAGCTTCACCACATTCCAGCCCGCGCCCGCGTACAGCCCCTCGAGTTCCTGGATCACCGAGCCGTTGCCGCGCACGGGGCCGTCGAGCCGCTGCAGATTGCAGTTGACGACGACGATCAGGTTGTCCAGGCCCTCGCGCGCCGCCAGCGACAGCCCGGCGAGCGACTCCGGCTCGTCCATTTCGCCGTCGCCGACGAAGGCCCATACCTTGCGCCCGGCGGTATCGAGAATGCCGCGGCCGGCCAGGTATTTCATGAAGCGCGCCTGGTAGATCGCCTGGATCGGCCCCAGGCCCATGGAACCAGTCGGAAACTGCCAGAAATCGGGCATCAACCAGGGGTGGGGATAGGACGACAGGCCCTGGCCCTTGTGCGAGGGCGAATCGGGAATCGCGCCGGCCGCGTGCACCGGGTCGGCCGCCATGCCGGTCTCGCGCCGGTAATGCGCAAGCTGCGCCTCGCTCAGGCGCCCTTCGAGGAACGCCCGCGAATAGACACCGGTGGCCGAGTGCGGCTGGAAATAGACCAGGTCGCCGGCGCGCGCGCCCTGCTGCGCGCCGGCGCGAAAGCAATGGTTGAAGCCCACCTCGAACAGGTCCGCCGCCGAAGCGTAGCTGGCGATGTGGCCGCCGAGTTCTGGATGCGCGCGGTTGGCGCGCACCACCATGGCGAGCGCGTTCCAGCGCACGATCGAGGACAGGCGCTGTTCCAATTCGAGATTGCCGGGGAATTGCGGCTGGTCGGCCAGGCCGACGCTGTTGTGGTAGGGCGTGTTGAGCACTGGCGGCAGCTGCACCCGCCGCTTGCGCGCATGGTCGAGCAGGCGGCGCAGCAGATAGGTCGCGCGCTCGCGGCCTTCGGCCTCGACCATGGCGTCGAAGGCTTCGAGCCATTCGCGCGTCTCGCGCGGGTCGGAATCCTTGGGATTGACGCGCCAGAACGAGGAGGAATCCAAGTCGGACAAGTCGGTCATAGTAGTTCCTTGGAGCTCAATTCAATATTCGGGAATCAGGGCAAGAATGCACGCACGGCCGTCTCGCTCGCCTCCCACAGCGCGCGCGCCAGCGCCGGATCGCGCGCCGCGGCCGAGCATTGCGCCTCGCGGCAGCTATTGAAATACTTGCCGCTCGTTCCGGCCACGGCATCGGAGGTGGCAAGATACACCGAAGTGCGCGCGCCCTCTTCCACCGGACTGCCGGCCATCGCGAACGCGCCGCGCAGCAGCTTGGTGTCGATCACGCCGGGATGCAGGCAATTGGCAGTCACTTTACCTGCGGCCAGGCGCCGGGCGAGTTCGGCGGTAAACAGCACATTGGCCAGCTTGGAGGCGCAATAGGCGTCGTAGCCGGAGTAGCCGTTGCGCATACGCAGGAACGATGGCGCAGCAAGATCGAGGCCGCCCGAGCTGTGAACCATGGAGCTAACGGTCACGATACGCCCGGCCGGCGCCGCCTGCACCAGATCGAGCAGCAGGCGGGTGAGCAGGAACGGCGCGAAGTGATTGACCGCCATGGTCATTTCGAACCCGTCCTCGCTCACGCGGCGCTGGGTCTGCATTACGCCAGCGTTGTTGATCAGCACGTCCAGCGCCTGGCACTGGCCGCGCACCTGCTGCGCCAAGCCGGCAATTTCGCGCATGCGCGACAGATCTGCCCACACCGGCAACGTGTCGCGTTTTGCCGCGCCCGCTGCAAGTTGCGCGGCAACGCGCTCGGCCTTGCCGCGATCGCGCCCGTGCACCAGCACGCGGTGGCCTGATGCCAGCAACTGCCGCGCGGTTTCGCGGCCGATGCCATCTGTGGCGCCTGTGACCAGGATGGTTTTCGCGTTCATGCGGTGGAGCAATCCAATCGGCAAGGCGCGCGGCCTCCGGTCAGCCCGAAACCGAGGCGTCAATGCCAGCCCACGGCCGGAACGCCGATCTTGGGGCCGCGCCGGCTTTGGGTCCCTGGCGGACAAACCGACCCGTTATCAGGTTAATCCTTACTTTAAGAGTATGCCAGATGCGCGCCGTCAATCTTGTTCCATTTCCCCGTTTACAGGCGCGTTCAATCGCACTAGACTGAGTTTTGCAAATTTTGACGAAATTCGTCAATTCCCCAGCTTTTTGCCGAGCCCGCAACAACATCAAACAGGAGATCAAGCCATGCAGAAATCGCTGTATATAGACGCCAATAAATGTACGGGCTGTCTGCAATGCGAGATGGCGTGTTCCTACGAGAATTACGGCGTCTTCAATATTTCCAAGTCGCGCATCAAAGTGTTCAACTTCGAGCACGCGGGACGCAAGGTGCCGTATACCTGCACCCAGTGCGCCGAGGCCTGGTGCCTGCACGCATGCCCGGTGGAGGCAATCAAGATTGACGCCGCGACCGGTGCCAAGATCGTCAACGACGCCACCTGCGTCGGGTGCAAGGTGTGCACAATCGCCTGCCCCTTCGGCACGGTGAACTACGTCGCCGAGACCGGCAAGGTCCAAAAATGCGACCTCTGCGGCGGCGATCCGGCCTGTGCCAGCGCCTGCCCGACCGGCGCGATCACCTACGTCGATTCGAACTGGACCGGGCTGGAGAAGATGCAACAGTGGGCCAGCAAGACCGATACCCTGCCGCGCGCCAGCGCTTAAAAGGAGACAGCCATGGGATGGACACGGAAAATTCTGCGCGTTGATCTGACCAAGGGCACGTGCAAGTCTGAGCCGCTCAATATGAAATGGGCGCAGGAGTACTTGGGCCAGCGCGGGCTCGCGACCAAGTATTTCGTCGAAGAGGTGGATCCGAAAGTCGATCCGCTCTCCCCCGCCAACAAGCTGATCATGGCCACCGGACCGCTCACCGGGACGATGGCTTCAACCGGCGGACGCTACTCGGTCATCACCAAGGGCGCGCTCACCGGCGCCATCGCCTGCTCCAATTCAGGCGGCTATTTCGGCGCAGAAATGAAATTTGCCGGCTGGGACATGGTGATTTTCGAGGGCAAATCCCCCAAGCCGGTCTATCTCGCGATCGAGGACGACAAGGCCGAATTGCGCGATGCCGGGCATCTGTGGGGCAAGACTGTGTGGCAGACCGAAGAGATCATCAAGAAGACCCATCAGGATCCGCAAGTGCGCGTTGCGAGCATCGGCCGTGCCGGCGAAAACGGGGTGCTCTACGCCTGCGTAGTCAATGACCTGCACCGCGCCGCCGGCCGTTCCGGCGTGGGCACGGTGATGGGCTCGAAGAACCTGAAAGCGGTTGCGATTCGCGGCACCAAGGGCGCAGGCGGGATCAGGGATGGCAAGGCATTCATGAAAGCCGCCACGGCCGCGAAGAAGGTGCTCGCCGACAATGCGGTCACCGGCCAAGGCCTGCCGACCTACGGCACGCAGGTGCTCATGAATGTGATCAACGAGATGGGAGCGCTGCCCACGCGCAACCACCGCGACGTGCAATTCGAGGGCGCGCGCAAGATTTCCGCAGAGGCGATGGCGGAAAAGCGGCCGACCGACGGCAAGTCAAATCTGATTGCCAACGCCGCCTGTTTCGGCTGCACCATTGCCTGCGGCCGGGTGGCGAAGATCGACGAGACGCACTTCAGCGTGGTCAACAAACCGGAATATTGGGGTGCCACCGGCGGCCTCGAGTACGAGGCCGCCTGGGCCTTGGGCGCAGCTAACGGCGTGGCCGATCTCGATGCGCTGCACTATGCGAACATGATTTGCAACGAGGAAGGGTTCGACCCGATCACTTTCGGTGCCACCGTCGGCGCGGCCATGGAACTGTATGACTTGGGCATTCTGACGCAGGAACAGATCGGCATGGACGCGCCGTTCGGCTCCGCGCAGGCGCTGGTCAAACTGTCCGAAATGACGGCCAAGGGCGAGGGCTTCGGCAAGGAACTGGGCCTGGGCTCGGCCAGGCTTTGCGCCAAGTACGGCAAGCCTGAACTCTCCATGGGCGTGAAGAAACAGGAATTCCCCGCTTACGATTCGCGCGGCATCCAGGGCATGGGCCTCGCCTATGCCACCTCGAATCGCGGTGCTTGCCATCTGCGCGGCTACACCGTCGCCTCCGAAGTGCTGGGCATTCCGGTCAAGACCGACCCGCTGGTGACCGAAGGCAAGGCGGACTTGGTGAAGGCATTCCAGGATGCCACTTCGGTGTTCGATTCCGCCGGCGTTTGCGTGTTCACTACCTTCGCGTGGACCTTGGCCGACCTGCAACCTCAACTCGACGCTGCCTGCGAAGGTGGCTGGTCGATGGAAAAACTGGCGGCGGTGGGCGAGCGCATCTGGAACATGGAGCGCCTGTTCAACAACGCCGCCGGCTTTACCGCCAAGGACGACGATCTGCCGCCGCGCCTGAAGACCGAAGCGGCCAAGACCGGTCCGGCCAAAGGCAAGGTCAGCGGCATCGACAAGATGCGGCCGGAATATTACAAGGCGCGCGGCTGGGACGATAAAGGCGTACCAACCAAGGAAACGCTGCAGCGGCTCGGACTCTAGGCCGTCCAATCATGGCGCGGGGAGGGCCGCACCGCGGCCCTCTTCACGCTTTCTATTGAGGAGAATTCCTCGTGGCTTTCGTGATCATAGGCAACGGTCCTGCCGGGGTGGTGGCAGCGGAGGCTCTGCGCAAACAGGATTCCGGCAAGGAGATCTTCCTAGTCGGTGACGAAGATGAATCCCCGTATTCGCGCATGGCCATTCCGTATTTTTTGATGGGCAACATTCCCGACACGGGAACCCACCTGCGCAAGGACGACGAACATTACAGCGGTCAGCACATCCACCTCGTCAAGGGACGCGTAGCGCGGGTGGACGCCAAGGCGCAGCTGATCCGTTTCGACGACGGGCATGACCTCGCCTACGAGCGCTTGCTCATCGCGACCGGCTGCCATCCGGTGCGCCCGCCGATACCGGGCATGGACTTGCCCGGCGTGCACACGTGCTGGACGCTGTCGGACGCCCGCGCCATCGCGGATCGGGCGGCCAAGGGCAGCCGCGTGCTGCAAATCGGCGCCGGCTTCATCGGCTGCATCATAATGGAGGCCCTCGCCAGTCGTGGAGTGGACCTCACCGTGGTCGAAATGGGCGACCGCATGGTGCCGCGCATGATGACCGAAAAGGCTGGCACCATGATCCGCCATTGGGTCGAGTCCAAAGGCGTTCATGTGCATGTGAACGCCACGGTGATGGCCATCAAACAAGCGGGCGGCGCCCTTTCCGTGTTGCTCAGCAGCGGTGACACGCTGCCAGCCGATCTGGTGATCTGCGCCGCCGGCGTACGGCCCAATGTTGCATTTCTCGCCGACAGCGGCATCGACGTCGGCCAGGGCATCCGGGTCAACGACCGCATGCAGACCAATATACCCAATGTCTATGCCGCCGGCGATGTCACCGAAGCGGTGGGGTTCCATTCCGGAACGCCGGAGCTGAACGCGATACAGCCTGCCGCTACGGATCAGGCGCGCGTGGCTGCAAGCAACATGGCCGGCGACGACGCGCATTTTCAAGGCGCGCTGGCGATAAACGTGCTCGACACGCTGGGCATGATCTCCACTTCCTTCGGCCAATGGTGGGGCGTCGAAGGCGGACAGGGCGTGGAATTGTTGAACGAGGAGCAGCATCGCTACGTGTCCCTGCAGTTCAAGGACGACGTCATGGTAGGCGCTACCTGCATCGGCTGGACCAACCACGTGGGCGCGTTGCGCGGCCTGGTCCAGGGGCGCACCAAGCTTGGCACGTGGAAGGAGAAGCTTCTGGTCGACCCCACCCAGTTCGTTGCCGCCTATGTCGCGTGCCTGCGCAAGGCGGCATGAACCGCGTCGGGAGAGAGGCACATGTCTGAAAACGTCGGCACCGCTTCGTCAAGTTCAGGCTTGCGTCATGTGATCATAGGAGCCGGCACAGCTGGCGTGACCGCGGCAGAAACGCTGCGCCACCTGGATCCCAAAGCGGTGATCACGCTGCTTGACGGTGAAGGCGAACAGCCCTATTCGCGCATGGCGATTCCCTATCTTCTTGCTGGCCAGATCGGGGAGGAAGGCGTTCGCATCCATCGCGATCCCGGTTACTTCAAGAAGAATCGCATCGAAATGCTGACGCGGCGGGCGGTTGCTATCGATGGCGCTGCGCAGGTCGTGACGCTGGCTGACGGCCAAAAGCTGGCTTATGACCGACTGCTCATCGCCACAGGGTCCAAGCCCAATAAGGAACCGGTCGAGGGTATCGATCTGCCCGGTGTTCACACGTGCTGGACCCTGAATGACGCCAGAGCCATCCTCGCGCATATCAAGCGCGGCACACGCGTGGTGCAGATGGGAGCGGGCTTCGTCGGGTGCATCATCATGCACGGCCTGCTCGCCCAGGGGGCGAAGCTGACAGTGCTCATACGCAGCGGCCGCATGGTGTCGCGCATGATGCCCCCGGCAGCGAGCGCGATGATCCAGCGCTGGTGCGAAGCGCGTGGCGTGGAAGTGAAGGGGCGCACCCAGACGCGGCGCATCGACCGACAGGGCGACGAACTCAGGATCACGCTCACGAGTGACGAGGTGCTGCCGGCGGATATGTATCTCAGCGTGGTCGGCGTTGCGCCTGCGCTGGACTTCGTCCAGGGCAGCGGCATCGATATCGATACCGGCATCGTGGTCGACGAGCGGATGCGCACGAACGTGCCGCATGTCTACGCAGCGGGCGATGTGGTCGAGTCCCGCGATTGCGTTTCCGGAGGCAGCCAGATCAACGCAATCCAACCCAATGCTGCCGAGCAGGGCAGGCTGGCTGCGTACAACATGGCCGGCCAGACCACGGAAACCGCGGGCAGCTTCGCCTGCAACGTGCTTGATACGCTTGGGCTCATTTCCAGTTCCTTCGGCCATTGGGAGGGTGCCGAAGGCGGCGACAATGCGGTGCTCGAGGACGATGCCAATTTCCGTTACCTGAACCTGCAATTCAAAGACGACGTCCTCATCGGCGCGAGCAGTATCGGCTACACCGAGCATATTGGCGCCATGCGCGGGCTGATCGTCGGGCATCATCACCTCGGCCAATGGAAAAACATGCTGAAGCAGAATCCGACGCGCTTTATCGATGCTTACATCGCACTGGTCGAGCACAGGGATCTTTTTTCCCACGCCGCGCCTCAGGCATGAAGGTTACGCTCAAGCTCTACGCCACGCTTTCAGACCACCTGCCGGAGGAAGCGCGCAAGACCAACGCCCTGGAACTGCATCTTGACCCCGGCACCACCCCGGCCAATATCATCGAGAGCCGGAACCTGCCCCTCAAGCTCTGTCATCTGGTGCTGATCGATGGTGTGTTCGTCCCGCCTGCGGAGCGTGCCAGGCGGGCGCTCAACGAAGGCGAGACCCTGGCCATCTGGCCGCCGATCGCCGGCGGCTAGGCGCGTCGCAGCGCCGATGAAGCTGCCGCTGCGCTTCGACATGACCACGACGCGCGCGGAGTTCCGGCGCCTGCTCCCCGCCGCAGTCAATGACGTTACGTTCACCGAGGAAGGCGGCGCGTTCGTGCACCGCGACGGCGGGCGCGGCTGGCGCATACGCCTCGCGTCGCTGCCGCAGCTGCAGATCGGCTTGATCCGGCTCGAACGCCAGCGCGTCGATTTCGAATTCACCGGCTATTCGGCCGCCGAGATCGACGACTTCATGGCGCGCTTCGAGCGATATTTCCGGCGCGGCGGCGGCTGAGACGCGCGCGGCCGGCCGGGCGAGTGCCCGGCTGAAACAATGCTATATTTTCGGATGGCCAATCCGAATTCCGGCCGGCTGCCTTTTTACTACGGCTGGGTCATCGTCGCCAGCGGTGCGCTTTGCACCGTCGCCTGCCTCGGATTCGGCCGCTTCGCCCTCGGCATGCTGCTGCCGTCGATGGCCGCAACGCTGAAGCTCAGCTATGCGCAGATGGGCTTCGTCAGCACCGGCAATTTCGTCGGCTATCTGGTCGCCGTCTTCTTCAGCGGCACGATTGTCGCCCGCATCGGGCAGCGCCAGTTCATCTTTCTTTGCCTGCTGGTGGTGGCCTCGACCATGGCGTTGTTGAGCAGGTCGCAGGCGTTTGCGGGACTGCTCGCGCTGTACGTGCTCACCGGCATGGGCAGCGGCGGCGCCAACGTGTCGATGATGAGCCTGGCTTCGGCGTGGTTCGCAAGGAAGAACCGCGGCAAGGCCGCGGGATTCATGTCCTCGGGCAGCGGCCTCGCGATCATCTTTTCGGGTCTGTTCATTCCGTTCGTAAACCGCGCGAACGGCGCCGAGGGTTGGCGCATAAGCTGGCTGTCGCTCGCAGTCATCGTTGCACTGGTCGCTTTCCTGTGCGTTGCGCTCCTGCGCAACGACCCCGCCGACATCGGGCTCGCCCTTCCCGGCGGCCATGACGACGCGGCGGCCGGCGCGCGCAAGGCGTCGCAGCGCAATTTCGACATCTACCGCAGCAAGGCCATATATCACCTGGGGGCGATCTATTTCCTCTTCGGCTTTACCTATGTCATCTATGCGACTTTCATTGTGACCACCCTGGTCAATGAAAGAGGCCAGTCCGAGGCGCTTGCCGGCAATTTCTGGTCCGTGGTCGGCTTCCTCAGCCTGTTTTCGGGACCTGTGTTCGGTGCCCTATCCGACAAACTGGGCAGAAAGATGGGCATGGTCTTCGTGTTCTCGTTGCAGTGCCTGGCATATCTGCTGGTCGCGTCCGGGTTTCCCGGCGTATTTCTTTATCTGTCCATATTCTGTTACGGCCTGGTCGCATGGAGCATACCGGCGATCATGGCGGCTGCGGTCGGTGACTATGCCGGGCCTGAGAATGCGCCCAGGGCGTTGGGCTTCATTACCCTGATTTTTGGCCTGGGGCAGATTAGCGGACCCGCGATCGCCGGCGCATTGGCGCAGGGATCGGGCAGCTTTTCCTCCAGCTTCTACCTGGCCGCCGCGCTCGCGGGGGCGGCTATCCTGCTCTCGGTGGTGTTGCAGCCGCCGCACCATTGAACTTCGGTTCACAATCCGATTTGTCTGAAAATTCCGCCCAGGTCGACAACATGATCGAAGAACTCAACCTCCACGAAACCCGCGTGATCGGCTGCCTGATCGAAAAGGAAATTACCACGCCCGAGCAGTATCCCCTGTCCCTGAACGCCCTGACCAACGCCTGCAACCAGAAGAGCAACCGCGACCCGGTGCTGGACTTGGACGAGGCCTCGGTACAGCAGCTCGTCGATCGGCTGATCAGGAAACGCCTCGTCAGCGAGCAAAGCGGCTACGGAAACCGCGTGCCCAAGTTCCAGCATCTGTTCTGCAACACCAACTTTGGCACGCTGAAGTTTTCGCCGCAGGAATTGGGCATCGTGTGCGAACTCTTCCTGCGCGGCCCGCAGACGCCGGGGGAATTGCGCAGCCGCGCGAGCCGGCTGTGCCGGTTCGGGGATGTGACCGAGGTCGAAGCGGTCCTGGAACACCTCGCGTCGCGGCCGGATGGCCCGTTCGTCACCCGCCTCGCGCGCGAGCCGGGCAAGCGCGAATCGCGCTACGCCCACCTGTTCAGCGGCGAACCCGCGGGCGGCGGCGAAGGCGAAATCCGGATGGTCCCGGCCGGTCATGCGGCGGACGCTGCCAGCGCGCGCCTGGAACGGCTGGAACGCCGGCTAGCCGAACTCGAAGCCGAAGTCGCGCAACTCAGGCAACGTCTGGATACGCGCGCCGGGGGCTGAACAGCCGGCGATCACGCGGCCGGCTCAGCGGCGCCGCGGCCGGCTGTCGGTGTTACGGTTTGCGCCGGAGCGTGCGCCCACGGCCTGCCTGCGGGCGTCGACCTCCTGTTCCGACGCGCGCTGCAGCGCCGCCTGCAGCAGCATTCCGCCATCGGCCTTGAATCCGAGAATCTTCATGCCGATCTTGAAGGCGTTGAGCTTGGAAGAATGTATCGAGTAGTTCATCCTGGCTGTCGCTTCTATGATCTTTTGCGCGGCCCAGGGGTGTACCGGCGGCAGAGTCAGGAGAAGCGTGACCTCGCCTTCGTGAAAGACGTTATCGTCGACGACCATCGACAGGCCGGACATGCCTATATCGTGCGTCTTCGCGTGGTAGATGGGATGGACCGGGCGACCGTCGCGCACGGGATAGATGACAGCCAGCCTGAGCTGCAGGCGAAAGCGCAGGCTCTCCCGTTTTTCCGGGCTTTCTCTCTGATCTGATTGCATGACCAGCACGTTCATCCGCGGACACCCGGCGGTAGTTCCTGCGCGGCGGCGGCGCTTTCGGCGCAGCGGGAACGGCCGCAGACTGCCGCACTGGAAGGCAGCAGAACCGAATGATTGGACATGGTCCAATTATTAGCCCTGCAAGAAAATCCAACTGTGAACTAATGCCCGCCGCGATCAAGAAACAGGGTAGGGAATCACCTAATTGCTGCGCTAAGGCTCGCCTGCCAGCGCGCGTGTCTCCGCCGCGCAGTCGAGCGGCGACTTCAGCCCTGCAGCCCGCGCCCCCTGTATCTCCTTGCGCGCCGCTGCCATCTGGACCGTGAAAACCGGATCCGCATGCAGGCGGCTCACGACCGAGGCGCCGACCACGCGCCCCGCCTCGATGTCGCTCTGCCAGTGCACCCCGCAGATGACGCGGCTGCGACCGTATGCCAGTCCGCGGGCGAGGATGGCATCGGCGCGTTCCGGCGCGATCTCGGCAAGTGCCAGCGCCCAGGCCCAGCCTATCGAGCTGTGTCCTGAAGGATAGGAGTCGTTCTTGAGTTTTTCCTGCGGCGTGCAACTCGCGTCGCCGTGCGCCAGGTACGGACGCTGCCGCTTGTAATAGTCCTTGGCCATGTCGTTCGCCCGGCTGGCGTCGGCACGCACGCGGCGCAGCAGCATGTTCAGATGCGGCGTGCCCGCCTCCGAAACCGGCAGGTCGAGCGCGCAGGAGAAGGTGTCGGCGGCGTGCGGAAACCCAAGATCCGCGTCCGTCGCCGCCAGAGCCCAACGCGGCGTATCGCGCAGCTTGCGCGTGGACCGATAGGCGTCCTCGTCGGCCAGGAAGGCCGCGGATGCGGCCGCGGGCGGCGGCGGCAGCAGCGCCTTGCTGTCGGGCAATGCCGTCGGCTGGAGATAGCCGGGTACATAGCCGGGACGCACTTGCGGCAGTTCCGCAGGCGAAGTCGGCGCCACTACCGTGACGCAGCCCGCCAGCAGCGCAGCGAATGCCAGCGGCACCGCGGCTCTTGCGCACTCGATGACCATGTTTCGCCCCTTCCACGAATGAGATGAGGCATACGCTGCGCGCCAGGCGGCCGGCAGTCAACTGGCGCGAATTCAAAAATTCGCCCGTCTATTGACCAATCTCAAACGCGGAAAATCGCGGCTTGGGAAGCTGAACGAAGATCCGGTCCGCAGCAATCCGCGCCCCCCACTGCGCGCGGCGACCGGGACCGGCGTAGGCGCGGTGCGCCGCGCGTGGAGAGATGCGATGGAAAGAGGCGAGGAGCGGCGTTACCAGGGCTTGAGCCCGTTCGAGCTCAAGAACAAGCTGGTGGAACTCGCCAAGCACCGCGGCGAGCGCATGATGCTCAACGCCGGGCGCGGCAACCCGAACTGGATCTGC
>Ga0335082_10006893_pt1 | contig 12374 bp, 10 predicted proteins | sample Lox_Sample_41_FD_206718 | JGI IMG/M metagenome (GOLD analysis project Ga0335082, IMG submission 206718) | Soil microbial communities from Loxahatchee National Wildlife Refuge, Florida, United States - Lox_Sample_4.1 | ecosystem: Environmental > Terrestrial > Soil > Wetlands | place: USA...
AGCGACCGCCGCCAGCAACGCAGGAATCCAAAGGTTCTGCCGGGAGCCACGGGCCAACAGGAAGAGACCTACCGCTAGCGCCGTCTTGAAAAGCATCAACAGGACAGGAAGGGCACGCAGACCGATCAGCTTGTAAGCCACGGCGAGCAGAAGGTCAAAGCCCCACGTGGGGGTGATCCACGGTAAGTCGGGATATTGCGAGAACAGGCCGTTGTGGGGGACCGCATGGTTCTGCAGTATCCACGTGCCGGTGCGCAGATGCGACCATACGTCCGTGCCGTTCAAGGCGGAAAGGCTGAAGGCCTCGTACACCGCGGCGGTAGCAAACAAAAGAACCAGCGCTAACACGCGGAGGGATGCTCTGCGGGGATTATCGGCGGCTGTTCTTGGGGTAATGGACGACAGGGGCATGCCGGTTTGAGAGCGCGCTTCTCCACGCTGAGCAGGTGATCGTCGCGATTGTCACAGTCAGGGCGTGATCTCCCAAATCACTCCACAGGGACCGTAGCAGTTGCCGGAGTCTCCCGTACCGCCCTGGGCCGCCGTGCCGTACATATTGCCGTTCTTGTCAAACGTGACGTTGCTCCGCGGATATCCGCCGTCGTTGCCGCCGGTAAAGTCATGAAGCGACGTATAGCTCCAGCCGCCGCCTCCCGGATTCAACTTAAACACGGCGCCGAAGTTATAGGTCCCGTCGCCATGTGTCGTGCCGTACAGATTGCCGGCGGCATCGAAGGTCAGATTGGCAATCGGCCCCGGAACGAACTGCCCATTGACTCCAGCGAAAGTGTAAAGCAGATTAAACTTCCAGCTCCCGCCTGAAGGACTTAGCTCGAAGACCGTCCCACCGTTGCCCGAGCCTCCTGCACCCGTGGCGCCATAAAGGTTGCCGGCTTGGTCAAGAGTCAGGCCTGCGTAAGGATTGGCCCCATCCGGCCCGCCAGTAAAACTGTAAAGAACGCTTTCAGTCCATCCGCCCCCCGAAGGCTTCAGTTGGTAGATAGCGCCGTTGCCGTAAGCGCCGCCATACACCGTCGTGCCGTAGAGGTTTCCTGACTGGTCAAACGTTACTCCGCCCCAGGGATGCTGCGCGTCGCCGCTTTGCGTGAAACTGTAGAGGACACTCTCGGTCCAACTGCCGTTGGAGCGCATCAGCTTGTAAACAACGCCGCAGCCCCCGCTACAGGTTCCGTTGCCGCCGTTGTACGTCGTTCCATATATGTTGCCGGCCTCATCGAAGATGATGTCAGCGCCGTAGGGGTTTGCACCATCGCTGCCCCCGCCAAAGCGATACAGCGGAGTTTCAAGCCACGGACTCAACGGAGTGATGGGCGGATTCGGCGTCGGCTTCAGGTTGAAGACTATTCCGCAACCGCTCGGGCAATTCTGCGAAATTCCCCCAAACGCGGTCGTGCCGTAGAGAGTGCCATCCTGGCCGATCATCACCCGCGCATAGGGAATGGCCCCGTTACTGCCGGCCTGCATGAAGAGATAGAGCGGCATCAGCACCCAACTGTTACTCTTGTGGACCAGTCTGTACACGGTCCCGGTAAGCGCGTCACCCTCAAAGGTGGTTCCGTAAAGATTTCCGGCCGCGTCCATGGTGACCCCGGAAGTGGGCTCCGAGCCGTCCAGTCCGCCGGCGAAGTTGTGAATGACCTGGTATGTCTGCGCATGCGCCAGGCCGGCTGTCAACGTAAGAAGTGTGGCCACTGCCAGATGGACCACGACCGCGCACCTCGCGGTACTGATTTTCATCGATAGCTCTCCGTCCTGAATGCGATGTCTCGTAGTCGCGCCTTGTCTCAACTTGGGGGAAGTTGCAGGTAGCTGTGTGTCCGAGTGCCTTTGATTTTGCACTTGCGCGAGGGATAAAGCAATCGCTTTCTCTCTCGCGCCCAAAGCGGGAAGTCTATTGTGCCTCGACGCCCGCGGGTTGCGCGTTGCGACGGGGACGGCGGTTGGCTTGCAGTATTTTCTTGCGCAGTCGCAAGGACTTTGGGGTGACTTCAACCAGCTCATCTTCGGCGATGAACTCAATCGCCTGCTCAAGGTTCAGGTTCTTGAAGGGTACGAGCCGGATCGCTTCGTCCGCAGTCGACGCGCGCATGTTCGTAAGCTTCTTTTCGCGGACAACATTCACGTCAAGGTCGTTGTCCCGCGAGTTCTCGCCGACAATCATGCCTTCATAGACATCCACGCCTGGGCCGGCAAATAGCTCGCCGCGCTCCTGCAGGCCCCACAGCGCGTAGGCAGTGGTCAGGCCGGGACGGTCAGCAACCAGCGCGCCTGTCGGACGGTGGGGTATCTCGCCCTGCCACTCGGTGTAGCCATCGAAGAGAGAATTCATCACAACCGTGCCGCGCGTGTCGGTGAGGAGTTCGCTGCGCAGGCCGATGAGGCCGCGGCTGGGCACGCGAAACTCCATGCGCACCCGGCCGTAGCCGTGATTGTGCATCTTCTCCATCTGCGCCTTGCGCGTGCCGAGCTTCTCGATGACCACGCCGACAAACGACTCAGGCACGTCGATGGTCAGCCGCTCGACCGGCTCCATGAGCTTGCCGTCGATTCGTTTCGTCACGATCTCCGGCTTGCCGACCGCAAGTTCATAGCCTTCGCGGCGCATCATCTCGATGAGGATCGCCAGTTGCAGCTCGCCCCGCCCCATTACGCGGAAGGAATCCGTGCTGTCGGTCTCTTCGACCCGCAGCGAGACATTGGTCAGCAGCTCTTTGTCGAGGCGCTCGCGCAAATTGCGTGACGTAACATACTGCCCTTCGCGTCCGGCGAACGGCGACGTATTGACCATGAACTGCATGGCGATCGTCGGCTCGTCGATCGTGATGACCGGCAGCGGTGCCGGATTCTCCACGTCGGTAATGGTCTCGCCGATGCTGATCCCGGTTACGCCGGCGACCGCAACGATGTCGCCCAGTTCGGTCGCTTCGATGTCGGTGCGCTTCAAGCCGGAAAAGCTGAACAGCTTGGTAATCTTCACCTTTTCCAGCGAGCCGTCGCGCTTGGCGATGGCAACGTCTTCGCCCGTGCGGAGCGTGCCGTTGAACACCCGCGCAATGGCGATGCGCCCGAGATAGTCGCTGTAGTCGAGATTGGCCACGAGCACCTGTAACGGGCCATCTGCATCCCCCTGCGGCACAGGAATCGTGTCAACAATCGCATCGAACAACGGCCTCAGGTTCTCGCCCGGTTTTTCGGCGTTCAGCGACGCCGTGCCAAGCTTGGCGTTGGTATAGAGCACGGGGAAATCGAGCTGGTCCTCGGCCGCGTCGAGATCAATGAAGAGGTCATAAACTTCGTTCAGCACTTCCTGCGAGCGGGCGTCGGGCCGGTCAATCTTGTTGATCACCAGAATGGGCGGCAGCTTGGCCTCCAGCGCCTTGCTAAGCACGTAGCGCGTCTGCGGCAGCGGGCCTTCGCTGGCGTCCACCAGCAGCATCACGCCGTCCACCATCTTCAGCGCGCGCTCCACTTCTCCGCCAAAGTCGCTATGGCCGGGCGTGTCCACGATGTTGATTTTTGTGCTGTTGTAGAAGATGGCTGTGTTCTTGGCGAGAATCGTAATCCCGCGCTCGCGTTCCAGCTCGTTGGAGTCCATGACGCGCTCTACGACGGCTTCATTCGCACGAAACGTCCCACTCTGCTTCAGCATGGCATCCACCAGAGTGGTCTTGCCGTGGTCCACGTGCGCGATGATGGCGATATTGCGAAGGCGCGTGCTCAACTACAGTCCTTTCTTGAGTGGGGAACCGTATGCAATCGGTCGGCGGAAGGCGATTACCTGGTAGTTTTCAGTTTACAATACTGCGCGATTAAGCACCCCGACAGGAAGAGAAAAGCATGATGTGGATACGTAGCGCGATGTTGTTGAGCACGGCCTTGGCATGGTTGGTGACCACTGCAACCGCGCAACAGAGCCCGAGCACGCCCGAAGGTCCCGCACCGAGGCAGTCATCAAGCCAGGATTCGCGCAACGCGCCATGCCAGCCGGAAGGCAACGGCCCCACCGCTCCCTTCGATACCTGCAAGTACCTTCCCGTCGGGTCCGGACGGCTTGCACCGGGAATTCGTCCACCACGTATTGTATCGATGGTGAATCCGACTTACACGGACGCGGCGAGAAAAGCCAAAGTCAACGGCAGCGTCATTATTGCTGTGGCGCTGAATGAAGAGGGCGGGGTAGACGACGTGAAGGTTGTGCGCCCTTTGGGGTACGGCCTGGACCGGGAAGCATTGGAAGCGGTCAGACAATCGAAATTTGTGCCCGCCACCCGGGATGGAAAACCAGTCGCAGTGCAGATCAACATGGAGACGACGTTCAGCTTGTACTGACATCCCGTGGGGAATCGCCAATCCCAAAACCGTGACGCCTGGCCCGACTCTGTTTTAAGATACGAGTGCCTTTTACACGACCTCAGGGGTCTTAATGCGAATCCTCGCGCTTGTGGCGCTTGCCCTGTCACTTACATCCTTTGCTTCTGACTCCCTGGCACAAAGCAGTAACGCGAGATCCGACGGCGCATCCACCGTTTCTACGACGACTCCCGAGCTTCCTGACGACCAAACCTTCGCCCACTTCGAACGCATCACGCCGGGCATCAAGCCACCCAAGGCGATTCACTCCCCCGATCCAAAGTTTCCCGACCTGCCGCCCGACGCGGAGGGCCGGGGGATCGTCGTCATGCTGGTTGGCGTGGACACGAAAGGTCGGGTGCAGGCAGTACGCGTGCTTCGCAGTGATGAGAAGGCGTTCGAGCAGAGCGCCGTGGCAACCGTCCGAAAGTGGAAGTTCAAACCCGCCGAGAGAAGCGGTCAGGCAGTGCCGGTGCAGGTGACGGTGGAGATGAAGTTTCAAAGATAGTGGTTTTAGTGGTCAGTGGCTGGTGGCCAGAGAATGGACCAGCTGGAGAACCGCGGCAGGAACCCCTCTAGCCACTGGACACTGACCACTAGCCACTGCTTCTACTGCCCCACGATCTGGCTCTTCAGGCTGCCGATGGCGGCCATCACCTCGCCCTGCTCCTTCTGCGGCACCTTGAATTTGTTTAGCGTCTCCGTAAGGTGGGCCGCAGAGGTATTCCACTCGGCTTCCGTAATATGCAGGCCGGTGTGTGCGGTCTTCATGTCCTGCCCGGTGTAGATGCACGGCCCGCCCGTGGCCTTGCACAGGAAGTCAATCACGTGGTCTTCGACCCTTGCCTTGGAAGTGTCGTTCAGTCCGGCGAAGAACTTGGCCAGAGAAGGATCGGTCGCAAGACGGGTTATGAAATCCTGGGTTTACCGCGGCAATGGCGTCATAGCCGCCCAGCCGGGTGTACAGCGACTTCTCACCACCCATCTGCGGAGGCGCGGCAACAGCGAAGGGCGCGGCGCCGGCGAACATCATGGAAGCCACCAAAAACGTTGCAAGCAACTGCTTCATCACATTTCTCCATTTGTTGAAATTGCAGGCGCAACGCGAGTTAGTTGCCGCTAGTCAGTTGGCATGCTGCCCTACCTGTCAACAGCAAAACCACGACGGCTACGGGACGCTGACAAACAACTGACAACTGACTGCTGGCTACTGTATTCTCGTGGTTTCCGCCTGCTACCCCGAATACGAGGCCAGAACGGCGGGCGGATTTTACACTGGCTGGAAATTTCTGCAAACATGTTTTTCGCGGGTTTTGCGCGTTAGCAATCTGTCGGCCATTCTTGAACGTATTAGGGTATGGAGCCTGTCGAAAAGAGTTCGCGCCGGCGTAGCGACGCGGCGGAGGAGATGCGTCTGATCGCCCGTATTCGTGCCGGCGAGCAGCAGGCCATGTCTGAACTCTACGACCGGTACCGCAAAGTTGTGTACGCGGTGGCGTTGCGGGTTATGAAGGATGCGGCTGCTGCTGAGGACGTGCTGCAAGACGTATTCTTGCAGCTGTGGCGGAATCCGGACGCGTTTGATGCCAGCCGCGGCAGCCTGGCCGCGTGGCTGGCGGTAATCACCAGGCATCGGGCCATTGATCGCTTGCGTAAGCGGAAGCCCGAGACCGATATCGAGGAATGTGTCATCACCAGCGGTCCCGATCTCCGTGATGAAACCGAGCGCGCCCTGGTGGTCGAGAAGGTTCGCGGCGCCTTAGCGGAGATGAATCCCGATCAGCGGGCCGCCCTGGAGATGGCGTTCTTTGACGGGCTCACGCATTCCGAAATCGCGGCAAAGACGGGCCAGCCCCTGGGTACGATCAAGACACGAATTCGCAGCGGCTTGCAACAGTTGCGGGCCAGGTTTGCATGATTAAGACGCACCAACAATTCGCCGATGATCTGGCGCTCTACGCGCTGGACGAGTTGGCTGGCGCCGAACGTCAGGAGCTGGAGGAACACCTGCACACGTGCGCAGCCTGCCGGCGCGAATTGCAGGCACTTCGTGGCGACCTGGGACTGCTCGGTTTGTCCACCAGCGGCCCGCAACCTCCCGCGCGCGCCAAGGAGCGCCTGATGCGTGCCATCGCCGCTGAGCCTCCGCGTGTTCCGGCGGCCGTCCCGGCGGAGCTGCCGCGCCGCAGCTTGTGGTGGGCCTGGGTTCCGGCATTTGCTGCTGTGGCGTTGTTCTTTCTCGCCCTCGGCATCTGGCGTGACAACCGCCACATGACCGAGGTGGTCGCGGACCTCGACAAGCGCAATCAGGATCTGGTCGTGCAACTCGGTCGCGTTGCCGCGCAGCTGCGCCTGCTTCAGGCTCCCGATGCCGTGCACGTGTCGCTCAACCCCATGAAGGCGCCCCCGCGGCCCAATGGAACTGCCATCTTCAGCCCCTACCAGAAGCGCATGATGTTCATGGCCAGCAATCTGCCCCCGGTGCCGGAAGGCAAGGCCTATGAGCTGTGGATCATTCCGGCGACGGGCGCACCTATGCCGGCCGGAGTCTTCAAGCCCGATGAGCACGGCAATGCCATGATGATGGATCATCCCATGCCCGCGGGCGTCATCGCCAAGGCGTTTGCTATCACCATGGAAAACGAAGAAGGCTCTGACAAACCCACTTCACCGATCCTGCTGATGGGCGAGGTGACCGCGGGCGGGTAATCCACCGCCCTCCACCGTTTTGTGGACGATATCCACAAGCTATTCACAGTTGCAATCCTGATTCCGGCTGAATCCCTCGCCGCTTTCCTGCACACTAATACAACGTGGCGAACCCCGGCGATTTTGCGTACACGCTGAAGCAACAGGCGGATATCGTCCGTATTGTGGGCGAGTACGTCACTCTGCGCAAAGCCGGTGCGCAGAACTTCGTGGGACTGTGCCCCTTTCACCAGGAAAAGACGCCTTCCTTCTCGGTTCACGTCTCGCGGCAGTTCTTTCATTGCTTCGGCTGCGGCGCCTCCGGCGATGTCTTCGCGTTTGTGCAGAAGGTCGAGAACATCACCTTCCCCGAGGCCGTGCGATTGATCGCTGAGAAGCTGAAGATTCCCATGCCCAGGATGAGCTTCTCCTCACCGGAAGAGGAGCGCACCGCCAAACTGCGTGGCGCGCTGCTCGACATCCATGAACGCGCCTGCCAGTTCTTTCAGGAACATTTGCGCCGGCCGGAGGCGGCACATGCACGGGAGTATCTGACCTCGCGAGGAATCACACAAGCCACCATCGCAGAATTCCGCATCGGCTTCGCACCCGACTCAGGCTTTCTGCTGCGCGACGCGTTGCGCGCGCAGTGGAGCGAGGAACTGCTTCGCGATTCGGGCCTGTTTTCGTGGAGGCACTCGCCGGTAGCCGGTGGTCAGTTGCCCGAACATCCTGACGCAACGTCTGCACCAGCCACTGACCACCGGCCGCTGGCCACTGCTTTCTCCCGTTTTCGCAACCGCGTCATGTTTCCCATCTGCAACGAGATGGGCAAGGTCATCGCTTTTACCGGCCGTACGCTCTCGACCGACGAGAAAGCCGGCCCCAAGTACCTGAACTCGCCGGAGACGCCGATTTACTCCAAGTCGCGGGTACTGTTCAATCTTGACAAGGCCAAGGAAGCGATCCGCAAGCTGGGATATGCAGTCCTGGTCGAAGGCCAGATGGACTGCATCTCGGCTTTCACCGCCGGATTTCATAACGTGATTGCCAGCTCGGGCACCGCCTTCACTGAGTTGCAGGCGCGCCTGCTGGGCCGATTCAGCAAAAACGTTGTGGTTAATTTTGATCCCGACACGGCCGGCGCGGCCGCGGCTGAACGCTCGCTGGCCCTGCTGGTCAGTGATGACTTCCAGATTAAGGTGCTTACTCTGGAGGCTGGTTTCGACCCCGACCTCTACATCCGGCGCAAGGGAGCCGCAGCCTACGGCGATGCGCTGTCGCATTCGCAGAAATACTTCGATTACCTCATCGCGCGCTCGGTCGCGCAATTCCCCGTGCGCACTCCCGAAGGCAAGGTCAAGGCGCTGAACTACCTGCTGCCGCATGTGCAGCAGGTACCGAGCCGGATCGTGCGCGACGAACTGGCCAACGAGATCTCCCATCGCCTTGGCATCGATTCGGCAGTCTTGCGCCAGGAATTGCGCCACGCTGTGCGTTCGCGCTCTGCGGCACAGGTCAACGCGGCCGGGAGCGGTACCTTGGCCGATGCCGAGCGTGTACTCATCCGCGCCCTCGCCAGTCGCGATCTGGACCACAGTGCGGTGAGCGGGCGCGAGGGTCAGGACCTCGACTTCGAGCCTGAGCGGCAGGCGCGCTTCGCGCTCACCCGCGAACGGCTGCACGAGGGCTCCGCCGCAGAAACCCTCATCGATGCTTTGCTGCTTGCCCAGGAGCAGGGATTGGACCCAATGTCGCTGCCTCTGGAGGAGGCCGATCGCAGCGTGCTGGCGGCAGTGTTGATGGACGAGAAAGAGGAACTGACACCGGAGTTGCTGGAGAGTGCGATCCGATCGCTACGGCGCCGCGTACTCCGCCGCCACCTTAATGACCTGCAACAACAACTGAAGGAGGCGGAGCGGCGTCAGGACTCGGCGTCGGCGGCAAGGCTGCTTCAAGAACGAGTCAAGGTGCGGAAAGCGATGGCACTAGCCGGGGAGGGTGCCTAGCCTTATACCTTGCAGGGAAGTCGATGTAACTGATTGACCGTAAAGGGCTGAAGCGAATGTCTGAAGTGAAACATCTAACATTCTAGAGATGAATTAGCGGCAAGGCTGGCGCAGGTAATCTTCGGTCTGTTACCGATGGTTTGGACCGATCGAGAAAAAACTAGGCGGCGGGTCCGGCTTATGCTAACATTAGAAGGTTTCTGTGTCTGCCGGTTTCTCCAGTACCGGTCCCGCCAAAGTATACACACAAGAACGGGCGTCGGTTTGAGCGGCGCCGCGTAAGGACATTCCGTTTTGGCTCTAGACGATAAGTTTGACGACATTAAGAAATTGGTCGATGCCGGGAAAGAGAAGGGTTACCTCACTTACGACGAGGTTAACGAGCTCATCCCGCACGATATGCACTCTCCCGAAGATCTCGAGGATTTGCTGACGACCATCGGCACACAGGGCATTGATGTGCTGGAAGGTCCCAAGCTGCAGAGTTCTCTCGACAAGAAGTTCGACTCCGAACTGGAGGCGGGCGAGGACCTCGAACTCGACCTGACACCGGGCGCGCTGGAGAAGACCAACGATCCCGTCCGCATGTATCTCCGCGAGATGGGCACCGTACCGCTGCTCACGCGCGAAGGCGAAGTGGAAATCGCCAAGCGCATCGAGCGGGGCCAGCTTCGCGTGCTCAAGGCGCTGTCGCGCTCGCCCATCGTTATCCGGGAAATCCTCGCCATCGGCGAGGACCTCAAGCGTGGAGTCCGTTCCATCAAGGAAGTGGTGCTCTTTGACGAAGAGGAAATCACCGACGAGGTGGTGCAGAACCGCCTGAACGATATCACCGGCAAGATTGACGAACTGGGCCGTCACTACCGTAAGTCGAGCCAGCTTCTGGAGAAGCTGGCCAACATCCCGCAGAAGAAGAACCCACGCGGGTTCCGGCGCACACGCTGGGCGCTGGGTCGTGAACAGGTGTCCATTTCGCGCGTCATTCGTCAGCTGGGCTTCACCAACACCGAGCGCAAACGGCTGATTGATCGCGTCAACAAGACGGTTGACAGCATGCGCGGCCTTGACCGCCAGGCGGCGAACTTCGACAAGCGCGCCGAGCAGACGCGCTCCGAGGAACAGAAGAAAGAATTCCGCCGCCAGGCGCGGCAGATCCGTTCCGACCTGGAGCGCATGGAGCAGGACGCCGGCGCCAGCTTCGCCGAACTGAAGCGTACCCAGCGTGAAATCGTGCAGGGCGACGTGGATGCCGAGTATGCCAAGCGCGAGCTCATCGAGGCCAATCTGCGACTGGTGGTCTCCATCGCCAAGAAGTACACCAACCGCGGGCTGCAATTCCTCGATCTGATCCAGGAGGGCAACATCGGCTTGATGAAGGCGGTGGATAAGTTCGAGTACCGCCGCGGCTACAAGTTCTCCACTTACGCGACGTGGTGGATCCGTCAAGCGATCACCCGCGCTATTGCCGACCAGGCGCGCACCATTCGCATCCCGGTGCACATGATCGAGACCATCAACAAGCTCATCCGCACCTCGCGGCAACTGGTGCAGGAACTCGGTCGCGAGCCCACCTCGGAAGAGATCGCCAAGCGCATGGACATTCCGGTGGCCAAGGTGCGCAAGGTGCTGAAGATCGCGCAGGAACCCATTTCGCTGGAGACTCCCATCGGCGAAGAGGAAGACTCGCATCTGGGCGACTTCATCGAAGACCGCGCCGTGGTCTCACCCGCCGAGGCGGTGATCAACGTCAACCTTAAGGAGCAGACGGCGCAGGTGCTGCGCACGCTTACGCCGCGCGAGGAGAAGGTTGTCAAGATGCGCTTCGGGCTGGAGGATGGCTCCGAGCACACGCTGGAAGAAGTTGGCCAGTCGTTCGCCGTGACCCGCGAACGCATCCGCCAAATCGAGGCCAAGGCGCTGCGTAAGCTGCGTCATCCCTCGCGTTCGCGCAAGCTGCGGGCGTTCATGGACGGCGTGCACGACTAACAGCATTGGCTTTTGGTCAGTAGCTGGGGATGGAAACGGGGCGCAACGAGCGCCCCATATTCGTTGTCTTCAACAAGGTTGACGGTTGAAGTACAACACCAGGTTATGCAAGTTGCAATTGAACTTTCGAACTGGCAGTTGGCGGTCTTGGTCGGGCTGCCAACACTCGTGTCTTTGGCCGGGTTGCTTACAAACAACTATCGCCTATCTGACACGAACACGCAGATGATGCAATTGCGGAACCAGATCCATAGCGATAATCAGGTGTTAACCGAAATGATCATCTACCTGAAGGAGAGGGTAAGCAAGCTAGAGACGTCAAGGTAGCCTGGTTTTTCCCGATCTATACTTACCTGTACGCCAGCCGATTGCCGATATAGTCGAAGATCTTCTCCGGCATCTTCATCTGCTCCCACGCGCCGAAGCCGGCGGTCACCGCCAGTGGCCACAAGATGACCATGCTCACGGCGCCCGCCGCGGCCTTGTCAATCCACTTTCCAGCGCCGATGTCCACCGTCAAGGTATCGCTCTGCTGGTGAAATGCGACATTCAAGGACGTGGACATTCCCACAAAGTCGCGCCATGCGCCCCGCTTCTTGATCTGCAATAACACCCCATCTTCTTCGGTGGCCATCTGCTGGGAATCAAAACCCTGCGCGTCAAGCCAGCTCTTGACCTCGGCCACTACCCGCGGACCTTCGCTTGGCGCGCACGCATATCTGCGGCTTTTGGAAGGCTTCGGAGGCGTGGGCGCCGGAGGAGCGCCTGTAACCATGCCCACGGTCGCCGCCGCCGCGCGCTCTGCCGTAAGTGAAGAGCCGCAGGCGGCACAGAACTTCGCTGCCGCTTCCACCCGCGCGCTGCAGTGTGGACAAAACCTTGCCGGGTCCGCCGGTCGCCGATCGCCGGCTCTCGGCTCCGGACCTGGCTGTCGCGGAGTTGCGGAGCCGAACCCGGGCCGAGGCGCCGCTGCCGGACCCTCATCGAGCGCCTTGAGCGCTGCGTCCACCTTGGTCGCGACCTTGGCCAGCAGCTCTTCGCGTCGCTTCAGCCGCAACAGCAAATCCCGAATCTCGTTTTGCGAGCGGCCTTCCTTGAGCCCGCTCTCCAGTTCGAACAGTAGTGTGATCTGGTCCTGCGCGCTCAGCGGATTTGGGGAATCGATGCGGTCCTTGAGAGTACTGAGGTACGACACCGGGACCGGAGGAGAACTGGGCAGAGGGTCAGGCAGGGGCGAGGCCGGAGGCGCCGTGTTGATCGATTTCACCAGAGCAAAGGCCGCCTCTTTGTCGCAACGCCGGTTTTCGGTAACTTGTATTT
>Ga0335082_10006894_pt1 | contig 12373 bp, 9 predicted proteins | sample Lox_Sample_41_FD_206718 | JGI IMG/M metagenome (GOLD analysis project Ga0335082, IMG submission 206718) | Soil microbial communities from Loxahatchee National Wildlife Refuge, Florida, United States - Lox_Sample_4.1 | ecosystem: Environmental > Terrestrial > Soil > Wetlands | place: USA: Florida...
TCACCGCTTCGCCGATGTCCTCGGCGCCGTTGGGCGTGTCGCCGTTGCCATCCTCGGCCGACCCTTGCTCGAGCGTCTCCTCTTCGAGCTCTTCGAACTCGGCGTCTTCGTCGTCGCCGGCCAAGCCCTGGGGCTCGGACTCTTCTTCCTCGATCTCCTCTTCCTCGATCAGCCCGTGTCCGGGTGAGAAGGCGGCGGCGGGCTCGGGCACTTCGTGGTCCTGGTGAGACGCTCTGACGGGCGTCTCTACCGCGGCATGATCCGCGGCGTGGGGTTCTTCGTGAACGGCGGCGTCGCCGCCGAACACGCCGGCTACGTTCCTCTCTTCGTACTTGGCTACGGCCCCACGTGCCTCGTGGGCTGCGGCATCGAGCAATTCCCGCGGGGGCCCCTGGTCTTCGGGGACGGGCGCGACAGCGGCAGTGTGGAGGTCGCCGGTGTCTCTGAGTTCATCGTGGTGCGCACCGTCCCGATCGGCCCACTCTTCGGCCACATTCCTGTGCGGTTCAACGCTGGCAGGGGCCTCTCCGCGCGCTTGCGTCGCGGTCTCGACCGCAGGCTGCGGCGTTTGGAGGTTGCGGTATTTCGAGATCGATTCGCCGGGCAGGATGATGGGCTGGTAACCGGCGGGAGGGCCGAAGCGCTCGGTACGCAGCGGGCGCTCAGGACGCGATTCCCGCGGACGCTCCATGCGGGATTGCTGGGGCGGCTCGGGGCGCGCTTCGCGGGGCTGCTCGCGTTCGGGCTCGCGGGTGGGGCCGGCTTCCTCGCCCTGCCCTTCGTTGACGAACTTGGAGTCGGGGATGGCGCGTCCGCCTCTGCGGCGGCGGCGGCGATTGCGCCAGCGTCCTCCGTCGCGGTCGTTGTTGTTCCCCGGCTGCCGGTCGCCTTCCGGTTGCGGCTGCCGGGCCTCGGCGTCAACCGGCTTCAGTTCGATGGGTTCAGCCGGGGGCAGGATGGGCGCCGAGCTGGGCACGGCCTCGGGACCGCGACCATGCACCGACTCGTCGTGCGCCTGGGTGATGATGCGCTCGAACTCTTCCTGGTCTTCCTGCTCCTCCATGAAGTCGGTGACGTAGAGGAAAGCGTCGCGCTCCAGGCCGACGTCGACAAAGGCCGACTGCATGCCCGGGAGCACGCGCGTGACCTTGCCCTTGTAGACGGAACCGGCGAGCGTGTACTCGTTCTCGCGCTCGAAATAGATCTCGGTTAACTGGTCTTCTTCGACGATGGCGACTTTGGTCTCGTGCGGGGTCGAAGACACGAACAATTCTTTCGACATGCTGTCTCCCTGCGGCGTTCTCTTCCGAGAGCGCGGCTAGCGGCGGCGAGACAGAGCGGAGAGGACGGAGTCGAGCGCACGACGGCGGGCGCCAGTCCGGAGACCGAGCGGGCTACCGTGGTTCAGGATGAGTGAGATTCTTGGAATGCTATTCGGAATCGTGATCACCTGTTGCGCGCCACATCCAGGACTTGTGACCGTCTCAGCCGCCTGCGGTTCCTCCTACCTATGCAGGCGACGGGGTCGTTAACCCGTCCGGGGGCGCTGCTCTCGTTCAATCCTGTCCGGCCCTTGATTCGGCCGGCCGTATGCCCTCAATCCTTATCGCGAGGGCGAGCGAATCTTGTAAGTACCTGGCCGCCTTGCGGCGGCACCACCACGCGCAAGCGAATGCGCGGCCTTGCTTCCTCAGTTCACGAACCGGCGCATGCGGATGTTCATGACGATCCCGAGCGCCAGAAACGTGAAAAGAACCGATGAGCCGCCGTAACTCAGTAACGGCAGCGGAATACCGGTGACCGGCATGAATCCGACCACCATGCCGACGTTCACCAGGACGTGGAAGGTCAGTACCGCGACCACGCCCATGACCACGAACGCTCCGGCGCGGTCAGGCGCCGTCTGAGCATTGTGGACCAGACGCATCAGCACTACAAAGTATAGCAGCAGTAGGAGGAGCGCGCCTACAAATCCATGTTCCTCGCTGTAGGCGGCGAAGGCGAAGTCGGTGTGGGGCACGGGAAGGAACCCGCCCCCGGTCTGCGAGCCTTTGGTGGCCCCCTTGCCCCAGATCCCGCCGGAACCGACGGCAATGAGAGATTGCTGGACCTGGTACCCCGATCCCTGGGGATCAGCCTCGGGGGCCATGAAGCTGACCAAGCGCTCCTTCTGGTAGGCCTTGAGCCCGAAATGCCAGACGAGCGGGAGCATGAGGGCGCCGACCAGGACGATGACGGCGGCGTGCCGGTAACGGATGCCGCCGAGGAACAGCCCCATGATGGCCACCGGGACGTAGGTGAGCGCAGTGCCGAGGTCGGGCTGCTTGAGCACCAGCAGCATAGGCACGGCGACCAGCAGCCCGGCCTTGGCGATGTCTGAAATTGATGCTTCTTCGCTCTTGGAATCGGCGAAGTACTTGGCGATGGCGATGATCAGGATGAGCTTGACCCACTCCGAAGGCTGGAAGTGCTGGCCTCCGGGGAGCTGGATCCAGCGCTTGGCGCCCAGGTACTTCTTGCCCACCAGCAGCACGGCCAGCAGCGAGACGATGGATATGCCGTAGAACCAGTGTACGTTGTCGAGCAACACGTGGTAGTCGATGAGGCTCATCAGGAACATGACGCCGATCCCGGCCAGGACCCAGTAGACCTGCTTGACGTGGACGCCGACGAACTTGGTGGCGTAGGTGGCGCTGTAGATCTCCATCACGCCCAGGCCGCAGATCACCAGCACAAAGACCAGGAGCACCCAGTCGAAATCGCGGACGGAGAAGAAGCGGGCCATCCTAGCGGGGGCCTCCGGGGAGAAACATCGCAGGGGCAGCAGAAGGATGGGTTTTCCCACCCAAGCCAAAAGCGGGCTTGGGTGGGGCACCCGCCAGGCCATCGAGCCCAGGAGCCGCCTTCACCGTCTTGATGGAACCGTCGAGCTTGACGGGAAAGCGGGCGGCCTGTAACCCGTCCTCGCCCTCGTCGGTGGGCTGGTTCCAGAAGCCGGAGACCTGCACCGGCTGCTCACCCTCGGCCATCTTCAGGCCTTTCTTCTTCTGCTTCTCGACGTAGGCCTTGACTACGGCGGCGGCGGTGCGGGCGGCGAGATATCCATGCTCGCCTTCCTCCAGCAGCACGGCGACGACGATGTTCGGATTGCGCCGGGGCGTGAAGCCGACGAACCATCCGTTGTCGTGCACGGAATGCTTGTGGCCGAGCTTCTGAGCCAGGGCGTTGCTCATGGTCTGGGCGCTGCCGGTCTTGCCGGCGAAATCGACATCTTTGATGCGGGCGCTGGGGGCGGTGCCTTCAGGCTGGACGACTTCCGCCAGGGCGTCGGTGATGACGGTCCAATTCTGCGGATCGAAGTCGAACTTCACTTCGTCGGGCTGGTCGCTTCCGATCTGGTGGAAGCCCGGGGGCAGATCGGTGGGGTTGGCGACGTGGGGCCGGCGCAGTTCGCCGCCCATGGCGATGCCTCCGATGGCACGCATCAACTGCACCGGGGTGACCGCGACCGCTCCCTGGCCGATGCCGACGGAGATGGTCTCGCCGGCATACCACTTCTGCTTGAAGTTGCGGACCTTCCACTCTTCGGAGGGCATGACCCCGGAGACTTCCTGGGGCAGGTCGATGCCGGTGCGCTTGCCGAGGCCGAGCGCGGTGGCGTATTGCGCGATGCGGCCGATGCCCAGCTTCTCAGCCAGGGTGTAGAAGAAGACGTCGCACGACTGGTAGATGGCCTTGGTGATGTTCACCGAGCCGTGGGTGCGGTGCTCGGCCTGCACCCAGCACTTGAAGTAGCGTCCGTAGAAGGTGGCGCCGCCGCCGCAGTTGACGTTCATGGTCTGGGCGATGCCTTCCTGCATGCCGGCGGTGGCCATGACGACCTTGAAGACGGAGCCGGGGGCCAACTGGGCCTGGATGGTCTTGTTGAGCAGGGGCTTGCCCTCGTCGGTGACCAGCTTGTTCCACTCGTCCCGGGTGATGCGGACGGCGAAGTCGTTGGGGTTGAAGGTGGGGCGGCTGACCATGGCCAGCACTTCGCCAGAGTGGGGATCCATGGCGATGATGCCGCCGTTCTTGCCGGTGAAGTCGAGGGCCTCCTCGGCGGCGATCTGAAGATCGAGGTCGATGGTGAGCTTGAGCTGCTTGCCGGGCAGCGCGGGGGTCTCGCTGAGGCGGCCGACCTCCTTGCCGCGGCTGTTCACCAGCGCGCGCCGGTAGCCGTCCTTGCCCATGAGCAGGTCGTTGTATGCCTGTTCGACGCCGGAGCGGCCGACCACGTCGCCGGGCTCGTAAAGCTCGTAGGCAGGCTGGTTGAGCATGTCCTCGCTGACCTCGCCGACATAGCCGATCAGGTGGGCCATGAAGCCGTTCTTGGGATACAGGCGGCGGTGCACCATGATGGTTTCCAGCTCGGGCAGCTCGTTGCGGTGCGATTCGATGAAAGCCAGCTCGCTGGGAGTGATGTCGTCCTTCAACACCATGGGCTGATAGGCGGGCGCGTAGGCGAACTTCTTCAGCCGCTCCCGGATCTCGGGGACCGGCATGTGCAGGCCGGCGGAGATCTTCTCGATGTCGCTGTTGATGTCCTTGGGCTGGTCGCGCAGCAGCAGGGCGGAGAACGACGGGTAGTTGTCGACGATGATGCGGCCTTCGCGGTCGAGGATCTTGCCGCGCGGCGCCAGGATGGGGATGGTGCGGACGCGGTTGCGCTCGGCCATCGAAGTGTAGCGCTCGCTGTCGCCGACCTGGAGGCGGGCCAGGCGGAATCCCAGCACCAGAAAAATGGCGAGGATGACGTATTGAACAAACGTCAGCTTGCCGAGCGGGATTCGTTCGTCGCGGTTGTACATCCGAAAACCAGCCTTCAGTCGTCAGTCGCCAGCTAGTCCCGACTGAGGATTGCACTCCTCATTCGATGCAGCCGCGACTCTCACCGGCTCAGGCGCGCTGCTTGTGACGGTCCAGGACGGCGAAGATCACGATCGCCAGCAGGCCGTTGGCCAGGGCCGCGCCGAAAGTATGCACCCAGCGCCACTCCAACTGGAGTCCACCAATATTGCGAGCCACCAGGAAGTACACGGCCTGGTGCACCCAATAGAAACCGAATCCGATGAGCAGTCGGGAGCCGGGGTTCTCCACGTCGATCTTAACCCCCAGCGAAGACGCGCCGTATCCAACGACGGTCTTGGCGATGCCGTAGAGCCCCAGGGGCTGGTGGGTCATGGCATCCTGCAAAAGGCCGATGATCGCGCCGGTCATGAGGCCGCTGACCTGGCTGCGGCGGGCCACGGCGAAGAACAGCGTCACCAGCAGGGGCAGGTCGAAGACGGAGAAGAACCGCAGCTTCACCGGCACGAAGACCTGCGCCAGGATGGCGAACAGGGGGATCAGCACCGTGGCGAACGGGCTGAAACGGTAGACCTCGATCTCCTCGCGCGAAGTGTAAGTGACAGCCACGCTCACCGCGGCGCCCCCTCGCTGGTCTGGGGTGGGGTTTCGAGCGACGGCCCGGACCGCGTGGGCGCGGGAGTCGGCTTCGGTCTGACTGGATTGCCGGCCGGCGCGCCCGCAACCGGGGATGGCTTGGGAGTCGCGGAGGACGCATTCGCAGCCGACTTCGGCGTCGGGGAGGGCGGCGCGGCGGCTCCCGGGGTCGGCGGGGCGGACGGGGCCTTCCTCTCGACGGTCGGCAGTCTCTGCGCCAGGATGTCGGCGGCGCGGACCGGGCCCGCGGCCTGGTCGCTCTCCGCCTCCTTTTCGACGACCTTGGTGATGACCAGCACTTCTTCCACGCGCCCCAGGGCGGCGGACGGCTTCACCCGGATGTTGAGGAAGAGGTCGCGACCGGGGGCGGCCCCAGTCACCGTCCCGATGGGCAGTCCTTTGGGAAAGATGCGATCACCGCCGCTGGTCAGGACGCGCTCGCCGGGCTCGACCTTCTCGTCGCTCATGACGTACTGGAGCGAGATCTCGCCGGCGCCGGAGCCCTTGACGATCCCCTGCAAGCGGGACTTCTCCAGGATGCCGCCCACGCCGCTGGACTGGTCGCCGATCTCCAGCACTTGCGACGAGGTGCGGAACACGCGCAGCACCTTGCCCACGATGCCGTCGGGCGTGACCACGGCCATGTCGGGCTGGATACCTTCCGCCGAGCCCTTGTCGATGTAGAGGATGCGGGACTGCTCGCTGCCGCTGGTGCCGATCACCTGGGCCGCGACCGTCTGGGAGATGAACTGCTCCTTGAAGGCGAGCAGGGCTTGCAGGCGGCGAGCCTGGTCGGCGTCCTGCTGGAGCCGTACTTCCTCGATGCGCATCTGCTCGATCTGCTGCTTGAGCTCGCGGTTTTCCTCGCGGACGCCGCGCAGGTAGAGGTAATCGCTCCACAGATCGCGCAGGCCGTGGCCGGCGCCGACCACGCCACGCTCCAGCGGCGTGATGGCGCTGACCACCCAATAGCGGAGCAGGCGCATGGGGCCGGCTTCGGTGGGCTTCTTGATCTGAACCGCCAGTCCGATGATCTGCGCGAACAGGACCGCGACCAGGATGGTCGTGTTGCGGTAGCGGGTTAAGACGTTCTCCATCGCGCTCAGAAGCCCGGCGGAATGCGTGCCGGGCTGGGAGGAATCTTTCTAATTCCCGCCCAAGAGCCAAAACCGGGCTTGGGTGGGGCACACGAGTCCTTTACTCGATCGAGATCTTGCGCAGCAGCTTGAAGTCGCTGAGCATCTTGCCCGTGCCCAGCACCACGCTGGCCAGGGGATCGTCGGCGATGGAGACGGGAAGGCCGGTCTCTTCGCGGATGCGCTTGTCCAGGTTCTTCAGCAGGGCGCCGCCGCCGGTCAGGACGATGCCGCGGTCACTGATGTCGGCGGAAAGTTCGGGCGGCGTGCGCTCCAGGGCCACCCGGATGGCGTTCATGATGGTGCTGACGCATTCGCTGAGGGCCTCGCGGATCTCGCTGTCGTCCACGGTGATGGTCTTGGGCACGCCCTCGATCAGGTTGCGTCCCTTGATCTCCATGGTGAGGGGCTTGTCGAGCGGGTAGGCGCTGCCGATCTCGATCTTGATCTGCTCGGCGGTGCGCTCGCCGATCAGCAGGTTGTACTTGCGCTTCAGGTAATTCATGATGGCTTCGTCCATCTGGTTGCCGGCCATGCGGACGGAGCGCGAGTAGACGATGCCGCTGAGGGAGATGACGGCGATGTCGGTGGTGCCGCCGCCGATATCGACGACCATGTTGCCGCTGGGCTCGGTGATGGGCAGGCCGGCACCGATGGCGGCCACCATGGCCTGCTCCACCAGATGGACCTCGCTGGCCTTGGCGCGGTAGGCGGAATCCATGACCGCGCGCTTTTCCACCTGGGTGATCTCGGAAGGCACCCCGATCACGATGCGGGGATGCACCAGCATCTTGCGGTTGTGCGCCTTCTGGATGAAATAGTTGAGCATCTTCTCGGTGACCTTGAAGTCGGCGATGACGCCGTCCTTCATGGGCTTGATGGCGACGATGTTGCCGGGGGTGCGGCCCAGCATCTCCTTGGCCTCTTTGCCCACGGCCTCCACCTCGCCGGTGTTCTTGTTGATGGCGACGATGGAGGGCTCGTTGACCACGATGCCCTTGCCCTTGGCATACACCAGGGTGTTCGCCGTGCCGAGGTCGATGGCCAGGTCGCTGGAGAACATGCTGAACAGCGACCGCAGGTTGGTCATCCGGGAAGAACCGTTCGATGACATAAATCTACTTCTCTCTCTTACCTAATTCTTTGTCCAGTTACCAAGGTTGGTGCACACCGAGGAAGGTCGGGGCTCCTGCACCCATTCTAGTCCGCTTCCCAGGTTCCGGGTGAGCCCGGCGGTAGTAAATGCGGTTCGGCCTATTGGATGACCACCTTTTTCTGCTGGGTATTCACCCCGCCCTTGGAGTTCTGGGCGGTGACGGTGATCACATTCTCGCCGTTGGGCATGGGCGGCGTGAAGTAGTGAAAGGTGCAATCGTTCGCGATGAAAGGCACCTCTTCCCCGTTGACCATGATGCGGGCGCCGCACTCGGTCTTGCCCCGGACTTCGATGACGTGGCCGTGTTGCACGAAGGTGTCCAATTCCAGCGCCAGGGCCACGTCCTGGTTCCCCTTGGGAATGATGGTGAAGCGGTTCTTCTCGCTCTCCAGCGATTCGCGTCCCTGCTCGTCCACCGACTGGACGCTCCAATAGTAGGCGCCCTCGCCCATGCCGGTGACTTGCGTCTCGGTCCCGCTCACCCGCTTGTCGAACACCAGCGAGGAGAAGAACGGGTTGCGCGACACCCTCAGGTGATAGAGCCTGGTGTTGGTCACCGGCGTCCAGGAGAACGACACCGGCTTGGTGGCCCCCGGGGTGCTGAAGATGGGCATCATGTTGGCCGGGGCGATCAGGGTGGGAGGCCGGACCTCCTTCTCCTTGACCATCTTCGGCGTCTCCGCCTGGAACGAGACCTTCTCGAAATCGGCCAGGTGGACGACTTCGGAGCCGCGCTGCACCTCGCCGCTGCCCTTGCTGATCAGGATCTCGTGTTGGTCGGCGCGGGGATCGTTGCGCACCTGGGCCGCCGATTCCGGGGCCAGGGTGGCGGTCGCGCCGGCCACGATGACCGCCGATTTCGAGCCCTGGGAGTAGGTCGCGGTGGTCAGGTCCACGGTACCGGTGGTGACCTGCACGGCCACGCTGGTCTGCTGCGCGGCGTTGGTGGAGTTGTCCTCGATGACGATCAGCGAGTCCTGCTTCACGGTGTAATTGGTGCCGTCGGCGAACACGACCTTGGCCATCCCCTCCGAGCCGGTCTGCACCACGTCGCCCTTCTCCAGCGGCAGGCTGTAGTCGCCATTGATCCACGTATTGCCGTTGACTTTCTTCACCCGGACGGTGCCGTCGATGGCGGTGAAGTGAGCCTGCTGCGCCCCCGCTTTCCCTTCCTTCTGGGCGGCGACTTTCAGCCCGACCTTGATGAGGGCGTTGGTCAGGACATCGGAACTCGTATTGATCACGGTCTGGGCCGGACCGGGAAGCAGGAGATAGAAAATGGTGAAGGCGATGACGGAAAGGGCAACGATGGCTATCGCGACCGAGCGATAGGTGATCGTCGTCCACGAGATGTGGACGCCTGGTTGATCCGTTGTCCTTCTGGGAGGAGCCATCGCACCTAAAGTACCTGAAAGTAAGCGCAGACTAACATAAGCCCCACTAGTCTCAAATAGGTAAATAACGCGAGGTCAGGTTCCCCTTTTGATAAACAGCCAAGACACGCGCCCTGATCGCTGGTCGAGAAGCGTTCCGCTGGTCTGCGATGACTTGCGCTGCCGCTAGGGCTATGTAAAACTCCGGGGCTGGAAAACAGAATGGAAAATCCCGATCGGGCAGCGGAGATCAGCGTAAGCGAGCCACCGAGTTCGATGTCGCGGCTGGTGCGTTCGGCCGGCACGCGCTTCCAGGGCATGGTCGAACGCCTGCCCCGGCGCTTCTTCAACCGGAGCACCCAGTTCGCGCTCGACGCCGCGGTCTGCGTCATCTCGCTGTTCCTGGCCTACCAGTTGCGCTTCGACGCCGCGGTGCCCCCCATCCACCGCAGCGTGATGTGGGCCTGGATGCTGCTGCTGCCGGTGATGCGTCCCGCCCTGATGTGGGCCCTGGGCGGCTACGACCGCATCTGGCGCTACTTCAACATGCACGACGGGATCGTGCTGGCGGGCACCGCCTTCACCCCCACGCTGTTCATGATCATCGTGCGCTACACCCTGTGGCGCGAGTTGTGGGTGGCCCGGCTGCCGGTGAGCGTGATCCTGATCGAGTACGGCGCGTACATGCTGCTGGCGGGCGGGATGCGGGCGCTGCGGCGTCTCAGCTTCGAAGCGGCGCGGCCGGGCGGCGCACGCCTGCGCGCCCTCATCATTGGCAGCGAAGACACGCTTCCGGCAGCGCTGCGCCAGGTCAGCGCGCAAGCCGAGATCTCGGTGGTTGGGCTGCTGGCGCCCGAGCCCAAGCTGCACGGCTTGCGCATCGGCGGCTCCTGGGTGCTCGACGACCCCAAAGCCCTGGGACGCCTGCTGGCGGCCGGCGCCGTGGACCTGGTGCTGATCGCCGACGCCAGCCTGCCCTCCATCGGACAGATGGTGGCCACCGCCACCGAGTTCGGCGTGGATGTACGCCTGCTGCCCTCCGCCGGTGACGTGATCAAGGGAGACGTGCGGGTCTCCGCCGCCGCCAAGCCCGAGGATGTCCTCAGCGAGCGGGTCACCACCACCGAACCTCATGAGAAGGTGGTGGAGGCGTTCCGCAGCCGCGTGGTGCTCATCACCGGCGCCGGCGGCTCCATCGGCTCGGAGCTGGCGCGGCAGGTGGCCGGCCTTCCGGTCGCTTCCATCCTGCTGCTCGACCGGGACGAAAACTCGATCTTCGAAGTGAACCGCGAAATCACGGCGCGCCCCGAGCTGAAAGCGCAAGTCTTCCCCCTGGTGGGCGACATCCGCGACCACGTCCGCCTGCAACGCATCTTCGAGCAGTACCGGCCGCACATCGTGCTGCACGCCGCCGCCTACAAGCACGTGCCGGTGATGGAGGAGAACTGCTGCGAGGCGGTGCTGAATAACGTCTTCGGCACCCGCGAGGTGACCGAGAGCGCCATCGCCTACCACGCCGAGCGCATGCTGATGATCTCCACCGACAAGGCGGTGCAGCCCACCAGCGTGATGGGCGCCACCAAGCGCTGTGCCGAGCTGCTGGTGCAGGCGCGCGCTCTGCAGATCGGACGGCGCCGCGGCGACACCCGCATGGCCTGCGTGCGCTTCGGCAACGTGGTGGGCAGCCGCGGCAGCGTGGTCCCCATCTTCCTGCGCCAGATCGCCTCCGGCCAGCCGCTCACCATCACCGACCCGGAGATGACCCGCTACTTCATGACCATCCCCGAGGCGGTGCAACTGGTGCTGCAAGCCTCCACCCTGGGCTCCAGCGGCGAGATTTACATGCTCGACATGGGTGACCCCATGAAGATCACGGCCCTGGCCCAAAAGCTGGTGGAGATGTCGGGCCTGCGCCCGGGCAAGGACGTGGAGATCCGCTTCGTGGGCGCACGCCCCGGCGAAAAGCTGGAGGAAAAACTCTGGAGCGAGGAAGCGAAGGTCTCCCCGACCTTCTTCCGCCGCGTGCTATCCATCGAAGGGCTCGCGGTCCCCGATGGCTTCGAACAGGGCCTGGAGCGCCTGGAAGCCGCCGCCATCTCCCACGACGAGAGCAACGTGCGCTCGTTGCTGGAAAGCATGCCCATCGGGTTCCGCAAGCAGGCCAAAGCCGCCGCGAGCACCGGCAGCTAGTCTTGGGCAAGGCGACGAAGTCCTTTCCGCCACAAGTGCTCGCCGCCTTCGTTGCGACGAAATACCTGTACATCCGTGCGGGAGACCATCGCTTCATCCGCATCTGGGTGGTGGTGGTCGCAGGCCGGGTGATGGTGCGCTCGTGGAACGACAAGCCGGGCGGTTGGTATCGGGCGTTACTGTCAGCGCCCCGCGGCCACGTCCAGATCGACGACAACGAAGTAGCGATCCGTGCCATTCGGGTCCGCAGCAAGAGGCTCATCGACGATGCCACTGTTGCCTACGGCGAGAAATACACCAGCAAGGCGAGCGCAGTATTCGTGAAGGGCTTTGCGACGGCCAGGCGCAAGGCGACCACTCTGGAACTGGTTCCGGGTTAGAGGACTCCGGCCCCGCGAGCGCGAAACCGACGGAACCGCGAACCGCCCAGCCTCGTATAGAAACGCAGAGGTCACTATGCCTAAACCCCGCACCTTGCTTCTGACCATTGCCGTCGTGCTGTCATCGATGGCTGTCTTTTCGCAGGAACAGAAACCGAAGTCGAACGATGAGAAGCACACGTTCCGTCTGGAGACCGACTCCGGCCGCTACGGCGCCAGCGCCGACAAGTTCGACCCGAAGCAACTGGGCGTCGCGATCTACCCCGGGGCAACCGTGGATAAGAGGGAAAATGAAGGCAAGGGGGCCAATCTGTCGCTCGACTGGGGACCCGACAGCGTGCGCCTCTACGTCCAGAAGTACGTCACCACGGATCCCGCGGAGAAGGTCCTCTCCTTTTACCGCAAGGAGCTTTCAAAGTACGGAGCCGTGCTGGAGTGCCGCGACGGCAAGCCCACGGGCGTTAAGGTGAACTCAGAGCTCAAGTGCGAGGACGAGAAGGACGAAAAGGGCGAGAAACGGGAGAGTGGCATCGAGCTCAAGGCGGGCACCGATAAGAAGCAGCACATGGTCGGGGTTACCCCGACCGAGAAAGGCGCGGACTTCCAGGTGGTGTACGTCGAGCAGAGCAAGCACGGCAACCTGTAGACCGCTCT
>Ga0335082_10006895_pt1 | contig 12371 bp, 12 predicted proteins | sample Lox_Sample_41_FD_206718 | JGI IMG/M metagenome (GOLD analysis project Ga0335082, IMG submission 206718) | Soil microbial communities from Loxahatchee National Wildlife Refuge, Florida, United States - Lox_Sample_4.1 | ecosystem: Environmental > Terrestrial > Soil > Wetlands | place: USA...
ATGCGCATAGGGCACATGGGGCATATAAGACATCTGAGGTATTCAATCCTCAGTAAATTTCGCGATCGTTCGCCTACACCTGTATCGGCAAGTGACGGCACTTCCGGACGCTTGGACTATACTCCTCTGCTGCAAAATCCCTGCTAGGGTGGAGGCCTCGATCCGCTCTATCAGATTGGCGGCCCGCGTTCGGTACAACCGGTTCTTAAGCTTCTGTTCTGACCACCGAGAAGATGGGCTTCGTTTCCGGGGCGAGTTCTTCAACATCTTCAACCATCCGAACTTCGGCAGCCCCAACAACACTCTAACGAGCGCCACTATTTGGCCAGTCGACACAAACACTTGCGAGCTTCCTAGGCTCCGGCGGCGCCAATGGCGGCTTCAGTCCCCTCTACCAAATCGGTGGCCCCCGCTCCATCCAGCTCGCCCTCAAGCTCCAATTCTGTGCAACGCACCTGTCCGGATTGCAATCGGCGGTTGTCTCCTTACTCGCTGGCCGCTTGAAGGCCCATGGACCCCGAGACCGGCGCGGGCCAAGTCAACGCACGGTGTTCAGCGATGAGCGCGTCGATCGGGGCCACCACCTGGGCTGGGAAGGGGGCGGTGCGATGGGTTCTAAGGTCGGCATGAGCGTGCACACACTCGAACAGAGATGAGAGCACACCCCGTGTCTCGTTTGCCATGAACATCATGTAATGGAAAAGCTTTGAGTTCCGCGCGAGCATGCGAAACCTGATCACTACAATGTCCCCGATGCGCACTTCGGAGGGATACCAAAGGTGATGCTCAAGATCAAAGCCGCCCGCACCCGATGCCGCAAAGTATTCCGCGGTGAGCCCGAGCATCGGGTACATCGCGTCCCCGGCCTCGTCGTAGAGGGCCAAGTACCAGCGCATGTTCATATGCATTTGACGGTCCTCGTAAGCGGGTGGGATTACCGCTCGGTAAACTACTGGCAAGGACGTCAGTTGATCGAGCGATAGAGTTGGTGGGCGCATGTTGCTGTCCTCCTCCTTCTGGACGTGATTCCCTTGCGGCTAGAGAGTGTTCCCGGCTTCCATCGCACCGGTCGCTATCTGTCGCGATTGGTCATCCAGAATCTCCAGAATCTTGAGTCCAGCGGTGGGGATGACGGTACCCGGTCCGAAAATAGCAAGAACGCCTTCCCTGTAGAGCTCGTCGTAGTCCTGCGGTGGAATGACGCCGCCGAGCACGATGGGCATGTTTTCGTGGCCTAGCTTCGTGAGGGCTTTGCGGAGCGCGGGGACCAGGGTCAGGTGGCCAGCGGCAAGCGAACTTGGTCCGACGATATCGACGTGTTTCTCGATGGCCTGACGCGCGGCCTCTTCGGGCGTCTGGAACAAGGGGCCGAGAACCACGTCGAAGCCGAGATCCGAGAGAGCTGCCCCGACCACGTCCTGGCCGCGGTCATGACCGTCCTGACCGAGCTTGCAGATGAAGATACGCGGCTTGTGTCCCTGGCTCTTCGAGAACTGCTCGACCTTGTTCTGCACGGCAATGATCGACGGCTTCTTCGCTCCGTAGGTCTGCACATAGATCCCCGAGACCAGTTCCTGTTCAGCCTTGTGCCTGCCGAAGACTTTTTCTAGAGCCAAGCTGATCTCACCGACCGTTGCCTCGGCGCGCGCCGCCGCAATCGACAGCTCGAGGAGGTTCCCTTTCATGGTGCGGGCGCACTCGGTAAGCGCATTGAGCGCCGACGAGACCCTCGCTTGATCTCGCTGCGACTTGAGCTGTGCAAGCCGCCTTGCCTGTGCCTGTCGAACGGCAGAGTTGTCCACCTTGAGGACTTTCATCGCCTCCTGTTTGTCAAACGCATATTCGTTCAATCCGACGATGACTTGGGCTCCCGAGTCGATCCGCGCTTGTGTCCGGGCCGAAGCTTCCTGGATCCGTTTTTTGGGGAAGCCTTCTTCGATTGCCTTGGTCATGCCGCCGGCCTGCTCGCACTCGACGATGCAAGCCCAGGACCTGTGCATGAGCTCGTGCGTGAGTCGCTCCACGTAGTAACTGCCGCCCCAGGCGTCGATGACCAGATCGGTATCGGTTTCCTCCTGAAGGAAGTCCTGAGTATTGATCGCGAGGCGTTCGGAGAAATCGCTCGGCAGCGCCAGGGCTTCATCGAATGCATTGGTATGCAGGCTCTGGGTGTGGCCCTGGGTGGCGGCCATCCCCTCAATGCAGGTGCGGATAACGTTGTCGTAAACATCCTGTGCGGTCAGCGTCCACCCGCTCGTCTGGCAATGTGTACGAAGGTCCATGCTCTTGGGGTCGTGAGGGACGAACTGCTTGACGATCTTCGCCCACAGCAACCGGGCGGCGCGCAGCTTGGCGATTTCCATGAAGAAGTTTTTGCTGATCGCCCAGAAGAAGGACAGCCGCGGAGCGAAGTGGTCGATGTGCAGGCCGGCGCGCAACCCTGTCCTCAGATACTCAAGCCCATCCGCCAACGTGTAGCCCAGCTCCAGGTCGGCAGTGGCACCGGCCTCTTGCATGTGGTAGCCGCTGATGCTGATGCTGTTGAACAACGGCATATGTTGGCTCGTATAGGCGAAGATATCCCCCACCAGTCGCATGCTGGGCTGCGGTGGATAGATGTAGGTGTTGCGGACCATAAACTCTTTGAGGATGTCGTTCTGTATGGTCCCTGAGAGCTGCTCCTGCTTTGCCCCTTGCTGCTCAGCGGCGACGATGTACAGGGCCAGTACCGGCAGCACCGCCCCGTTCATGGTCATTGACACGCTCATGCGGTCCAGCGGGATCCCGTCGAAAAGAATCCTCATGTCAAGGATGCTGTCGACGGCCACGCCCGCCATGCCGACGTCGGCAGCAACCCGAGGATCGTCCGAATCGTAGCCGCGGTGAGTGGCCAAGTCGAAGGCGATGCTGAGGCCCTGCTGACCAGCAGCAAAGTTGCGCCTGTAGAAGGCGTTGGATTCCTCCGCAGTCGAAAAGCCGGTATATTGCCGGATGGTCCAGGGTCGGCCTAGGTACATCGTGGAGTAAGGGCCCCTTAGGAACGGTGGGATCCCGGGCATCGTTCGCAGGTGCTCTAGCCCCTCGATGTCGGCACTGGTGTAGAGGGGTTGTATGGGAATCTGCTCCGGCGTATCCGAATTGAACTGATCCAGTAAACGGCCCGACTCAGCCACCGCGCGAGCGCGCCAAACCGCCGATCGGTTATCGACCTCCGGCCCACCGTTCCAGGTGATGTCTTCGAACTTGGGGATCTTGGTCATGGCAGTACTCCAACTTGATGAAGCAACGAGCGAAGGATTTCGAGAGAGCTGCATTTGATAAAGATAAACTGGCTGACGCCGGCGGCACGGTACTTAGCCTCGTTCGCGCCAGGGTTCCCGGCGAGCACGACGGTCCTGGCACCGGCGGCCAGCAACTTGGGTGCGACTTGTTCCACGTCGGTTGCGTAACGAGCGTCGGTCGAACAGATGACGGCGATCTCTGCTTGGGATGCAACGAATGCGGTAGCTGCGGCCTGGGCGTCGGTGAAGCCTTGATTCTCCACGGGCTCGAAGCCGCCCATTTCGAAGAAGTCCCGTGCGTAGTTCGAGCGAGCGAGAAACTCTTTTCCTGCCCCCAGGTTGGCAAGGAAAACCTTAGGTCGCTTGCCCCCACGTCCTTGGGCGTAGGCATCGACCATGTCGCGCAACTGCTCATACGTGGCTGCGTAGGGATGGGCGGCGAGCGGTATCGTTGATGCGCCTTGGCGACTGTGCTCCGGTCCGGTGAGGGTCGCCGTGAGCTCCCCGATGGTGGCCCCCGCTTGTGCCGCCTTGATAGCGGAGGCCGTCAGCTCGCCGTTGCCGCGCTGCGACGTGGCCACGACGGCGCCCAGGACGGCGGCGATCGAGTTGCCTTGACGCCGCTCGTGGCGCCATTTCATCAGCCTCTCGGCTGCTTTCGCGCGTAACTCAGGGTAATTCCGGGTGGGGCGACTGAGCTCCTTCTCGAACACATCGGGATGCTCGCTCACCCCGGTGATTGCCGCTTTTCGCGTAGCGATGTCGTGGTCGCGTTGTTTTTCGACCGCCCGGATCTGATCCCTGACCCATCCGCCTGTCGCCGCTTTTATCATTCCTCCCAGACCTTCGATTTGCTGGAACAGAGACCATGCCTTTTCAGCCATCTCGTCCGTGAGGTTTTCCAGAAACCATGAACCTCCTGCTGGGTCCACCGTCTGATTGAGGTGACATTCCTCCTGCAGGATCAGTTGAGTGTTCCGGGCCAATCTCCGCGTGGACTCGTTGCTCAACCCTACCGCGACGTCCATGGGAAGCGTGATGATCGCATCGGCTCCGCCCGCGGCGCCCGCGAAAGTTGCGGCAGTATTACGGAGAAGGTTAACCCAGGGATCTCGGAGGGTGATCACGCGCCGGCTGGTCTCGACGACTAACCGCAGACCCGATACGGCCTTCACGTCGGTGCCACAAGCCTCGATCACTTTTGCCCAGAGTTTTCGTAATGCCCGGAGCTTGGCAATTGACTGGAAGAACTTGCATCCCACAGCCTCGTGGAAGACAATTTGCCTGACTGCCGCGTCGAACTCCAGCCCAGCGGCCGTCATCGCCCGCAGATATTCCACTGCCGTCCCCATAGCGAATGCGAGATCCTGGACCGAATCGGCGCCGGCATTGTGATATACAGCGGTCGACACTCGAACGGAGCTCACGTTTGGAAGGTGGGATGTTGTCCAAGCCGCAAGGTCGGTCATGTGCAGCAGAGCCACATCCAGTGGCTGCGGCAGGGCACCGTCGCGCACTAGCGCACCCAGCGGGTCCGCGTTGAAGGCGCCCAAGACCTTCGAACCTTCGATGCCCCTTTCCTCTACCAGAGCGGCCAGTAGAGCCGCAGCCGGCAGGAAGGCAGCGCCGCCTTCCAGGGAAACCGGCACGACCTCCAACTGGACGCCTTTGAGGGCCTGGTCGAGATCTCCCAAGCTGTACACCATGACCCCGTCGCGGCCGCACAACTCGACCGAAAGCGAATCGTCCGGGTCGAGTCCGGCAGAAGCCGCCGCATCGAGCTTCAGCTCGATGGAGGTCACGCCGTTGTTCAATTCCTCGAGCATGATCTGGTTTGCCTCGGTGAGCTCCGGATGCAGGACCTCCTGCCGCACATCCCAGCCGTCCAAGGAATGCCCTAGTGGTTTCGTTCCCCTCGTGTACGGTGTACTGCCTGGAAAGCCGGACGGGTCGTTCGCCGAAGGCCAAGTCTCCGCAGTGTAGATTGGCTGGATATCAATGCCCTCATAAGTGCGGGTGATCATTTTCTTTTCGAAAGGTACACGTTGCAGGTCAGCCACCGCCTGCGCCTTCCAAGTGTCGTAACTGACAGGAGGGAAATCTTCCAGGATGTTCAGTTGCTTCTCGATCACGAGAATGCTCCTCCGAGGGGCCGAACTGCCCCGCTCGCACCATCCGGCGTAGCCGCAGAGAGCTTATTGAGACCAAGCCCGAGGAGCATGGCTCCGTGTTCGATCAAATTCTGTTGCAAGTCAAAGCAGTGCGTCAGGTCCGCTCGAAATGGTCTGCATGTGCCTCCTCGACACGACGATGGAGATAGTCGTGATAGGCGAGTGGGTAGTGGTCGACCTGTAGAAGCGCGCGCTCCGCGGTTCCAACCCGAATGCATAAGGACCCCGATCTGGACGGAATGTTCCGGGGTGGAAAATCCTCCGTATCCAGTCATCGTTTCCGGTTTCCTTTCGCAATCATTTGCCCTGGAAGACGGGTGATCGCTTCTCAAGAAATGCCTTGACGCCCTCTTTAAGGTCGTCGCTACGAAATGCGGCTTGCCGCGCTGATTGAATAAACTCGAACTCGTCGGCGCTCATGGGGACGCCCTTGCTTAGGCTGCTCAACTCAGCCTTGACGACTGAAACGGCCAGAGGTGCGCGTTCGGCGATTGTGTGCGCGATTTCCATCGTCGTTGCCTCCAGCTTCTCGGGGCTTACGAGGCGATTGAGTAGCCCGAAACGATAGGCATCTTCGGCCGGGAGCGGATTGCCCGTGAAGACCATCTCTTTAATGACGTGCAGCGGCAATGCCCCGAGGAAATGCGACATTCCTGCCGTGTTGTAGGAGATCCCCAATTTGACGGGAGTGATAGCGAAGGTCGTCTTGGGTGTGCCGATTGCCAGGTCGCAGGTTACGGCCAGGTCACAAGCCGCGCCCCATACGCTGCTGTGAAGCATGGCGATCACGGGCACCCTGGAGTTCCGAACGCGATGAAGGACTCTTTCAAATCCTGTCGTCCAAGTCACGGTGTCCTGACCATCGAGTGGTATCTCATGGATGTCGTGGCCGGCAGACCAGATGTTGGTATTTGGATTCGCACCAATGATGACGACTCGGGCGCCGTCTTTCTCAAACTCGTCGAAGGACTCGAGCAGCTTATTGCAAACGTCGCTGCTGAGCGAATTCACTGGTGGATTGCTGATGGTCGCGATCCCGATATTATTTTTCATTCTTGCTCATTCAGCGTCTATGCTGGCTGCCCAGTCGGCCTCTCGCACTAGGAGCGGGGACACATTTCGGGATCGATCACGAGAGACAACTCCTCTATGATTCCGCGTAAGTTCGTAATCGCATTCGAGCCTGTACCGCACCACGTCAGCGACCGTGACCATTTTGAGCGCGTGTCGCTTGCAGAAGCGCACGAGGTCAGGCACCCGAGCCATGTTGCCGTCGTCCCTGAGAATCTCGCAGATCACGCCGGAAGGGTGTAATCCCGCGAGGCGCGCAAGATCGACCGCTGACTCGGTATGGCCGCGACGCTCCAGGACCCCGCCCGCGCGGCAACGAAGCGGGAAAACGTGCCCGGGCCGGGCAAAGTCCGCGGGATCGCTGCGCGCATCGATCGCGGCCTGAATTGTTTGCGCGCGATCTTGAGCCGAAATTCCCGTCGTTACGCCACGTCCCTTGGCATCGATCGAGACGGTGAAGCCTGTACCGCCTAACGCTGTGCTGTCCAGAGTCATCGGGCCAAGCCTCAATTCGTCGAGTCGTTCTCCCGTCATGGCTAGACAGATCAAGCCTCTGGCGTGGGTAGCCATGATGTTGATGGCCTCGGGCGTGACCAATTCTGCCGCGATCATCAGATCGCCTTCGTTCTCGCGATCGTCGTCGTCGACGACGACGATCATGCGTCCGCCTCTAAGTTCGTGAAGGGCAACCTCGGTGCTGACAAAGGCAAACTGTTCTCGAGCCACGGCCACTCCTCTCATTGCGTTGAGCAACTCATCGGCTCATTCCGTTACGCCGCCTTGGTCCGAGGAATCTTGCGGCCCTTTGCCTCGATGATCTGGCGGAGCCCTCCCCAGGTTGGCTGGAAAATTCCCGAGAGCATTGGTTTTAGATTTGGAGAAATGCGCGGACTAAACTCCATCTGCGCAAGGATGTCCTTTTCGAGATTGATCCCCGGCGCGATTTCCGTTAGCGTGACTTGCCCATCCTGCAGCTCAAATACCGCACGCTCGGTTACGAACAAAACCGGCTGCTTGGTAGCCGCCGCGTAAGCGCCGCTGAAAGTCACCTGCTCGACTTTCTTGACGTACTTCTTGCCTTTGCCCTCCTGCTTGATGACGAGTTGGCCATTTTCAACGGCGACTTTTAGCCCACCGGCCGTAAACGTCCCGCAGTAGACGACCTTCTTCGAATTCTGTGTAATATTAATGAAGCCGCCGCAGCCCACGGCTCGACCTTTGAATTTGCTGACGTTCACGTTGCCGGTCGAATCGACTTCGGCCGCGCCCAAAAAAGCTTGGTCCAACCCGCCTCCGTCGTACCAGTCAAACTGTGCATGCTGCTCGACGAAGGCTTGCGCGTTGAGGGACATGCCAAAGTTTTCACCGCCGGCAGGGACACCCCCGATCGTACCGATCTCAGTTGTCAACGTCAGCAGGTCGGCGGCGCCTTCCTTTCCTGCAACCGCGGCGACGCCCTCGGGCATGCCGATACCCAGATTCACGACTGAGCCCGGCTCCAATTCCATTGCCGCACGGCGCGCGATGATCAGACGTTCGTCCAGCAGCATCTCCGGCACTGCGTCCACCGGGACCCGAATGTCACCCGAAAATGCCGGATTGAAACGCGTACCAGCCGCCTGCCAATGATGTTCCTCGGACGCGATCACCAGATGGTCAATCAGAACGCCTGGAACCCGCACTCGTTTGGGATGCAATGATCCGCTCTGGGCCAGGTATTCGACTTCAGCGATAACGATGCCGCCAGTGTTCTTCGTAGCCTGCGCAAGAGGCAGACACTCGAGTAGAGCGCCCTCCAGGTCTTCTGTGAGATTGCCGTTTTCATCAGCGACCGTACCGCGGATGATAGCTACATCAATTTTGAGGGTTGGATAAAACAACCACTCCTGGCCCTCCAACTGAATGACCTTGACAATATCCTCGGTGGTACCCTTGTTCATTTTTCCGCCTTCCAGTCGCGGATCCACGAACGTCCCCAAGCCGGTTTTGGTGATGAGGCCGGGCCGGTGCGCAGCAATTTCGCGCCACAGCTGACAAAGCACCCCTTGCGGAAAGTTGTACCCTTCGCAGCCACCCTCCATGATCATCTTGCCCATCGCTGGCGCCAGCCCGACGTGACCGCCAATCCAACGCTTCACCATTCCGGGATGAGCGAAGTGCTGCATTCCCCTCGTCTTCCAATCGCCAATTCCTGAGCCGTGCACGACGGTAAGACCCGCGGGATGACCGGCTTCGAGAAACCTCTTCTCAATTGCAATTCCAAGCTCTTCAGGCCATCCTGAAATCATAAGAGCGCTGGCCCCTAGCGTGGCGCCGTCCTTTATTAGTGCTGCCGCCTGTTCTGCACTGATTACTTTCGACATTGATGACTCTCCTGGAAGAACAATCTCTTCAGACCTCAACGGCTATCCTTGAAAACAACAGACAGGAGTGCACTCATCGGGCCAATGCATCGGCCTTGCTCTTGAGACCAGCGAGCTTTGAAAAGTTAAGAGAACTCTGGAATTAGCTCGCCGCGGGCAAGAAACGCTGCCTGGCGGCACACTTCTAGGTGCCTCATCTGAGCCACTTCGACTGGCACCCTTGACCGAAATGCTCCACGCATCGATTTAAATCGTTCAGGGCTGGTCTGTGACTCAACGACATACAAGCCTTTCCCTTTGGTTCGTGAGTTGCAATTACAAGGAGCCTGAGTCGGCATTCATGCCGAAGAGAGGAACCATCCTATGAGCGCGATAGCTGCAACACCAGCACTAGAGAACATCCTGTACGAGAAGAGAGACGGCATCGCCTATGTAACCGTGAACCGCCCAAAGGTACTCAACTCTCTGAATGCGAAAACTATTGCGGAATTGATGATCGTTTTCGAGGAAATCGGTAAAGACTCCTCGATACTCGCCGTCATCCTGACAGGGTCGGGTACCAAAGCCTTCATCGCGGGGGCGGACATCAGCGAACTCGCCCGCCTCTCGGCTGTTGAAGCGGAGCAGTTTAGCCGAAGCGCGCAGGAGGCGTTCGATCTCATCGAGAACTTGGGGAAGCCGGTGATCGCTGCCGTCAACGGGTTTGCCCTGGGAGGGGGCTGCGAAGCAGCCATGGCTTGCACCATCAGATTGGCTGCGGAGGGCGCGAAAATCGGCCAGCCTGAAGTGAAACTGGGAATTATCCCGTGCTTCGGGGGAACCCAGCGTTTGCCGCGGTTGGTTGGAAAGGGCCTAGCCCTGCAACTCATCCTTTCCGGAGGAATGATCAGTGCTCAAGAAGCGTATCGCATTGGTCTTGTCAACGAGGTTGTGTCCGCGGAGCAACTCATTCCGCGTGCGGAAGCCATCCTCAAACAAATCACTGGCAATGCTCCTCTGTCGATCAAATTCGCGATCGAGGCAGTGAACAAAGGATTGGAAACAAGCCAAGAGAACGGGTTGGTTATTGAAAGGTCGCTCGTTGCAATCTGTGCCGCAACCGAAGACAAGAAGGAGGGCACATCGGCCTTTCTCGAAAAACGCGCACCCACATTCCAGGGCCGTTGAGCTTCTACCGGACCCTCGCGACTACAAGGAAGCACTTATGAATAACTCGGCGCTCGAAAGTCGTCCCGTCCGCGAATCGCGCTCCGAGTACACGCAGGTTGCGCTGCCAAATGATGCGAATATTCTTGGCAACGTGCTGGGGGGGCACATCATGCACTTGATCGATCTTTGTGGCGGACTCGCGGCGTGGCGGCACGCGCGAAAGCCGGTAGTAACTGCATCGGTCGACAACATCAGCTTCCTGCATCCGGTCCGCATCGGCCACGTGATCATCTTGAAGTCCAGCGTAAACCGAGTTTTCAATTCGTCGATGGAAGTCGGAGTGAAGGTGTGGGTCGAGGACCGCAACACCGGAGAAGTCCATCACACGTCCTCCGCATATTTGACTTTCGTGGCGCTGGACGAAAACGGCAGGCCTGTCTCGGTGGCCCCGGTTCTCCCGGAAACCGACGACGAAAGGCGGCGCTTCGAGCAGGCCGGTCGCCATCGCGACGGCCGTCTCCTCACGCGCCGCAACTCCACTTGCTCGAAATGACGAAACATGACGAACGGCACGAATCTCGAGGCCCAACTCACAGGCCACGCATATGACGATCTGCTGAACCGTTGCCGCGTGTTGGCCCCGCTCGTTACATCAGTGGTTTTCCCTTGCGAAGCAACGGCGTTAGCCGGCGCTGTGGAGGCAGCCCATGCCCACTTGATCACGCCTACTCTTGTCGGCCCGCGAAACAAGATCCAGCAAGTCGCTCAGGAAGCGGGTCTGAATATCAGCACTTTTGAGATTGACGACGTGCCTGACGCGCATACCGCCGCAGCCAAAGCGGTAGAGTCTGTGACCGCAGGACCGACTGAAGCTTTGATGAAAGGGAGCTTACATACGGACGAACTGATGGCCGCCGTGGTCGCGCCAGGGACGGGGCTGCGCACCAGTCGGCGCATCAGCCACGCGTTCGTGATGGCCGTGCCGAATTATCCTAAGCCGCTGATCGTCACCGATGCTGTGGTGAATATCGCGCCGTCGCTAGACGACAAGCGGGACATCTGCCAGAATGCCATCGACCTGGCCCATAGCCTCGGAGAGAAGGTGCCCAAAGTCGCCATTCTCTCGGCAGTCGAAGACGTGACCACCAGGATTCCCTCGACTATTGACGCAGCCGCTTTGTGCAAGATGGCCGATCGTGGACAGATCACCGGCGCCCTTCTGGATGGACCGCTGGCGATGGACAACGCGATCAGCTTTGACGCAGCGAAAACCAAGGGGCTTGTGTCTGCTGTCGCCGGGGATGCCGACATTCTGGTGGTTCCGAATATCGAGGCGGGAAACATCCTCGCCAAGCAGTTCATCTTTCTGGCGAATGCGGACGCGGCCGGCGTGGTGTTAGGGGCAAGGGTTCCCGTCATCCTGACCAGCCGGGCCGACAGCGTGCGCACGCGAATGGCTTCCTGCGGCGTGGCGCTGCTGCTGGCGCATGCCTGCCGGAGCGCCAGTCTGGTAGGCGCTTGCAGGACTTTCTCACTCGATGGATAGCAAGTGGAAGAGCTTTTGCTTCTTGACTCCCAGGTAGTTTGCGTTCTCCCGATTGGGAGCCACTTCACAAGACACGCGCTCGACCACCTCGATTCCAGCGCGCTCGACGGCCTTCACTTTATCGGGATTGTTAGTCAGCAAACGAACTTTGGTGATGCCGAACTCCCCCAAAATCGCGGCGGGGAGCTCGTAATCTCGGTAATCCGGTTTGAGTCCGGGCTTCTGATTTGCTTCAACGGTGTCGCAACCGAGATCCTGAAGTTCATACGCTTGCAGCTTTGCCATCAGACCGATTCCGCGGCCTTCTTGCTCCTCGTAAATAAGCATGCCCGCGCGCTGACGCGCGATTATCGAGAGAGCCATTTGCAGTTGCTAACCGCAATCACAGCGGAGCGAGCCGAGGACGTCTCCGGTGAAACATTCGGAATGGATGCGGATGAGCGGGAGGCTGTTCCTCACATCGCCCATAACGAGTGCAATCGCAGTTTGGTGTGAGGGCGAGAGAGCGTCGTCAGCATTCTGCTCGTAGCCGAAAATGCGGAAGTTGCCCCATCGCGTCGGACAACGCGCTGAGGCAACTTTTCGGACCGACTGGAATATTGGGTTGTTCGTCATGTCTTGCCCACGCCCGGCATCTGCCGGAACCTAAGCGCATTCGGTCCGGGGTCACCGGGCATCAGAACGCGCCATGCCTCGCAAACCGACATCGGATGCGCTGGCCGAATTTCGTCTTCTCGGCCAATCCATTGTTCGACGCAGAAACGACATCTACTGCATAAACCAGCCGTGG
>Ga0335082_10006896_pt1 | contig 12370 bp, 10 predicted proteins | sample Lox_Sample_41_FD_206718 | JGI IMG/M metagenome (GOLD analysis project Ga0335082, IMG submission 206718) | Soil microbial communities from Loxahatchee National Wildlife Refuge, Florida, United States - Lox_Sample_4.1 | ecosystem: Environmental > Terrestrial > Soil > Wetlands | place: USA...
CGAGCCAAGGTGCGATCATGCGCGTATTCCTCATCACCGGAGCTTCCATCGGCGTCGTCGGCACCATTGTTGGCTTCATGCTTGGGGTGATCATTTGTCTCAACATCGAAAGCATCCGCCAATTCCTATCATGGCTCACCAACACCGAGCTATTTTCACCTGAGCTCTACTTCCTGTCGCATCTTCCGGCCGATATGGATTCAGGCGAGACGACGGCGGTTGTGGTGATGGCGCTGGTGCTTTCGCTTCTTGCTACCCTCTATCCGTCATGGCGGGCGGCGCGCCTCGATCCGGTGGAGGCGTTGCGCTATGAGTGAAGCGTACACTCTCGCCAGGGTAGAAATGGTCCAGCAGCAGCAAGAACCGCCGCAAGCGCGGCAGAATGAGGACGTTCCGATCCTGTTCTTGCACGATATAGAACGTCATTACCGGCAGGGCGACGAGACCCTGCATGTGTTGAGCGGCATCGAGCTGGCGCTCTGGCCCGGACAGTCGGTTGCGCTGGTCGCGCCCTCCGGCGCCGGCAAGTCGACGCTGCTGCATATTGCCGGCTTGCTCGAGCATGCCGATCACGGAGACGTCTATATCGAGGGCCGTTCGACCGCGATTCTGGCCGATCATGAACGTACGCGCATTCGCCGCAACGAGATCGGCTTTGTCTACCAGTCACACCATTTGCTGCCGGAGTTCTCGGCGCTCGAAAACGTGCTGCTACCACAGATGATCCGAGGGCTAAAGCGGACCGAAGCCCGGGCCCGGGCCGTTGAGCTTCTTGAGTACCTGGGGCTCGGCAGGCGGCTCAACCACAGGCCGTCAGAGCTGTCAGGCGGCGAGCAGCAAAGGGTGGCGATCGCCCGCGCCGTCTCCAATGCCCCGCGCATCCTTCTGGCGGACGAGCCGACCGGAAATCTCGACCTGCATACGGCGGAGCACGTCTTCCGCGCGCTGTCCCAGCTGGTGAAGGCCTCTGGCCTTGCTGCCATCATAGCGACCCACAACATGGATCTCGCGGCCCGCATGGACCGGCGCGTGACATTGCGGGACGGGAAGATCATCGAGATGGCCTGAACCGGACAAGCCGGCCTCGGAGGGCTTCAGGTAATCGACTAACATATTGATTTCATGGGATAATAGCGAACATCTGCGCCTCTTGACTTAGGAACAAACAAAGAACTATGTTCTCTTTCTGTTCGGGGAGAGAAGCTATGTTCAAGATCGTAATCCAGGAGGCCGCGGCGCTGACTTCGCTGGCGCTGTTTGTCGGGATGATTGCCATCTGGACCCAGGTGCTAAGCAACCTCTGAAGGTCTCGATGCGTCATCGCGAGACGCGCGCCTTGATTTGCACCTACGAATGACGGCCGCAGCCCCGTTTCAGGATGACGGGGAAAGGTCGGAGGCATTGTCAGCGAGCGGTGGACAGGCCGGGCCACTGTCCCCACTCTGGGGGTGACAAGGAATCACCCATGGCCGATCTCGACTTCGTGCACTTGCACGTGCACTCGTCCTATTCGCTGCTGGAAGGCGCGCTCACGATCGCGCGTCTCGCCGAATTGGCAAAAGCTGACCGTCAGCCAGCACTGGCGCTTACCGATACCGACAACATGTTCGGGGCGCTGGAATTCTCCGAAAAGCTCGCGGGATACGGCATTCAACCCATCATTGGTTGTGCTCTTGCGCTGGATTTTGGCGACTCCGATCACGGGCCGCGCAATGGCAACAGCCAGCCCGAGCGCACGCGTATTGTGCTGCTTGCGGCGCACGTGGAGGGCTACCGAAGCCTGATGCGGCTCAATTCGCGTGCTTTTCTCGATACGCCATCGAATGAACCGCCGCGCCTCAAGCTCGAGTGGCTGGAGGGAAAAACCGCCGGCATCATTGCGCTCACCGGCGGTCCGGGCGGTCCGCTCGATACAGCAATTGCCGCCGGGCAAAATCATCTTGCCGCCACTCGTCTCGACGTGTTGCTCAAGCTGTTTGGCGACCGGCTTTATCTTGAATTGCAGCGCCACGGCACGCCAGCCGAGCGGCGCGTTGAACCGGTGTTGATCGATCTTGCTTACAGCAAGGGCGTGCCGCTGGTCGCGACCAACGAGCCGTACTTTGCGACAGCACAAGACTACGAAGCGCACGATGCGCTGATCTGTATTGCCGAAGCGCGGCTGCTGGCCGAAAGCGACCGCCGTCAACTTACGTCCGAGCACCGGTTCAAGAGCCGGGCTGAAATGGTCGGGTTGTTCCGTGATTTGCCGGAAGCACTGGCGCACACAGTCGAGATCGCGCAGCGCTGCGCATTCCGGCCGCGCACGCACCAACCCATTCTTCCTCGCTTCTCAATCGCCGATGATGGCAAGACGCTCGATGAGGCGAGCGAACTGCGCAAACGCGCGGAGGAGGGGCTCGAGCTGCGTCTCGAAACCGCCGGCGTCGCGCTTGGCCACACCGTCGATGAATACCGTGAGAGGCTTGACTTCGAACTCGGTGTGATCGCTGGCATGAATTATCCCGGCTATTTCCTGATCGTTTCCGACTTCATTCAATGGGCGAAGAAGCAAGGGATTCCCGTCGGCCCTGGCCGCGGTTCGGGCGCCGGCTCGCTCGTGTCCTATGCGCTCACGATCACCGACCTCGATCCCATTCGCTTTGGGCTGCTTTTCGAGCGTTTCCTTAATCCCGAGCGTGTGTCGATGCCTGACTTCGATATCGACTTCTGCCAGGATCGGCGCGATGAGGTCATCCGCTATGTGCAAGAGCGCTATGGCCGTGATCAGGTGGCGCAGATCATCACTTTCGGCACGCTGCAGGCGCGCGGTGTGCTGCGCGATGTGGGCCGCGTGTTGCAGATGCCGTACGGCCAGGTCGACAAACTATGCAAGCTAGTCCCGCAGAACCCGGCGGCGCCGGTCTCGCTCAAGCAGGCGATTGAAGGCGAGCCACGCCTGCAAGCAGAGCGCGATGGTGACGCGGTGGTCAAACGTGCCTTCGACATCGCGCAAAAACTCGAAGGTTTAAACCGTCATGCGTCGACTCATGCAGCCGGCATTGTGATCGGCGACCGGCCGCTGTCCGAGTTGGTGCCGCTCTATCGCGATCCGAAATCGGATATGCCGGTCACCCAGTTCAATATGAAATGGGTAGAGCAGGCGGGGCTGGTGAAATTCGATTTCCTTGGTTTGAAGACGCTCACCGTATTGCAAACCGCGGTCGCACTGGTGAAGCGGCGTGGCACCGATATAGATCTTGCTGGGATTCCGCTCGACGACAAGAACACATACGATCTTTTGGCCCGCGCCGAAGCTGTTGGCATTTTTCAGTTGGAAAGCGCGGGTATGCGACGGGCATTGCTCGACATGCGGCCGGACCGGTTCGAAGACATCATCGCCCTTGTTGCGCTTTACCGTCCGGGCCCGATGGCGAACATTCCGACGTACTGCGCTCGCAAGCATGGCTTGGAGAAACCGGATTACATCCATCCCAAGCTCGAGCCAATCCTGCGTGAGACTTTCGGCGTCATCATCTATCAGGAACAAGTAATGCAAGCCGCGCAGATTCTTGCCGGCTTTACCCTTGGTCAGGCTGACCTGTTGCGACGGGCGATGGGTAAAAAGATCAGGAAGGAAATGCAGGCGCAGCGGAACGACTTTGTATCCGGCTGTGTCGAGCGCGGCGTTGAGCGGCATCAGGCCGACGCGATCTTTGATCTGCTTGAGCGCTTTGCGGAATACGGTTTCAACAAGAGCCACGCCGCTGCCTATGCGTTGGTCGCCTATCAGACCGCTTACATGAAGGCGAATTTTCCGGTGGAGTTTTTGGCCGCGACCATGACGCTCGATATGGGCAACACGGACAAGCTGGCGGAATTCCGTGCCGAGGCCGAACGGCTTGGCATCAGCGTCGACCCGCCGTCGGTGAACCGTTCTGGGATCGATTTCGACGTCGATGGCAATACGATTATCTACGCGCTTGCCGCACTCAAAGGGGTTGGTAAGCAGGCGGTCGAAGCGATTATTGCCGCTCGCGGCACCCGCGTTTTTTCTGATCTCGCTGACTTCGCCGCGCGCGTGAACCCGCGCGCCATCAATAAGCGCGTGCTGGAGAGTCTTGTCGCCGCCGGTGCGTTCGACATTTTTGAGAAAAATCGTGCCCGCATCTTTGCTGCGGTGGATGCCATTCTCGCCCGCGCCCAACGCGCACACGACACTGCTGCGATCGGGCAAAGTGAATTGTTCGGAGGCGGGGCCACACGCGAGCAAATAGCATTGCCGCAAATCGAACCCTGGCTGCCGGCCGACCGTTTGCGTCGGGAATACGAAGCGGCGGGGTTTTTCCTGTCAGGCCATCCGCTGGATGACTACGCCGCCGTACTCAAGAAACTGCGCGTACAGCCTTGGGCAGAATTTGCGCGCGCGGTGAAGGCCGGCGCAACGGCGGGTCGCGTTGCAGCAACCGTCGTATCGCGCATCGAGCGTCGTACGCGCACAGGCAGCAAGATGGGTATCATCGGCTTGTCCGACTCTAGCGGCCATTTCGAGGCCGTCATCTTCTCTGAAGGTCTGGCTGAGCACCGCGATCTTCTCGAGCCCGGCAATGCGGTGCTGCTATTTCTCTCGGCGGAAGTGCAGGGCGACGAAGTGCGTGCGCGCATCCAATCGGTCGAGCCGCTCGATAATGCGGCCGCCAATTTGCAAAAGGGCTTGCGTGTTTTCCTGCGTGACAGCGCACCGCTTGAGGCCGTTGCCAAGCGACTGGAGCCCGCGACGCGTACGGTCCATGCAAATGGCGATGGCGAAGTTAGTGTGGTGCTGCTGCTCAAGCGTGGCACCGAGGTCGAGGTGAAATTGCCTGGTCGTTTCAAGGTCTCGCCACAGATCGCGGGTGCCATCAAAGCTGTGCCGGGCGTGGTGCAGGTCGAGGCGCTTTAGTTCAGCCACAACCGACAGTCTTTGCTCGCCTTATGCCGGCCAATGGCACACGTGTTAGAATTTGGTGCGAGATCTCAGGTTTGCGCGTCATGCCCAAGCATCGCCTGTCACGCCGCGACATTTTGAAAGGCGCTGCGGCGCTGCCGCTTGCTTATGCCACGCCGGTGCGTGCAGCGCCGCCGGCGGCGGAAGCAATCACGCCGGCGCTCGTTGCCGCGGCGGCGAAGGAAGGGCAGGTAACATGGTACACGTCGGCCGATCTCCAGCTTGCCGAAAAAGTCGGGAAAGCTTTCGAACAGAAGTTTTCGGGGATGCACGCACGCGTGGAACGTGCCGGTGGGGAACGCATCTTTTCGCGCGTAGCACAGGAATATGCCGCGGGCATACACGTGCCAGACGCCGTGAGCACAGGCGATGCCGCTCAATTCATAACTTGGAAGCGGCAAGGCCTGCTTGCGCCTTATGTACCGGAGGACGTAGCCAGACACATTCCGTCCGAACATCGCGACCTCGACGGGTTCTATGCGACGGTCCGATCATCACTCTGCGTGATCGCCTACAACACCGGACTGGTGAAGCGCGAAGATGCTCCGAAGAGTTTCGCCGATCTGCTCGATCCGAAATGGAAGGGCAAAATTGTCAAGGCGCACCCCAGCTATAGTGGCACCATCATGACGTCGACTTATCAGATGGTACGCGAGCTTGGCTGGCCCTATTTGGAGAAGCTTGCCCAACAGCAGGTGCTGCAGATTCAGTCCGCGACCGATACGCCAAAGAAGATCGTACTCGGTGAGCGTCCGGTCATGGCTGACGGTAATGAGTCGAACGTCCTGTTGCTCAAGGAGGCAGGCGGACCGATCGAGGTGGTCTATGCCACCGAGGGTTCACCCTCGATCGTGCAGCCGTCGGCAGTGTTCTCTGCCGCGCCGCACCCAAACGCCGCGCGGTTATTCCAGCATTATCTGTTCACCGTGGAAGCACAGGAACTGTTCGTCAATATGGGCGGCCTGCGCTCGCTGCATTCCCTGGTGAACGACAAGCCAGGGCGCGTTCCGCTATCTGCAATCAAGGTTTGGAAGGACGATCCTGCGGCGGTCGAGACGCAAGGTGAGGGGCTCAAGCGGCGCTACTCGCAGATCTTTCACGTATAAACGTTCATCCGCGCCGCGCTGAAGAGCGCCCAAACCGCCCGCTAACCTTCTGGCCCAGCTTGCATTCCGGAAATTGCACCTATATAAGCCCCGACATCACTCACGCGGACGCATGGCTTTAGGCCCCGACAATGGGTCAGAAAGGCCGTCCGGTGGCTCCGAAAGGGCTCACAACCGTCCGCGGCGGATCAACCGGAGAAAATTATGGCGCTTCCTGACTTTTCAATGCGTCAGCTATTGGAAGCTGGCGTGCACTTCGGCCACCAGGCCCACCGTTGGAATCCGAAGATGGGCTCATACATCTTCGGTACTCGCAACAACATCCACATCGTTGATCTCGCCCAGACCGTGCCGATGTTGCATCGCGCGTTGCAGGCGGTGAGCGACACCGTCGCGAAAGGCGGCCGTATCCTGTTCGTCGGCACCAAAAGGCAAGCTCAGGACTCGATTGCCGACGCAGCCAAGCGTAGCGCGCAGTATTACGTGAATTCCCGCTGGCTGGGCGGCACGCTGACCAACTGGAAAACCATTTCGGCTTCGATCGCGCGGCTGCGCAAGCTCGACGAGATGGTCAATTCCGGGGAGGCGGCGGGTTACACCAAGAAAGAACGCCTCACCATGCAGCGCGAGCGCGATAAACTCGATCGTTCGCTCGGTGGCATCAAGGACATGGGCGGCGTACCAGACCTCCTGTTCGTGATCGACACCAACAAGGAGGACATCGCGATCAAGGAAGCGCAGCGACTCAACATTCCGGTTGCTGCCGTCGTCGACACCAATTGCGATCCTGCCGGCATTACTTATGTCGTACCCGGCAACGACGACGCCAGTCGCGCGGTATCGCTTTACTGCGATCTTGTTGCCAAAGCGGCGATCGACGGAATTTCGCGGGCGCAAGGCGAAATGGGCGTCGATGCTGGCGCCGCCGAAAAGCCGATCATCGCGGAACAGATACCGACGGCGCCGGCGGCGGCCAGCCTCGGGTTCGAGCCACTGCCCGGTCCACGCGGTGTTGCGGATGATCTCAAGAAGCTTCCGGGCGTGTCGCCGGCAATCGAAAAGCAGCTCAACGATCTCGGCATATTCCACTACTCGCAGATTGCCGAGTTCAATGAAAAGGCGGCCCACAATGTCGGCGAGGAAGTCGGCTTGCCCGGCCGTGTTGATGGCTGGATCGCCAAGGCGAAGGAAATAACGGCGGAGTAATGCCGTTGCTTTTCGTTGAAGCACCATCGGTCGCGGCATGCGCGCGGAATGGATGAAGGATAGAGTTCGATGGCAAATATCAGCGCCCAGATGGTCAAGGAGCTGCGCGAGTCGACCGGGGCAGGCATGATGGATTGCAAAGCGGCCCTGAGCGAGACCAACGGCGACATGACGGCGGCGCAGGATTGGCTGCGCAAGAAGGGTCTGTCCAAAGCCGCCAAGAAAGCTGGCCGGGTTGCCGCCGAAGGGCTTATCGGCATTCAAGTGAAAGGCACAAAAGGCGTCGTCGTCGAGGTCAATTCGGAAACCGATTTCGTCGCGCGCAACGATCTTTTCCAGGGTCTGGTAAAGATGATTGCTGATGTCGCGCTGTCGGCCGGCACCGACGTCGAGAAGATCAATGCCGCGAAAGCCGGCAGCATCACGGTGTCGGAATCGATCTCCGATACGATCGCCAAGATCGGCGAGAATATGACGTTGCGGCGTGCGGGCATGCTTTCGGTCGGGAAGGGAGCGATCGGCTCTTACGTGCACAATGCGGTCATTGATGGCTTGGGCAAGATCGGCGTGATTGTTGCGCTCGAATCGCCCGGCAAATCCGACGAACTGACTGCAATCGGCCGTCAGGTAGCGATGCACGTAGCTTCGGCCAATCCATTGGCGCTTGATGCGGCCGCTCTCGACCCGGCGGTTGTGGAGCGCGAGAAGAATGTCCTGGCGGACAAGTTCAAGCAGCAGGGCAAACCGGCTAACGTGATCGAGAAGATCGTCGAGTCGGGACTAAAGACCTTCTATAAGGAAGTTTGCTTGCTGGAACAGCCATTTATATTCGACGACAAAAAGAGCGTCTCGCAAGCGCTGAAGGAAGCCGAAGGCAAAGCGGGCGGGCCGATTAAAGTCACCGGCTTCGTTCGTTTTGCGCTCGGTGAGGGCATCGAAAAGCAGGAAACCGATTTCGCCGCCGAGGTCGCGGCCGCCGCCGGTCAGACTTGATCGACCAGTGGCCGCCTTCGCTCTCGGCGATCCCATGAAGGATCGCAACGTATGAGTGATCCGCTCTATCGTCGTGTCATCGTCAAATTGTCCGGCGAAGCTCTCTCTGCTGCCAATGGTTTTGGTATTGATCAGGCAACGGTTGAGCGTCTTGCTGGCGACCTGGCCGCTGCGGCCAGACTTGGCACGGAGCTGGGTGTCGTCGTTGGTGGCGGCAATATTTTCCGTGGGGTCGAGGTGTCCGAGCGCGGAGTGCCGCGGCCCGTGGGCGACACCATGGGCATGTTGGCCACGGTGATGAATTGCCTGGTTCTCGAAGCAGCAATCGAACGGGCGGGGTGCGAGGCACGCACGTTGTCGGCTCTCGCCATGACCTCGGTGTGCGAGACCTACAACCGCAAGCGTGCCATGAAAAATCTCGGCAAAGGTCGCGTTGTCTTGCTCGCCGCGGGAACAGGCAATCCGTTCTTTACGACCGACACGACCGCCGTGCTGCGCGCGGCGGAGCTCGAGGCTCAGGCTGTGCTCAAGGCTACAAATGTCGACGGTGTCTATACCGCTGATCCGAAAAGGGATCCAAAAGCGAAACGTTACGACAAACTCAGCCATCAGGAGGCGATAGAAAAGGATCTGAAGGTAATGGACGGAGCCGCCTTCGCGCTTGCTCGGGAAAACCGGATGCCTATCATTGTGTTCTCTATCGCCGAGAAGAGCGCCATCGAAGCCGTATTGCGCGGCAAGGGTCGCGCAACCGTTGTCGGCTAATCCGGTGCGGTAAATGCGCCGCCAGATTAAAGCGCGGCGTTTAAGGGATTACCATGGCAAACGCAACGCATGACATTAACGAGATAAAGCGCCGCATGCAGGGCGCGAGCAGCGTTCTGAAGACGGAGTTATCGGGACTGCGCACCGGCCGTGCGTCGGCCCATTTGCTTGATCCCGTGATGGTCGACGCTTATGGCGCGCAGATGCCGCTCAACCAGGTTGCGACCGTCAGCGTGCCGGAACCTCGGCTGATTTCGGTCAATGTGTGGGATCGCTCGCTGGTTCACCCGGTCGAAAAGGCCATCATAAATTCCAACCTCGGCCTTTCGCCGGCGACGGAAGGACAGACCATTCGCCTTCGGATTCCGGAGCTCAATGAGGAACGGCGCAAGGAATTGGTAAAGGTCGCGCACAAATACGCCGAAACGGCGCGCGTTGCGGTGCGTCATGTCCGACGCGACGCCATGGACGTCATCAAGAAGCTGGAGAAAGATCACAAGATCAGCAAAGACGATCACGATCGCTTTTCCGGCGACATTCAGAAAGCGACCGACGCCGGCATCGCAGAAATCGATCACATGCTGGCTGCAAAGGAAAAGGAGATCCTCACGGTCTGAGGTCGCGCTTCATGCCCGAGACCGAAATTCCGCAGAACGTCGCGTCGGCATTCGACGTGCCGCGTCATGTCGCCATCATCATGGACGGCAACGGCCGCTGGGCGGCGGCGCGCGGACTGCCACGCGCTGAAGGGCACAGGCGTGGAGTCGAGGCGCTGAGGCGAACGGTTCGTGCGGCCGGAGAAATTGGCATCAAGATCCTTACCATTTTTTCCTTCAGCGCTGAGAACTGGTCACGACCGGCGAGCGAAATCGGCGAACTTATGGGACTGCTCCGCCGTTTCGTACGTAACGACCTTGCAGAATTGCATAAAAGCAACGTGCGTGTGCGCGTGATCGGCGAGCGCGCCGGGCTTGAGCCCGACATCGGACGGCTACTAGTCGAGGCCGAAGAGCTCACCAAACACAATGACGGGCTGACGCTGGTGGTCGCCTTTAATTATGGCGCACGGCAGGAGATCGTCCGCGCAGCTGCGCGCATTGCCGCGGCTGTGAAGCATGGTGATCTCGACGTCGCCGGCATCGGCATGGAGACGTTCGCGCGATTTCTGGATGCGCCCGACATTCCCGATCCCGATCTAATTATCCGCACCAGCGGCGAGCAGCGCCTGTCAAATTTTCTGCTTTGGCAGGCCGCGTATAGTGAATTGGTTTTCGTGCCGACCTTTTGGCCTGATTTCGATCGCGCCGCCCTCGAATCCGCGATCCGTGAGTACCAGCAACGCGAGCGGCGTTTCGGCGGTCTCGTCGCGCAGACCGGATCCTGAACACCGTGGTCGGCGCGGACCCTGTTTCCGGTTCAGACGGCACCGGCAAGCCGCTGTCTGCGAGCAACCTTGCGCTGCGCGTAATCTCAGCCGTTGTATTGGCGCCGCTGGCTGTGCTCGCCGCCTATCTGGGAGGTTGGCCATTTGCGTTGTTCTGGTGCGCGGCCGCGTTGGCGGTATTGTGGGAGTGGATCACAATAGTCGCAGGCCCGGCACACCGTTTGATGTACTCGTCGTGTGGCGGCGCTGTTGCCGCTGCAGGATTTGTCGCATGGCTCGGGCGTCCGATCGCGGCTTTGCTGATGGTTGGGCTCGGCGGGCTCGCTGCCGCGATTTTCGCTCCCTCTGAGCGCAGGCTCTGGGTGAGCATTGGCGTCGGATACGCAGGGGCACTGCTGTTGGCGCCGATGTTTCTGCGCGCCGACTCCGCCTACGGCTTTGTCGTGATCGTCCTGTTGTTCGCCATTGTCTGGACGACCGATATTCTCGGTTATTTTGCGGGCCGCGCTTTCGGCGGACCAAAATTGCTGCCGGCAGTGAGTCCGAAAAAAACGTGGTCGGGCGCGATTGCTGGCACAATTGGCGCCACGACCGTAGCGCCATTTGTTGCCGGGCTATTTGGATCGTTCGATGGACTGGCAATTGCTGTCATTGCAACGGTCTTGTCGGTGTTGGCGCAGTTTGGAGATTTGTTCGAATCGTGGGTAAAGCGGCGGTTCGGCGCCAAGGATTCCGGCCATCTTATTCCCGGTCACGGAGGGGTGATGGACAGGCTTGACGGTTTCTGGGCGGCAGCGGTTGCCGCCTGCCTGATCGGGCTGTTGCGCGGGGGCTTCGATGGGCCTGGGCGCGGACTATTGCTATGGTAAGTGCATGACCGCAGTCGACCGTGTTCGCCCAATCTCAAAAAGTGCTGCCGAGGTGCGCTCGATCACCATCCTCGGCGCCACCGGTTCAATCGGCGCAAGTACGATCGACCTTATCAAGCGCGCACCAGAGCGTTATCGGGTCGAGTCCATCAGCGCACGGCGCAACGCGGCTGCGCTGGGAAAGATCGCCCGTGAGGTCGGCGCGCGCCACGCTGTGGTCGCGGATCCGGCTGCGTACCGCGATCTCAAAGACGCACTTTTCGGGTCGCGCACGGAGGCGGCGGCAGGCGAAGACGCCTTGATCGACGCGGCACAGCGCCCGGCAGATTGGGTGATGGCGGCGATCAGTGGTTCTGTCGGATTGAAGCCAACGCTTGCTGCCATTGAACGCGGTGCAACCGTTGCGCTCGCTAACAAGGAATGTCTTGTTTGCGCCGGCAATCTGTTTATGCGGCGTGCTGCGGCCACCGGTGCCACCGTCCTTCCGGTCGACTCCGAGCACAATGCGGTGTTCCAGGCGCTGGGCGCGGGTAACCGTGCGGACGTCAGGCGGGCAATTTTGACCGCATCCGGTGGCCCGTTCCGAACTTGGTCGATGGAGGCAATCAAAGCGGCAACGCCGGAGCAGGCACTACGCCACCCGAACTGGTCTATGGGTCCGAAGGTTACCATCGATTCGGCAACCCTCATGAACAAGGGTCTCGAGATAATTGAGGCTCACCATTTGTTCTCACTCAAGTCGAGCGAGATTGACGTCCTCGTGCATCCGCAATCCGTGGTGCATGGACTGGTGGAGTTTCGCGACGGGTCGGTGGTGGCGCAACTCGGATCGCCCGACATGCGAATTCCGATCGCCCATTGCCTTGCTTGGCCCCGCCGCATCGACGGCCCGGCCGCGCGGCTCGACCTGGCGGCGCTGCAGCAATTGACTTTCGAGGCACCTGACCTTGATCGCTTTCCCGCGCTGGCGCTTGCGCGGCGCGCGTTGGAAACGGGCGGAGCCGCGACGACAGTACTCAACGCGGCCGATGAGGTTGCAGTCGGCGAATTTATTGCCGGCAAGATCCCTTTCCCGGCTATT
>Ga0335082_10006897_pt1 | contig 12370 bp, 13 predicted proteins | sample Lox_Sample_41_FD_206718 | JGI IMG/M metagenome (GOLD analysis project Ga0335082, IMG submission 206718) | Soil microbial communities from Loxahatchee National Wildlife Refuge, Florida, United States - Lox_Sample_4.1 | ecosystem: Environmental > Terrestrial > Soil > Wetlands | place: USA...
TCGATCTCGAATGCGACCCGGCTGCCCCGGCACGCGGCGTCGAGCTTGGTGCCCTCGTCGGTGCGGAACACCACCATGTGGCGGTCGAGGACGAAGTTGACTGGAAACACCACCGGGCCGCGGTCGTCCACCACCGCCACCCGCCCCAGGCGCTCGCGGGCCAGCAGCGCAAAACACTCTGACTTGGTCAGCTCCTGCCAGCGAGCCTGGCGCCCCGGTTGGTCATCCATGGCTGATGCCGGGGCTTTCGTTCTCGTCCGCGGACAAGACATCATCAGCTGGGCGGCGCACGCTGACCGCCACCTGGGTGACCATCCCGAACCTGAGCACCAGCTGCGGGTAAGCCCCGTCACTGAGCCCGGTCCGGATGGTCTCGCGGAGCCAGCCAAGCTCCAGCGGCTGGGTGTGCAGCGCGACCGCGGCCCCGCTGGTGCTGGCGGTGAGCAGGATCCGATGCAGCGCCTGCCCAGCGTTGATCCAGTCCACTGGGCGGTCATGGGCCGTGGTGAGCAGCGCGACGACCCCGGCGGACCTAGGCCACGGCGCGGTGCTGAGCGGCGGCAGGCCCCAGCCGCGGCCGTGGGCGAAGTCTCTGCCTGGAAAATCCGGGTCAGTGTGCTCGGCCCGCGCCGGGTAGGAGGTCGGCGGCACACCATCGGTGGCTGCGCTGCCCGGCGCGCGAGCCCACCGGGCGAGTTCGGCGACACGCTCGCTGTCCTGCCGCAGCGTACGTTCCGCTGTCTCAACGGCCGCGGCCAGCGCAGCCCGCCGCCCGTCGTCGGCGACGATGCGCAGCATCGCACCGTACCCGGCGGCACCCTCGCGGAGGCTGGCGAGCAGGTTCGGCGGCAGCGGCACCAGGTCGAAACCGCCTCGGTGGGTCCGCCGCTGCCGCACCTGACCGAATAGCCGCTCCTCGAACTCGGTGCGGACTGCCTGCCGCAGCCAGCTCAGCCGGGCGACCAGCAACGGCTGGCCCGGATCGGGCAACACCGAAGTCTCGGGAACCCAGCCGAGCCACCGCAGCGCCAGCCGGGCGGTGAACAGCGCCGCGCCACAACTGATCATCATTTCCCGGCCGTCCGGGTCGGCCGCCATCAGCTGCCGCCCGGCGTCGGCATACACGCTGATCTGCTGCCCGCTTACGGTGAACCGCCAGGGCTGGGTGTTGTGCACCGAAGGGGCCCACACCGCCGCCGCCACCGCGTACCTGGCGATCTCCCCCCCGGTCAGCGGCACGGGGCCGCCGCATTCCCCGTCGGGCAGCGGGACGGCGCCCGCAGTCCTGCCTCGGCTAGGCAGACGCTCATCGTCCATGCCATCAAGCTCACTCCGAGCCATCCTGGCAGTGCAGGTGCAAAGGTCCGCCCGCCACAGGACGTTCGCCGGGCCCGGCAGCCGCCCTCGCGTGATCGCGTCATCAGCGTTACGGCAACCGCGACGAGTCCAGGGTCGTTGGGGGCACCCTGCTGCCCCCGGCTGCCTGAACCGGCGAGACCACGGAGTCACGCGAGCTGAGGGCAGCGGTGATTGCCTGCCTTCGTGCCGCGGCCGGTACCAGACCGACCGGCAGCCCGGTGAGGCCTCGCAGTAGACGGCCAGGTGCCCCGCCGCGCCGCCGCCCGCCTGCATCCGGGCCATGATCACGCTGTGGCGGCAGGGCGGGAAGCACCGGGCCGAAGTGGACAGACTGGCCAGGGATCTACGCTGATGCCCAGATGTGCATCTGAGTAACTGAGCGTCTACGTAGGGAGTGCATGAGAATGAACGGCCCATACGAGACTGAGCTTGAGGCCATCAAGGCTGCCCGCATCTGGGAGACCCAGGGCCAGACGATGCTCTCAGCCAGCCTGACCATGCTGATAGAAGCCTGCTCGGCAGCTGAGGTCACGCTGGGGGCCTACGACACCTTCACCTTGGAGTGGCTGGCTGGCCACGACCAACCACAGAGGTGCGCGGTGGTCGCCGGGCTGATCGAGCGGGCGTACGAGGCGGGGAAGGCGGTCGGCTGAGCCTGCCTGCGGCGCGGCTACGCCTGGCTGACGTTGGCGGACGCGGCCGGGCGGGGCGGGCTCCCGGTTTAGCTGCGACAGCACGGTCATCCGGTGTGTTCTCGTCTGAGGTGATACGACGGCGTTGCTGCTCGAATTGCTGCTCGCCATGGCGTTCGTCACCGCTTGGTCCAGATTAGTGAGTAGCGCCACAGCAAGTGCCGTCGGTACCGCACGCCTGGGAATGCCCGCCGGGCAAGCGCGCGCATTTCGGCGTAGGTGTGCGGTGGTGGCCATACGGTGGGCGAGGGCTGTTCCCAGTAGGTTCTGGTCAGCCTGTGTCCCTGGTGCGCGGTGACCGCGGCGGCCTCCCAGGGCAGGTCGGCGGGCAGCCGGGACCGGGCCAGCCCGACGATGGCCAGCGTGCCGCCCGGCGCCAGGAGCTGGCTCATTTGGCCGAAGGCGGCGCGGGCATCCATGTGGTGCAGCGCCGCGACCGAGGTGATCATGCCAAACGACGCGGGCGCGAAGGGATGGGCGAGGAAGTCGCCGCGGATGAAGCCGATCTCGCCGTCCGGGTCCTGGCGCCGGGCCAGGTCGATGCTCGCTGCGTCTTGGTCGATGCCAACGACGTGCGGGACCAGGCAGGCGAGTTGCCGGGCCAGCGCACCCTCGCCGCATCCGACGTCCAGCACCCGCTGGCATCCCCGCGGAACGGCCTGCAGGATCAGCGGGTGGTAGTGGGTGTTGTGGTTCCACCGCTGATCGCGCTTTGTCACGCACGCTGTTGGCACAGCGATCTTGATTCAGCTTGGGCCAGCTTGACGGACCGGGCCACAAAGAAGACAGGCTTGCGGTCGGCATCGTGGGCCTGGTCCCAGTCTGGCTCCGGCGGCGGTTCGGCGAGCTGGTCGAGCCACAGGCCGTGGCGCCGGAGCGTGCCGAGGTAAGTCGATAGCATCCGGTGGTTGGCCCCGACCTGACGGCGCAGCGTGGAACGGGTGTCCTGAGCCGTCCAGCGTCCTTCGCCGTAGTAGCTGCCGGTGGTGGGCCAGGAGCCTGCGATGTCTTTTCCCCCGGCGAAGCACGGGTGCAGGATTGAGAAGGCGAAGTAGCCGCCGGGACGCAGCGCGCTGCTGATAGCAGCGACCGCAGCGTCGAGGTCGTCGATATCGGAGAGGCCGAAGCTGCAGGCCGCCGCGTCGAACTGGCAGTCGCCGAGGACTTCCGGCGCTGTCACGTCATCGTGGATGTAGTGGATGCCAAACGGCTCGCTCTGCTCGGTCTCCTTGGCCTTGCTGATCAGATTGCCGGAGATATCGATGCCCACTACTTCGGCTCCGCGCCGCGCCAGCTCGCGGGTGATCCGTCCGTGCCCGCACGCCACGTCCAGGACACGCAGGCCAGCGACCGATCCTAGTAGGTCCAGCAGGGCCAGGGAAACCGGGTCGTCGGCAGCATCGAAACCGCTGATGTAGAAGTCTGCGACCCCGTCGTACCTGGCTTGGGCCATGCCACCGACTGTAGATCCCCGGCTGCCTGATAGGCGCCGAACCCCCACCGACTGCGGCCCGGCGTGCGCCGGACGGGCCTCTCCAAGGCTGAGCCTGGCGCTGACGCCGGGCCCGGCGCCGCGCAGCGGCGCCGCTTGATCTAAATGCGGCTCAATCCGGCACTCAGGCGTGATGTCACCGGGTCACAGTGCGGGTCGCGGTGCTGGACAGAGTGCCGTCGTGGTCTCTGGGCGCTTGGCGTCAGTTGGCCGACTCAGGCAAGTCGGCCAACCATGGAATCCCCTCGCGTTTCCCCCAGGCGTCGCGGGCCTCGCGCAGCGTGGTGCCCTCCAGTTCGACCACCATCGAGCTCATGCCTGCGGCCTTGGCACCGGGCACGCCGTCGAGCAGCCCGCCGAGCAGCCCGCGGACCTTGCCCGGGTCAAAGAGGTGGTGCAGGGCCGTATTGTCCTCGGTGGCGATCTCGCGGCGGTCCTGCTGGCCTTCCTCCGATGCATGCCAGTCAGCGGTGTCGGGGTGGTCATCCGACGTGATGTCGGCGGCGTCGAAGTGCTTGAGGGCGGCATCGCGCAGCGCGCCGGCGTCGGTGATCTCGGCCATGAGGCCGATCTTGATGAGCATGAACTTGGCCATGCGCCTGCTCCTGGTTAGGGGTGTGTGGTTGGCAGTTTACCGGACCGTGTAACCACCCACCGACGGAATATGCCCAGGTCAGGAGGCCAGGAATGCGACTACCATGAACACCTACAGCCACGTTGCCCCGGAAGTGTCGCGGGAAGCGGCTGAGCGCATGGCCGGGCACTCTGGCAAGCAGCGGACGATGATCGCGCTGACGGGAGCCCTAGCTCGCGGGACCGGGCGACGGCCTGGCTGCGTGTGGAAGCGCCCAGTTTCCGGTAGATCGAGTTCGCCTGTGTCTTGATGGTGTTGCGGGACACAAACAACTCTTGGGCGATCTCGGGAAACGACAGGTGGGTGGCGAGCAGCGGCAGCAGGCGCAGCTCGGCGGCGGTCAGGGCCGACGCTCCGGGACCGGCGGTACTGCGCTCCGTCGCCAGCTGGGCCCGCAGCGCAGCCGCCTGGCCGACCAGGGTTCCCATGCCGGGCCGGCGTCTGAGCAGATCGTCGATCTCCCGCATGAGCGCCCTGGCGCCTGCCAGGTCGGCGAGCGCGAGGTGGCCGTGGGCCAGCTCGATCCGGGCCTGCAGGGCGAAGTGGGGCAGGGCGTAGGTCAGCAACGGCCGCAGCCGCTGGGCGGTGACCAGGTGCTGGCGCACCTGCGGCAGGTCTGCCCGGCGCAGGCCTGTACGAGCCTGCGCCGCGCAGACCAGGGGTGTTGCGAAACTCTCCTCGATCCCGGCCCGCCGCAAGGCGGCGTGTGCCTCACTGGCCTGGGCCTGGGCCCATCTGCCGCGGACCATTGCCGCTAGTGATCGTTCGCTCAGCGCGATTGGGAGCGCCTCGGGTGCGCCGGCGTCCGCCCCGATGCTGATCGCATCCTGGAAGGATGTGTCGCCGCCATCGAGGTCACCGGACAGGACCCGTGCGATTCCCTGCAGGAGCCAGGGCACCGGAGCCACGATGCTTTGCTCTGTGAACCTGCGGACGGCCTCGTCTGCATCTGCGCGCATCCGCTCGGCCCCGCTCCCGGCACAGCAGGGCGCGGAGCACGGCGGCCCAGGCCTCAGCAAGAGGGTCCTCGGATCGCGCAGCGTCTCCATAGTGCCAGCGATCGATGACATGGGCCCGCCGCTCGGCGTCGGCCGGCGGCGCCGTCAACGCGGCCAGCAGTGCGGCTAGCACGGCGAGTAGCGGGCGTCCCTCGATCGCGCCCCGATCTTCCAGCCACCGCAGCCACCGCTGGACGGTGGTGACCTGACCCTGCTGGTAAGCCGGCACGATGAGGATCCCCGCCAGGCTAGCTGCCGCATCAGTGTCCCCGGCGGCGATGAAGTACTCCAGCGCTTCGTCGGGCAGGTCGTTTTGCAGGCACCAGGTGGCGGCGCGGCGGCGCAGGACGGGTATCAGGCCGGGCTCGGTGCGGTGCAGGTCCGCCTGCAGCATGTCGCGGAACAGGTGGTGGTAGCGGTACCACTCGCCGCGCCGGTCCAGCGGCACCAGCAGCAGGTTCGACCGCTCCAGGTCCGCCAGTACCGCGGCCGACCCGCTCCGTTCGGCCGCCGCGTCGCACAGCGGCCCGCACATGCGCTCCAGCACCGCCGTCCGGGTCAGGAACGCCCGCTGCTGAGGTGGGACCCGGGCCAGGAACTCTGACTCCAGGTACTCGCTCACCAGCCGGTCATCGCCGCCGAAGGAGAGCGCCGCACTCGCCGGCGGGCTGCCGTCTCGCAGGTACAAAGCCGCCAGGTATAGCCCGGCCGCCCATCCCTCGGTCCGCTGGTGCAGTTCGGCCGCCTCATCGTCGCCGAGCGCCACGCCGGCGTTGCGCAGCAGCGACGACGCCTCATTCCTTGTCAGCGACAATTCGTCCAGGCCGATTTCCAAGATCTTTCCCTCGGCGCGCAGGCGCGTTAGCCGCAGTGGCGGCTCGGCCTGCCCGGCCAGCACCAGCCGTGAGCCGTTTGGCACGTGATCGGCCAGCACCGACAGCGCGGCCCGGCATTCGGAGTTGTGCAGCACGTGTACGTCGTCCAGGATCAGCACCACCGGCGAGGACATGGACGCGAGCGCCGACCCGAGCCGGGGGACGATCGAGCCGGGCACTGAGCTGCCCGGGGAGGCGAGCGCGTCGAACACCCGCTCATCGATCGGCTCGACCTCATTGAGCGCTTCCGCGATATAGGTGAGCAGCACCTTCGGGTCGTTGTCCGGCTCCTCGACCGACACCCATGCGAAGGCGTGGCCGTTGCGCTCGGCCCATTGCGACAGCAGCGTCGTTTTGCCGTAACCGGTCGGCGCGACCACCGACACGATCGGACACCGGTCGCTTCCGGCCAGCCGCTCGAGCAGCAGCGACCGGCGTACCGTCCCAGGCCGTGTTGAGGGTCGGCGCAGCTTCGACGCTAAAAGCTCAAACGTCGGCGCCCCCGGGCGGCAGCGCTGGCCGACCAGTTCATCAACGTCGCTGCTGCCGCCCATGCCCTGCGTGCTCCCCCCGGTGATCTGCTGTCACCGAGGTTGCATAGAGCTATCGGCAGATGGTAGGGACGAAGGTCCATACGGGCGGAGACGATCGTCCTACCGCCAGATGCTTTGCAGAGAGCTGGTTGATATTTGGTCAAGCGGGTCTCACGGCAGGGGCCGAGGGATGCTCATCCGGCGATGCCCGTAAGCGCACACGTCTGCCGTTCCCGGAGATCACCGGCGAGATGTTCTTGTTGTCTCCCAACACCACCAAGGCAGAGGCGAGTTCTGTCTGCCGGAAGCTGGGCGCCTCTTCCGCAGCGACGCGGTCTGGCGGTCGGGAGAGCTGGGCTCCTCAATGTTTGGAGGCGGACCGCGCCGTTTCACCTTGTTTGGGCGACGCCATTCCGGGCCGCGCGCGATGAGATAGAGAAAGAGCAAAGGGGACCGGGCAGTCGCGGAACGTACACGATCGGCAAGGCAGACGTCGCGGGCCGTGGGCTGTTCAGATAATCGGGAGCCGGTCATGGGGATGAGGTTTCCGTCCAATAGAGCCAGGCTTCCCGAAAGGGCGGCCGATGACCGCGCTGACTGTTCCGGCCCTCGTGCTCTGGCTGACCGCGCCTGCTGTTGCCCAGCCCGGTGGTCAAGGTACTCATCCCGCCCCGTCCCGGACGGCTCCATTGCGTTGAGCCGGCCAGCCGGGTCACCGGGCCGCCCGGCGGAACCGTCCGGGAACTGCCCAGCGACCAGGAGCGGTAGACCGGCGAGGGCGGTGCCCCGGCCGTCTTCGGCGGCCCGTCGGGCAAACGATCATTGAGAAGGCATCCAGGTGAGCATGGTTGAGGAGCGTCCCGCAGGCGCGCTGCTTCCGGCAGGCGCGCCGCTGGCGTTCCATCTGCTTGCCAAGCCGACCGGGGCGATCTGCAACCTGGACTGCACCTACTGTTTCTTCCTGTCCAAGGAGGTGCTGTATCCGGGCAGCCGGTTCCGGATGGCCGATGGCCTGCTTGAGACCTACCTGCGGCAGCTGATCGAGGCGCATGCCCGCTCGCCCGAGGTGGTCATCTCCTGGCAGGGCGGCGAGCCCACGATGATGGGCCTTGACTTCTTCCGCCGCTCCGTGCAGCTGGCCGAGGCGCTGAAGCAGCCGGGGCAGCGGATCGTGCACACGATCCAGACCAATGGCACCCTCCTCGATGACCGGTGGGGCGCGTTTTTCGCCGAGCACGACTTCCTGGTCGGGCTGTCGATCGACGGCCCTAGGGAGATCCACGACACCTACCGGGTGAACAAGGCCGGCCGGGGCAGCTTCGGACAGGTAATGACCAGCCTTGACGTACTGCGGCGCAACGGCGTGGAGTGGAACGCGCTCACGACGGTCCAGGTGGCGAACCAGGACCGGGGCCGCGAGGTCTACCGGTTCTTGCGCGAGGAGTGCGGCGCGCGGTTCATGCAGTTCATCCCGATCGTCGAGCGTGCCACTCCCGCGACTCTTCCCGCGGCTAACGCCGGCTGGGGCGGGCGGACCAGGAACCGGCCGCTTTACATCCAGGACGGCAGCCTGGTGACCGGGCGCTCGGTGTCACCCGGCGGGTACGGCAGGTTCCTGATCGAGGTGCTCGAGGACTGGGTGCGCCGCGACATCGGCGAGGTCTAGGTGCAGATGTTCGACGTGGCGTTGGCGAACTGGTACGGCGAACCACCGCGATTGTGTGTTCATTCCGAGACGTGCGGCCTGGCGCTGGCGCTCGAGCACACCGGCGACCTGTACTCGTGCGACCATTTCGTTGAGCCCGCCTACAGGCTCGGCAACATCGGCGACAAGAAGATGATCGACCTGATCGTGCTCCCCCAGCAGCAGGCGTTCGGCCTGGCCAAACGCGACACCCTGCCGAAGTTCTGTCGGCAGTGCGATGTGCGGTTCGCCTGCCACGGCGGCTGCCCGAAGGATCGGTTCACTGCCGCGCCGGATGGCGAGCCGGGCCTGCACTACCTGTGCCCGAGCTACAAGGAGTTCTTCGGCCACATCCGCCCGGTGATGGACATGATGTGCGGGCTGCTGCGGGCCGGCCAGCCGCCCGCACAGGTCATGGACCACTACGCCAAAGCGGACGCCAGGCGTGGGCGCAACGAGCGGTGCACATGCGGCTCAGGCCGCAAATGGAAGCACTGCCACGGCACACCGGCGCAACGAGCGACGAAACCAGGCGGATCTGGCGGCAGCTAATAGGGATGCAGCGGAGAACAGTCACCGCCCTCATGGCCCCGCGCGGCATTCGGTTGGCCGAACCCAGTTGCACGCGGCGGTGTACGGAACTGGCCGACGCCCAGCGGTGCCTGGAGCAGTGGCGGCGGCTGTGTGCCCGCGGTCGCATGGAGGCCTGGCAAAAGTGGTCCTTTCCGTGGGACCCGCCTGGCCGGGACAGCGATAACCCGGCCAAGTGGAGGCGGGTACGCAAGAGACGGCGGATCGCCCGGCTCGCATTGGCTGACGGCCCCGGCTCGGGTGGGCCTTCCGGGCCCAGGCGGGGAGGCACGGTGTGCGGTCGAACTCACCGAGGTCGGCATAGGGGGCGATGCCTGGTGGACTCTCGGCTTCGAAGCGACCGGCCCGCCAGCCAGCTACGCAGCGAACTCGAGGCCACCGCCGCGCTCGTGTTCGCCCAGACCCCGCCAGAAGGCCTGGAATTCGCCATGGACCACTCCAGATCCTACGCGGAGTGGCTCCACCGGCGGCCCGGTACCGAGCGTGACACCGACGCCTGAAGGCTGGTTCTGGCAGTGGCTGCAGACGCGGGTGAACAGGGGCAAGGACGTGACTCTCGCCGTCGTGTTCGCCCTCACCGCCGCGTTCTCCAACGCGTCAACTTGATGACGCAGCACTCGGCGAGCGTGACGGCTCCGAAGCGAGAGAAGGGCTGGCGCCTGGCCCTGTACCTGGTTCCCCAGCCGCTGCGGCCTGCGGGCGCGGCTGGAGGCTAGATGGGCGATCAGGCTAGGCCGCTGGTCCGGGCGGTGCCGGCTGACAATGTTCGGTGGTCATCCGCCGAGGGCGGGTGCAGAAGATACGCCGGATCCCACGGGCATTCGTGGACCAGATAGTCGCAGACGCTTGCGCTGGCGCAGAGGTGGACCTGGAAAAGTACACGGCTGCCTGGCTCGCTGAGCACGCCCCGGCCAGCCCCAAGGCAGGCACGGCCTTCCGTCGTGATGAGGTGACATAAATGGAGCTGCGTCCAGGTAAGCGAACGTGCGCGCACAGGAGGTGCGGCATACCCTGAGGTTATGAGCGAACTACCGGTCGATGACGGGCCGGACCTCAGCGCCGCCGCGCACGAGGCGGCGCGAGGCCATGTTGTCTATCTCACCGAGCACGGGGAACGCCTGGCCGCGATCGTCCCGGCCGAGTTCGCCGCGCTGCTGGAAGGCATGACCCCCGACCAGGCACGGGAACTGGTGGAAGATCTCGCTGATGGCGATGCCGCACGGCAGGCGCTGGAAGAGCCGGGCGATGACATCCCCGCCGAGCAGATCTGGGCCGAACTTGGCCTGACGTGACCGATCCGGCCGGCAGGTACGCGCTGACGTTCCGGCCCGCCGCGCTGCGGGCACTCCGCAAGCTGGACCGGCAGATCGCTGAGCGGATCAAGGTCGCAACTGACGCGCTCCGAGATGATCCCCGGCCGCCCGGGGCGAAGATGCTCACCGGGTCACACAGGCTATGGCGCATCCGGATCGGCGACTACCGGGTCGTGTACGCGGTCGATGAGCAGCGGCGTATTGTCCGCGTCGCGGCGGCAGGCCACCGCCGCGACGTCTACACCCGCTGATCTGGATATGCCAGTGACCGGTTGGCGCCTGACGACATGGCCGCAGGCAACAGGCTGGCAACCACACACGCCTGCCGGAGCGGTCATCGCTCCTGAGAAGGGAGCTCGGCTGGTGGGGCAGCCCTGCTAGGCGCGGTATGGGCGGTCAGTTGAGCGAGATAGGCGGCAGCCCGGCGGTCCACCTCGGAGACCGGATCGGCGTAGTGGCGCAGGGTGGTGGCCCCGCCGCCACCGTGGCCGAGGCGGGCAGCTGTGTTGCGCAGGTCGATTCCGCCGGCCAGCAGTTGGCTTGCGGTGTAGTGGCGCAGGGCCTTGATGTTGAGGCTGACCCCGGCGCCTTCGGCCACCTCGGCCACCTTGTGTGTCACCCAGTCCGGGTTCCAGGGCCTGAGGCCGAGCGGATCGCTTGCGAAGACATAGGCAGTGGCCGGGACCTTGACATCGGTGATGGCCAGCAGTGCCTGGACCTGTTGTTTGCGCTCGACGAGGGCGGCCGTGACCGCGTCGATGGCGAGATAGCGGTCCTGGTGGGTTTTGGTGTCCTTGCGTATCTTCTGGCCGTCGCGGACGAGGTAGCTGAACGCGATGTGCACCAGGCCTGCGTCCAGGTCGATGTCGGCCCATTGCAGCCCGCACAGTTCGCCGCGCCGGGCACCGGTCACCGCGGCGAGCCACATATACAACGCGAGCAGGTCCAGCTCTTGGTCTTTGGCAGCCGCGATGACTGTGGCGACGTCGGTGGGTGTGGGGGAGGTGGGGGAGCGGTGCCGGGTCTTGGGCAGCTTGGCCGAGACGGCCGGGTTCCGGTCGCTCCATTCCCAGCGCACTGCCGCTGCGAAGGCTCCGGAGAGAATCGCGTGGATCTGCCGGATCGTCTTCGGGACATCGGGCGGCACCGGTGCGGCTGGCACCCGGCGCGAGCGCAGTTGTGGCCGGCGTCACCGGCCTGCGGCCGCGGGATCGGTGCTAGGCCCGGGCCGCTGCTGACGGTCGCGCGCCGGCCATGGTGGACTGCGATCACTCCTTCGCGGGCCAGCTCTTCGAATGCGTGCCGCAGCGCCGCGACTGGCAGCGCGTGCTGGGCTGCCAGCTCGCGCACCGACGGGAGCTGCTCACCCGGTGCCAGCTGACCCGAGTCGACGGCATCCTTGATCGCGGCGCTGGCCCGCCGCCACGCGGAGCGCGCATTATCAGGCTCAATCGTTAAGCCCGGGAAGCTGCGGTGCTCGATGAACGGCTTGCCGGTGCATGTCAGGTCGCCGCATCTGCGCAGCCGCGCATAGAAGGTGTCCAGTAGCGGTCCGCGGACCTTGCGGAGTTCCGTCGCTCCGATCGCGGGCACGATCGTGCGCCGGCTGTAACCCGCGTAGGTGTTCCGGGTGGATGAGTCCAGCTCAGCGACCGTCATGTACCGGGTGAGCACGTCAGCGACCGTGACATCCGTGTCCGGGCGCCGCCCCTCTTCGGTTTGCTCTAATAGTCTGCCAAGGACGACCTGCGCCTGCCCTTTGGTCCTCACCGTCTGCCGGTGGCGAAGCCTCCGGCCGGTCAGCGAGTCGGTCCCGGCGTACACGTGGACGCGGTAAGAGCCGCTCGGCAGTCGCTCTATGTGACCGCTCTCGGCACCTGACATGCGGCCACCGTAACGCAGCAAAGGCCGTTGGTTCCACGAATGGTTCCACGGCAGTGTGCCGGATAGGCAGGTTTTCGCAGGTGCGCCGCCAGGGACTCGAACCCCGAACCCGCGGATTAAGAGCTTGCCCAAGCCCAGTTCATCTCGGTTCACCCGCGACCGCTGCGCAGCTCAGGGCGATGGCGCGTACGGGTCTGAACGCGGGTGCACGAGGATGAACTGCAACTAGTCGTGATATCCCCTGCGGGGACGCCGCGCGGGCGGGAAAATCCGGTGGGGGTTGCCCGCGACGCCGGCCGTTCTTGGGACTTGAGC
>Ga0335082_10006898_pt1 | contig 12368 bp, 10 predicted proteins | sample Lox_Sample_41_FD_206718 | JGI IMG/M metagenome (GOLD analysis project Ga0335082, IMG submission 206718) | Soil microbial communities from Loxahatchee National Wildlife Refuge, Florida, United States - Lox_Sample_4.1 | ecosystem: Environmental > Terrestrial > Soil > Wetlands | place: USA...
GATGGCACGTCACCAGGTCAGGGTCAACTGCGTCTGTCCCGGTCCCACCGACACCGCGCTGTTCGCGTCGTTCGCGGGGCCGACGCTGCGGGAGGCCCTTACCAGGGCGATCCCGTTCCGGCGGCTCGGCCAGCCGGACGACGTGGCCAACGTCGTCGCGTTCCTCGCCTCGGACGAGGCATCCTTCGTCACCGGCCAGACCGTCAGCGTCAGCGGCGGCCTCACGATGAGCTGAACCCAGGGAGCAATCCGTGAAGTTCTCCGAGTACGAGCAGCTCCGATTCGAACGCCGGGACCACGGCGTGCTGCTCATCACCATGGACCGGCCGGATAAGTACAACGCCGCCGACGAGCAGATGCACGGCGAGCTCGCCCGGGTCTGGGCCGAGGTCTCGGCCGATCCGGAGACACGGGTCGCCGTGATCACCGGCGCCGGCCGGGCGTTCTCGGCCGGCGGCGACCTGGATATGGTCCGGCGGATGGCTGGCGATCACGACCGCGTGACGCACATGCTCCGCGAGATGAGCGATCTGGTCTACAACATAGTCAACTGCGAGAAGCCGGTGGTTTCCGCGATCAACGGCGTCGCCGTGGGCGCGGGCGCGGTGGTGGCGCTGCTGGCCGACATCTCGATCTGCGCCCTGGACGCCAGGCTCGGCGACGGTCACGTCCGGCTCGGCGTGGCCGCTGGCGACCATGCCGCGATCTTGTGGCCGCTGCTGTGCGGCATGGCCAAGGCCCGCTACTACCTGCTGACCGGCGAGATGATCACCGGCGAGGAAGCCGAACGGCTCGGCATGGTCAGCAAGGCCGTCATCCGCGACCAAGTGCTCGACGAGGCGCTGCGCGTCGCGGATAGCCTGGCCACCGGCTCGCAGCCCGCGATCCGGTGGACGAAGCGGGCGCTGAACAACTGGCTCAAGATGGCCGGCCCGATCTTCGACCAGTCCGCGGCCTACGAGATGCTCACCTTCATGGGCCCCGACGTCGTCGAAGGCGCGGCGGCGCTCACCGAGAAGCGCGCGCCCCGGTTCCCTTCGGCCCGGACTTCCGCCCCGCTCGCCTCTCCAGAACCGGACCATACTGCATGAATGCCGCTCTCATGCAGCTGGAACAACATGAACGCGGCAGCCATGCAGTGTGAAGGGCGGCCGGGTCGGTGTCGGAGTGACGGGTCAGGCGGGAGGGTATCCGACTAGCAGCATGCCGTGGACGTCCTCGTCGGCCGACCGGTAGACATGCGGGCCGTCGCCGCTGTACCGGGCGTAGTCGCCCGGGCCGAGCGTGATCGGCTCGCTGGCCGGGCCGACCGTGATCGTCCCGGCGTGCACGAATACCCGCTCCACCACGCCGGTGCCGTGCGGGCTGCCCAGGTGATCGGTCCTCGCGGGCAGGAACAGGTCGAAGACCTCGACCAGACCGCCGCGCTCGATCCGGTCGAGCAGCCGCAGGTCGAGCTGACCGCCGGGGGTGGATCCGCGCACCCGCGCGCCCTGCTGGGCCCGGATGACCACGCTCGTGGTCTCCCGCCGGTCTTCCAGCAAGTCGCTGAAGGCCACGCCGAGCCCCAGGGCCAGCGACCACAGCGTCTCGATGGTCGGGTTGCCCCGGCCCTGCTCCAGGTTGGCCAGCGTGGCCTTGGCCACGTCCGCGCGGGCCGCGAGGGTGGCCAGCGACATCCGGCGGGCGGTGCGGAGCCGCCGCAGGTTCGCCGCGATGACCTCCCCCACGTCGGCGAAAGCCTGGTCCGGAGCCTCATTCCTCATGCTAGTGAACTATACCAATGGCCTAATCAAATGGTACGCTCCGTCCAAAAATCACCGAGAGCTGAGGACCGAACAGTGCTGCGAACCGGCAAGGACTACATCGAGTCGCTCCGCGACGGCCGGGAGGTGTGGATCGACGGCGAGCAGGTCACGGACGTGGCCACCCACCCGGCGTTCGCGCCGATGGTGAGCGTCCGCGCGCGGATCTACGATCTCGGCCACGAGGCCGTCACCAGGGACCTGCTGACGTATACCGACGACGAGACCGCGGAACGCTGCGCCACCACCTCGCGCCCGCCGCGCACCCGCGAGGACTGGCGCGCCAAACGGGACTCGGTCGACGCCATCCTCGACGACGCCGGCGGCGTGGTTACCCGGGTCGGCGACGAGACGGTCGGCGAGATGTGGTCGCTGTTCGACGGGCAGAACGTGCTGAACGAGATCGACCCGGCGTTCTCCGCCAACATCGCCCAGCACGTCCGGCGCGCCCAGCTGCTCGACCCGTTCCACGTCTCGGCCAACACCGACCCGAAGGGCAACCGGGCCCTGCGGCCGCAGGACCAGGACCCCGACGTGCTGCTGCACGTAGCCGGCGAGACCGATAACGGCATCGTGGTGCGCGGCGCCAAGTTCGAGACCGCGGCGGCCTACGCCAACCAGGCGTTCGTGAAGCCGACGATCGGCGAGTGGAACAACGAGGTCTTGTCCGACTACGCGGTCGGCTTCCTGGCCGACATGGGCGCCCCGGGCATCAGGCACATCTGCCGGTCCGCCTTCGCCGACCGGCGCGACCCGGAGGACTACCCGCTGACCAGCCGGTACGACGAGATCGACACGATGATCGTCTTCGACGACGTGGAAATCCCCTGGGAGAACGTCTTCTTCTACCGGCACACCAAGGCGGCCGCGTTCATCCGCGCGACCCTGCACAGGTACAGCATCTTCCCGTACGTCCAGCGCTACCTGCGGTTCGCCGATTTCCTCCTGGGCGTCGCCTACGCCAGCGCCAGGTCCACCGGGGTCACGATGCACCAGGCCGTGCGGGAGAAGATCGCGCAGATCGCGTGCTACCGGGAGGGCATCAACGCGCACCTGACAGCGGCGATCGAGCTGGCCGAGCCCAGCCCGGGCGGGCTGCTCATGCCCAGCCAGTCGATAATGTACGCGGGCCGGGTGTTCGCCTCCAGCCAGCTGCCGGCGGTCATGCACCTCGTCCGTGACCTGTGCGGCTGCCAGGTCAGCCTGATGCCCAGCAAGGCCATGTTCGACTCCCCCGGGGCCGGCGACTGGCTGCGGAAATATTTCCGCCTAGGCGAGATCCCCGCGGAAGAACGGCGCAAGCTCTTCGTGCTGGCCCGTGACCTGCTCAACTCCGACTACGCCGGGCACCGGCTGACGTTCCAGCTCTTCGCGCAGTCGCCGCCGTTCTCGCACCTGCTCGCCGTGTACAACAACTACGACTTCAGCGGTCCGCTGGACCTAGTATCCAGGTACTCCGCGGTCGCGGACGAGGTCCGCAAATGAGGGAACCCATCACCGTCGGCGGTCACCTGCGGATCCGGCCGTTCAACACCGCCGAGAGCTATCCCGAGCAGCGGCTCGACAACGACCTGTGCCAGGCGGTGGTAGCCGGCGACACGGTCTACCTGCGCGGCCAGGTGCCACAGGACCTGGACACCGGCGAGAGCGTGCACACCGGCGACCCCGCCGCCCAGGCCGGGCAGGTGATGACGAACATCGAGACGCTGCTGGCCGAGGCCGGCGCGTCGGTCGAGCACGTGGTGTCCTGCACCGTCTACCTCACCGACATCCGGCACCGCGAGCCGGTGTACCGCGTACTCGGGCGTCACCTCACAGGCGTCTATCCGGTGTTCACCGGCCTGGTCGTGTCCGCGCTCGCCCGGCCCGAATGGCTGGTCGAGGTCACCGTGGTGGCGGTCAGGCCATGACGTTCTCGCTGGTGGGCCGCTGCGACCGCACCGGCGCGGTCGGCGCCGTCATCGCGTCGGCCAGCATGGCCGTGGCGGCGCGGTGCGCCGCGGCCCGGGCCGGGGCCGGCGCGGTGTGCAGCCAGAGCACAACCGACCCGCGGCTGCGCGAGGCGCTGCTCGACGCGATGGCCGGCGGCGCGGCCGCCAGCGACGCGCTCGCCGCCCTGACCGCCCGCACCGGGGACATCGCGTACCGGCAGCTCGCGGTGGTGGACGCTGCGGGCGGTTCGGCCTGCTACTCCGGCGGGCTGGCGCTGGGCGATGCGGCCGATGTCTGCGCGCCTGGCGCCGCCGCCGCGGGCAACCTGCTCGCCGACCGGGGGGTGCCCGCGGCGATGCTCGCGGCTTTCGGTGAAGCGGCAGGCGCCAGCCTCGGCGACCGGCTGATCGCCGCCTTGCGAGCGGGCCTGGCCGCGGGGGGCGAGGTTTCCCCCGTCCGTTCGGCTGGAATGGTCATCGCCGAGTCCGTGCCGTGGCCGGTCACCGACCTGCGGGTCGACTGGCACGACGACCCGGTCGGGCAGCTCGCCGCGCTCTGGCGGGCCTGGCAGCCGCAGGCGGAGGCCTACGTACAGCGCGCGCTGCGCCCGGCCGGGACATGATCCGCCGCTTCCCGGTCCCTTGTCCGGATGGCTTCCGGAGCGAGGAGTTCAGGGCCGCCTCGCGGGCTTCCTCCGCGATCATCTTCATCTGCCCGTACGGCACCTCCATTTCCACGCTGCGATGGGCGATACGACGGCTCCGCCGCGCGGGTTACCACGTCATGGCCTACGAGACCACTACGGCGGTATTCATGGCCGCCGACCCGGCGATTCTCCGTGATCTCATCTCCGCGATGCGGAAGGACCTCGAGTCGCAGATATCGAGGCTGAGGTCGGAAGGCGTGACCGAGTTCGGCTTCTTCGGCAGCAGCCTGGGATCGTTCGTCCTCTATAACTGCATCGGCGATGCTCTTCCCGCACTGCGCTGGGGCGTGTTCAACACGGGCGGCGACATTGCCCAGGGCATGTGGCGGCTGGAGGGGGCCCGGCGGCAGCACGTACTGCGCGGCTGGTCGCTGCCCCGGCTCGAAGCGGCCTGGGCCGATCTTCAGTGGCCGCAGTTCGGGCGTCTCGATGGCTGCCGGTTCGTCTTCGTCAGCTCACGGCGCGACACGATTGCGCCGCTGGACGACATCGCGCCGTACCTCGAGCCGATGCGACAGGCAGGCGCCCAGGTAAGCGTGCTCGAGGTACGCGCCATCGGCCATCTCACGACGATCGTCGCGGGCCTGTGGCAGGCGCCGCGGATCATCGCCATGGTGCGGCCCGGCCGGCGTTAGCCGGCCCTGGTGAGGAAGGCGGTCAGCCCGGCGGCGATCGCGCGGGCGGCCGAGGCCTGCCACCGCAGCGAGGTGACCAGGGCCGCGTCGGTGGCGTTGCGCATGTTGGCGCACTCGATGAACACCTTGGGAACGGTGGACAGGTTGATGCCGGCCAGGTCGTCGCGGGCCTGGATACCGTCCGTTCCGTCGTAGCTGCTGACAGGCTCCCCGGTCCCGCTGAGGAATGCGGACCGCAGGTCGGCGCCGAGGATGCCGGAGGGGCCGACGATGGCGTCGTTGCGCCCGTCGGCGACCGGCTCGAGGATGGCGAACCCCCGCCCGCCGGGCGGCCCCCCGTCGGCGTGGATGGAGACGGCCGCGTTGGCGTGGACTTGGTTGCCGATCACGGCGCGCTCGGTGACGCACGGTCCCACCCCGGTGTTAGTGGTGCGGGTCAGCGCGACCGTTGCTCCTTCCCCGCGCAGGTCGGCGGTGAGGTACACGGCGACGTCCCAGTTGAACTGGGCCTCGGTGTAGCCGCCGTTGGTCTGCGCGCCGGTGGTGTCGCAGCTTTCGGTTTCCCGGCCGTTCCAGATCAGCTTGCCGATGACCGAGGCGGCGGCGAAGTTCCCGCCGTTGTGGCCCGGGTCCACGGCGACCACCTTGCCGCTGAGAATCCCGGTGCGAGTCGGGCGGAACAGTTCCGGGCCGCCGCTGGTGGCATCTTGCTGCGCCGTGCCTGAAGCCGCGTTGTTACCCGGCGCCGGCTTCGCGCTGGCCCGGGGAGTAGCCGGATCGCTGCGGTGGGATGACGGAGCGGAGGACGGCGCCGAGGACGGTGGCTGCGCCGTGCCCTGCGGTGCCGGCGCCCCGGCGCTGCAGCCGCAGACCAGCGCGGCCGCGGCGGGCAGCGCCCACGCGATCCGGCGCATCAGAATCCCGTACTCGAGTAGACCGGCTGCCCGTAGCGGGGCGCCATAGGATCCCAGATGGCCACGAAGGCGCTCTTAGCGGTAGTCGCCGCGCCGGAGGCGTTCACGGCGGCGGCGTAATTGGAGTTCTGGCTGGGGTCTGATCCGCATGGGCTCCCCGAGCTGGCGAAATCCCTCATCCAGCTCTGGTAGTGCTTATCGGCGGCGATCGAGTCCTGCATCGTGGTGGTAAGGGTACCCACCAGCTGGGTTCCGCTGGGCAGCCCGGACACCGAGAGCGTGGGCAGGGCGTTCAGGATGTCCTGGCGGGTGTCGATGGCCCGCTGGAGGGTGGCTTGTCCGCTCGACGGGCTTTCCGAGCACTGCTGCACGCCGTTGATCGCGGACTGGATGGTTGACCGCACGGAGGCGCTCCGGGCCAGGTAGGAGCCCAGGGTCGCCATCGCGGCCGCGCCGGGGAGCTGGGTCGCCGTCGCGGAACTGGCCGCGGGCGACGTGACCGGCGACGTGGCACCGGCCGGGCTGGTGCCGCCCGAGGCGGGCGGTGCGCCGCCGTGCCCGGGCCCGATCTTCCCGGCCACGAACGCCCCGGCCCCGATGGAGGCCAGCACGGCGGCCGCGGCCACGGCGATCAGCCACCCCCGGCGGGGCGGCCGACCGGGCGGCCGATGGGGCGCGGGTGCCGCCGCCCGGCTATCCCAGGGGGGTACGGGTGATGCCGCCGGCCGGTCGAAGCGTGATTCCGGCTCCGCCAGCGGCTGTTCCCAGGCGCGCTGCGTGTGGGTCGGCTGCTCATCGTAGGCGGGGTGCACCTCCGGCCGGGAGGCCGGCTGCACCCTTTCCAGGGGGTCCTGGCTCAGCGCGGCCAGGAGCTGGGCCGCTGTCGGTCGCTGGCGCGGATCCTTGGCCAGGCAGTGCTCGGCCAGGGGCCGGACGCCGCCCGGCAGCCCGGCGGTGTTGGGCTGGCTGGTGACCACCCGGTACAGCAGCGCGACCGTGGACCCCTGCCCGAACGGTCCCTCGCCGGTGGCGGCGAAGGTGAGGACGGCGCCGAGGCTGAAGATGTCGCTGGGCGGTCCGACCTCGCGGCCCTGGGTCTGCTCCGGTGACATGAACCCGGGCGAGCCGACCACCGTGCCGGTCTGAGTCAGCGCGCTGGTCTCCATGGACCGGGAAATCCCGAAATCGATCAGCCGTGGCCCGTCGTCGGCCAGCAGCACATTCGACGGCTTCAGGTCACGGTGCACTACTCCGGCGGCGTGTATCGCGCTCAGGCCCTCGGCCAGCCCCGCGGCCAGCCTCAGCACCATGGACTCAGGCATCGGCCCGCGGGTGGCCACCGCGTCGGCGAGCGACGGCCCAGCGATATAGGACGTCGCCAGCCAGGGCACCGGCCCATTCAGGTCGGCATCCACGACCGAAGCCGTGAATATGCCGCTGACCTTCCTGGCGGCAGATACTTCCCGCGCGAATCGGGCCCGGAAATCGGCGTCCTCGGCAAGTTCCGGCCGGATTACCTTGATCGCTACCTGGCGGCCTCCCGGCGACCGGCCCAGATAGACGCGACCCATGCCGCCCGAGCCCAGTCGCCGTTCGAGCCAGTACGGTCCTATCCGGCCCGGATCTCCAGGCTGCAGCTCATCCAGCTCGCCCACCCCCCCAGGTGCACGTCCTTGCCCACTCCAGGCGCAAGTCAAGGAATTAGTCGAGTGATGACGATATGGTCCTGTTTCCCTATTCGACCTCCGCGCCGCATTCCCGGTCAAGAGGCGGAGGTCGTCTAGAATGAGACAGTATGATCACGGTCAGCGCCACCACGGATTTAGTAAAATAGATGCGGCTAGATTTACCGCATGGAACGCCGGGCGGGACGAATTCTTCCGCGCCGGTCAGGCGGACTGGGCGACGCGCCTGGCCGCGGCCCGGGTCGGCACGCCCAGCTTGGCGAGGATCGCCGAGACGTGGTGGTCCACGGTCTTGACGGAAAGAAACAGCTTCGCGGCGATCTCCGCGTTGGTCTGCTCGGCGCAGATCAGGTCGAGAACCTCATGCTCGCGCCGGGTCAGCCCGAACGCCCTCTTCCGGGTGGCCGCGTGCGGGCCGGCCGGGATCGACCGGACGCCGAGCATCCGCAGGCGCTGCCTGATGACCTGGGCGGCGGCTCGGGCGCCCACGCCGATGACGATGCTGAGGGCCTCGCGCAAGGCCTCCTCATCCGGCACGTCGGCCAGGGCCAACGCCGCCTCGTACGGTGAGCCCAGGTGAGTCCAGGCGTGCGCGGCGCCTACCGGGTCGCCGTCGAGCAGCAGCCGGTACGGCTCGGCCACCTCTCCTGGAATCGGGCGCGGGGAGCCCAGGCGGCGCAGCCAGACCGCGACCGCGCCGCGAAGCCAGACGCTGGGGGTCGTGCACACGTCGTGGGCCAGTTCGGCCTCGCGCCGGGCCGCGTCCAGCTCGCCTTCGAGCCAGTGCGCCTCGGCGCGGGCCAGCCGGGCCGGTATCTGGTTCTGCGGCTCGCCGGCCTCGTCCGCCGTGGCGGCCGCCTCGTCGAGGTACCCCCAGGCCCCGCGCTCGCCCCGCCGGGCCCCGATCACGCCGAGCCGGATCAGTGAGCAGAGCCGGTTCGCCAGGGACGGGCCGACCTTGATCAGGATCTCCGTGCTCAGCGCGACGGCCTCGTCCCAGCGGCTAGTCCGCTCCAGCACGTTGGCGTGCTCGCCGCGCATGCAGATCGCGAACGTGGTGATGTCGTGCTCGTCGCAGAACGCGATACCCGGCTCCAGGTACCGTTCGGCCTCGGTGAACTCCCGCTTGCCCGCGTGGATTCCGGACAGGTTGGTGTAGGCGCGCCCCGCCTCGTGATGGTGGCCTCCGGCCAGCGCGATGTCGAGCGCTTCGCGCATCTGGCCGGCCCAGTCCAGGCCATGGGCCGAACGGCTGGCGGCCTGGGTGTTGAGCGCGTCGCTGAGCACGTCCGTGGCGCCGAACCGGGTGGCCAGTGCCTGGGCCCGGCGGGCCAGGTCGATCGCGACGTCATAGTCGGCGTACAGCATGCGCTGGTTGGCGAAGGTGGCGTAGGCCCGGGCCAGCTCGACGCTGGGCCCGAGCGGCTCCAGAGCCGACACGGCGGCCTCGGCCGCGTCGACGGCCTCGCGACCGCGGCACAGGTTCCACCTGACGCGGGACAGCCGCCGCAGCGCGTCCCCCTCCCGCAGCCGGTCGCCTGCCTCGCGCCACAGCGTCAGCGCGCGCTCCCCCGCGGTCTCGGCGTCCTCCCACCGGTCGAGCAGCGCTGTCTCGTCGGCGAGCCCCTCGTGCAGCCCGGCGAGCGTGGCCGGATCCGCGCTCGCGGCGGACCGCAGCGCGCGCTCGTACTGCGCGGCGGCCTCCCGGTGCGATTTCAGCCGGGCGGCCCGGCGGGCCGCGGCGGCCGCGTACCGCAGTACCGCCGCGCCGTCGCCCGCCGCCTCGGCGTGGAAGGCCAGGCGAGCGTCGTCATCGCAGCCGAACGAGCGCAGCGCCGCCAGCACCAGCCCGTGAATCGCCTGGCTGCGGTGGCCGGCGACGGCGTGCGCCACCGCCAGCCTGGCCATCTCGTGGCGGAACCGGACCCACGCGGCGTCGGCGACCAGCAGGCCGCTGTCCAGCAGCTCGTCGAGGACCGATGGCGGGCAGCCGGTTACCGACTCCAGCAGCCGCGCCTCGACGCGGGCCCCGGTCAGCGCCGCGACATCCAGCACCTCGCGCGCCCCGGCGCCGAGCCGCGCCGCCCGCGCCAGCACCGCGTCGCGGGCCGACGGGGGTACCTCGTCCATGCCGGCCCGCAGCACTTCGGTCACGTAGAACGGGTTCCCGCCGGTCAGCCGGTACAGCTCGGGCGCGGGCAGGCCGCTCCCGCCGGCCAGCGTCCGTACCGCCCCCGGGGACAACGGCTCCAGCCCGACGCGCCGGGTACCCCGCTGCGAGCCGAGATCGCCGAGGGTGACGCGGAGCTGGTCGGCGGCGGCCAGGCCGTCGTCCCGGTAGGTGGCGATGAGCAGCACCGCGGCGTCGCGCAGCCGCCGGCTCAGGTAGCGGAGCAGGTCCAGCGTGGCCTCGTCGGCCCAGTGGATGTCCTCGACGACGACCACGTCCAGCACCCCCGGCGCGCTGAGGATGCCGAGCAGCGTGCGGAACAGTTCCTCGCGGTCGGCCCCGGCCCGGCCGCGCTCAAGCAGCGCGCCGCCGAGCTGGTCCGCCAGGTCGAACAGCGGCCCGAGCGGGCGCGGCGTGAACAGGCCGTCGCACATGCTCCACGACCAGCGAGCCTCAGGCAGTTCCCGGCACAGCCGTTCGACCAGCGCCGACTTCCCCACTCCCGCCTCGCCGCTGAGCAGGACCAGCCGCCCCTCGCCGCCGGACGCCTGCGCCGCGTACTCGCTCAGCAGCGCCAGCGACTCCTCGCGTTCCAGCAGCGGTGGCCCGGTCTCGATCGCCGGCTTGCCCCTGACCCGCATCCCCGCCCATCCCGGTTCGTAAAAGGCCTCTATGTCAACAGACGGACGACGAGGCCGCGCGGTTCAGGACCACCCCGCGCCCGGCTGCCCCGGGTCGTTATCGTGATGCCATGACCGAACCCGATCGCCCGGCTCTTTACCCCGATCGGTTCGATGGCTTACGGTTACCTCGATTTCAACCGGGAGGGCAAGCATGAGCGAACTGTGGCGTAAGGGCGCTGTCGAACTCGCGGCCATGATCCGTGACCGCGAGGTGAGCAGTCGCGAGGTCGTCCAGGCGCACCTGGACCGCATCGAGGCGGTCAACCCTCACCTCAACGCCATCGTCCGTCTGCTGGCGGACCAGGCCCTCGCGGCCGCTGACGCGGCCGACCTGGCGGTGGCGGACGGCGCCCGGCTCGGCCCGCTGCACGGCGTCCCGTTCACGGTCAAGGAGAACATCGACGTGGCGGGCACCCCGACCACGCACGCGATCCCGGCCCTGGCTGAAGCGGTCGCCTCGGTCGACGCCCCGCAGGTGGAACGGCTGCGCGCGGCCGGCGCGATTCCCTTCGCCCGGACCAACCTGCCGGACTTCGGCCTGCGGGTCCACACCGACTCCTTCCTGCACGGCCTGACCCGCAACCCGTGGAATCCGCAGCGCACCGCGGGCGGCTCGAGCGGCGGTGAAGCCGCGGCGCTGGCGACCGGGATGAGTCCGTTCGGCCTGGGAAATGACCTCGGAGGATCCCTGCGCAATCCCGCGCACTGCTGCGGCGTCGCATCGATCAAGCCCTCCACCGGAGCGGTGGCCGCCGCGACCGTGATCCCGCCGGAGGACTACAACATCTCCTTCCAGCTCATGGCGGTCGAAGGGGTCCTGGCCCGCCGGGTCGCCGACGTCCGCGCCGCCTTCACCGTGATCGCGGGCCAGCATCCGCGCGACCCGCTGAGCGTCCCCGCGGTCTTCACCGACCTTTCCCCGGGCGAGCGGCCGGCCGTCGCCGTGCTGCCCGAGCCGCCGGGCGGCAGCACCCATCCCGAGGTAGCCGCGGCCGTGCGCCGCGCCGCCGATGCGCTCGCCGACGACGGCTTCAAGGTCACCGAGGCCGTTCCGCCCGACTACGAGCAGGCGCTCGAACTGTGGAGCACGATCCTCATCGCTGACCTGCGGGTCATGAAACCGGTGCTAGACGAGCTCATGGGCCCGGGCGGCCGCCAGTTCCTCGACTACGCACTCGGCTACCTGCCCGAGTCGGATGTCGCCGCCTGGTCGATGGCGCATACCGCCCGGCACGGGCTGGCCCGCCGCTGGAGCCTGTGGTACCAGGAGTACCCCGTGCTGCTCAGCCCGGTCTGGACCCAGCCCGCCTTCCCGCTGGACTTCGACGTCGCCAGCCTCGACAACGCGATCGCGACCCTGGAACTGATGCGCCCGGTCCTTCCGGCCAACCTGCTGGGCACCCCGGCCGCGGTGGTACCCGCCGGGATGGCCGAGGGCCTGCCGGTCGGCGTCCAGGTCATGGGCGGTAAGTACACCGAGCTTCGCTGCCTGGCCGTCGCCGAGGCGATCGAGCAGCGGCTCGGATCGGTTACCCCGATCGACCCGGTGACCGGCTGACCGATCCTCAGCCGGCGGCGCGCTTGAGGATGTCGGGAGGGAACGCGCCGGCCTCGATGCACAGCTGCCCCCAGTGGTTCAGGCGGCTGCAGACCTCATCGAGCCGGTCGCCCAGTGCGGCGACGATCTGCTGTTCCTGGGCGTCGGTGCGCTGCTCGATGCTCAGCCGCTCCGCGAGTCCCTCGCCGGTGAGAGCGCCGTCGCGGACCCAGCCGCGGCTCTCGAGCCGGGCCACCGCTCGCTGCATGACATCGGGTGCCCAGCCGCGGGTGGCGGTGTA
>Ga0335082_10006899_pt1 | contig 12366 bp, 9 predicted proteins | sample Lox_Sample_41_FD_206718 | JGI IMG/M metagenome (GOLD analysis project Ga0335082, IMG submission 206718) | Soil microbial communities from Loxahatchee National Wildlife Refuge, Florida, United States - Lox_Sample_4.1 | ecosystem: Environmental > Terrestrial > Soil > Wetlands | place: USA: Florida...
TCCCGACGCCTATGCGTCGCTCAAGGTGGGCAACGAGATCCTGATCATCGGGCCGGCCGCGAGCGGCAAGAAGACCCTGGCGCAGCGGATCGCCAAGGACGCGGCGCTCGACCGCCTCATCATCGTCTACAACGCCCGCAATGCCGACGCCCTGGCGAGCGCCAAGAGCCTGGTGCAGCGCTATCGGCGCCAGAAGGTCATGCTGCTGCTGCCGCGGCTCGACAACGTCGCGGAGGACGAGGACGAGGAGGCGCTGGCCGAGCTCGATGCGCTCATCGACACGACGACCGAGCGCAGCAATGTGCTCGTCGTCGGCACGGCCGTCGACTTCGAACCCGGCAGCCTCCTGGACAACATGTTCGGCGTCGTCCTGGCGCTGCCGGGCACGCCGGTGAAGCATGGCCGCGAGCAGGCCATTCCCGATGACGCCCGCCGGATGCTGGTCGATGTCGCGCGCTTCTATCTCGCGCAGGCCACAAGCGCCGGCTTCACGCTCGTCGGGCTCGACGAAGCCGCCGCGGTAGAGCGCATCGCCCGCGCCGCGCGCAACCCCTCGGATGTCGCCGACATCATCGTCCTGGCGGAGACGACATCGCTCTACCGCCGACGAACGGGAGCAACCAAGTCACCGGACATCAGCGCCGAGGTCATCGAAAAATCGATCCGGCGTGTGATCGTCACGCCGGCCTGATCGGCTAGGAATCCGGCTTGGACGCGCCCTCGTCGGGCACGGCCTCGGCTGCAAACTCCTCCGACATCTCCGCTTCCATCCTGGCGAGGTCTTCCGGGATCGGCATGTTGAGCGCGCGCATCTGGTTCAGGAGCATGGTCAGGCGGAGGTAGACTTCGTGACTGTCTTCAATTTCGCCGTCCATCTCGTCGACGAGCAGCGACAGCGCAGCCCTCAACTCTTCGCGATTCATCGCCTCCTCCCGTGCCGGTGGCGCTTTGGTTTTGCGATTGTACGCCGGTTTGACGCCCGGGGGATAGGCTGCGGCAAATGGCCGGCTAGCCCTCCGCCATGACGATCAGAGCGTCGACCGCGACGGCGCCCTGCCCCTTCGGCAGAACGAGCAGCGGATTGACGTCCAGCTCGACCAGCCGATCGCGGTTGGCCTCGGCGAAGCCGGCGACGGACATGACCGCCCCGATGACGGCTTCGATATCGGCCGGCGGCCGACCGCGATAACCGGCCAGCAGCTTCGCCGTCTTGAGGCTGCGCACGGCCGCTTCCACCGCGCCGCGATCGGTCGGCAGCAGAAGCGTCACCGCATCCTGCACCATCTCGACGAGGATGCCGCCGGCGCCGATCACCAGCACGAGCCCGAAGCCGGGGTCGCGCTTCACGCCGATGATCATCTCGGCCACGGCGTTCGTGACCTGCTTCTCGATGAGGAAACGCTCGGCCATCAGATCGGGCTGATAGCGCGCGACCGACGCCGTCATTGCGGAGAGGGCGTCGTCCACCGCCTTTCCGGTCGCCAGACCGAGAGCCACGGCGCCGGCCTCGGTCTTGTGCGCCAGGACCGGGTACGCGACCTTCGCCGCTACGGGAAAGCCGATCGCCGCTGCTGCCGTCGCGGCCTCGGCCGCCGCGACCAGTCGCCCGGCCGGGATCGCGAGACCGTGCGCGGCCAACTGCTGCTTCGCATCCCACTCGGATAGCAAGCGGCCTTCGCCTGCGACCGCTCGGCTGGGCGCCAGAGCGGCCGCCATGCCGCCGCCCCCGATCATTCGCGCCCGCTGCGCCTGACGCGCGGCGTTGGCGAATGCCGTCAGCGTATCGTCGAGACCCTGCATGGGCGGACAGCCGGCGGCGATGAGCCGCTCGCGCGTTGCGGCAGGCAGCGTCTCCTGCAGGGTCGTGCAGATGATCGGCTGCTTGCCGTTGGCACGGGCAGCGTCGATGAGGGCGTTCACGGATTTGTCGCAGTCGGCACGGCCGCGCTCGTCGCTCGGCGGGTAGTCGAGGACCAGCAGGCCGGCATCGCAATCGCCGCTCAGAGCGGTACGGAAGCACTTGAACAATGCGGGCTCGTCGCCCCAGAGCGAGAGATTGTAGTCGAGGGGATTGGAGACGGACGCGAAGGACGGCAACTGCTGGCGCAGGTCGGCATATTGGGACGGCGAGAACTGCGGCAACGGCAGGCCCAGCTCGGCGGCCTTGTCCGCCGTCATCAGGCTGTCGCCGCCGGAGCAGGTGAAGACAACCAGCCGCTCCCCCGCCGGCGGCGCGGCGACCGCGACGAACTTCAGCGTCTCCAGCAGGGCCGGCAGGGTATCGACCCGAATGATGCCCAGGCGCTCGAACAGCGCGTCATAGAGCGCGTCGCTGCCGGCCAGCGAGCTCGTGTGGCTCATCGCCAGCTTGGCCCCCAGCTCGGAGCGGCCGACCTTGATGGCGACGATCGGCTTGCCCTTTTCGACCGCCTTCAGTGCCGCGCGCGCGAACGCCGGGATGTCGTTGAGGCCCTCGATGTAGAGCCCGATCGCATTCACGTGCGGATCGTCGGCAAGTGCGTCGACGTAGTCGGCGATCGACAGGATGGCCTGCGCCCCGGCGCTGATGACGTAGGAGAAAGGCACCGACCGCTCGTTCATGGTGAGCGTCAGCGCGATGTTGCCGCTCTGGCCGACGAAGGCCGCGCCGCGCTCCGTGCGCGCGCCACCCGGGCCCGACGCGAACATATGGACGCCGTCGACATAGTTCAGGACGCCGTAGGAGATCGGGCCCACGAGCGCGAGCTCCCCGGCAGCCGCCATCAGCGCCTTCAGCAGCTCCGCCCCTTCGGGCCCGACCTCGGCGAACCCCGCGGCATAGCACACGCACCCGCCGGCGCCGCGCCCGGCAAGGGCCCGCACGACCTCCACGGTCGCCTCGCGCGGGGCCGCGATGTAGGCCGCGTCCGGCGCCTCCGGCAGCGCCTCGACCGAGGGATAGCAGGCGATACCGGCGATATCGGGATAGGTCGGATGGACCGGCCAGATCTGTCCCTTGAACCCGCCGGAGCGGCAGCCCTCGATCGGCGCCGCCAAGCCCTTGCCGCCGATGAAAGCGACATGGCGCGGCTTCAGCAGGCGCCGCAGATTGGCCATGCGCCGGGCACGCAGCGTTTCCGGGTCCTGCGGTGTCATCGTGCAACCAGCGCGGGCGCGGCTACGGTCGCGGCGTTCTCACACCGGCGCCTTGCCGCCCGCCGCCTTGCGGCTGTCTTCGACGGCCTGCAGCACGCGGATGATGCAGTCGTCGCGGAAGCGTTCGAGGTCCTTGATCGTCCAGCCCCTCGCTTGTTCCGACGTGCCCTCCACCATGCGGTCAATCAACTCCGGCGTCAGCTTCGGGGCCTTGAGGTGGGTCCAAGGCAAGTCGAGCGCGGGGCCGAACTGCTCGAGCATGTGGCGCATGCCGCCCTCGCCGCCCGCGAGGTGATAGATCAGGTTCGTGCCCATGAAGGCCCAGCGGATGCCTGGGCCGTATCGGATGGCGTCGTCGATCTCGCCCGTCGTGGCGATGCCGTCGTTCACGAGATGGAGGATCTCGCGCCACAGCGCCTCCTGCAGCCGGTCGGCGATGTAGCCGTCGATCTCCTTGCGCACCTTCAGCGCCCGCATCCCGATCGCCGTGTAGAAGATCATGGCATTGTCGATGGCGGCAGGCGCCGTCTTCTTGCCGCCGAGCACCTCGACCAGCGGCAAGAGATAGACGGGATTGAACGGGTGGCCGACGATGATGCGGTCGGGATGCTTGCAGTCCGCCTGGAATTCCGACGGCAGCAGTCCGGACGAGCTGGACGCGATGATCACTTCGGGGCGCGCGGCGGCATCCATGGCGGCGTGCAGCTTGCGCTTGAGATCGATGCGCTCGGGCGCGCTCTCCTGGATGAAGTCGGCCTTGGCGCCGAGCTCCGCCACGGTCTTCACGAAGCTCAACCGCTCGAGGCTGGCGCCGGGCTTCAGCCCGACGCGGGTGAGCGCCGGCCAGGCATTGGCGACGCTGTCGCGCAGCGCCTTCTCCGCGCCAGGCGCCGGGTCGGTGGCGACGACGTCGAGTCCGTTCGCGAGGCAGCGCGCCGCCCAGCCGCTGCCGATGACGCCGCCGCCGACGATGCCGAAGGTCTTGATGGGCGAGGATCCGGGTGTTGGCATTGCAGTCTGTCCTTGTTGAATTCGGGGCGGCGTCAGTTGCGCGGCCGCAGGCCGAGCTTCCGCCGCGCCTCGGCCGGCGTGAGCGGGCGCGCGCCCATGAGCTGGATGATCTTGATCGCCTTGTCGACCAACTGGCCGTTGCTGGCGAAGACGCCCTTCTCCAGGAACAGGTTGTCCTCGAGACCAACACGCACGTTGCCGCCGAGCAGTATGGCCTGGGCCACCATCGGCATCTGCATCCGGCTGATGCCGAAGCCGGCCCAGTGGCAGTTGGGCGGCAGCTGGTCGACGAACGCCTTCATCGAGGTCGTGTCGGCCGGCGCGCCCCAGGGAATGCCGAGGCAGATCTGGAACAGCGGTGGCTCCGCCAGAAGGCCTTCTTTGACCATCTGCTTGGCGAACCAGAGATGGCCGGTATCGAACACTTCCAGCTCGGGCTTCACGCCGAGTTCCTTGATGCGCTTGGCGCCCTCGCGCAGATATTTCGGCGTGGAGATATAGATCATGTTGCCGTCGCCGAAGTTGAGCGTGCCGCAATCGAGCGTGCAGATCTCCGGCAGCAGCTCCTCGACATGCACCAGACGCTCCAGCGGCCCGACCATGTCCGTGCCGGGACCGGCCTTGGAGGGCTCGTCGTCGCGCACCTCGAAGTCGCCGCCCATGCCGGCGGTGAGGTTGATCACCACGTCGGTGTCGCTGCTGCGCACGCGCTCGACTACCTCGCGGTAGAGGGCGGGATCGCGGCTGCCCTTGCCGGTCTTGGGATCGCGGACGTGGATGTGGGCGATCGCGGCACCGGCCTTCGCCGCCTCGATGGCGGCGTCGGCGATCTGCTTCGGCGTCACGGGAATGGCCGGATGCTTGCCCACGGTGTCGCCGGCGCCGGTGACGGCGCAGCTGACGATGACCTCGCTGTTCATGGATTCATGTCTCCCTTGGCGCCGCTGCCCGGTGGGGTCCGGCGCGGAATGGCTTTAGCAACCCGACCAAAGACTTGGCAAGGGTACGGCGACACCTTCTGGCTTACCCACGACTCGGGCACCATCGGGGGCGCCGTCAGGGCGCCGGCTGGCCCGGCGACTGGATCAGCGACCCCAGGCTCTGCGCCACGAGTTGACGAAGGTTCGGCCGGTCGTCGGCCGTGAAGGGCAGCGGCCGGCACTGCTCGATCGCCAGCAACCCGAGCCGCGCCGTGCGCACGCCGGCGAAGACGCCCTCCGCGAGCTTGCCCGAAACCAGGCCCGCCAGCCGGCCGCCCAGATGGGCGCCGAGCACGTCCCCGACCACGTCGGCGGTGACGGCGAAGGTCGCGGTCAGGAACATGCGCCGGATGAGCGCCAGCACGCTCAGACGGGTCGGCCGCATGCCGTAGACCTCGGCGACCTCGCGTACCATGCGCAGGCTGCGCCACAGCACGATCAAGGCATCGACCCCGGCAACCGGGCTGACGGAGGCGCCGATGGCGGTGTCGCGCGCGGCCCGCCGCACCGCCGCGCAGGCCGCCTCGTCGAGCGGGCGCAGCACGATACGCTCGAACAGCTCCATGGCCTCGCGGTCGTCGTGGGTGTCGGCGATGGCGTCGCGATACTGCTCGCACAGCAGGCGCCCGGCCCGGCTGTTGGCGGTGAGCCGCAGGAGGTCGCTCATGAAGCCGCGCCCCTCGAAGCGGTTGCTGGCCTGGGCGAGATGGTAGCCCTGCTCGCGGATGGCCTGCGCCGAACGAAGCCGCATCAGGTTGCGGTACTCGCCGCCGATGAAGCCGACGAGGGCGACGGAGACGCCGCCGATCAGCAGCGCGCCGGCGCTGCCCAGCCACGCGCTGCGCTCGAACAGATCGGAGAGCCAGAGCGCGGCGTCGATGACGACGACGCCGGAGATCAGCGCCGCCAGCGAGGCAGCAAGCGCAATGCCCCAGCGCACGCCGCGGCGCCGGGTGGCCGGAAGCACCTGGGCCTCGACCGGCACCGGCAGCGACGGTGGCGGCTCGATGACAGCGCCCGGGAGCGGCGTGGTGGTGCCGCTCGGCAGGATGCCCGGCTTGATGCCCGTTTCTCTGGTCACCAGAACAGATCTCCGATCAGGAACTGCAGCGCCTTGTCCAGATGAATATGGGGAATCCCCCGCCCCCTGTCGCGCTCCAGCGATGGCGGCTGGAAATCGTAGAAGCGAAAGCGCTCCGACGCCCAGTCCTCGGCCGTCGGCAGGTGCTCGGGGATCTCGCCGGGAAACAGCTGTTCGAGCCCATCGTGGCCCTTGATGACGCCCTCGAGCACGGTGATCTGCTGGCCCTGATAGAGGACCCGCCTGTTCGCCGTGCACTTCACCGCCGACAGCGCCGCGAAATCCGCCTCGACGCCGGCGATCGGCAGCCGGCCGGCATCGTCGGCCATCATCGCCCGCAGCAGCAGCCGCAGATTGTGAAACTGGTTGGCGGTGACGTGGTCGGCTTTGGTGGCAGCGAACAGCACTTTGTCCGTGCGCGAGCGGAACAGTCGCGCGAGCAGACCGTCGCCGTCGCGCTCGAAGCTGCGCAGGACGGTGCCGAGGGCGATCCGCATATCGTCGAACGACTGCGGCCCGGCATTCAGGGCGCCGATGATATCGACCAGCACGAGCTGGCGGTCGAATTGGCTGAACACGGTCTCGTAGAACGGCCGCACGATCTCGCTCTTGTAGCGCTCGAACCGGTCGCGCATCGCCGCGGCGATCGTGCCCGAGCGTGTGCCGCCATCCGTGAGGGCCAGCGGGCAGAAGCGCAGCACCGACGGATCGATGCGGTCATCGCCCGGACGCAGGAAGCGGCCGGGCTGCAGCAGGCTCAGAGACAATGGCGGCTCGCGACACGCCTTGAGATAAGCCGTATAGGAAAGGCGCGCCGCCTCGAGCGCGTCCTCGCTCGCCGGCGCGCCCGGCGCGACCGAGCGCCACTCGCCTGGCAGCGACGCCCGCGGCCCGCTCTCGGCCAGGCGCCGCGCCGCCGCCGACCACGCCTCGAAGCTCTGCTCGAGCAGCGGCAGATCGAGCAGCCATTCGCCGGGATAGTCGACGATCTCGATCTCGACCGTCGTCGTATCGACCAGCTGTCGCCCGAGCAGCCCTTGCGGCCGATAGCGCAGGGCCGCGCCGAACGCGGAGAGACCGGTCGTGCTGGGCGGGAAATCGGGCGACGGCTCGAGGAGACGGTCCAGGTTCGGCAGGAACGGGAAGGCGGGCAGGTCCTCGAGCGGACGCAGCGTCACGTCCTCGAGCGTGCCCTTTGCGACGGGATCGAAGAACGGCAGGTGGCCGCTCTGCCCCTCCTTCAGGCGCGCTGCCAGATGGAGGTTGTGCAGCAGGGCCGTTAGGAACACCGTCTTGCCGGCGCGGCTCAGCCCGGTAACGGCGACCCGCAGCCTGCGGCGCAACGCCCGCTCAGCCAGCAGCCGCGCCGTCGCCGCGATCGACGCAGCCGCGCGACGCAGGACGCTTTGATCGAAATCGTCGGTGGACGAGGACAAGAGAATGGCGCCTGCAGGGATCGCTGAAAGAACGTCTGAGCGGTTAACAGCTTACGGGCGCGGCGCCATCGTGACTATGCGGAACAGGTGGGAATTGAGGGCGGTTCGTGCAAGCCTTGGGCGATTGCCGGCCCGCCCGCGCGATGACATCATGACGGCCAACGACCTGCCGGGGAATGCATGGCACCCAATCTCGATCCGGGCATCAAGTCCTACATCGATCTGGCGAACGAGCTCTACGACGACGAAGCCGACCACGGTTCGATCGCCGACCAGCGGCAGGCCTATCTCGACCTGTGCGATGCGTTTGCGCGCCCCCACCCGCCGGGCGTCAAGACGATGGACCGCACCATCAGGGCCGGCGGCATCGACATTCCCTTGCGGATCTATCGGCCGGCGACGAGCGGCGTGCTGCCGGCGGTGCTCTTCTTCCACGGCGGCGGCTGGGTGCTCGGCGATCTCGACAGCCACGACAGCATCACCGCCGACATCTGCGGCCGCACCGACTGCGTGGTCGTCGCCGTGCACTACCGCCTCGCGCCCGAGAACCCCTTCCCCGCCGCCTTCGACGATTGCTACGCGGCGCTCTGCCACCTGGCCGCGCACGCCGGCGACTTCGGCATCGACGCCGCGCGCATCGCCGTCTGCGGCGACAGCGCCGGCGGCAACCTGGCGGCCGCGGTGGCGCTCGCGGCGCGCGACCGCAACGGACCGGCGCTCGCAGGCCAGATGCTGATCTACCCGGCCTGCGGCAACGACTTCGACCTGCCCTCCTGCCACGAGAACGCCGAAGCGCCCATGCTGACGCGCGACGCCATGTTCGTGTACTGGAACCACTACCTGAGCGGCGAGCCTGCCCGCGCCACCTGTTACGCCGCCCCGATGCTGGCGCCGCATTTCCGCAGCCTGCCGCCCGCCTTCATCAGCACCGCCCAGTACGACCCGGTGCGCGACGATGGGCGGCAGTACGCGGAATGCCTGCGCAACGCCGGCGTGCCTGTGCAGTGCCGCAACGCGCCGCGGCTGATCCACGGCTGGCTGCGCGCCCGCGCCACCAGCGACGACGCCAAGACCGAGTTCAAAGCCATCTGCAAGGCGCTGAAGCGGCTCCTGACGCCGCCCCCGGCCTGAGGCTCACACCAGCTGGCGCTTGACCTTGCTGTCCCACTTCTTCTCGTGCACCAGCCGGCCGTTCTCGTAGGCCTCGACCGAGCCGGTGATATGGAAGGACTCCTTGTCGGCGGTGAGACGGCAGCGCGCTTCCGTGCGCACGGACCAGTCGGCGCGACGCATCGTCTGCGTCCAATGAGTGTCCGCGACCGCGCTCAAGGGATCGTCGGGCTTGATGCGGTAGGTCTCGCGGGCGATCGAGCCGGCGATGAGACCGTGCGAGGTGTTCTCGGCCTCGCCGAAGTCGTCGACGATGCGGGTGATCTGCTCTCCGGTCGCAATGTCCAGCTCGACCGTGCGGGAATTGCTGGGCTGGCGCACCGTCCGTAGCGGCGCCGGCGTCGCGCCCTCGGGTTCGGGGAACGGGCGCAGCTGTTCCCGCCGCTTCGCCCGCACCGGCAGAGACAGCTCGCTCTTGCCCGTGAGCAGGGTCAGCGTCACCCGCTCGGGCGACGGCCAGACCATCGGCCAGTAGGCGGTCGAGAGCGCGACGCGGATGCGGTGGCCCTTGGGAAAGCGGTACGCGACGTGGTCCATCGCGATGCCGATCTTGTACGTCTTCCCCGGCTGCAGCGGCGCCGGTTTCGCGGAGCCGTCGCGATGGCAGAGGTTGAGGATGCCATAGGTGACGCGCGTCGACTGACCGTCGGGATGCACGTCGCATAGCCGTACGGCAAGGTTGGCCTGCGGACGGTCCACGGCCAGCGTGAGACTCAGCTCGGGGGCCCCGAGGATCTCGATATCGGCCGTCAGCGGGACGGTATCGAAGAGCAGCGAGCCGCCGTCATCGAGCCGCTGGTCGACCGGCGCCTCCGGCCCCAGCCAGATCGGACAGTACTCGCCGGCGGCGGCGCCGGTGGTCTGGGGCGAGCAGAGCGTGAGCTTGACTGAGGGCGCGGCACGCTTGTCGAGGGCGCCGCGATTGAGCTTGAAGGCCTGCGGCTTAATGCTTTTCGAGGGCCACTTTGCCTCCGCGATCCAGCGCCCGGGGCGCTCCCTGTAGTAGGGGCGCGGCGGCACGCTGTCCTGCAAGTAGGCGACGTAGCCCGGGTCCTTGAGCACGCCTGTGTCCCGGTCCTTGAGGAACTGGTCCCACCAGCGCAGGGCCTCCTGGAGGAAGCCGATGGCTGGGCCAGGCACGGCAAAGTGCGGGTATTTGTGCAGCCAGGGGCCTACCAGGCCCTTCACGGGCGCCTTCTTGATGCCGGCCACCAGCTGCGGCACGGCGTTCTTATAGGCGTCGGCCCAGCCGCCGATGGCGAAGGTCGCAGCCTCGATGGCGTCGTAGTTCTCGCCCACCGAGCCGTGCTTCCAGTAGTCGTCGCGATGCTGATGCTGCAGCCAGGGCTCCAGCAGCAGCGGTTCATTTTTGAGCCGCACGATCCACATGTCGCGCCAGCGGGCGCCGACCAGCGCGGGGTCAGGCGGGCGCGAGGAGTAGGACTGCATGGTGCTGGACCAGCCGAGGTTCTCGAGGAGCAGGCAGCCGCCCTTGTAGTGGATGTCGTCGGCGAAGCGATCGACGGTCGAATCGATGGTGATGATGGCCTTGAGGGCCGGCGGGCGGCGGGCCGCGACCTGCAGCGCGTTGAAGCCGCCCCAGGAAATGCCCATCATGCCGACCTTGCCCGTGCACCAGGGCTGGTGGGCCATCCAATCAATGACTTCCAGCGCGTCGTCCTGTTCCTGCTTGAGGTACTCATCCCACATCAGGCCATCCGACTCGCCGTTGCCGCGCATGTCCACGCGGACGCAGGCATAGCCATGTCCGGCTAGATAGGGGTGGGTCAGGTGGTCGCGGACGACCGTGCCGTCGCGCTTGCGGTAGGGGATGTATTCGAGGATGGCCGGCACCCGATTCTGCTCGGCGTCCTCCGGCAGCCAGATCCGCGCGGCCAAGTGGCAACCGTCCCTGAGCGTGACCCAGGCGTTCTCGATCTCTCTGATCTTTCTCGGGAACTTCGCGACACTCTTCATTGTTATTGTTGGCTTCTGCCCTTCTCCCTTTCATCAGCCCGACCGGTCTTTGCCGGCCGTTGCGCTCTTTTATCGGTCCAGGCCGCGCGGCGCAATGGACGCCCCATCCCGTCTTCGCTAGGCCCGCCTGTTGAAATCAATATGATGCCCTTTGTTTCATATGTTTCTTTTGTCGACTGCGGTGTTTTTTGTAACTTATTGCAGCTCTCGCGCGATATGTTGTAGTTTCTTGCGAATCGGAGGATCGGAGCGGCATTCGCTATCAAAGTTGGATAGTGGCCGAGGTCGCCATGGTATTTTGCCCGGCGGCACTCGCGCGCGCATGCGCACTGGCGGCTCGATGGCGAATCCGAATAATTCCCGACGGCACGGGCAAACCCGACGTCGATAGCCGACCGACAGGCAGATCTTCGCAAGCACGCAAGACGAGCCAGCCAGGTGGGCAACCCTGATTTGGAGGATCCGGAGTTTTGGAGATGCCGATTGCGAAACTAACCACGGCCAGGCCGAAGCCTCGGCTTGGCCTCAGGCTTGGTATCTGCGCCGTTGCCGGTGCCGCCGTTATCATTGCATCCGCGACCGTCGCTTCGCGCATCCGCGCCGACGATTCCGAGGAAGTAGAGATCGCCCTCAGCTTGGCAAAGCTGCTGCAGGCGGGTCGGCTCGTCATCTCCAGCAACCAGGCCCTGATCAATGACCCGGAGCGCGGCGATAAGGGGCTGACCGGCGATGCCGTGCTGGCCGCAACGGCGGACAACTACAAGAAGGCAACCGGCCAGGACCCGAGCGCAATTGCGGCGAACTCGCGCGAGGGCCGGTTCCTGCAGGCGGAGATGGCCGCCATCAGGGAGGTCGTCGACGAGAATCAGAGCTTCATCAACGAGAAGGGCGTCGGCTTCAAGGGCTTCATCCCGGCCGTGTTCGCCCGCCTGGTGACCGAGCGCCTGCAGGACAAAGTCGGGACCGAGCTGCAGATCAAGGTCACGGCGCCGCCGGCGCTCGTGCGGAATCGCAAGTCCCGGCCGGACGAGTGGGAGAAATCGATCATCGAAGGCAAATTCCTGGCGCCGGATTGGACGCGCGGTCAGATCTTCTATCAGGATCAACCGAACAAGGGTCGCGAGGCCTTCCGAGTGATGGTGCCGGAGTACTACACGAAGTCCTGTCTCTCCTGCCACGGACAGAAGAAGGGCGAGGTCGACATCACCGGCTATCCGAAGGAGGGCGCCAGCGAAGGCGATCTCGGCGGCATCATCAGCATCACGCTGTTCCGGAAGCCGGGCTGACGATGTCCTGAACGAAAGGCAGCGCGGATCTCGCCATGTCGCGGCTCTCCATTCCCGTCCGCCTGGTGCTGCTCTCGGCCGCGCTGCTGGGCATCCTCGTTGCGACCAACATCTATCTGAACCGGGAACTGGGGGACAGCGCGGACGCGCTGGCCGCGGAGGCCCGTTACGTCGAGACGCTGCGAACGGCGAGCGCGGCCGAGAAGGCCTTCGGGGACCTGAAATACTGGCTCACCGACCTGGCGGTCAGTCTGCTCAATCTCTCCGAGGACAAAGCGCGCGACGCCAAG
>Ga0335082_10006901_pt1 | contig 12365 bp, 10 predicted proteins | sample Lox_Sample_41_FD_206718 | JGI IMG/M metagenome (GOLD analysis project Ga0335082, IMG submission 206718) | Soil microbial communities from Loxahatchee National Wildlife Refuge, Florida, United States - Lox_Sample_4.1 | ecosystem: Environmental > Terrestrial > Soil > Wetlands | place: USA...
GGAACGTAATCGAGGCGAGCGTCTGGTTCTCGTTCTGGATCGCCACCTTCTCCTTCGCCTCCACGGCCTGGTGCAGCCCGTCGGACCAGCGCCGGCCGTGCATCAGCCGCCCAGTGAACTCGTCGACGATCACCACTTCCTTGCCTGAGCCGGAGTCCTGGACCACATAGTGCTGGTCGCGGTGGAACAGGTTGTGCGCGCGCAGCGCGGCGTACAGGTGGTGCACCAGGTTGATGTAGGCCGGCTCGTACAGGCTCGCGCCCTGCGGCAGCAGGCCAACGCGGGCGAGGACCTCTTCCGCGCGAGCGTGGCCGGCTTCCGACAGCGTGATCTGGTGGTTCTTCTCGTCGACCCAGAAGTCGCCGTCGGCCTTTTCGTCCTTCTGCCGCGTGAGCAGCGGCGCGACCTCGTTCATGCGCGCATAGACCTCGGTGCGGTCGTCGGCTTGGCCCGAGATGATGAGCGGCGTGCGCGCCTCGTCGATCAGGATCGAGTCGACCTCGTCGACGATCGCGAAGCGCAGCCCGCGCTGGAAGCGGTCCTCGATGCGCATCGCCATGTTGTCGCGCAGGTAGTCGAACCCGAATTCGTTGTTCGTGCCGTAGGTGATGTCGGCGGCATAGGCCGCGCGCTTGTCCTCGGGCTCCATCTGCGGCACGTTGACGCCCACAGTGAGGCCGAGAAAGGCATAGATGCGGCCCATCCACTCGGCGTCGCGCCGCGCCAGGTAGTCGTTGACCGTGACGATGTGCACCCCGCGACCGGCGAGCGCGTTCAGGTAGGCCGGCAGCGTCGCCACCAGCGTCTTGCCCTCGCCGGTCTTCATCTCGGCGATCTTGCCGTCGTGCAGCACCATGCCGCCGATCAGCTGCACGTCGAAGTGGCGCATGCGCAGCGTCCGGCGCGACGCCTCGCGCACGACGGCGAAGGCCTCGGGCAGCAGCGCCTCGAGGCCCTCGCGCTCGGCAGCGTCGCGGCCTTCCGCCGGCGCCGCCGCCACGCGCTCGGCGAGCCGCTGCTTCAGCTCCCCGGTCTTCGCGCGCAGCGCCTCGTCGCCCAGCGCGGCGATGCCGGGCTCCAGCGCGTTGATGCGCACGACGACGCGCGCATACTGCTTCAGCAGCCGCTCGTTGCGGCTGCCGAAGATCTTGGTGAGGACGTTGGCCATCAGCGGGGGCGCCGCCCGTGGCCCGGACGCGCGGGAATGTGCTTCAAGTGCAAAATTTTATCACGCCGGGACGACCGCCCCGGCGCCGCTCAGCGCTCGGCGCGCGCGGTCTGGTGCGTGGCGGGCTGGTTCTGCAGCACGAAGCGCGCCGGGTTCTGCGCGACGCCGCGGAAGCGGACCTCGAAGTGCAGGTGCGGACCGGTCGAGCGGCCCGTCGAGCCGCTCAGCCCGATGCGATGACCCCGCTGCACGATGTCGCCCTCCTTCACGAGGATCTTGGACAGGTGCGCATACCGCGTCAGGAGGTCGTTGCCGTGGTCGATATCGATGACGTTGCCATACTGCGGATGGAAGCCCGCGAAGATCACCACGCCGCCGGCCGCCGCGACCACCGGCGAGCCGATATCGGCCAGGAAGTCGATGCCTTCGTGCATCGCCTGCATCCCCGTGAACGGATCGATGCGCATGCCGAAGCTCGAGGAGTTGTACGGCGCGGCGACGGGCATCATCGTCGGCATCATCTTCTTCTTGATCGTCTGCTCGAAGAGCTGCGCCTCGAGGACGCCCAGCGTGTCGGTGCGGTTCTCGACGTGCCGCGACACGGCGTAGAGCTTCTCGCCGAACTCGGCGAGCGACAGGTTTTGCGGCGGGAGCGACGTCGGCTGCGCGCCGCCTAGGCCCGGCGTCTCGGTGAAGCGAAATTCCTGCGGACGGATCCCGGCCATCGAGGACAGTCGGTCGCCGAGCGCGTCGAGCCGCGCCAGCTGCGCCTGCATCTCGCCCAGCTTCACGGCCATCGCGTTCAGGTTCTGCTGCACGAACTGGCGCGCGCGCTCGGCCTCGCCCTGCTGGGCGGACAGCACCAGCTGCTGCACGAGCGGAACCTTGATGTCGGTGGCGAAGCGGAACGTGACCCAGTACAGGCCGACGGTCATCGCCACGAGCAGCATCAGCGCCAGCACGAGCGACGCGAGCAGGTGCCGCGTGGACACGTTCAGCGTCCGCGCCTTGGACAGGCGGTCAGGGATGACGATAATCTGCAACCGGCGCTCCGCTTACCTTATCGCTCCTTGCGACCCTCAAGAGCCGACGACTTTCTCATCCACGACGAGGGCATGGGGCCCCTTGTCGCCAAGGCTCGCGAAATCCGCCAGCTGACGAGAACCTGCGCCGATTTTCTCCCACCGCCGCTCGGACGCCAATTGCGCGCCGCGAGCCTGCGGGACGGCGACCTAAGCCTGCTGGCCGACAATCCTGCCGCGGCCGCAAAGCTCAGGCTCGTCGCCGAGACCCTGCGTAAGTTCTTGTTACAACAGGGATCGAAGGTTAATACGGTCAGCGTGAGGGTGCAACCAACTCGGTCACAGATCTCCCCCCAGCCTCGGGGCGTCCCGCCGGTGCTTTCAGAGGCCGTTAAGTCAGATTTATCAATGCTTTATCTCCGCCTACCGGCCGGGTCTCCTGCCCGTGAGGCGCTGCGGGGCCTGCTAAAGCGCCAGGGCGTCACGACAGGTGAGTCAGGCGCTCCGCGAAGATCAGCAGCAGGACGCCGACGGCCAGGAAGAGCGAAACCTTGAAGATCCGCCAGGCGTAGCCGAGGTACCTGCGGTCGCCGCTGATCAGGTGCGCGATCACGCAAGCGCCGATCGCCAGGGCCGCGACCAGCCCCAGGATCCGGGCGAAAAGCACCTAGGCGGGTTGCCGGACCAGGCCCGCGACGCCGGCCGGCGCCAGGTCGGCGTGCTCGAAAGTCGCCATTTCCCAAGCGGTCGTGTCGGCCACGAGCGCGCGCAGCAGTTGGTTGTTCAGCGCATGGCCGGACTTGTGCGCCGTGAACGCGCCCAGCAGCGGCCGCCCCAGCAGGTACAGGTCGCCGATCGCGTCGAGTACCTTGTGGCGGATGAACTCGTCGGAGAAGCGCTGGCGATCGGCGTTGAGCAGCCGGTACTCGTCGAGCACCAGCACGTTGTCCAGGCCGCCGCCGAGCGCGAGTCCCGCCTCGTGCAGCTTTTCCACGTCCTGCATGAAGCCGAATGTGCGCGCGCGCGCGATCTCCTTCAGGTAGGAGGTCTCGGCGAAATCCACGCCGACCGACTGGCGCGTCTTGTCGATCACCGGATGGTTGAAGACGATCGAGAAGGACAGCCGCAAGCCCTCGTACGGCTCGAGCCGCGCCCACTTGTCGCCGTCGCGCACCTCGACGGCGTGCTTGACGCGCAGAAACCGCTTGGGCGCCGGTTGCTCTTCGAGGCCTGCCTGCTGCAGCAGCAGCACGAACGGCGCGGCGCTGCCGTCCATGATCGGCACCTCGGGCCCGTCGAGATCGACGTAGGCGTTGTCCACGCCCAGCCCCGCGAGCGCTGACATCAGGTGCTCGACGGTGTAGATCCTCACGTCCTGATGCACCAGGCACGACGACAGGCGCGTGTCGCCGACGCGATCGGCGCGCGCGGGAATATCGACCGGCGTCGGCAGGTCCACGCGGCGGAAGACGACACCGGTATCGGGCTGCGCGGGACGCAGCGCGATGTTGACTTTCTGCCCGGTGTGCAGGCCCACGCCCTTGGCGCGGATGAGGGTCTTCAGGGTGCGTTGCTTGAGCATGCCGATCCAACTTCTCTAACGTCTTGAGCAGGCACCGGATTCTAGCAGACGCGCGCGGCGGAGCGCCCCCCGGCAGGGAGGAACCCGGTTCGCTCCGCCGCCCGCGCCTGCCCTAGTCCGCCTGCTTTCGCAGGAAGGCGGGGATGTCGTACTTGTCGACGCCGCTTTGCTGCAAGGCTTCCACCGTCGAGGCGCGGTTCCGGCGGATGACGGCCGGCACCGCGTCGAGCTGCTGGTAGTCGACGCCGCCGGGCATGCCGACCGGCGCATCGTCGGTGCCCGTCTTCTGTGACACCACGAGCTGCGGCTTGCCCTGGCGCGCGATCGCCGGCGCGCCCAGGCCCGTGGCGACCACGGTCACGCGCAGGTTCTCGCTCAGCCCGTCGTCGTAGACCCCGCCGTAGATGATGGTCGCGTCCTCCGCCGCAAACGCGCGGATTGTGTTCATCACCTCCTTGGTCTCGCGCAGCTTGAGGCTCGAGCGCGAGGCGCTGATGTTGACCAGCACGCCGCGCGCGCCCGCGAGGTTCACGCCCTCGAGCAGCGGGCAGGCGATCGCCTGCTCGGCGGCGATGCGGGCGCGGTCGACGCCCGCCGCGGTCGCCGAGCCCATCATCGCCATGCCCTGCTCCGACATGACGGTGCGCACGTCCTGAAAATCGACGTTGACCAGGCCCGGCTGGTTGATGATCTCGGCGATGCCTGCGACCGCGTCGTTCAGCACGTCGTCGGCGGCCTTGAACGCCTCCTCCTGCGTCACGTCCTCGCCCAGGACCTCCTCGAGCTTGTCGTTGAGGATGACGATCAGCGAGTCGACGTGAGGCGAGAGCTCGGCGAGCCCCTGCTCGGCGATCTTCATGCGCTTGGAGCCCTCGAACGAGAACGGCTTGGTCACGACCGCGACCGTCAGGATGCCGAGCGAGCGCGCGACCTCGGCGATGACCGGGCCGGCGCCCGTCCCGGTGCCGCCGCCCATGCCCGCCGTGATGAACACCATGTGCGCGCCCGAGATCGCCTCCTCGATGCGCTCGCGGTCGGCATGCGCCACCGCGCGCGCCTCCTCGGGCTTGGCGCCGGCGCCCAGGCCCGAAGAGCCGAGCTGGATCTGGTTGCGCGACTTGTTGCGCGAGAGCACCTGCGCGTCGGTGTTGATGGCGATGAACTCCACGCCGTCGACGCCCTGCTCGATCATGTGGTTCACGGCGTTGCCGCCGGCGCCACCCACGCCGATCACCTTGATGATCGGACCCGCCGCCTGACTATCCACGATTTCGAACATGCGCTTCCTCCTTGCCGGTTGGTGCTGCGTCAGAAATTGCGTTGAAACCACTCCCGCATGCGCGCGAACACCGCGCGCATCGAGCCGTCCTGCCTCGACTGCTGTCCCTGGCGCACCTGCTCCACGCCTTCCATCAGCAGGCCCATGGCCGTGGCGTAGCGCGGGCTGCGCACCACGTCGGCCAGCCCGCCCGCGTACTTGGGCACGCCCACGCGCACGGGCATGTGGAAGATCTCCTCGCCGAGCTCGACCATGCCGCGCATCACCGCGCTGCCGCCGGTAAGCACGATTCCCGAGGACAGCAGCTCCTCGAATCCCGACTCGCGCAGCACCTGCTGCACGAGCGAGAACAGCTCCTCGACCCGCGGCTCGATGACCTCGGCGAGCGTCTGCCGCGACATGACGCGCGGCCCGCGGTCGCCGATGCCCGGCACCTCGATCATCTCGTTGGGGTCCGCGAGCTGCCGCAGCGCCACGCCGTGGCGCACCTTGATCGTCTCGGCATCGGCGGTCGGCGTGCGCAGCGCCATGGCGATGTCGTTCGTGATCTGGTCGCCCGCGATCGGAATCACCGCCGTGTGGCGGATCGCGCCGTGCGTGAAGATGGCGATGTCGCTGGTGCCGCCGCCGATGTCCACCAGGCATACGCCGAGGTCCTTCTCGTCCTCGGACAGCACCGCGCGCGAGGACGCGAGCGGCTGCAGGATCAGGTCGTTCACCTCGAGGCCGCAGCGGCGCACGCACTTGACGATGTTCTGCGCCGCCGACACCGCGCCGGTCACGATGTGCACCTTGACCTCGAGGCGCACGCCCGACATGCCGATCGGCTCGCGCACGTCCTCTTGCCCATCGATGATGAATTCCTGGCGCAGCACGTGCAGGATCTGCTGGTCGGTCGGGATGTTGACCGCCTTGGCGGTCTCGATCGCGCGCTCGACGTCGCGCGCGCCGACCTCGCGGTCCTTGATCGCGACCATGCCGGTCGAGTTGAAGCTCTTGATGTGGCTGCCGGCGATGCCGGTGAAGGCCGAGGCGATCTTGCAGTCGGCCATCAGCTCGGCTTCCTCCAGCGCGCGCTGCACGGCGTTGACCGTGGATTCGATGTTCACGACGACGCCCTTCTTCAGCCCCTTGGACTCGTGCCCGCCCATGCCGAGCAGCTCGATCGAGCCGTCCTCGCGCAGCTCGGCCACCAGCGCCGCCACCTTGGAGGTGCCGATGTCCAGCGCCACGACGAGGTTCTTGGATTCCCTGCCCATCGCCTATCCGCCCCTGTTGTCCGCCACGCGCAGCGCGAAGCCGTTCGGGTAGCGCAGGTCGACGTGGTCCACCTTCTGTGTCATGCGGCCGAGCGTCTGCGGGTACGCCGCGACGAACCGCGCGAGCCGCGATTCCACCGGGTCGCCGGGCGCGTCTCGCCCGAGCTCGAGCGCCGTCCCGTCGGCGAGCCGCAGCTGCCAGGCGTGGCGCGGCGAGACGACCACCTGCTCGGGCACCGCACCGATCGGCGCGAGCAGCGCGACGAAGACGCGGTAGCGCCGCGTGACCTCGGCCTCGCTTCCCGCCGGCCCGGCAAACAGCGGCAGCCCCTCGCCTCCCGAGCCGGCAAAGCGCTCGCCCTGCTCGTCGACCAGGCCGTTGCCGCCCCAGCGCGCGAGCGCGACGTGCTCCTCGATCTCGACCTCGAGCGTGTCGGGCCAGACGCGGCGCACTTGCACCGCGCGCACCCAGGGCAGCGCCTCGAGCGCGCCGCGCAGGTCGGCGAGATCGACCGAGAAGAAGTTGCCCGCGACGTGCCCGCGGGCGGCCTCGTCGATCTGCTGGCGCGTCGTGTGCGCGAGCGCGCCGCTCACGTCGATCTCGCGCAGCGGAAACAGCGACGAGCGCAGCAGCAGCTGCAGCGCGGCGACCGCGAAGACGACGAGCGCCAGCGCGGTGAGGAAGCCCGCGGCGGCGTTCAGCAGGCGCGGGTTATCCCACATGCGCGAGCTCCAGGATCTTCACGCACAGGTCCTCGTAGCTCAGGCCCACCGCGCGCGCCGCCATCGGCACGAGAGAGTGGTCGGTCATCCCCGGCGCGGTATTGACTTCCAGCAGCCACGGCGCGCCCCGCGCATCCAGCATCAGGTCCACCCGTCCCCAGCCGCGGCAGCCCACGGCCCGGAACGCCTTCAGGCAGAGGTCCTGGATCTCGCGCTCGCGCGCGGGCGGCAGACCGCAGGGGATCAGGTAGCGCGTGTCGTCGGAGACGTACTTCGCCTGGTAGTCGTAGAAGTCGCGCGGCGTCTCGAGCCGGATCAGCGGCAACGCGGTGTCGCCGACGATGCCCGCGGTGAGCTCCTGCCCCTCGATGAAGCGCTCGGCCATCACGTCGCGGTCGTAGTTCACGGCGAGCGCGTAGGCCTCGTCCAGCCCGTCCGCGGCGCGCACCTTGCTCATGCCGATGGACGAGCCCTCGTTGACCGGCTTCACCATGAGCGGCATCCCGAGCCTCGCGGCCACCGCCTTGAAGTCCGCGTGCGCGTCGAGCATCTCGTGCGCCGGGGTCGGAATGCCGCAGGCCTGCCAGAGGAGCTTCGTGCGCAGCTTGTCCATCGCCAGCGCGGAGGCCAGCACGCCGCTGCCGGTGTAGGGGATCCCGAGCCACTCCAGCACGCCCTGCACCGTGCCGTCTTCGCCAAATCGTCCGTGCAGCGCGATGAACGCACGATCGAACCTTCCCTCGATCAGGTCTTCGAGGCCCTTTTCCATGGGATCAAATGCGTGCGCGTTCACGCCGCGCGCGCGCAAGGCGGCAAGGACGAGCGCGCCGCTCTTGAGCGATACCTCGCGCTCCGCCGAGCGCCCGCCGAGGAGGACGGCCACCTTCACGCCGCCTCCCCCACGATGCGCACCTCGGGCACGAGCTCGACGCCGAAGCGCGCGGCGACGCGAGCGCGCACGTCGGCGATCAGCCCCTCGATGTCGGCCGCGCTCGCGCGGCGCTCCGCATTGACGATGAAGTTGGCGTGCTTGTCCGACACGCGCGCGCCGCCGCGCGCCAGGCCCTTCAGCCCGGCGGCCTCGATCAGGCGTGCCGCGTGGTCGCCGGGCGGGTTGCGGAAGACGCTGCCCGCGTTGGGCAGCGAGAGCGGCTGCTCGGCGATCCTGCGCACGAGCAGCTCCCGGATGCGCGCGCGCGACGCTTGGCCGTCGCCGCGCGGCAGCTCGAGCCAGGCGCCGGCGAACCATTCGTCCTCGCCCAGCCGCGCGCCGCCGCGCAGCGCGCAGTGCCGGTAGCCGATCTCGAATTCCTCCTTCGCACGCTCGCGCAACTGACCCTTGCGGTCGATCGTCAGCGCGCGCGCGACGACGTCCCAGGTCTCGCCGCCGTAGCAGCCCGCGTTCATCGCGAGGGCGCCGCCGACGGTGCCGGGGATGCCGGCGAGAAATTCGGCGCCCGCGAGGTCGTGCCGCGCGGCGAAGCGCGCGACCTTGGGCGCGGCGACGCCGGCCTCGGCGAACAGGCGCCCGCCGAGCGGTTGCGGATGGCGCCCGGCCGCGTGCGTCAGCACGACCGTGCCCGGAAAGCCCGCGTCGCGCACCAGCAGGTTCGAGCCCAGCCCGACGAACAGCAGCGGCTCAGCCGGCGGCAGCTGGGCGAGGAACCCCGCGAGGTCCTCCAGGTCCGCCGGCGCGTAGAAACGCGCCGCGGGCCCGCCCGCCCGCCAGCTGACGTGGACCGCCATCGGCTCCCCCGCCTTCAGGGTGCCGCGCAGTCCCTGCAGTCTGAGCGCGTCGGCCATGTTCATGTCAGCTGCGCCGGCACGGCGGCGATCGATCCCGCGCCCATGGTCACCACGACGTCGCCGTCGCGGGCGACGCGCCGGATCGCGGCGCCCATCTGCGCGACGTCCTCGACGAACACCGGCTCCACCTTGCCGGCCACGCGCACGGCGCGCGCGAGCGAACGGCCGTCCGCGGCGACGATCGGCGTCTCGCCCGCCGGGTAGACCTCGGCGAGCACGAGCGCATCGGCCGTCGACAGCACGCGCACGAAATCCTCGAACAGGTCGCGCGTGCGCGTGTAGCGGTGCGGCTGGAACGCGAGCACGATGCGCCGCCCCGGGAACGCGCCGCGCGCCGCGGCGAGCGTGGCCGCCATCTCGGCCGGGTGGTGGCCGTAGTCGTCGACCAGCGCGAAGCGCCCGCCGCCCGCGAGCGCCACGTCGCCGTAGCGCTGGAACCGTCGGCCGACGCCGCGGAAATCGGCCAGCGCCTTCAGGATCGCCGCATCGGCGACGCCGAGCTCCATGCCGACGGCGAACGCCGCGAGCGCGTTCAGCACGTTGTGCGCGCCCGGCAGGCTGAGCACGGCAGGCAGCGGCGGCCGGCCTTCGCGCAGGACGTTGAACCGCATCGAGCCGGCCGCGTGCTCCAGCTTCTCGGCGCGCAGCTGCGCGTCGGGCGAAAAGCCGTAGGTAACGACGGGCTTGGAGACGAAGGGCAGGATCTCGCGCACCTGCGGGTCGTCGGCGCACAGGATCGCGCTGCCGTAGAAGGGGAGGTTCTGCAGGAACTGCACGAACGCCTGCTTGAGGCGGGCGAAGTCGTGCTGGTAGGTCTCCATGTGGTCGGCGTCGATGTTGGTGACGACGGCGATTACCGGCTGCAGGTGCAGGAACGAGGCGTCGGACTCGTCGGCCTCGACGACGATGAACTCGCCCTGCCCCAGTCGCGCATTCGTTCCGGCCGCGTTCAGCCGCCCGCCGATGACGAACGTCGGGTCGAGCCCGCCTTCGGCCAGCACGCTCGCCACCAGGCTCGTGGTCGTCGTCTTGCCGTGCGTACCGGCGATTGCCACGCCCTGCTTGAGGCGCATCAGCTCGGCCAGCATCAGCGCGCGCGGCACGACCGGCACGCGCCGCGCCCGCGCCGCGCGCACCTCGGGGTTGTCGTTGCGCACTGCGCTGGAAACCACGACCGCGTCGGCGCCCTCGATGTTGGCGGCCGCGTGCTCGAGCGAGACCCGGGCGCCGAGCTCGCGCAGGCGGCGCGTCGCGGCGCTTTCGGCGAGGTCCGAGCCGCTGACCTGGTAGCCGAGGTTCGCCAGCACCTCGGCGATGCCCGACATGCCGGCGCCGCCGATGCCGACGAAGTGGATGTGTCGGACCTTGTGCCTCACGCCGCGAGCTCCATGCAGCGCCGCGCAACGGTGCGCGCGGCCTCGGGCTTGCCGAGCGCGCGCGCCTTGCGCGCCATCGCGAGCAGGCGCGGCCGGTCGAGCGCGCGCAGCGTGTCGGCGAGCCGCTGCGGCGTGAGCTCTGCCTGCGGCAGCAGAATCGCCGCGCCCGCGTCGGCGAGAAAGCGCGCGTTGGCGGTCTGGTGGTCGTCCACCGCGTGCGGAAACGGGACCAGTACGCTCGCAACGCCGCCCGCGGAGAGCTCGGCCACAGTGATCGCGCCCGCGCGGCAGACAACGAGGTCGGCCTCCGCGTAGCGCCGCGCCATGTCGTCGACGAACGGCACGAGCTCGCCTTCGACGCCGGCTTCGCGATAGCGCGCGCGCAGCGCGTCCAGGTGCTTCTCGCCCGACTGGTGCACGACCCGCGGGCGCGGCTCGAGCAGCGCAAGCGCGCGCGGCACGCACTCGTTCAGCGCCTGCGCGCCGAGGCTGCCGCCCACCACGAGCAGGCGCAGCGGCCCGTCGCGCCCCGCGAAGCGCGCCGCGGGCTCCGGCAGCGCGGCGATCTCGCCGCGTACCGGGTTGCCGGTCCACTCGGCGCCGGGCAGCGCGTCCGGGAACGCGGTCATCGCCCGGTCGGCGACGCGCGCGAGCACGCGGTTGGTCAGGCCCGCGATCGCGTTCTGCTCGTGGACCGCGAGCGGCCGCGCGAGCAGCGACGCCATCATGCCGCCGGGAAAGGCGACGTACCCGCCGAGGCCCAGCACCACGTCGGGCCGCAGGCGCAGGATCGCCGCGGCGGCCTGGCCGAAGGCGACCAGCAGGTTCAGCGGCAGCAGCAGCGCCGCGGCCACGCCCTTGCCGCGCAGCGCGGCCGCGCGTATCCAGGCCATGCGGTAGCCGCGCGCGGGCACGAGCCGCGCCTCCATGCCGCTGCGCGCGCCCATCCACACCACGTTCCAGCCCGCGGCGCGCAACTCCTCGGCCACGGCCAGGCCCGGGAACACGTGCCCGCCGGTGCCGCCCGCCATGATCAGCGCGGTCCTCATGCGTGCAGCCCCCGCGCGAGCTGGCGGCACTCCCAGTCGATGCGCAGCAGCAGCGCGATCGCGACGCAGTTCACGACGAGCCCCGTGCCGCCGAAGCTCATCAGCGGCAGCGTGAGCCCCTTGGTGGGCAGCAGGCCCATGTTCACGCCCATGTTCACGAGCGCCTGGAAGCCGATCCAGATGCCGATGCCCTGCGCCGCGAGCGACGCGAAGTGCCGCTCGCGCAGCGCGGCCTGGCGGCCGATGGCGAAGGCGCGCATCACGATCCAGGCAAACAGCGCGATCACGACCGCGACGCCCGCGAACCCGAGCTCCTCGGCGATCACCGCGAGCAGGAAGTCGGTGTGCGCCTCGGGCAGGTAGAAGAGCTTCTCCACGCTCGCGCCCAGGCCGACGCCCAGCCATTCGCCCCGCCCGAACGCGATCAGCGCGTGCGAGAGCTGGTAGCCGCGGCCGAACGGATCGGTCCACGGATCCATGAAGCCGAAGATGCGCTGCATGCGGTACTCCGACGTCAGCACCAGCAGCGCGAATCCCGCCGCGAGCATCGCGACCAGCGCCGCGAAGTGGCGCCCGTTCATGCCGCCGAGGAACAGGATGCCGAAGGCGACGACGGCGATCACGACCAGCGCGCCGAAATCGGGCTCGCGCAGCAGCAGCCACGCGACGAACATCATGACCGCCAGCATCGGCAGCAGCCCGCGCCGGAAGCTCTTCAGCACCGCATGCTTGCGCACGGTGTAGTCGGCCGCGTAGAGCACGACGGCGAGCTTGACCAGCTCGGAGGGCTGCACCGTGACGGCCGCGAGGTTGAGCCAGCGCCGCGCGCCGTTGACTTCGCGCCCGAGGCCGGGCACGAGCACCAGCGCGAGCAGCGCGAGGCACACGACGAACGCGAGCGGCGCCGCCTTCTGCCAGTAGCGCACCGGCACGAGGAACACCGCGAGCGCGGCCGCGAGGGAGGCGGCCGCGAACACCGCCTGGCGCAGCAGGTAGTAGGCGGGGTTGGAGCCCGTGTAGCGGCTCGCCTCGGCCGTGGCGATGGACGCCGAATACACCATGACCAGGCCCATCGCGATCAGCAGCAGCGCCGCCCAGGCG
>Ga0335082_10006902_pt1 | contig 12364 bp, 11 predicted proteins | sample Lox_Sample_41_FD_206718 | JGI IMG/M metagenome (GOLD analysis project Ga0335082, IMG submission 206718) | Soil microbial communities from Loxahatchee National Wildlife Refuge, Florida, United States - Lox_Sample_4.1 | ecosystem: Environmental > Terrestrial > Soil > Wetlands | place: USA...
TCGTCAACAACGCCGCCGTGCTGCGCGACAGTTTTATCTTCAAGTCTCAGCGCAGCGACTGGGAACGCGTGATTCAGACCAACCTCACGGGTGCCTGGGCGGTACTCGCGGCGGCCACACCGGTCCTGCGCGACGCCGCCAAGAGCGGTCGCCCAGCGGGCCGGATCGTCAACATGATCTCCACCGCTGGCCTGTACGGCAACTATGGTCAGGCCGCATACGCCACGACCAAAGCGGGGCTCGTGGGGCTGACCCGTGCCGTGGCCCTGGACATGGCGCGCTCCAAGGTCAACTGCAACGCGGTCGCGCCGTTCGCGGCCACGCGCGTGACGGAATCCATTCAGCCGGCCAACGAGGCGCAACAGACCTACAAGCAGCGTGCGCTGGCGGTGCCGGCCGGTTACGTAGCGCGCCTGGTGGGCTGGCTTTGCTCGCCGGGCTGCGACATCACCGGCCAGATCTTCGGCGTGCGCGGGCGCGAGGTCTTCTTGTTCTCGCAGCCGCGGCCCGCCGTGCGCATCGTGACCCCGCCGCTCGATGAGCTCACCCCAGAGCACCTGGACGCTGCGATCAGCTTGGAGATGCGAGACAAATTGGTCGAGCTCACGACCGACCTCGAGTCGTTCAACACCGAACCCATTATTTGAGGAAGCTCTGATCAAGTCTTAACCTTTGACGGAGAGCGCAATGTCCACCACGGTAGCATCGGAAGCGAAGATTCCTGAGGTCAAGACTGCGGCGGAGCTGGCCCAGCAACCGGAGGAGTACCGAACGGCGGTACAGAAGATCGTGATCAGCCATGCCGTCAACGAGCTGTATGGCGCCCAGGTCTTCGACGAGCCTGCGATCAAGCTTGCACCCACGCCCTACGCCAAATGGCTCACCTGCCGCGTGGCGATGGAGGAGTATCATCATCACGTGCGGTTCAAGGCCCTGGCCGACGAGATCGGCGTTTCGGCGCAGCGCATGGACCCACAGCACAAGCGCCCGCTGTCCATCTTCGGGTTCAACCTGAAAACCTGGCCGGAGTTCTGCGTGATCAAGGCCATCGCCGACTATGCGGAGATCCTGCAGGTGGAGGACCTGCTTCACTGCAGCTTCCACCCGCTGCGCAACCTGGCCCGCATTACGATGCCGGAGGAGAAGTTCCACGCCAAGTTCGGCAGGGACTTCTGCCTGGAGTTGATCCAGCAGGGCAGAGCCGCGGAGGTGCAGGACGGCATCGACCGTTATTTCCCGATCACCCCGGGGTTCTTCGGCGCCAGCCACTCGAAGAACAATGAGATCTACCGCAAGTGGGGCCTGAAGCAGCGCACCAATGAAGAGATGCGGCAGGATTTCGTGGTGCGCGTGACCGAGCTGGTGGAGAAGGACTTTCGCCTCAAACTCCCGGCGTTGAACTGAGCCCAACGCAAGACCTGGACGCACAGCCACGGAGGCAGCATGACACAAGTCGCGATAGACACTCGTGCCGAGCGCGATGCTTATTACCGGCGCATCGCGCAAGCCCACCTGGCCCCCCTGTGGGAGGTCATGTCGTCGCTGGTGCCGGAGCATCCTCGCTCGCCGTGCGTGCCTGCGATTTGGCGCTATCAGCAGGTGCGTCCTTGGCTGATGGAGTCGGGCCGGCTGATCTCCGCCAAGGAGGCGGTACGCCGCGTCCTGATCCTGGAGAACCCGGGCGTTCCGGGCACATCGGCCATCACGCAGTCGTTGTACGCAGGCTTGCAGCTGATCCTGCCGGGCGAGGTGGCGCCCAGCCACCGCCATACGCAGTCGGCGCTGCGCCTGATCGTGGAAGGCGGCGGTGCCTTCACCGCGGTGGAAGGCGAACGCGTCACGATGCACCCGGGCGATTTCATTATCACGCCCGCCTGGACCTGGCATGACCACGGCAATCCCGGCACTGAGCCGGTGGTTTGGCTGGACGGGCTCGACATCCCGCTGGTGCGCGCGCTGGATTGCGGCTTCACCGAGAACTATCCGGAAGACTCGCAGCCGGTGGCGCGTCCAGAGGGGGACGCGCTCGCGCGCTACGGCGGCAACCTGCTCCCGATCGACTACGAGCCTCGCGACCTGGCGTCGCCGATGTTCGCTTATCCATACGCGCGCACGCGCGAAACCCTGGAGCGACTGCGCAGCAACGGCTCACCGCACGCGTTGCACGGCTACAAGATGCAGTTCATCAACCCGGCCACGGGTGGATACGCGATGCCTACCATCGGTGCTTTCGTGCAGTTGTTACCAGCCGGCTTTCGCGGCGGCGCTTACCGCAGCACGGATGGAATGGTGTTTCATTGCATCGAGGGCAGCGGTGCCGTGACTCTCGATGGCGCGCGCATCGCATTCTCGGCGAGGGACACCTTTGTCGTGCCGGCCTGGTGCGCGCACCGACTCGAAGCCGACGGCGACACAGTGCTGTTCGGTTTTTCCGACCGCCCGGTCCAGCGCGCTCTGGGGCTGTGGCGCGAACAGGCCCTTTGATGCTTGCCAGCCGGTGGCCGCTCAACTTGGCGCGCCGCGTCCCCTGTTTCTGCTGAGCGCTCGAGCCATGACAGACACCTTCGTCATCGATGTGGGCGATACGCCCTCGATACCGGTTTTCGGCAACAAGGGGCGCTTCCCGGTTCACCGCATCTACTGCGTCGGGCGCAACTATGCCGCGCACGCGCGCGAGATGGGCAAGGACCCGGAGAAAGAGCCGCCGTTTTTCTTTCTCAAGCCAGCCGATGCTGTGGTGCCGGAGGGCGGAGAGGTCCACTATCCGCCTGGAACCTCCAACCTGCATCACGAGGTCGAGCTGGTGGTCGCACTGCACCGGGGCGGTTCGCAGATCCCGGCGGTGCGTGCGCTCGACCACGTTTACGGCTACGCCGTGGGACTGGACATGACGCGGCGCGATCTGCAGATGCAAGCGCGCGACATGGGCCGGCCGTGGGACTTTGGCAAAGCCTTCGACGAGTCGGCGCCCATCACCGCCATCCATCCGGTGGCCAGTCACGGCCACCATTCGGCCGGCGCGATCACGCTCACGGTCAACGGGGAGTTGCGCCAGCAGGCCGATCTGCGGGACATGATCTGGAACGTTCCCGACACGATCGCGTTCCTGTCCAACTACTATGATCTGCGGCCGGGGGACCTCATCTTCACCGGCACCCCCGCCGGAGTTGGCGCCGTGTTGCGCGGAGACAAGCTGGTGGGGAAGGTGGAAGGGCTGACCGAGCTGCGCGTCACCATCGTGTAAGTCGAAAGCCGCGGCCGCGCAGATATACCTGTGGAACTCGCATCGCAAATCCCCATGACCACGCTACCCAAGATCGGCATCACCATGGGCGACCCTTCCGGCGTCGGTCCCGAGATCATCGTGAAGGCGCTGAAGGAGATGTCGCCGGAGCAGCGCTGCGCCTCGGCCGTGATCGGGAATCTAGACTTCGTGAAACGCGCGGACCGGCTGCTCGGGGCGGGGCTGACCTATGTGGACTCGCTGGACAACGCGCGCAACGGTGCCGTGCCGGTGATTCACGTCGCCACGCGGGACTCGGCCCAGATTCGCGACGGCGAAATCACCGCCGCCGGAGGCGAGGCGGCCTATCAGTACGTGGTCAAGGCCGTGGAACTGGCCATGGCGGGCGCGATCGGGGTGATTGTGACCGCGCCCTTGAACAAGGGCGCCATGCACGCCGCCGGCCATCATTTCGACGGTCACACCGAGCTGCTCGCGCACCTGAGCGGGGCCAAGTCGTCGTTCATGCTGCTTGCCTCCAGCAAGCTGTCGGTGGTGCACGTCTCGACGCACGTGAGCCTTCGCACTGCTACCCAGCGCGCGACAACCGACCGGGTGCTGGCGACGATCCGCGCCGGAAGCGACCACTTCAAGGCGCTCGGCTATGCCAGCCCGCGCATCGCCGTTGCCGGATTGAATCCGCACTGTGGCGAAGGCGGTATCTTCGGTACCGAGGAGATCGACCACATCAACCGCGGCGTGGAACTCGCGCAGCAAGAGGGCATCGACGCGAAAGGGCCGATCTCCGGAGACACTGTGTTCTATCGCGCGCTCAAGGGCGAGTTTGACCTGGTGGTAGCGCAATATCACGACCAGGGCCACATCCCGACCAAACTCATCGCGTTCGATGAGACCGTGAATGTCAGCCTTGGGCTGCCCATCCGCCGCACCTCGGTGGACCATGGAACGGCTTTCGACATCGCCTGGAAGGGCCAGGCTAACCATACCAACATGCGCGCTGCTGTCGCCTATGCCCGGATCATGCCCGCCAAGGCGGCAGCCTGACGCGCGCAGCGCAAGGCCGTGCCCCGGCTCATCATCGTCGCAGACGACCTCACCGGCGCCATGGACGTGGCCGGGCCGCTGGCTAGCCGCGGCTTGTCCACCTGGGTAGTGGCTTGCGTCGAAGGCGGCGCGGCGCAGCAGCTTGCCGGAGCAGACGTCGCCTCGATCAACGCGGACACCCGTCACCTCTCCTCGGAGCAAGCAGCCAGGCGCGTGCGCAGCGTCGTGCGCGAGCTGATCCATCCAGACGCCGAGATCCTGATCAAGAAGATCGACTCTACGCTGCGCGGCAACGTGGTGGTGGAGACCCTGGCCATGCTGCAGGAGAGCGGACGCAGGGCGGCGGTGGTGGCGCCTGCGTTTCCGCGCCAGGGGCGCACGGTTATCGAGGGTGTCGTGCGCGTGCAAGGGGTGCCGCTCGAGGACACCCATTTCGCCCGCGACGCGCTCTCGCCACCCCCCTTGCAGCCGCTGCACGTGCTCTTCGCCCGCGCGGATGCGAGCGCCGATGTGCATCTGGTGGATCGGGGGGCATCGGTGGCGCTCGCATCGGGGGAGAGCCGACAGATCTTCGTGGTCGACAGCGCCACAGACGAAGACCTGCGCGCGACGGTACGTACTTTGCGCTGCAATTTCAGGGATGTGCTGCTGGTGGGCTCGGCCGGCATCGCCGAGGCGCTGGCGGAGGTCTGCTTCGAGCACGTCCCAGGCTCAGTCGCTACACCCGTGGTCGAGGGCCCGCTGCTGTTCGTCGTCGGCTCGCGTGCGGAGCCAAGCGCGCAGCAGGCCAGCGCTTTGGTCGAAACCGCTGCGGCGCGCATCGTAGCTGCACCCAATGGGCGCATCGACATCGATGCAGCCCTGCGCGCGACCGAATCGATCCTGGTGCTCAAGGCCACGCCCGATGTTGGAGACAGCGAGGGGGACGCCGCTCAGGTCGCGCAGCGTTTGTCCGATGGCGTCGCCACGCTGCTCGAGCGCAGGCCGATCGCGGCGGTGGTGGCAACGGGTGGTGACACCGCAGTCGCAATCCTTCGACGTTTGTCTCAGCCAACGCTGCGAGTGACAGGCAATTTGCTGCCCGGTGTGCCGTTCGGCCGGATTCACGCCGGCGGTCGCGAAGTGTGGTTTGTGACCAAGGCCGGCGGATTCGGCGCCCGCGACACCTTCGTGACGATCGCCCAGCGCCTGCGCGGCGGGGCCTGAGAACCTTGCGCTCCATGGCGGTCTCCAACCGAAGGCCAATAGGAAAAGTCGATGATCATCCAGCAAGGCCTGCGCGCCTTTTTCACACCTGCGCGGGGCTCGCACCCGACTGCTCTCGGAGCCGCTGCAAGACAATGGTCGGGCCTGCTGCGCTGGCGGCTCGCCGCAATCCTGCTTCTGATGGTTGTCGGGACGGCGAGCGGCGCAAGTGCCGACCGAGTCACGGTCGAAGCGCGGCGGGAGGGCGACGCGGTGATCGTGGAAGCTCGCGCTTCGCTCCACGCAGACCTCGAAACAGCCTGGGACGTTCTCACCGACTACGATCGCTACGCAGAGTTCATTCCGGATCTCAAATCGAGCCGCATCCTCGCGCGCTCGGGAAGCAGCGTAATCGTGGAGCAGAAAGGTCAAGCCGGCTTTTTCCTGTTCCATTTTCCAATGGAGGTGACGCTGAGCGTGAGCGAGGAGCCTCGCAGCGGGATCACCTCGCGCGCGATAGCCGGGACGTTCCGGGAGATGACGGGCAGCTACACGTTGATGCGCGATGGCGACGAGTTGCGCTTCACGTACAGCGGGCGAATGGTGCCGGACTTCATATTGCCGCCGTTGATCGGAACCGCGGCGGTGAAAGCAGCGGTTCACAAGCAGTTCGGCGCGCTAGTCAAGCAGATGCAGACGCGCGCAGCCGTGCCGGCCAAGCCACCAGGGCGATGAGCGGAGCGCGTTGTCCCGCGTCGTGGCCGCCGCTCTTGTCGGTGGCGTCGAGTTGAGCCGGTAGAATAGGCCGGCGCAAATGCGCCCAGCGGAACCCTCGGCGTGACCCGTACTCCATCATCATTCCTGCGGCCCCAGAGCGTGGCTCTCGTGGGGGCTGGAGACAGGCTCACGAGTTCGGGAGGCGCCGTGCTGCGCAACCTGATGCGCTCCGGGTTCCAGGGCCGCATCGTACCGGTGAACCCGAAGGGTGGCGAACTGTTCGGTCTGCCGGTTGTGCGCTCTCTGGTCGACGTGGCATCGCCTTGCGAGCTGACGGTGATCGTCGTGCGCCCGGATTCCATCCTGGACGTGGTGCGCGAAGCGGCGGTCAGCGGCCATCGCAGCCTTCTCATCCTTCCGGGCGGGTTCGCCGAGAGCGGCGATGACGGCAAGGCGCGCGATCGCGAGTTGTCCGCGCTCGCGGGGGAGCACGGGCTGACGATCGGCGGACCGAACTGCGCCGGCGTCATCAACCTGCTGGACGCTCAAGCGCCCTTCGCTGCAACCTTCCTGCGAGACATGCCGCGCGGCGGGAGCGTGGCTTTGGTTTCGCAATCGGGCGCCATTGCAGAAGAGGTGATCGCGTCGAGCCACAGCCTCGGCATCCCACTCGGCGCGGTGATCTCGGTGGGCAATGCGATGCACCTGGGACTGGCCGAATATCTGGACCAGCTCGGCCACGATACCGCCTGCAATGCGATCCTCCTGTATGCAGAGTCGTTCGGGGACGTGGATCGCTTCCGCGATGTGGCGCGCCGCGTGAGCGCTCAAAAGCCGGTCGTGGCCCTGGTCGGAGGACGCACGCAGCCGGGCCGCGCCGCAGCGTTTCGACACACCGGGTCGGACGCCCTGACCGACGAGCAGGCCGAAGCGTTCTGTGTCGAGTGCGCAATGGTGAGAGCTACAAGCCTGCGCAAGCTCATGCTCGCTGGCAAGGCGTTCGGCGCGCATCCCCGCGGAATCGGCCGGCGCGTCCTGGTGTTGTCCAACTCCGGAGGTCCGGGCGTGCTGTGCACAGATCAAAGTGCGCTCGCAGGCTTGGAGCTCGCCGGGCTGCCCGCGGCGCTGGCAGCGCGGCTGCGCGGCTTCCTGCCGCCCGAGGCCTCGGTCGCTAACCCGCTGGACCTACTGGCGGATGCGCGCGACGACCGCTTCGGCGACACCCTGAGCGCCGTGCTGGACGACAGCGCGAGCTTCGACGCCATCCTTATCGTCCACGTGGTGCCGTTCATGGTCGACGGCGGGGCGGTGGTGGCGCGTCTGGCTGACTTGTGCCGCGGTGCCCGCCTGCCGATCCTGCATTCCATGATGGGAACGCTGGAGCACAAGGCGCAGTGGATGGCCGCGATGGAAGGCGCGGGTGTGCCCATGTTCGACAACGCCGAAGACATGGCGGAGGCTGCCGGACTGCTCGCCGGTTACCGAGCGCTGCGCGAACGCTCCCAATGAGCCCGGGCTCCTCTTTGCCGGCTGAGACGAGGCGGGCGCGCTGGTTTGCAATGGCAACGCGTTGACGTACGCGCAGCGCCGGGTTGAGGGTAGACTGGTGCCGTTCCAACCAGCCTGGCTCCCAAGGGCCGATGACGATCCATCGTGCGAATCGACTCGCACTGCTGGGCGCAGCAAGCTGGAGCGGCACCAGGGGACGCAACGGGAGGAGCAGAGCAATGAAGCTATACGGCTTTTGGCGCAGCTCGGCCGCCTACCGCGTCCGCATCGCGCTCGCGCTCAAGGGGCTGAGCTATGACTACATCAGCGTGCAGCTGGCCAAGGGCGAGCAATACCAGCCGCAATATGCCGCCATCAACCCGCAGAATCTGGTGCCGGTGCTGGAGGACGAAGGCCACTTGCTGTATCAGTCGCTCGCCATCATTCAGTATCTGGAAGAGACCCATCCCGAGCCGCGGCTCATACCGTCACACCCGCTGGAGCGCAACCGCGTACGCTCTCTGGCGCTGATCATAGCCTGTGAAATTCACCCCCTGAACAATCCGAGGGTCCTCAACTACCTCACCAGCAACTTCGCGGTGACGGAGGAGCAGAAGCTCTCGTGGTACCGCCACTGGGTGACCACGGGCTTTACTGCGTTGGAGAAGCGGCTGGTGAGCGAGCCATGGACGGGACGGTTCTGCCACGGCGATGCGCCCGGCTTCGCCGACATCTCGCTTGTCCCGCAGGTCGCCAACGCCAGGCGCTTCAAGGTCGACCTGGCCCCCTTTCCCACCATCCGGCGCATAGACGATGAGTGCAGGAAGCTCGAGGCGTTTCAGAAAGCGGCGCCGGAGAACCAGCCGGACGCGGAGAGAGGATAGGGGCAGCAGCGCATGCTAGACCTGATCAGTGCCTGCCTGGTCCTTTCGCACGCTGGCGGTTTGCCTTAGAATTTGACTCGTCATTGGAGCTGGCCGCGCCTCGGCCAGACCGCAGCACTGGGTAGCTCCGGCGGGAGCCGGGAAGGGCGCCCGAGCTGGTCACTCTTCCCGAAGGAATTCGGATGCGACTACGTCGCCTGGCTGCAAACGCGCTTCTCGCCGCCGTTGCCCTGACCTCGAGCCTGTTGGTGCCGCCCAGCCGCGCAGACGGCGACCCCGCTCCCACGTATCAGCGTGAACGCGCAATGCAGAAGTTCAAGGATTGTCACTGGACGGATGAGATGGGAAAATACGTCTACCAGTGCATCAAGAAGAACGACGGAATGAACGCGCACTGGTGCTACGATGAAGCCCTTGAAACGCTATGCCCTGGGCAACTCGAGGCCAGCAAGAAGTCAGCAGTGCAGACCGACCCGGCGGTCAAACCGGGAGGCAACTAGACGAGCTCTGAGATCAAAGTCCCAGCGGCGCACAAGCTCACAGATGAGCACTCGCGACATTCCGGTCCGCCTCGCCCGCGCTGAGGACGCGCAAGACATCGCGTTGATGTCGCGCGACCTCATCGAGAGCGGCCTGGGCTGGACCTGGACGCGGCAGCGGGTGAGCCGGAGCATCGCCAATCGCGACACGCTGTCCATCGTGATGTGTCGCGGCTCGCGCGTGGTCGCCTTCGCCATCATGTTCTTTGGCGATGAGCACGCGCACCTCAACCTCCTGGCAGTGCGGCCGGAGTTCCAGCGCCTGGGTTTGGGGACGCGCATGATCCGTTGGTTGGAGGAATCCGCGCAAGCGGCTGGCATCCGCGCAATCCACTTGGAGGTGAGGGCGCGCAACCAGCATGCACGTCGCTTCTATCGCCGCATCGGGTTCCTCGAGATGGCGCTGTTGCCAAAATATTACCGCGGTGTCGAAGCCGCGGTGTGGATGGCGCACGACTTGCAGACCGTTTCGCGTCGACGCGTCGCCTGATCGGTCTGTGGATCGCGTTGCGCGCCTCGCCTTGGAGTCGCGTCGCCCCTCATCCCGTGTGTTCGCCCCTAGGAACGCGGTTGCGGTCGAACCACGCGGCCCACCACACAGCCAACCAGGCCGACAGCGCGCTCACGACCAGGATGGTCACGTTCGGTGGGGGGGTGCCGTGGGCGGCTCCTGCGTACAGGAATCCCAGCAGCGCTAGAAATGCCCAGAACCCAAGACTGCCCGCCCGCGTCGCAGCTTTGGTCGCGCTGATGTACAAGGCAACGCCGACAGCGAGCATCGCGACCTCCACCGCTACCGTCGCTGCCACGTGATTCCACAGGCCCAGACCGACCTTGGTAGCGACGCCCGGGGCGAGCGGCATGTCCTGGCCGTGGCTCACGAAGTCCAGCAGCCAGTGGCTGGCCACACCCAGCCCGATGGCGATGCTTCCCGGCAAGTAGCGCGTTTTCCGGTGGTAGAGCCCGGCCAGTAGCGCCGCCCACACCAGCGCCATGAAGAGGCTGTGGGACCACGGGTAGGAAACGAAGTCGAGTGGCGTGAACGCGGTGTTGCCCGGGTCGATACGCACGACCTCCAGTCCCGCGAGCACGAATAGCGGCCAGATCAGATCGAGGAACATCGGCGCGGCTAGAAGCCAACCGAGGGAAGTGCGCGGCGCGAATCGCTTGGCCGCGAAACCCACTGCGAAGTGTCCGATGAACATAAACGCTACCGCGGATTCTACTTCAGCGAAGTGCGATCCACCCCTGAAGGGCTTTGACACATCGTCCGCCACCGTTTCCCATCAAAGGCTCAAGAAACCCGCTTTCGGCCGCAAATGTGGCCTACAGAGAGGGTCTAGGCCACATGCCAAGGTTTGCGTTAGCCAGAAACGGCAAACGTCTCGAACGCTGGCCCGCAGGACCTGGCGGCGCCCAGCGGATGTATATCGACACTGGGCATGCGGGGCTCGCGCTGCATGTGGGCGCCAACAGCGCGACTTGGTAGTTCGTGCTGGACTTGGTTTCCAGTCGACGCGAGCTGAACCGCTTGGCCCATGATCGGTTCTTGTTGTTGTTCTGGTTGACTGTTGTTATATATAGCATCATGGGTCGTGCGATCCGGGCAGCAACGTCACTTCGCCACGGGAGTTATAGGCTGTGCGACGCAAGATGCGAAACAGGGTCCTGCGCATGCGCCAGACGCGGTCATTGCCGGCTCGAAGAGCTTGACCGAGATGCTCAATGAGCGCGGCATGAAGCCTCCGTCGCGTTTGTTACCCCCAGGAACGTTAGTGCTGGAACAGGGGCCGTCAGACGTCGATGTGATGTGTACGGCAAAGTGAGCCTTAGGGACGGAATCGGTGCGATGGAGAAATCTCCTAGTAGTACAGTGACAATCAGCTTGGCAGACCAGAATAGCCGGGCAGGCAGCGGTTGTGGGAAATGCTCGACGTGTGTACAACTGATCACATTCCCATGACTAGTGCCGAGACACCGTCCGCCGCTGCTCAGTCGCGGCAGGGAAGAGAAGGCTGGAGCATCGAGAAAGCCAAGGCGCTGTACAACATCGAGGGCTGGGGAGGCGGCTATTTCGACGTGAACGAGCGTGGGAGAGTGATCGTGCTCCCCGACCGCAACCATCCCGAGCGCTCCCTCGATCTCTTCGACCTGGCGAAGGATCTGCAGGAGCAGGGCGTAGGGCTTCCTGTGCTGCTGCGGTTCTCGGACATCCTCAAATCGAGGATCGAATCACTCAGCGAGCGGTTTGCGAGCGCGGTGCGCGAATTCGACTACGCTGGCGGCTATACAACCGTCTATCCGATCAAGGTCAACCAGCAGCGTCACGTGGTCGAGGAGATCGTGCAGTTCGGGACCCAGAACGGCGTCGGGCTCGAGTGCGGATCGAAACCCGAGCTGCAGGCGGTGCTTGGCCTTACCGAATCGAGCGAGCACATGATCGTCTGCAACGGCTACAAGGACGAGGAGTTCATGCGCCTTGCCTTGATGGGACAGAAGCTCGGGCACCGTGTGTTCATCGTCGTCGAGCAGTTAAGGGAGCTGGACGTGCTGCTCGCAGCGGCCGACGATCTCGGAGTGCCGCCGCTGGCAGGCGTGCGGATCAAGCTCTCGTCGGAAGGCGCGGGACGGTGGGCGCAGAGCGCCGGTGAAAAATCGAAGTTCGGTTTGAACGCTGCACAGATCGTGAAGTTGATCGATCGGCTCCGTGGCCTAGACCGGCTGGACGTACTGAAGCTCATCCATTTTCACATCGGGAGCCAGGTTACCGACATCCGGTTCATCAAATCCGCGCTTCAGGAGATCGCCCGCTACTACGTTGAGTTGCGGCGTGCAGGCGTCGACATCAACTACGTAGATGTTGGCGGGGGCCTCGGCGTCGATTACGACGGAACATCGTCTACGTCAAACGCCAGCGCGAACTACTCGCTTCAGGAGTACGCGAACGACGTGGTGTACACGATTGCGGAAGTGTGCCGCAAACATCATCTGCCGATGCCGAATCTGATCAGCGAATCCGGGCGCGCACTCACTGCCCACCACGCGTTGCTGCTGGTCAAAGTCATCGACGTCGAGTCGCAAGCTCAGTTTGGGCTTCCTGAGGTCACCGCCGAAGATCACCCGCTGCTGCAAGACATGATTGCGGACTTCCACACGCTCGACAGCCTGAAGCTCGCGTCCAGAGCACGCAAAGTCCTCGAGGTTTTTCACGACGCCACCTTCGACAAGGAGCGCTCCCGGCAGTATTTCAACAGTGGCGTGCT
>Ga0335082_10006903_pt1 | contig 12363 bp, 21 predicted proteins | sample Lox_Sample_41_FD_206718 | JGI IMG/M metagenome (GOLD analysis project Ga0335082, IMG submission 206718) | Soil microbial communities from Loxahatchee National Wildlife Refuge, Florida, United States - Lox_Sample_4.1 | ecosystem: Environmental > Terrestrial > Soil > Wetlands | place: USA...
CTTACGCCTCGTCATTGCGAAAGCTGAGGTCGAGGCCACGGATCGGGTCGTACGGAACCTGCGCGATCTCACCTTGCAGGCGCCCGGCGCGCCGCAGCTTGTGGCGCTGTCCGCTGCTGATCGGCACGCGGAGCAACGAGGCAGCGAGCGGCTCCTCGTGGAGACGGCGGGGCTTGCCCGCGTCTGGCGGTCTCTTCGGGGCTGTATTGTACGGAAGTCACTGCGCCGTCCATTCTCAACAATGGCGTAGTGTACACGGATCCAGCGCGGAGCAGAAGGGCACGCTATCACGCTCTTCTCAGGGAACAGCCGCGTTGCGGAGGACGAGCAGAAACTGACGAGCTTCGAAGGGTGGGGAGAGAGACCACGCTGGAGTTGCGCGATGCCCGCCGAAGGGTAACAATCGTCGAGTTCGAGGCAAACGAACATGGGTAGCCAGTCAGGGGCGCTGGGAAGTGCAGAGGTCACTCACCCTTATGTCGAACGGCGTGAGGGGGTACAGGGTGGACGTCCCGTCATCAAGGGGAGCCGCTTTCCTGTGACCTCGATCGTGTTGAACCACCGCCGCGGCCTCTCGGTTGACGAGATTTTGCGGGAGTTCCCTCACCTCACTCCCGCCGAAGTGTACGACGCGTTGTCGTACTACTACGATCACCGCTCCGAGATCGACGCGGAGATCGCCGGTCTCTCCGATCTGACAGCGGCCCTGCGTGACTACCCGCCCACGTTGCGGCCCGGGCATGGCAGCCGCTAAGGCTTACCTCGACGAGGACGTCCACCCCTTCATTGCGGATGCTCTGCGATTGCGCGGCTGGGACGCGCTGACCACCAACGACGCCGGCAGGCGCGGCGCGAGTGATCGCCACCAGGTGCGCTTCGCCACCGAGAAGGGGTACGCCTTTGTCACGTACAACGTGCGGGACCTACCGCGCATGCACTACGAGATGATGGCGGCGGGTGAGCATCACTCCGGGATCATCGTGGCCGTGCAAGACGATCCGCGCCGGACGATTCGGGCGCTGCTCAATCTTCTCGCCAGCGTGTCGGCGGAAGCGCTGTGCGACAGCCTGGTCTACGCAAACAACTGGGCGGAGGCTCCGCCAACGCCGTGAGGGCCGCGCACACGAGAGCGCCTCAGGTGCGGGCGGAGCGCCGCGCGCTCGCGGCGACGCAGCACTCGGTACCCGGTAGTCCGGGGATCACCCACACGGAGGACCGGGACCCAGGACCGAGCACTTTGAACCCTCTCGCCGATTCTCGCCGATGACCGAATGCTGAAGACTGGCTAGGTTTCGCGAACCCGCTTCGTCAGAGCACCGCGAAGCCGCGTTGCTTGCTGGCCTCGACGAAGTGGTGGTCGTACGCGAAGGCTGTTCGGCATCCGAGGCGATCCATGATGGAGAGGCTCGCGCAATCGACAACGCCCAGTCTTTGTCGCGGTGTCGCCAGAACAGCTTGAGCGCGGCGGCCTCGATTGTGGGGTCGACCCGAACCATCGCAATGATCCGGCGATCATTCACCAACCGCCAGATGCGCCGAGCGCGACCGTAGCCGAGCTTCGAGCGCGCGATGGTGATCGCCTCGTAGGTCGTCCACGTCGAGGTGGCCAGCGGCGTGCCCGATCGAAGCAGCCTCGTCATGTGTTCGCGCGCCTCGAGGTGGTGGGCGTCACGCCGGTTGAAAAAGGCGAGCCACGCGGACGCGTCGACGAAGACGCTCGCGGGTGTCACCGCTGGTCCAGATACCGGCGGAGATTGCTGGACAAATCGGCGGGACCTTCCGCGGAGCCGGCATCGCGCAGCACGCTGTCGATCAAGCGAGCACTCCGCCGCTTAGGAGCACTGAGATCTTTCTTCGCCTGCACGAGATCAACTCCCGGGGGTCGCCGGCTGCCGGACGTGCGCGGCGTCTCGCGCCGTTCCTTTTGTGCCGCAGTGGACATGGCAGGTCGGTAGCACGCGGCTGGCGGCGCGTCAAAGCACGGTCTGAAGGCGAGATGCGTCGCCGGTATGCGGTAGTCAGTATCCGGTAATCAGTATCAATCAGTATCCGGGTATCCGGGTTTTCGATTCCCATACCAGCTACCGGCCTACCCCCTCACGCGTCGTCGTCGCGAAGGCTGAGGTCGAGGCCGCGGATGGCATCATACGGAAACCTGTGCGATCTCGCCGTGCAGGTGCCCGGCGCGTCGCAAGCAAGGTACCCGGTAGTTGGTATCCGGTACGCGGACGATCTGGCCGACTACCGGCGGCCGGCTACCGGTTACCGACCACCTTCCCTCGGCACCACTTCACAGCCGTCGAACAGGTTCTCGAACGGGCTTCCAGCTCGGGCTGGGAGCGAAGGGGTGGTTCGCGCAGTGTCATGAACGTCCGACACGGGTCAACCGTGCTTGCGGTAGATCTTCCCGCGGGTCGTTCCAATGAACTTGCCCTTGATCATGTACGGGACGCGCTCGGTGTTGTCGCCACCAGCCATCCACCAGTGCGATCCTACTGTAGGCTCCTCAAAGGGCCGGGAGAAGCGGGACAGGGTGAGAATCGTCACTCCGGGTTCCTGAGGCGGTTGGCTTTGCCAGCGCTCGGGCGGCAAGTAGACCACGTCCGACGGTTCGTCGCACTCTTCGACATCGCCGACCAGCGCGCACAGCGAGTCGTGCGTTCCGACATGGTCGCGGTTGCGAAGCGCCAGCTTTGTTGCCTCGACGACCACCTGCGGCACTCCAACGAAGAGCGTGATCGTACCATCGACGAGCGCGTACTCCTTTGTGCCCTGGTTGATCTGAGTGAAGCCTATACGCGGGTTGGGTTTGAAATCCTTCTTCTTCGTCTTCGAAATCGCGGTCTCGTACCGTCTCAGTTGGTGGAAGGCTCGGAAGAAGATGGCACTGTCCGGAGGGTCCACCGCGACGCGGCAATGGTCGGCCACCCAGATGAAAGCAAGAGCCTCGTTATTCTCCCCGATGCTGAACAGTGTCGACGCGATGCCGAGCAGGACAGCGGTGGGAGAAACCACGGGTAGGCCCAGCGCAGAGGAGAAGGCTGACCTGGGGTCTCGATAACAGAACGTATGGAAGTGATACCGGGCGCGCACCCAGGTCGGCGGGACCATGGGCGCAGCTGGTTCGGGGCTGCCACTGGTCTCACGCGCGGTAGCTTGGGCGCGTCGAGCTTTTCGAGCCATTCCAGCTCCCTATTTCTGGGCGAGCTTCTCCGAGACAGCCTTGCCCGCGGCCAAGAGTTTGTCTGCACCCTTGAACGTCCACACCCACGTGTCGGCGTTGTTGTCGGTATCGTTCTTCAGCTTCTCCATCTCAGTCGCGTAACTCACGTTGGGTGCTACTGGCGCATCCTTGTCGCGCACGTCCACACGAATAGGCGAGACAAACGGTGCCGTGCGGCTTGAGGTCAGGAGAATTGCGCCTTCGGTCAGAAAGACGTGCGGCGCCCATGCCGCCACCTTGGCGCCGGTTGGCGAGGCGATGAAATTCGCGATCGCGTCGACCAGGGTCTGCTGACGCTTGAGCTGTTCGTCGGCCGTAACAGCGAGGCGAACAGCGCCGGATTGGAGATACCAGTAGTCGTCAGTGCCGACTCGGTGAAGATCAGCGCGAATCACGCCGCCGTACACATTGGAGCGCATCGTTTGCGCGTACCGGCTGTTCATCGCGAACGTGTCGCGGAAGGCGGAATGCTGCGTCACCGTCAGGTCCTGCGGCTGTTCGCTGATCAGCCACGCGACGTCGAAGCAGGACTCGCGCTTGACCGGCTCGGCATCCTTGTAGGGTGCGCATTCGGTATCCAGGTAGGGCTTCTCGGCAATCGGCTGCTTCTTCGTTCCGCCCGCGTCTTCCTTCCAAGCCGCCAGATATCCCCCGACATCCAAGACGGCACACAGTTCGATCGCTTTACGGACACACTCGAACAGATTATCATTCGAGACCTCCGGCTTGGTGAGTTTCTTGGCAGCAGCGCGAATGCCAATCGGCCCCCGGTCGGGATGCAGGCCGGCACTCAGGGGCAACGTCGCGACGCCTCGCGCAGAGCACAGGTTCACGAAGTTCTCGAGGACTGAGGACGTGATGGCGGATGATCTCCCCGCTGATGCCGTCGTAGGTTACTTCCCCGACATCGATGCGCCGCGGCTGCATCAGGTTGCTGCCGTCGGCGCCTTCGTTATTGAGCGCGTGGAAACCCAGACCCAACCGATAGCTGAAGGCTACACTCCACAGCTTCATTCTGCTTCCTCCTTTCCGTTGTCGTCCGCCAACTCCACGAGCGGTTCGGTGTTACCGCTGTCTTCACCTTCTTCCGCCTTTGCCTGATACGTGCTCTCCTGCACCAGATACATTCGGAACAAGTCCCGGAATTCTTCGAATGAACTTCGATCCTTGCCCAGACTGGACAACAACGCTGACGGGTCAAAAGCTTCGTCCCGGTGAGTTGTGCCGACTTGTGAGTGCTCGCGGTGCCCCTGCTCGATGAGGATCATTGCCCGCTCGATGAAGGCCTTGGGTGATGGAGATGATCGAAGCATTGTCACTTCGTCGTACCACGCCTTCTGTCTCTCATCGGCTTCTTTCGTTCCGGCCATTCGCGCGTGGTAGATGCCAGAGGCGACGGCTCTGGCGAACTTTCGCACTGCCTCGTGGTCTCCTTGCCAACTTCCGATGCTCATCTCGAACACCTCCCTGACATAGTCTCTGTTGACGAAAGCTTGCAGCCGCCAGCCTCGATCTCGGCGGAGCCGCTCTTGAGACGTAATGAAACTTGAAAGATGTTTCGGTACGGGGTGCATCAGCCAGTACGCCATGGCGAGGGCGTCAGGGACGAAGGCGGTCGCTCCTCGCCCGGTCCAAGCGGCTCGCACCAGCTCTCGAAGAACTCGATACAGGTGACTGGCAAGAGCGGCAGTCTTCACTTGTCCGATAGCGGTCGACGCGATGCCGACGACGCCAGAATAGTTGTCACTCCTCTGACCGTGAAAGGCGGTGGTGAACACGACGGCGGTCAGACGATCCTGGTAGCCTTCGGCAAAGAGAGAGGTCCGCAACGCCAGCAGCGCTAGTACCTGTGCGCAGGTGACGTTCGATAGACGCATCCAGATGTGCAGGGGGCTCACTACACGAGAGAGATCGATCTGGCCCTCGAACATCGGGAGGAACAGAATGTCTCCCAGGCCCGCCTGAACGCGCTTCTTGCCGGCGAAAGCCAGCAATCCGTCGGCGAGCTGGACCTCCGCCACGCAGCACGTTGACTCCGAGGCCTGGCCTCCTTGGAGTGTGTTGTAGTCCGCTGCCGCCGTGTGGCGGATCCCCGCCTGGAGGGCTGCATCGAGCCCTTTGAAGGCCTTCGTAGCCGGACCAGGTTTTTCCGCAGGTAGCGGCTTGTTCTGTTCAAGGCGATCCCGCACAAGCGGACAATACGCGTCAGGCTTTGGATTCTTCCTGTTCCAGCCATCGAGCACTTGTCGGAGGGCCTTGACGTCGCGACCGGCCAGGCGGTTTGGACGCGCCCTGCCCGTTACTTCCCACGCACTGCCGGCATCTCGGATGAGCACGTCCTCGCGTAAGCCCACGTAGAGGTCGATTGTTCCGTACAGCCGAAGCGCATCGAAGAACGGCATGCCGGTCTTGTGGATCGTCAGGTGCACCTGACTTCCGCCGAAGTCTTTCAGGGCCGTCGGTGCAGCGCCCCAGTTGAACCTCATCGCTGATCACCCCGCCACTGCTCAAGCTCCCGTCCGGACGCGTCCTCCCGATCTGCCATGAGGATCGCGCGACCGACCAATGCATAGATCGGGAAGAGGTCGTCGTTTGGGAGCAGAAGCGGAACGCTCTGTCGGTCTGGGCGAACAGCGGCTGCCTCGAGAATCGCTTGAGCACGCTCTCGCACCTCAGCCGGAGCGTCAACCTCGGCGAGCACTGCCAACACAAAGCCCAGTGCGCCCGGATGAGGTTCGTACTGATGATCAACGGTCGCAGGATTCAGCAGGCTCGAATGGTGGCGAGCGGCAGCAAGCGCGATGGCGCGAACCAGGTATGTCGCCGAGTCAACTGAGCCGAGTAGGAGTTCGGCGGCCTTGATGGTCGCGGGAAAGCCGGGAGGCGTATGGGGAATCCCGATCCGCGTGTCGGTCCGGGCGGTTCGACCAATGAGACCGTCTCCGAAACCGGGGTCTATCGCCCGTGCCCGTTCCTGCCAGCAACGATCGGTCTTGCCCAGATCATGAAACGCGGCCGCTACCGTGGCGATCTGTGCAATGACGGCGGCCAGTTGGTCCGAGTCGTTGTCTGGCTCCAGAGATCCAAGGATCTTCCTCAGGGTTCCCCTATAGGCACCGTCTTCACTCAGACGGGCGGATGTGCCGCGCATTACGCCGCGAACGTGTTCGACAAGCGTTTGGCGGCGACCGCCCTCACGTGGGAGTTGATGTTGCTCCCGACTCCGCGCTGTCCAGGTGCTGCTCCGAATCGCGTCGGCCACACCGGTAGCGTCGTCGAAGCAAAGGCCCTTCCTCGGGTGAAGATATGCCAGCGTCGGCGGCACGATCAGAATATCGCCCGCTTGAACGTAGTCCGCAGTCTCGACACGCAGATCGCCCTCGTCGTACCGAACAACCATCGCGGTCCCCTTGGAACCTCTGAGGAGTTGCCACCCGCGCCCCAAAACTGACCGATGAGGTTTCGGGACGCTTCCCGTTGGCAAGCAGCGACTCGAGTTCTTCCGCCGACCTTGCATTTTCAACCGCGACTTCCACCGAAAGGATCTCGCGGAAGACGTTTGCAATCTCACCTGGTCTATGTTGCTGGGCCGCACGATCGAAGAGGTTCAGAGCGAAGTCGATCTCGTTGAACGCACGCTCGATACGATCCAGAGCGCGCTTCGGGTCACGGCCCCAGGCTTCATCGACCCACTGGCGCTCTACTGTCCATTCGAGGTTGCCGGGCGGCTGAGCCTTGCGCGCTGCTTCGACCAAGTCGGGCCGGTACGGAGCTACAAACTGCTTTCGAACGTCGTCGTTCGGCCCGTCGACTACGTAAAACTCTCCACTCACAAACCCATCCCGGAACCAACGCGCGCAGCGGCCGGCGCGCTGAACAAGAGTGTCGACCGGCGCCGGATCGGACACGACCAGGTCCGCCGATATGTCCAAGCCCGCTTCGGCGACCTGATTGGTCAGCAACAGCCACTCGCCTTGCGGGCTGCCCTTGCCAAAGCGCTTTGCTGTTTGGGCTTCGGCCTGAGCGCGCTGGGAGCGCGGCATCCTGTTGTGCAGGACGGTGACAGCGTCCCGATCAAGCTCGCTGCCAATCAGTCGATCATACGTCTCCTGAATGCGCTCGACCGTATTGGCGAAGTAGATCCGCTTTGTGCCTTTCGGTCTCAGCTTCTCGTCAAGGCCGGAGTTAGTCGAGTTTCTTCGTGTCTCCCTTCTCAGCAAGCTTGAGCTTGAGGGCCGAGACTCTGACCTGGCGCTTGGCATCCCGTTCACAGAGCCCTTCGTCCTCCTTTAGTGCCCCCTCGCCGACTATCAACACCTCCAAGTCAAACTCCTGCCCGATCCTCGCCGCAATTTCTTTCGGCAGCGTTGCGGTGAGGAGTACCGTCTGTAATCCGAGCTTCCGCCGAAAATCGACAATGCCAAGCAGGATAGTCAGGGCTTGATCGGAAATCCCCCACGCCAGATGCGCTTCGTCCAAAACCAACCGCGACATGAGAAGGGCTCCGGCGACCGCATGCCCCGCCTTCAGCGGAAGGCTCAACGGGAGTCCGGGAACACCGCAGACAACTTGATCGTATGTGGTGACGACGACCTCTTCGCCGAAGAGTACACTGTCCTGCTGGTCGCCGTGGTGAATCACTGCGTGCACGGGCTTGCCGTTGCGCGTCAGTTCGGCGACCTGTTGCTGAATGCCGCTTCCGAGAGCCCGTAACGGAACCGCGTACACTGTCTTGCAGAAGCTCTCCTGCAGATCGCCTGTGACCGCGAAGGTCTTGCCCAGGCCTGTCGGCGCCACGAGGAGAAGGCTCTTGCCGTTGCGGAGGGCCTGCTGGACCGCCAATTGGAACTTCGTAGCGTTCACTGTCTCTCAACGCCTCCTTGCCAGCTTTCCTTTCCACCCGCGCGCCTGCATCCAGGCCGCGGCCTTGGCCATCAGTTCCTTGCGCTCGATCATGCTGACTCTTCGTGTTCGTGATCGTGCTCGTGTCCGGGAGGAGGAACAAGAGCATGGCGGACCGTGCCCTCCCCATGGGCGATCGTCTCGTTGTCTCGGAGCATGATCGTCGTCATGCGCGAAACCCGATCCGCTTCGTCCTCGGTGTCGGCGGGGCCATCAGCTGGCGAATCGCATCGAACACCACCTTGAACTGAGCATCGTACTTCTTCTCCAGTGCGTCGAGCTTTCCGGCCAAGTCCTTGTGCGTCAGCGCCAGTTCACGCAAGCGCACGAAGGCGCGGACGATCTGGATGCTTGCCGCCACGGCGACGCGACTGTTGAGCACTGACGCGAGCATGAGTGCCCCATGTTCCGTGAACGCATACGGTCGTGCCGGAGAAAACCTCAAGCGGCGGAGGTGGTCGCAATTTGCGACCACCTCCGCCTTCTCCTTCGCTGTCAGCTGGAACATGAAGTCGGCTGGGAACCGCGGGCGGTTGCGCTTTACCTGCTCATTGAGGCGTTTCGTCGAGACGGCGTAGACACGCGCCAGATCCGCATCGAGCATCACTCGTTGGCCGCGGAGCACCAGGATGAGTTCTGCAACGCGCTCAACTGGCAGGACCGAGCGAGGCTCCATCATCGCCCTTCCGAGAAGCGATTCGTCGTTGGCGCCGGCGCCGTTATCAACTCGCGGATCGCGTCCAACACGACCCTGAACTGCGCGTCGTACTTGCGCTCCAGCACCTCCAGCTGGCGCGCCAAGTCCTTGGGCGTCGCCAGCAGCTCACGCAGCTTCACGAATGCCCGCATGATCTCGATGTTTACCTGCACTGCCCGCTGGCTCCGTAACACGCTGGACAGCATGGCCACACCCTGTTCGGTGAAGGCCAGGGGCAAATTCCGCCGGCCACCGCGCCCGGTGTTTGAGGTCGCAATTTGCGACCTCAAAGCAGCGGCCTCCTGCGCGGCCTTTTCGACGGCCTGCTGTCCCCCCGCCCGCGATCCCGCGTCTTCGACCGTCGCCGCTGGCCACCGTCCCGGTAGTTGCCCGCTTTGTATACCACCTTGCCCGTCGCCAGAACGTGGCCGAGGAAGTTCGTCGGCCGCGCCCCCCTCAGGTCCCGCGGGGTGTACGCCCGAATCTCCACCCGCGGATCAACCGCCAGGGCCACCTCGACGAGCAGGTCGATGACCTGCTGGTGGCTCATCCTCGCAAAGTCCGACGAGACCACGGCCAAATCCACATCACTCCACTCATCGGCCGCGCCGCGCGCATGGGACCCAAAAAGGATTGCCTGTTGCACCCGAACCCTCCGGCCCAAGTAGCGGAGGGTCTGCCGAACTAACGCGCGCGCGTCAGACGTCGCCTTAACCGTCTCCACAGTGCCTCCGTTTGCCGGAAGTGATCCGCTGCCATCGCCCGCTTGACCGTCTTCGCCAGCGCCTGAATCTCCGGCGGGTAGCGCGCCTGAAGGTAGTACAACGATAACCGCTCCAGCAATACCCGCTCCGCGTCGGTAAAGTCCTGGCCGCTCATCTCAGCGAGGCGGACGAGGTTGTGAATGCGTGGCGCGAGCTCGCGGGTCTCTCTGGTTACGTGGGCTTTGAGGAGCTTCTCGACAGCCTGCTGACACATGAACAGCACGTAGATGTACCGGCGCGAGCGCAGCAAGGCTCTCGCTGTCTGCAGGTCATAACGGGAGGCGTTAACCCAGGGCGTGACATCGACGTCGGCTGACTTGGTCATGCTGTTCCGTGGTCCCCTCCATCACGCTGCGCTCGCACGTCTCCCTGCTGGGGCATCGTGTTCGTGCTCGATTGGGCCTCCCCCCCCCGCGCGCCTGCATCCAGGCCGCAGCCTTTGCCATCAGCTCCTCGCGCTCGATCATGCTGCCTCTTCGTGCTCGTGTTCGGGGAGGAGGAACAAGAGCACGGCGGGCTGTGCCCTCCCTATCCGCAATCATCTCATCGTCTCGGAGCACCGCCATCTTCATGCGCGAAATCCGATCCGCTTCGTCCGCGGCGCCGGCGGCGCCATGAGCTGGCGGATCGCGTCGAACACCACCTTGAACCGGGCGTCGTATTTGCGCTCCAATGCAGCGAGCTTGCTGGCCAGATCCTTGTGCATCAGCGCCAGCTCACGCAAACGGACGAAGGCGCGAACGATCTGGATGCTCGCCGCCACGGCAACGGGACTGTTGAGCACCAAGGCGAGCATGAGCGCACCATGTTCCGTGAACGCGTACGGTCGGACCGGAGAGAACTTCAAGCTCCGGAGGTGGTCGCAACTTGCGACCACCTCCGCCTTCTCCTGGGCCGTGAGCTGGAACATGAAGTCCGCAGGGAAACGGGCATGATTGCGCCTCACCTGCTCGTTCAGCCGCTTTGTGGGCACCGCATACACGCGCGCGAGATCCGCATTTGAGCATGACACGCTGGCCGCGGAGCACCAGAATGAACTCCGCAACTCGCTCGACTGCTAGCACCGCATGACTCTTCATCATCCCGTTTTCTCGCAATTGCGCTCGGTCATCGTCCGCGCTTCGATCGTGATCAACCTGCGCCTTCCCGCTTCCACCCGCGCCCCTGCAGCCAGGCCGCAGCCCTTTCGACGATCGCAGTGGGTTCCATCAGATTGTCGTGTTCGTGAGCCGTGCTCGTGTTCGTGGGGACGACCATACACTTGTGTGATCTGACTACGCGCAGAGTGGATACTACACAGCTGACGGCATTACGGCCCCAGCGTGCCCTCAGCCGGTGTACCCGCACACGCCCATGCGCGGAGAGTTGACGACCGGCAGGTGGCAGTCGGCGTCGTCGCAGTCGTGAGCGCCGGAGTGCGCAGCGCAGAGGAACGGGTTGTCTCCGTCCCAAAAGGGACAGATCTGTGTGGCGGGTTGTTTGCACGTGGCACAGGTAAACTGCGGCGCTTCGTTGCGAGCGAGCAGACGGACGCGGGTCCGCTTGTCAGCGCGGCCGGTGCGTGTAGCGAGGGCACGCAGCCAGAGCTCCGTCGTCGAGCCGAAGTCGTACTCGTAGCGCACGACGATCCGCCGCGCCGCGAAGATCGTCCCGACCGCAGCGTGCATGGGGTACTCGGAGCGCCCGCCGGCCTTGTAGAACGCGCTCATGTGACCGCAGCACTCCAGCCAGATGTGACGCACGAACTGATCGAGATCCTTCAGCGTGGCCTCCGCGTGTGCCTCTACGTTCAGCCAGAACGGCCCGCCGCCTTCAACGCGCAGACCAATCCACTCGACACCCGTACCGCGGGCCGGAGCGTGCTGCGGGGCGCACTCGGCAAGATGAGCCGGCATGGCGTCCTTACTTCTGCGTTCACCGCACAAACTGCAGATCCCGACTGACTGTGGCTTCATCTTGTCCTCCCACCGCTGCCTCCGTCCTACGACACCGTGGACGACCGCGAAGCGACCGGCAGGGACGTGGTCTCGACGCGTGAGAGATTCACGACCTGGCTGGCGTGATCGATATCGATACCCACCAGCCGTCCCTCCGCGTCGAAGTCGAGCACCACGCCGGGCGCCACTTCCTGCGAATCTGTGCTCGGGCGCTCCGCGAGGTCGATATAGAGTGAGTCGGTCTCTGGATAGTAGTTGAACTTCATGACGTGGGTTCCTTGTAGTCACGGTCGGGGAAGGCGTTGAGAACCGTCTCTCCGTCCTCCAGCGTGACCACGCGCAAGTACTTACCAAGCTCGTCGATGAAAGCCCAATAGCGCACTCGGCCGTCAGGCTGAGTTTCGCGGCGAGCCGGGCTGTTGCAGCACGCGCGCACACCAGTCGTGGTGGAATGTAAGGGCGCTTACGCAGCACCTGCTCCTCGAAGTACCGCGTCGTCTTCATGCGCGAAATCCAATCCGCTTCGTCTTCGCAGCCGCCGGCGTCATCAGCTGCCGGATCGCATCGAACACCACCTTGAACTGCGCATCATACTTCCGCTCCAGCGCCTCCGGCTTTCGCGCCAGGTCCTTGTGCGTCGCCAGCAACTCGCGGAGCTTCACGAAGGCGCGCATGATCTCGACATTCACCTGCACCGCGCGCTTGCTGCGGAGTACGCTCGAGAGCATCGCGACGCCTTGCTCAGTGAAGGCGTACGGAGTGGCCCGCCGGAGGCCGCCCCAACTTGAAATCACAAATTGGGATTTCAAACTCGCGAACTCCTGTCGGGTGAGCTGAAAC